>Ga0315285_10008165_pt1 | contig 10741 bp, 7 predicted proteins | sample YL17G09_36_MG_FD_203698 | JGI IMG/M metagenome (GOLD analysis project Ga0315285, IMG submission 203698) | Sediment microbial communities from Yellowstone Lake, YNP, Wyoming, USA - YL17G09_36 | ecosystem: Environmental > Aquatic > Freshwater > Lake > Sediment | place: USA: Wyoming | collected... | reverse complement strand
TTTATTAACTCTTCACTATTTTATTTTTGGTTTAGAATATATGGTGACGGCAGACATATGAATATTGATATACTAGAAAATTTTCCCTTACCTTCAAAAGAAAAAGTTCAAAAATATAACATTTTACTAAGAAAAGTAAGAATTAAATTTATGGATAGTTTATTTTCGGTTTTCGAAAAAGATCGTAATAGGTTTTTAACGAGCGAAATCAAATGCGAGATTGATTTACTAGATCTAATTTTAGGAAAATATTTCTATAGCTTAAGCTATGATGAGATAAAACATATATTAAATTATGACTCAGAAATAAGAAGGGGGATTAAATTGCAAAAGCCCTTCATTGATCTAATAAACCAAATCCTCTCCCTCAACCAATCCGAAGATTATTTGCAAAATCCCATTAAGCAAGCTAAGGTCAAAGAATACGAAAAGCAGATCGACCAGTTGGTTTATAAATTATTTGGCTTAACTGATGATGAAATAAAAATTGTAGAGAATTTTCATAAAAAAGCATAAATATTATATTTTAAGAACCAAGAATATAAAAAAAGAATGGCTCCATGATAAAATTGAGTATAGGAATTTATAAAAATGTGAACTTATGAAGCACGGACCTAAAACATTCAAATATTTTAAATGTAAAAAACTATAAAATAAACAGTCTTTTTGCGAAAGGTTTATAATGAGTAAAGTACAAGATTTGAGAGAAATTTTTGACCCACCGGATGAGATTATTCAAGCTGGGCTTAACGGAGAGCTTATACTTTTTATTGGCTCTGGAGCTTCTATGCTCTTAGGATTGCCTTCTTGGGATGAATTAGCTAATAAGGCACTTGACGATTTAGGAAAAATGGAATGTCTGAATTATTCTGCAATTGATCAGCTTAAAAAATTATCAGATCCAAAGAAAAAGTTGTCAATTGCCTATTTAATTGCTGATGAATCTAATGTTAAGTTAGATTTTAGAGAATACTTAATTGTTAAAAAAGAAGGAGATAATATATATAATATATATAAGGCAATAAATGATATCGGTTGCCCTTGTGTCACAACAAATTATGACGAACTTTTAGCGCCTTGTTTTATTGAAACCAAGGATGGCCCCACAACTGCTGCTCCGATAGTAAGAATAACAGAAAGAGATAAATTATTTGCAAAATTATTAAATGAACCTGGTACAGTTGTTCATTTGCATGGAGCAATTAGCAAGCCAGAGACAATGATTTTGACCACAAAACAATATCTCGAGCATTATGATCATGAGAATGTTCAAGAATTTCTGAGTGAATTATTCAGAAAAAAGACGGTTTTATTTCTTGGTTACGGATTGGAAGAAGCTGAAATACTAGAATATATATTAAGAAAGGGTTCCGCTGAAAAGACGGAAGATAGAAGGCTCTTTGCGCTGCAAGCCTTTTTTTATAGAGAACAGCATTTGTATGTTAATTTATATAACTATTATAAGAAAACTTTTGGTATGCATCTGCTGGGCGTTCTAAGAGATCACGAAGATTATAAATGTTTGGAGAAAATCGTTAAATTTTGGGCGAATCAGATTAAAATAAGAAAGCCAGCATTAACAAATGATGTAGATTTTATGAATGAGGTGCTAAGTGATGGCTAAGTTATCAATTAAGGAAGTAGATTTATTGAAAAGGATTGATGAAAAAAAAGAACTTCGACCTCTTTTTTTTCGTAAGGTGAAGGGGCTTAAATGGTTTAATGAACTGTATGAGAGAGACTATTTCAATCCTGAGGAAAATCCTAAACCTGTAAAAGTAACAGAAGAAGGCTATGATAGAATTCCTATTTGGCCAGTTCTTGAATATCTTGTCAAAACGGCACCCGAATTATCTATTAAAGAAAATATAGGGTATATAAAAAAATATGTTGACTTGCTTGTTACGGTAACGAATCATGCGAGGGCTAATAAATATAGTAATTACCATACGTGGTGGCGATTTTCAGAGATAATTTCATATATACCATCGGAGGTATTTAGTCTTGAAGACATTGAAATTGTAGATTATTGGCTGGATGACAAATATGACCGTGAGCTTGTTGCACAGGAAATTGGAGAAAAGTGGCTGCCAAAATTATTAGAGTCGAGTGATGATCATAGTTTAAAGATAGCAACTAAGTTAATAACACTATTATACAAAGTGATATTCGTTGAACAAAAATTTAACAAAAAAATTATAACTAAATCAAAAATGCGTTTTGACAGTTACATTGCTGATAAAATTAACAAAAAAGTTGCATATCTTGCCGGAGAAAAACTCGGTCACGAAGCTGTGTCGGTGTTTGATACACTTTTAAAATCTATTTTACTTAAGCTTAATAATGATTCATGGTCTTTTCTATGGCAACCCGCCATAGATGAGCACGAACAAAATGAAGACAGAAATAATGCTGAAAATTTTATTATTTGTGCATACCGTGATTCATTAAATGGTTATCTGAGAACAAAACCAGAGGAAGCATCTAAGTATATTTCATATATGTTTAAAGAGAAATATCAAACCATTCATAGATTGGCAATTTACGCGATTAGTAAAAATTTTTATTTATTTCATGATTTTATTGATGAAATAATAAAAGAAGAATATCTAGATAGCAACTATAGGCATGAAATGTGGCATTTATTAAGTTGCAATTACCAACGTTTCAGCGAAAACCAAAAACAAAAGGTTTTAGAATTGATTCTTAATATTACAAGAACTGATGATGAAGGTAAAATTAACGAAGGCGCTATTGCTTATAGTAAAGCAGAATGGTTAGCAGCAATTAAGAACTATGGCAATGAAGAAACAAGACTTTACAAGGGAAATATAGAAATAGCTAAAGCAGTACCAGATCATCCTGATTTCTCAAGCTATATGTCTGTAGGATCGGTTGGGCATGAATCACCAATACCCTTAGAGGAGCTCCAGGTTTTATCTATAGAGGAACTTGTTAAAGTATTGAAAACTTATAAAGGTCCAGACAATTTTTTTAAGCCAGGTATTAAGGGTTTGACGAAAACGTTTAAGCAAATAGTAAAAGCTACACCACTTAAGTTTTATAATAAACTTACTCGATTCTCTAAATTAGATTTAGCCTATATCTACGAAATTATTGAAGCATACAGGGACCTGTGGACTGAAAAAGCACAATTACCTTGGGATGATATTTGGTCTTATCTGCTTGATTTTTGTTTAGATGTAATTAAACAGAGTCGCTTTTGGGATTCAAAAAATAAAAAACAAAGAAAGCATTTTGTCGCAAATCGATACTGGATTATTAGTGGAATAGGCCGATTATTAGAAGATGGAACAAAGTCAGATGATCATGCTTTCAGTAAAGAATATCTTCAAAAATCAGAAGATATAATAACTTTACTTTTAAAAAACGAAAAAGGAAATAAATATAAAATAGACAGTAATGCAGTTTCTATCTCTATAAATAGCCCTCGTGGTCGGTGTCTGATAGCTTTGATCAATTTAACTCTCCGCTCATGTCGACTTTCTGATGAGAGTAACAATAAAGATCATTCAGAAAGATGGACTCATTTTCAATCTATATATGATGCCGAACTTAACCGTGCCGATATTCAGAAACCAGAATATGAGTTTGTCACTCTGGTTACAAATTACTTACCAAATTTTCTCTATATGTCAAAAGAATGGCTGATGGGTAACTTGGGAAGAATATTTGACCAGGGGCACTATTTGAAATGGCTTTGTGCTATGCAGGGATATACATACGTAAACACTGTTTACCAAGAAGTATACCAATATTTAAAAGACAATAAAGACTTCATAAAAGTTCTAGATGATAAAAATATTGAAAACCAATTTAAAGATAGAGTTATTCAAAATATCGCTATGGCTTATATTAATGATTTCGAAAAGTACTCTGATAAAAATAGCTTAATTAGAGTTCTTATATTGAGGAAAAAAATTCAAGAATTTAATAATTTAATATGGTTTATATGGACACTAAAAAAAGATGTGAATGAAAAATTAATAAAAAAAGTGTATGAATTATGGCCAGAAATACTTAAAGTGATTGATCTTACCACAATAGAAGGTAAAAAAATAGCCTCTCAATTATGTCTTTGGACAACATTCGTAGGTTACGTTGACAAGGAGAATCGGAATTTATTACTTGAGATTGTGTCTTATGCAGCTGTTTCACATAATTCTTATACGCTGCTTGAAAGTATTGCCAATATAAGTCAAACACAGCCATTCGAAGCTTATACTATCTGGATGGAAATGTTGAAAGGTGCATGGCAAGCCTATCCAGAACAAGCAATACGCCAAATCTTAACGAATTTGGTAAAACAAGGATCCGAAGGTTTGCGTAAGGCTAAATATGTAGTAAGCGTATATTTGGAGAAGGGGAATGATCTACCATATAAATGGTTACAAGAAATTATAGAGGATTTGAAGAGTTTGTAATTATAAAAGAAAACTGTTATATATAAAAGATGACCAAAAATAGGGAATAATATAGACAGATACCTATTTTCATGGACATCGCTTATACGATGACATATATATCTATATATACTAAGAATGGCTCGAATCGTTATATCGGAGTATCCACACCACATCACTCAAAGGGAAATTATTGACAAAGGATATTCGCTGGCGTTACTGAACGAAGAAAATATCCTTAAAATAGAAAATAAATATACGTATGTATTAGGTTAATAATTCGATAATTTTTCTAACTTATAATGAGATCTTTTAAAGAATCAAATGAGTTAGGATAAAAGAACTCACTAACAACTGGTTGAAGCTGATGTCACTTTCTATTGTTTGTAAAGGTGGTAGCGTAAAGAAGCACGTTCGCGTATACAACTTAAACAGAGATGTTAGGGCTTAAAAGGTGTTATTGCATGCGGTGAATTCATTCGGAATTATCTAAGGATATTTCTAAACTAAAATATCTAATTATTTTATTAAGATGCTTTCGAGAAGTGTGTAAGGAATAAATAAATATAAGAGGTAATGAGTTTAATATGCTAAGCATTAAGGATTTTATTCATGGACCTTATGTAAAATGCCCAAAATGTGGTAAAAATAGCTTTAGCGTTGCTATAATATGCGACCACCACTATTTTAGGCGCTGTACAGAATGTTTTTATCCTGATTATTATAAAGGCGAAGAAGGTGTTAAATACCCACTTCCCAAGTTAAATAAAAAGGTTATATATATTGATCAATTTGCCATTAGCAATATGATGAAATTTTTAAATCCTTCTGTAAAATCTCATGAGAAAGTCAAGGCAGATATTTTCTGGGGAAAGCTATTTGAGCAATTAAATACTTTGTGTAAGTTGCAACTTATAATCTGTCCTGATTCAGACATGCATAAAACAGAATCTCTTTTAGCACCGTATTATGAATCCTTGAAAAGAATGTATGAATTATTATCTAATGGTATTTCTTTTCAAAGTCATGAAACAGTAAAGTTATTTCAAATTATCGGTCAATTTAACATATGGGTAGGCGATACAAAAAAATATAATCTTAATGTTCAGGATATTGTAAGCAAAAATATAAATACATGGCAAGATAGGTTTATGTTTTCCATTAAAGGATATAATTCTCAATCTCTTATAGACGAGATTAGAACTAATAGAGCTAAAGTAGACAATTATATTAAAGATATTTTTGCTAAATGGCAAAAAGAGAAAAATAAAGATTTTGATTACTGGTATAAAGAAGAGAAAAAAGCTGAAGCTAGAACCTTAATAGAACTATATCAGAAAAACCTAGAAAAATTATTAAAGATGTCTTATGGACTTATTCCATTTGAGCCAGATGCTGTTTTCCCAGGCTTTGCTAACAAAGCCTTTTATGCAATTAAAGATAAATTAAAACGTAAAGGTATATCTGAGGAAAAAGAGATAAATAAAAAACTAAGTGAGTTTTTATATTCGGAAACATTTGAAGATGCACCTTATATAAAGATTTCTTCAATGCTTTATGCTGCCATGACAAGAAGAGCGGCACATAAGGGAAGAAAAAAACCACCGGGAAGGGGATTTCTTAATGATGTAAAAATAATTTCTACTTTGCTACCGTATTGTAATGCAATGTTCATCGATAATGAATGCAGAAGTCTTCTTTTAGAAAAGCCATTGTGTGACGATATTAACTATGGCACAAAAGTATTTTCACTTTCAAATAAGGAAGAGTTTCTTATTTACCTTGATGAAATAAGGCGAAGCGCATCTGAAGAACATATAAAGAAAGTTGAAGAAGTATATGGATCAAATTGGGCAAAGCCTTATTGGGGAATTTTTAAGCAATAAATTGGTAATTAAAGTATATAACGATAGGGGACACTTGTACTTGCTAAACAATTCGGTAACTTTTCTAACTTTTCGTAGAGAGTTTAATAAGTCCAGATTCCCAATTTCTTTTCAAATAATTAGATATAGTAAAAGACGCTTCTTTATTATACTTTTATTATATTTTAAAAAATTAAAGTATGCCAAATGTAAAGATATAATATCTTTTATTTTTAAAATTAATTTAATATATCGCATTTTTTAATTATAAAATACATATGAGGTAAATTGCCTAAAAATGTCTAAAAACCAATTTAATGTTAAAGAAATTTTAAAAGAACTTTTTATGCAAGCACAACTAAAAGGTGGAATTCATTATATTTATACTCTTCTGCGTGTTACTGGTATTTCAAAAGAATTAGATCCATTGTTAAAGATTAAAGCCACAATAAAAGAGATAAATCATTCCTTTGTTAGCGGTAGTGATTTTTTAGACAAATATAAAGCAATAATGAAAATAAATGATCCATTAAATCTAATTGTTAATTTGATAAATTGTATTGAAGAACAAGGCTATAATATTAATCCCTTTTTATCTTTAAATAAAGGTAATTTTCCACATGTTGTGCTACCTAATATATCTGAACGTATTCAATTTTTATTAAAAATGTACGAAGAGAAAAATCAACTATCAATTATAAATCTACTTAAAGAAACTTTTCCTGAAAAATTGGTTAGATTAATAGGTTCTGAAGGAAAGTCCTATAATATTGATGAAATTAAATATTTGAAAAAAGTGTATAAAAAATCAAAAATTTTTTTTAGTATTCTTATTGAAATACAAGAAAAAAGACGTTTAGATTTTTTAAAACAACCTAAATTATATAAATTGCCTCGTTTTGAAGTTTTAGAATTACTTTCTTCTCCTGATTTTGGCCTTTATGGATTTAAAATGCATTTTTCGAATGGATCTTCTGCTATTTTTGAAAGGTTTTCCAATGAAACAATGTGTGTTAATATCAAATTAAATTATCCATTAGAATTATTTGTTGGTGATATAGATGAAATGAGAGACGAATGGAGAATCGGAGAAAAAAGATTATATGAGGTTGGATTACCTGGGAGATATAATAAATATGGAGAATGGAAACCTCTAGTGTATCCCGGAAAATCAGATACTTTACAAATGGAAGTATCTTCTTTTTCAAAGGATCCAAAAATTCAAGGAAGTTATTTTTATATGATGTGTACCGGCCATCGAGTTGTAGAATTTGTTATTTGTTCAAATCTAAATTTACCAATAGAATATTCAACTTTTGGAAATAAATTATATTTATATAAATGTTCACCTACCGACGAAGAAGGGTTTCCCATTAGTAACATGCATATATACGATGGATGGATAGAACTAGATTCAATAGATGTTAATAGTATTAAAAATGCAATTAATTATATCGATATAGTTACTAGCAGATTAGCATTTGCCTTTAATTGTTCTATGAGGTGGTGCGTAAAATATAATATGTCTTACATAAAAGGTGGATTTGCTAGTCCTACAAAGCAAGATATTTTGTTTTTAAATAAATTTTTAAAAAATTTTCCTGCTAATGAGGATGCAATAATTCTTGATTCTGCTATCGGTTGGTTTAATCATGGAAAAAATTCTACAAATATTTTTACACAGTTTCTTTGTTATTATATTGTCCTCGAATCTATTGCTATAGCTATTACTGATGGAAAAGGGGATTTTGGATTAATATTCACAAAAAAAACTAAAGATAAAGAGAAGGAATTAAAAATAAGATGTATCAGAGCTAAATATAAGGAGATATATAAATTAGATCCAATAAAGTTTATTAATAAAGCATATTTTGATTGTTGTGGAACTTTAAAAAGTAAAACTCAAGAAATTATAAAATTAATTTTTGGAGATAAGCATGAATATTTTAAGAAATTATTTGAAAAAGAAAAGGGAGAATCACTATATGATATTCGAGGCGCTCTTGCTCATGGTAGGCTCAGCTATTCGGATGAATTGCATAGGAAAATCGTGGAAGATCGAATATATGACATAGAAAGGATTTCAAGAGACCTTATTTTTAGATTAATATTAAAACTGGAACCGGGAGAAAAAATACGATATTGGTCGGGTAAACATGCTTTGTTTGCTTCAACATCAGATCCTAGGACTACTTTAGTTGTTTCAGATGAAAAAATTATTCCTAATAAAGATTGGCATATTAGAGCAGAGTGGTGTAATTAAAATAATGACAGAAAAAATATATAAATCTGAAATATATTATAAAAGAATTATTTTAAATATAAAAATATTTTTAAAGAATGTAAAACAAAGAATTTAATTTTTGATATTAATATATCAAATGTAAAGACTTGATTCTATTTATTTTTTTATGATAAAAATCAAAAATAGGTGATACTATGGGATATTTTTTGCCAATTAAATACAAAGAATTGCATAATTTATGTTTCTATTTACATGATATTTTAGCGCAAGTAGTAGTTGAAGGTGAAAAAAAGAAATTGTTCCACACAATATATAATTTAAAAAAAAGGAGTGATATTGAGGCGATTAAAGATAATGATGATATATTAGAATGGCTTAACAATAATGGTTATGAAGATGAATTTAAATCAATTATTATTAAGCAAGTGTTAATCGCTACAATTTCAGATTATTGTCATTATATTTACGAAGCGTTAAAATGTTCTGAAAAAAGTAAACTTGCTATTACATATACTTTATTGAGAAAACCATTAAAGGATAATTTATTGCTTTTTGAATGGATTATGACGAATAGAAATGAGTTTATGGAAAATTTCAAAAAAGACTCGGATTACTATGCAATTGATAAGATAGACTCAACTAAGAAGAAGATATTTATTGAGCGTTCGTTGAAACAAATTAATTATAGTAAAGCATTCGACGCAGATTTTATCTACAATATAAGGTATTCAAAAAAAACTGATTATAGTTTAGAAAAGTTATGGAATATGGCAAATCATCTTGTAACAACTTGTAAAGATTATAAAACAGAGAATCTAAATTTGAATTTTGTATTCTCTGGAGCTGACTCAAAAGAAAGTCAGTGGAATTATCTCTATTCGGTTTTACCATATCTTTTATTCTATACAGTTGAAGTTACACAGGTAGTATTAGATCGAGAAATTGGAAAAAACAAATTCGATATACTATTCGAAACTTTCGAAGAGAGAGCAAAAAAATATGAAAAAATAGTTTCAAGGAATTTTTTTTGAAAAATGTTAGCAAGAAGAAGGCTCTTTTAACAATAAAATACGATAAGGTATTGTTGTACTAGTTCAATAATTCAGTAATTTTTAGCGGAAAACCTATAGGATCTGGAGAGTTTTCTTATCCAGATGTTTGAAATTTTAGGTATTACTATAGATAGGCATTCTAAAGGAAGACCTCGTAAAATGTAAAGCTAAATCATAGAAAAAAATATGATGTGTCCTATTTAAATTAATAATTCTGAAAAACAAAATAGAAAAGGAGATTGTCTTGGTCAAGTTCAATAACCCGCAAAACTTGAAAGAAGTTATTGTCTCATGGAGCGGAGGCAAAGATAGCTGTTTGGCTGGTTATAAAGCAATGGGTAAGGGTTACCCCATAGGATATCTTTTAAATTTAATTTCGAAAGAATACCAAAGGTGTTGTTTCCATGGCATTCAGAAAGAATTGATTCATTTACAAGCCAACCTGATTGGCGTTCCTTTGTTTCAAAAAGAGGTTAGCATCAATATGGAACTTTATGAAAAGGAGTTTAAAGAGGCAGTACTCTACTTGAAAACCAAAGGAGCCAAAGGTATGGTTTTTGGAGATATTTATTTAACCGAGCATAAAAATTGGGTGGGAAGAGTTTGTCGAGATTTAAAAATTAAGATGATAGAACCTTTGTGGCAAACACCACCAGAAAAAATTATTGAAGAATTTATCTCTTTAGGTTTCAAAGCAGTGGTAGTTAGTGCTAAGGCAGAGTTGTTTGATAAAGATTTTATTGGTCGAGAAGTAGATCAATCACTCTTAGAAGAGCTTAAAAAAAGAAATATTTGTCCTTGCGGCGAAAATGGTGAATTTCACACTTTTGTCATTGGTGGTCCTATATTTAAAAAGGGAGAGATAGAAATAACCAAAAGTCGTGTGATTTTAAAAGAAGGTTTTTGGCCACATTGGTTTTTAGACATTCAAGATTACCGGTCAATTCCTCGGAATAAATGGAATAAGTAGAGACACATCTTCTTTAATTTTCAGTTTCTAATATTTCTAAAAATACCTCTACGATTTTAGGTTCAAACTGCGTGCCGCTTCCCCGTTTAAGTTCCTGGATAGTTGTTTCTTCGCTCAGGGCTTTACGATAGGGTCGATCGGATTTCATGGCATCATAGGCATCGGCTACGGCCAGAATGCGGGCA
>Ga0315285_10008158_pt1 | contig 10745 bp, 9 predicted proteins | sample YL17G09_36_MG_FD_203698 | JGI IMG/M metagenome (GOLD analysis project Ga0315285, IMG submission 203698) | Sediment microbial communities from Yellowstone Lake, YNP, Wyoming, USA - YL17G09_36 | ecosystem: Environmental > Aquatic > Freshwater > Lake > Sediment | place: USA: Wyoming | collected... | reverse complement strand
AATGTGTTAACTGCGGCACCGACTCTTGCGAGCCGATACCTAGTGCCCATCGTTTACAGCGTGGACTACCAGGGTATCTAATCCTGTTTGCTCCCCACGCTTTCGTATTTCAGCGTCAGTATTCGTCCAGAGAGACGCTTTCGCCACTGGTGTTCCTCCCGATATCTACAGATTTCACCCTTACACCGGGAATTCCTCTCTCCTATCCGATACTCAAGTCATGCAGTTTCGAATGCAGTTCCATGGTTGAGCCATGGGATTTCACATTCGACTTACATAACCGCCTACATACCCTTTACACCCAATAAATCCGAGTAACGCTTGCCACCTCCGTATTACCGCGGCTGCTGGCACGGAGTTGGCCGTGGCTTCCTTTCAGGGTACTGTCAATCCATGGCACTATTTATGCCATGAACTTTCCTCCCCTGCGACAGAGTTTTACGATCCGAAGACCTTCATCACTCACGCGGCGTCGCATAGTCAGACTTTCGTCCATTGCTAAATATTCTCGACTGCAGCCTCCCGTAGGAGTCTGGGCAGTGTCTCAGTCCCAGTGTGGCTGACCATCCTCTCAGACCAGCTACCCGTCAAAAGCCTTGGTGGGCCGTTACCTCACCAACTAGCTGATAGGGCTCGGGCTCATCTTCAAGCAACAGGCCTTACGGTCCCTGCCTTTAACCTCATCTCCATGCGAAGATGTGGTCTCATTCGGTATTAGCATTCCTTTCGAAATGTTATTCCGGACTTAAAGGTAAATTACCCAAGTGTTACTCACCAGTTTGCCGCTGATCTATATCCACTTCCTTGCGTCCGCATCAATAGATCCGCTCGACTTGCATGCCTAAACCACGCCGCCAGCGTTCACTCTGAGCCAGGATCAAACTCTCCATTGGAAAATTTGAAAGATAAGCCTTGCGGCTTATTCTTATCAACTTGGCTTTGAAGCTATTTGGGTTCTATTACGCTAGCTTTTGGCTATTCGATTTTCAAAGAACTTGTCAAAAATTTAGAAACAAAAAAGGCATCACGACGATGCCTGAGTTTACATCCTCATTTATGAAATGTAGTATTAATCTAAACTGTCAAAATATTTTACCAACTTTTCTCCTTGTAAAGTTGTCTTCCAACTTACAAGTATACCACATTTTTTAGAAAATGCAATGGTCTGATACCTTCGAAAAGCTTTTTAGGTAGCTAATATATTTAACACACAGGCCAAAAGTTGTCAATAAATATTTTTAAATTATTTTTATAAAGCCCCGTTTGCCGGCCTGGATCACCATGCCTGCCTTTGGCGCGACCTGGGCATTGACATCGCTTAGCTTCTTGCCGTCTATCTTGACGCCTCCCTGCTCAAGAAGCCGCCGAGCCTGGCTGCTTGTATCGCAAAGGCCTGAGAGAGTGAGAAGCTGTACTATCCAGATCTTGCCTTCCTTTAACTGCCTTGGGTCCAGCTTGTATTCCTTTATATCCTCAGGTATCTCTTTCTTCTTAAATACCCTGTCAAACTCCTCGCGCGCGTTTTTGCCGTCTTCTTTTGAGTGGTATAAGGATACCAGGGTCTCTCCAAGCTCAGCTTTCGCGTCGCGGGGATTAAGGTTTGAACTTTCCATGCCTTTCCTTATATCCTGTATCCGATCAAGGGAGACATCTGTCAAAAGCTCATAGTACCTGAGTATCATGTTGTCGGAAATAGACATGGTCTTGCCGAACATGTCTTTCGGCGCTTCGCTTATTCCTATATAGTTTCCAAGCGACTTTGACATCTTCTGGACACCGTCCGTGCCTTCAAGTAAAGGCATGATCAATATAACCTGCGGCTCCTGGCTGTAATCGCGCTGAAGCTCCCTGCCCATTAACAAATTGAAGGTCTGGTCTGTGCCTCCTATTTCAACATCAGCTTTTAAATAGACTGAGTCATACCCTTGCAGAAGCGGATACAGGAACTCCAATATCGAAATATCCTTGCCCTGCTCGTATCTTTGCTTGAAATCAGCGCGCGCGAGCATCTGGGCAACTGTCCCGTGGGAAGCAAGCTCCATGAAATCAACTATCGGCATCTTCCCAAGCCAGTGGCTGTTGAATACCACCTTTGTTTTTTCATGGTCCAGGATCTTGAAGACCTGCTTTTTGTAGGTCTTGGCGTTTTCCAGCACTTCTTCTTCGCTAAGGCGTTTGCGCAATTCGTTCTTGCCGCTTGGGTCACCGATCCTTCCTGTAAAGTCTCCTATCAAAAACAGGATATCGTGCCCCAGCTCCTGGAAATGCCTGAGCTTGCGCAACAAAACAGTGTGGCCCAGGTGGATATCAGGAGCGCTCGGATCAAAGCCCGCTTTGATTTTAAGCGGTTTTTTCTCTTTGAGCGAGCGCTCGATCTTTTTTATAAGCTCCTCTTCGGAGATTATATCCACCGTGCCGCGTTTTATTAAATCTAATTGTCGCTTGACTTCTGGGTTCATGCGTCCTTTGTAGTCAACGCTATCTTGCGCTGCTCGTCGTCGACTTTGATGACTTTTGCTTTCACCTTGTCGCCTACCTTGAATTTTTCTTCAAGCTTTGTCGAAGGCTCAATGCTTAACTCGGATATGTGGATAAGCCCTTCAAGTTCTGGTTCTAATTCCACAAATATCCCGAATCCAGTGATTTTTGTGACCTGGCCTTCAACAGGTGTGCCTGGCGCATATTTTTTTGACATCTCAGACCACGGGTCCTGGGTCATCTGTTTTAGCCCAAGCGATATCTTTCTTGCCTGCTGGTCGACATCCAGTATGACCACATCGACTTTCTGGGCTTTCTTCAGTACTTCGGAAGGGTGATTTATCTTTTTGGTCCATGATATGTCTGACAAATGCACCAATCCTTCTATTCCTTCATCCAGCTCAATAAACGCCCCGAAGTCCGTGAAGTTGCGCACCTTTCCGCTTACTTTGGTCCCTATCGGGTATTTCGCCGCGGCTTCAAGCCACGGGTTCTGCTCGGTCTGCTTGACACCAAGCGATATCTTTTCGTTCTCCGCGTCTATCGAAAGGACGACTACCTCTACGACATCGCCTATGGCGAGCACTTCGCTTGGATGGTTTATTCTTTTTGTCCATGAAAGTTCGGAAACATGGACAAGGCCTTCTATGCCTTTTTCAAGCTCGACAAAAGCGCCGTAAGGGACGATGTTCACGACCTTTCCTTTGACCTTTGAACCAACGGTGTATTTTGCCTCAGCGTCTTTCCATGGGCTTGGCGTCGTCTGCTTGAGGCCAAGGGAGACCTTTAAGCTCTGCTTATCGATCTCAAGGATCATTATGTCTATTTTATCCCCTACCGCGACCATCTCCGACGGGTGGTTTATCCTGCCCCAGCTCATGTCTGTTATGTGCAAAAGGCCATCGATAGGGCCTATGCTGATAAACGCGCCAAAGTCTGTTATGTTCTTTACAACGCCCTGGCGTATTTCACCCTTCTTTAATTCTTCCAAAAATAGGAGCTTTGTCGCTTCCTTTTCCTTTAATAGGATGTCTTTTCTTGAGACAACTATGTTTTTGCGCTGCTTGTTGATCTTTAAGATCTTGAAATCCGATACTTTGCCTATGAGCCCTGCTGCATCAGCTGCCCCTCTTATAGCGCTCTGGGAAGCCGGTAAAAACGCTTCTGTTCCTATATCGACCATGAAGCCGCCTTTTACGGATTTTACGATCTTGCCCTGGATAGTGTCACCTTCGTTGAACCTGGCGATGATGCTGTCCCAACCCTGCGTCTTATCGGCTTTTCTTTTGGAAACAACCACAGTGCCTGATTCATCTTCTTTTGATTCCAGGTATACTTCTATTTCATCCCCTATTTTAAGGGTCGAAGCATCGAGAAATTCTTCTAACGAGATCCTTCCTTCCGATTTGTAGCCTATATCGACAATGACATCCTTTTGGGTTATCATTATTATTTTGCCTTTTACGACCTGGCCTTCATCGATCTTCTTGATAGACTCCTCGTAGATCTTGGCAAACTCGGATTTTTCCTCTCCGCCGGAGGCGGATCCGCCTTCGGCGGACTTTCCTTCCAGATTTTGGTTCTTTTTCTTGTTAAACATTAACTATTCCCCCTCTTTCATTATTTTTTTTACTACTTCATCTACAACCCAGTCAGGCGTAGAAGCGCCGCTCGTTATCCCGACGGAGCTTTTGTATTTACACCACTTGGGTTTTAGCTGATGCGATGTTTCTATGTGATAGACATTGTTGCAGGCGTTTTTGCATACCATCGCGAGCCTTTTCGTGTTAGCGCTTGCCTTGCCGCCTATCACTAGCATTACATCGACCTGTTTCGCGAGCCGCTTGGCTTTTTCCTGCCTCTTAGCGGCGTCGTCGCAAATCGTGTTGAAAATCCTTACCTCAAACCCCTTGTTCTTTAAGATTATACTTACTATTTTATTAAAAATCTCTTCCGATTGCGTGGTCTGCGCTATTATCCCTATTTTTTTATTTTTTATCCTAAGGCGGCTTGCTTCCTCTTCGCTGCTTACGACTATCGCCTTGTTTTTCGCAAAGCTTAGAAGCGACCTGACCTCCGAATGCTTCTTGTCGCCCACGATTATGACAAGATACCCGCTCTCTTCCAAAGACCTGGCTATAAGCTGCGGCCTTTTTACAAAGGGACAGGTCGCGTCCACTAATTTAAGCCTGTTTTTCTTTATATTTTCCAGGACCACAGGGCTTGTCCCATGGCAGCTTATTATTACAATGCCTTTTTTTATGCCTTTTAAATTTTCAATGACCTTAAGCCCTTTTTTAGCAAGCTGCTTTACTACCTGCGGGTTATGGATCAAAGGGCCTATCGAATAAACATTTATGTTTTTATGGGAGCTTAATGTCTTCTCGGCTAACGCCACTCCGCGGCTGACGCCGAAGCAAAAACCCCTGTGTTTGGATAATTTAACTTTCATCTACTTATAAAATGGATCATTTATTTCTTTATTCGCGACGCGATATAGCCCACTACATCGTCTATAGTCATATTAGTCGTGTCAACAAGCTCGGCATCATCCGCTTTTTTTAAAGGAGCGACTTTTCTTGTCAGGTCCTTGTCGTCCCTTTCCTTTAAATCCTTGGCGACCTGCTCGATCGTCATATTGTGCTTGTCCCGCACAAGGTCCCCATAGCGCCTTCTGACGCGCTCGTCAAAACCGGCATCCAAATAAAATTTATACTGCGCGTCAGGGAATACGACTGTTCCTATATCTCTTCCTTCCAAAACGACATCTGCTTTGCGACTTACATGGCGCTGCAACTTTACCATCTCTTCTCTTACGCCGGGGATCCTTGCTACATAAAACACATTGTTCGTCACCCTTGGTGTGCGGATTTCCTTTGAGACATCTTCGCCCTCAAGATAGACCTTGAGTCCGGCTTCGGCGTCTTCTAGGTCTATCTTTGTATTTTTGCTTAATTCTATAAGAGCCGCTTCTTCGTCCATCTTGATATTGTTTCTCATGGCCTTAAGCGTAAGCGCCCGGTACATGGCTCCTGTGTCAACGTACAAAAAACCGAGCTTCTTGGCCACAAGCTTGCTCACTGTCGATTTGCCGGACCCGGCCGGCCCGTCAATAGCTACTACGCAATCTTTTTTGCTGTCGCTCATTTATTTCTTGGTGATAGCGTCCCTGATTTTTTTGTTTTTTCCGAATTCTTTTATCAATCCTTTATAGTCCTGTTTTTTAACAAGACCGCGGATCGAATTTAAGACTTTTTCAAACCTGTCTATGGATTTTAATATCTCTTTTTTGTTGCTTAAAAATATATCCGCCCAGACAACAGGCTCTCCACCGGCTATTCTTGTCGTGTCCCTGAATCCACTTGAAGCAAGCCTCAGGCTTTTGGCGTCCACAGAGCCTACAAGCGCTGTCGCGACCGCGTGAGGAAGGTGGCTTATCTGCGCGACTTCCATGTCATGTTCTTCAGGAGAGATCACAACGACCTCCGCGCCCAAGGCTTTCCAGAATTTTGCGACTTTGTTTAAAGAATTTTTATGCGTGCTTTTGGTCTTACAAATTACGCATGTAGAATGTTCAAACAAATCCGGCTTCGCGAATCCGACTCCTGATTTTTCAGAACCTGCCATCGGGTGGACACCGACAAAAGAAACCCTCTTTGGTAAAACTTTCTCTATCGTCCTTATTACTTCTTCTTTTGTGCTGCCGACATCTATTAATATAGCGCCTGTTTTAGCGCTTTTTGATATTTTATTCACCAGCTCCTTAAATGTGCCAACAGGTGTTGCCAGGATAATAAGGTCCGCGTCTTTTACAGCTTCATTTACATCAAGCGTTACTCTATCAATCGCTCTTAGCTTAAGTGCTTTTTCCAAAGAAGATTCGTGGCGGCATACGCCTGTTATCTGTTTGGCCAGCTTCTTTTTCTTGGCTGCCAATCCAATAGAGCCACCTATTAGGCCCACTCCTATTATTGCTATTTTTTTGAACATGTCATAATCCCCAAAAAATCCACCTGGCTTTGGGCTTTGCGCTTTGAGCTGTGAGCTTTAAAGCTTTTTGCCCATAGCTCATAGCTCACGGCCCACAGCTCTTGCAACTACCTTCAGTTCTTCCATCATCTTCGCGAAATTATCAGGCAATAATGACTGCGCGCCGTCTGACAATGCTTCTTCCGGATTCGGGTGCACTTCTACGATCAAGCCGTCCGCTCCCGCCGCTATCGCCGCTTTGGATACGGAAGGCACAAGCCCCCATTTCCCTGTCGCGTGGCTTGGATCAACAATGACTGGAAGATGCGAAAGTTTTTTAATGACCGGGATCGCGTTTATATCCAAAGTAAACCTTGTCTCGTCTTCAAAGGTCCTTATCCCGCGCTCGCACAAAATAACGTTGAAGTTCCCGTTTGATAAAATATATTCCGCTGACATCAATAATTCCTTGATCGTGCAGCTCATGCCTCTTTTTAACAAGACAGGCTTCTTTGACAGGCCCACTTCCTTTAATAAAGTGAAATTCTGCATGTTCCTGGCGCCTATCTGGATTATATCTGAGTATTTTTCGACCAAAGACATGTCGCGAGGGTCCATAAGCTCTGTGCACACCAAGAGCCCCGTGTTCTTGCTTACTTCCTTTAAATATTTAAGGCCCTGTTCGCCAAGGCCCTGGAAAGCGTAAGGCGAAGTCCTTGGTTTAAACGCCCCGCCCCTTAAACCTTTGGCGCCTGCTTTTTTTACGCTCTTGGCTATCTTAAGAAGCAGCGGATAATTCTCGACTGAGCACGGGCCCGCTATCACGACAAGTTTTTTCCCGCCTATTTTTACGTTCTTGCCGATATTGACGATTGTGCTTTCAGGTTTAAAATCCCGTGAAACCAATTTATACGGCTTTAAAACAGGCATTACTTTTTCAACGCCTGGGTAGACTTCAAGCGGCTGGACCCTTAATTTGTCTTCTTCGCCGATAACGCCGATAATAGTCCTCTCGACGCCTCTTGAAACCATTGCTTTCAAGCCAAGCGCTTTTACTTTTTCGATTATATGATTGAGCTGTTTTTCCGTAGCGTCAGCCCGTAAAACTATGATCATTTAAGTGCCCCCCTCAGTTCTTTTATAAATTTTTTATTTTCATCCATGGTCCCTATCGTGACACGTATGTAGTTTTTAAGCCCCCACACATCCATACCCCTGACTATGACGCCTTTTTTAAGAAGTTTCTTGAAGATCTGTTGCCCGTCAGTTTTTACATTTATAAGTATGAAATTGGCCGCGCTTTTAACGTAATCAAGCCCCATCTCATCCAAATTTTTACAGATAAACCGCTTTCCCGTTTCTACCGCTTTTAAGGTCTTTCGCAGGAACTTCTTATCGTCAAGCGCCGCTATCGCCGCGGCCTGCGCCAAGGAATTGACGTTAAACGGCTCCCTTAACCTTTCAAGATAATTTATTATCGTGGCGGAAGATACGCCGTAACCGATTCTGATCCCCGCAAGGCCGTATGCTTTTGAAAAACTCCTCGTGATAATGACATTTTTCCTATCCAGATGCCTTAAGGTATCTGGATAGACTTTGCCTTGCGAATACTCGGCAAACTCCTTGTACGCCTCGTCAAAAAACACCAGGATATCGCTTCTTATCCCTTTTAAGAAAGCCTCGACTTCTTTTCTTGTGACAAAGCTCCCGGTCGGGTTGTCTGGGTTGGCTATGAAAATGATCTTTGTCTTTTTGGTTATGGCTTTTTTCTTAGCCATAAGGTCGTATTTCATGTTCTTCAAAGGCACAAATTTTATTTTCGCGCCCTGCGATTGGGCGGCTATCCTGTAGATCAAGAACGTGGGGTCTGAAATTATCACCTCATCGCCCGGTTCAAGAAAAGCCCTGCAGCACAAAACTATGATCTCGTCAGAACCGTTTGAAACGATGATGTTTTCGGTCTTGACTTTCAGTAGCTTTGCTAATTTTTTCTTCAAATAAAAAGCGCTTGCGTCGGGGTAGCGGTTTAGATCCTTGAGCGCCTGTTTAATCGCAGAGACCGCCTTAGGCGAGGGGCCGAAGGCGTTCTCGTTTGACGCGAGCTTCATTACGTCTTTTAGCCCTAATTCCCTTTTTACTTCCTCAATGGGCTTTCCCGGAACGTAAGGCTCTATTTTTTTTACAGCTTCTCTTACTATACTTTCCAAGCTTATTCCTCCAAAACAGGATAAGAACCAAGCACCTTTAAGAATGAGCAGTTTTTCTCAAGCTCATCCAAGGCCTTCTTCACGTTTTTGTCCTGGTAATGCCCGGCGAAATCGATGAAGAAATAATATTCCCAGGCCTTTCTCTTGGAAGGCCTTGATTCTATCTTTGTCAGGTTTATTTTGTATTTCTTGAACGGCACAAGCATGTCATGAAGCACGCCCACCCTGTCTTTGGCGCTGAACAGAATGGATGTCTTGTCTTTTTTCGTGGGCCTTGCCTCTGTCTTGCCTATGACTAAGAACCTTGTTATGTTGTGCGCGCTGTCTTCTATCGAGCGCGATATTACTTTCAGTTTATACACCTGCGCGGCCAATGAACTCGCTATCGCCGCCGCGTGTTTTTGGTTTGCCGCGAGCTCAGCGGCTTTTGTCGTGCTTGAGACCTCGATAAGCTCTACCCTGGGCAGATTCGTCTCAAGCCAGATCCTGCACTGGCCGAACACCTCGGCTTTGGAATAGACCTTTTTTATTTCCTTTAGCCCGCAATTGCCAAGCAGGTTATGGGAAACCTCAAGCAGTATTTCCGAGCAGATCTTTAAATCTGTGTCGACGAACATATCAAGCGTGTGGCTTACCGCGCCTTCGATTGAGTTCTCGATAGGCACGACGCCGTAATCGCATCTTTGCTGTTCGACTTCCTGGAACACGTCTGTTATGTTGTTGCACGCGACATATTCGACTGATGAGCCGAATTTCTTTAAAGACGCAAGGTGCGTGAAGGTCGCCTGCGGGCCAAGATACGCGATCTTGGGAGTCTTCTCAAGAGCTAAAGCCCCTGACATGACCTCCCTGTAAATCGCTTTTATAGCAGTCTTGCTTAAAGGGCCTTTGTTTGCCTGGGTCACTTTATCGTAGACTTCTTTTTCCCTGTCAGGGACAAACACAGACGCTCCCTTTTTTACTTTTAGCTTTCCGATTTCAAGCGTAAGTTTTGCCCTTTTATTCAATAGATCCAAAATCAGCGAATCAAGTTTGTCAACCTTCTTGCGCAGGTTCTTGAGTTCCTTCATTTTCTACCCCTTTATTTTCAACTTCTTTATTTTCCGGTTCCTTATTTTCCACTGTATTTTCCGGTACTTTGTTTTCAACCGCGGCTTTCTGCTCTTCTTTGTCGACAAGATGTTTCTGGTAAAGGTTTTTGCTTATCCTTTGTTGTATCTGCTCGTCTGAAAGGTCCTGCTCCGTAAATTCCCTCAGGCTCGGCAACTCTTCAAGGCTGTTTAACCCGAAATATTCCAAAAACCTTTTTGTCGTGCCATAAATTATCGGGCGACCGATGACATCTTTTCTCCCCGCGACCCTTATAAGGCCCCTGTCCAAAAGAGTCTTTAACACGCCGTCGACATTTACGCCCCTTATAGCTTCCATTTCCGCTCTTGTCAAGGGCTGCTTGTATGCTATTATCGCAAGTGTCTCAAGCGCCGGCCCTGAAAGCTTTTCCGTAAAACGGGCCTTATAAAGCTTTTTAAGCCAGACGCTGAATTCCGGCTTTGTGATCATCTGGTATCCGCCGGCGACCTCAGTTATGTCGAAACTCCTGTTTTGCTGGATGTATTCGTTTTTTAGTTCTTGTATTATGCCGCGGACCAAGTTATTGTCTTTTTCTTCGACAACATTTTTTATTTCTTCCAAAGGCAATGGTTTTTCGCTGACAAACAAGATCGCTTCTATTACTCTTTTGATTTCCTCACTCTTCACTTAGCTGCGTTTCCTCCTTAGTGCTTTGCGTTGGATTTTCCGCGTTTTCCGCGGCTTCTTGCTGCTTTTCTTGCAGGACCTCGTCTATCTTCGCGGGGGACGGCGCTATGCTGGCCGGGTTTCTTATGATTTTGATCTCCCCGAAGATCTTTTTTTGTATGATCATGATCTCCTTAAGCCTTATCAGTTCCAGGATTGCGAGAAAAAACGCGATTATTTCTAATTTATTCTTTGCCTTTTCAAATAAACTGTTCAGCGATATTTCCGACTCGACGACCAGCATGTGGTATAAGTCGTGGACCTTCTGCTCTACCGTGAACTCATCCTTTATTA
>Ga0315285_10008157_pt1 | contig 10745 bp, 6 predicted proteins | sample YL17G09_36_MG_FD_203698 | JGI IMG/M metagenome (GOLD analysis project Ga0315285, IMG submission 203698) | Sediment microbial communities from Yellowstone Lake, YNP, Wyoming, USA - YL17G09_36 | ecosystem: Environmental > Aquatic > Freshwater > Lake > Sediment | place: USA: Wyoming | collected... | reverse complement strand
AGAATCGGTCGAACACCGCAGACGGCAGGCAACACTGCCTGCCCCACATTGCAGCCAAACCACTTGGCGGCGGGTGGGGCAGGCGGTTTCGCCTGCCAGGCGATTCATTCACACCTTCTGAGGCATTACAGCCGAACTCCACCCAGGAGGCGGAGGACCCAAGCAGTTGGGGCGCGGTCCGGGGAATCCGGACGGGGTACTTTCAAGCCCTAGCCCGTCAGCTAACTTCGCAGGCGCACTTGAGAGCGTCCCCGTGGGCCGGGGACGGGCAGGAGATCATCCCCGTGGAAACGCAGATGCGGTCGAAAGCGACCAAGGTCGTGGTCGCCACCACCGTCATGCTGTCCTTCATCACTTTCTGGAGGGCGGCCGCTATCGTGCTGTGCGACCTGGCCTCTTCGGCCTTCTACGCCGGAGGGATCGCAGAAACTGCGGTAGGCAAACCGGCGCCCTGGTTCATCCTGGGGATCATGCTGTTCTCCTACGCGGTGCGCGCGGTCTACATCGAGAGCTGCGCCATGTTCGTGCGCGGCGGCGTCTACCGGGTCGTGAATGAAGCCATGGGCCCCACCCTGGCCAAGTTCTCGGTATCCGCTCTGCTGTTCGACTACGTGCTCACCGGCCCCATCAGCGCGGTCAGCGCGGGGCTCTACCTGGCGGGACTCCTCAACGAGACGGCCGCACATTTCCAGCACCCCGGGCTGGAGGTCCACCCTCCGTATTTCGCGGCAGTCTTCGCCCTGGCGGCGACCGTGTATTTCTGGCGCAAAAACATCATCGGGATCCACGAGTCCAGCCAGAAAGCCCTGCGGATCATGCAGCTCACCACCGTGATGGTCGGCATCCTGATCGTGTGGTGCCTGGTGACCATCTTCACGCGAGGCTTCCAGCCGGTGCCGCTGCCCACTCCACAGAACATGCATCTCGGCAAGGAGGCCGTCGGCTGGCTCCAGGGAACCGGGCTGCCCATGATTCCCGTTATCGCCATCCTGATCGGCCTGGGTCACTCGCTGCTGGCGATGAGCGGTGAGGAGACGCTGGCCCAGGTAAACCGCGAGATCGCTTCTCCCAAGCTGAAGAACCTGCAGCGCGCCGGCTTGGTGATCTTCATTTACAGCATGCTGTTCACTTCGCTGGTTTCCTTCTTCGCGGTGATGCTGATCCCGGATTCCGAGCGCGTACACTTCCTGGACAACTTGATCGGCGGCCTGGCCATGCATCTGGCCGGACCGCTTCCGGTGCGGATGTTGTTCCATGCCTTCGTTGTGCTGGTGGGCGCCATCATTCTCTCCGGAGCAGTCAACACCTCGATCATCGGCTCGAACGGCGTGCTCAACCGGGTGGCCGAAGACGGTGTCCTGCCGGACTGGTTGCGGCATCCTCACAAGAGATTCGGCACCACCCACCGGTTCATCAACTTGATCGCCGCTCTCCAGGTGCTCACCATCCTGATCAGCCGGGGCGATGTGGATCTCCTGGGCCAGGCCTATGCCTTCGGCGTGGTCTGGAGTTTCTCGATGAATGCGCTCTCCGTGCTGGTGCTCCGGTACAAGCAGCCGGAAGCCCGCGCCTGGAAGGCGCCTTTGAATCTGCGCTTCCGAAAGACCGAGATTCCGCTCGGGCTGGGGCTGGTCACGCTGATCCTTTTCACGCTGGCAGGGATCAACCTGTTCACCAAGAAAGAGGCCACTCTGGCGGGGGCCGGCTTCACTGCGGTTTTCTTCATGGTCTTCGACGTCTCCGAGCGATACCACCGCAAGAGAAAGGCGGAGGGGCTCGACAAGTTCCGGCTGGATACGCCGGAGGAGCTCTCCATCGAGTCGGTGAACCTGCGTCCCGGCAACGTGCTGGTGGCGGTCCGCAACCCCCACCTGCTCGAGCATCTCAACAAGGTCCTCCAAAAGACCGACACCGGAAAAATGGACATTGCGGTGGTCACCGTCAAGGTGACCGAACGCTCCGGCTTCGGCGGGCATGCGTTGCAGGTCGATGAGCTCTTTTCCTCGGACATTTCCCGGCTCTTCAGCCTGGTGGTCAGCCTGGCGGAGAAAGCCGGAAAACATGTCGAGCTGCTGGTGGTTCCGGGCCGGGATCCCAGCGTGGTGCTGGTCGAAACCGCGCAGAGGCTCCAGTCTTCGCTGGTGGTCATGAACCTCTCCGGGAAGATGCCGGCGGCCGAGCAGGCCAAAGCCTTCGGCGACGCCTGGGAGACTCTGCCCCAGCCCCGCCCGCAGTTGTCGCTCGAAATCCATGACCCTCGCAAGGGCGCATCATTCTATTTCAACCTGGGCCCGCACCCGCCGCGGCTCTGGCCGGACGACCTGGACTTGCTGCACAGGCTGTGGCTGGAACTCAGCGAGAAGGGCCTTGGCGCCAAGCTCCATCACCGCGACGTAGTGCGCGTGGCCCTGCGGCGCCTGGATGCCGACCTGCGCTCGGGCCAGGGCCGGGAAGTGCTCAAGGATTTGTCGCAGGAAGCGGGGGGAAGCCAGGACTCAGGAGTCAGTCCTGAGCGTGGGGCGGGTCCCTGACCTGGCGCCCTGGCATTTTTTCACAGCTTCTGAGCGCCGCAATACGCCGGGTTGGTGGCGCAGTGCGAGGATTTCCGGTTCGAGAGAGCCTCGCGATTCGAGCGGTGACGAAAGAGCCGCAGCCGGCGCCGGCGGCACTCTGAACATCGAACGAAGGAATTGGCGAAGGATGCGCGACTTCCATCTTCTCGGATAGTTCGGGATTTACGAGAGGCACAGTCGGCAAGTGAGCCCGCGTGAGGGCTTGCTGCAGCACCTGGCCGTTCATCCGCCGGCAAAGATCGTCATCGCGTTTTGCACAACCATTACCGCCTTTCCACTTCCCAATGGAATCTGTGCTAGCCGAGGGTGCAGATGGGGATTTTAGCAATGACAGTCCGCGGCCGTATCGCACAGCATCCCCTGTATAAGCCCCGCTACCGGACCGGCAATTCGGTCACCGCACCCTGCTGCCGCAGCCTGCTCCTCAGAGTCCGCACATCGATCTCCTGCACGGACTTCCCGCCCCGCGCAGCCATGTGCGCCGCCACGCCGGCCGCGTGGCCGAACGCCATGAAAACCGGCTCCATCCGGATCGTCCCGTAGGCGATGTGCGACGTGGATGCGCAGACCGGTACCAGAAGGTTCGTGGCTTCTCTGCTCTTCGGCGTCATGACGCGATAGGCAATCTGGTATGGCTTGGAAGGCACCTCCGTATCGCCCTCGTTCTGAACCGTGCCGTCCGCGTTTACATGACGCTGGATGTTATGGGAGTCCATCTGATACGAACCCATGGCGACGGAGTCCTCTTTCACCAGATCGGTTTGCGCGTCCTTTTGCGTCATGACGAAATCGGCAAGCATTCTCCTGGCCTCCCGCACATATAGCTGGTGGGGCCAGTTGTCCGTGTCGACGAATTCGTCTTTCGCCAGTCCCCACTCGTTGAACTCATCGCGGAGCGACTTCGGGACTTGTGGGGCGTTCGCGAGGAAGTAGAAGAACCCCTTTGTGTAGTCGATGTGGTCCTGCCAGATCTGGGCGCGCCGCTTGTAGCTGGCGGTCGGATACTCCCAGTTCTTGCCGATGTAGTCGGTGGAGAACCCTCCTCTGTTGTTGATGTCGGTCTTGTTGTTGGGCATCAACGAGACGATTAGCAACTCGGTCATGCGCGGAGCCCGCCCGTCGCGTTTCTCCAGGCCCTGGATCAGACGCGCCAGCAGCGTGTACCGCCGCGGGTCGTAGTTCGACGGCTTCGGAAACGGCACCTGGTTGTTCCTGTCCTTCGACAGGCACATCCGGAAGTTGTACGCCTGCACCTTCTTGTCGCCAGCGCCCAACTCGCCTCTCGGACCCGGGCTGATCTCCGGCAGCAACTTTCCGTTTTCGTCGTAGGCGGAAACAGGTACCGGAAAAATATGGTAATGATATTTGTCCAGGGGACGCACTCCCGCGAAGGTCTCGTTGTACTGCTTCGCGCTCTCCCGCCCCCACGTATAGGAGACGCCGGAGAAAGCCATCAAATCGCCCTCGTAGGTGCAGTCCAGAAAGACCTTGGCACGGAAGGACGTACCGTTCTCCATTCGGATTTCCGTAATGCGCGAGCCCCTCTTTCGCACGCCGCTCTTTTCTTCCAAGCGGTGTGCGTAAAGGACCGTTACTCCCGCCTCTGCCGCCATGGCCTTGAAAACGTCTTCGGCCACGCGCGGCTCAAAGCGCCAGGAAACCGGCTCGCCGTAATGGCGCCCGAGGCGTTTGTAGAACTCGAGAGAAATGCCGCCGATGGTCTCCGTCTTTCCGGTGTCGGTCGCGCCCAGGCCGCCCGACGTCATGCCGCCAAGATGCCTGCCGGGCTCCAGCAACAGGACCGAAGCCCCTTCGCGCGCCGCGGCGACCGCGGCGGCAACACCCGCGGACGTTCCGCCGTAGACAACTACGTCGAAGTCCTGCGCCGCCATCCACAGGCAGGGAAGAAGAAGCAGAAAAGAAACCTTGTGTATCATGGTTCACCTGGCTCCTCCTAGAGTATCCGATACGCATGCTAGACTGGGTTCCTCATGAGACGGCAAAACCCCGGAGTAATCGCGCGCCGGGGACTCGCGGCGGCGGCTTTTGTCCTGGCCCTTTCCTGTGTGAGCGCTCAAGAGACCGGCGCCAGCGCGGACATCGTGATTTACGGAGGTACGCCGGCCGGCTTGTCAGCCGCGGTCGCCGCGACACGTGAAGGCGCCTCCGTCATCGTTGTCGAGCCCACAACGCATATCGGAGGCATGCTGACAGGTGGCATCGCAGTCACCGACACAGGAACTCCGCATCTGGTGGGCGGGCTCGCCCGGGAGTTCTTTGAGACCGTGGCAGGTGAGATCCGAAAGGCATATCCGACTCCCGAATCGCCGCGCATCGAATTTCGCGGGCGCGGCTTGCCGTGGAGGCAACCGAAGTCCTGGGACCTTGAACCCAAGACCGGCCGCCGGATCTTCGAGAGCTGGGTCCGCCAGGGCGGTTTCAGACTGCTGACCGGGAAACGAGTTCTTGCGGTCGACAAGCGGAACCTCCGGATCGTTGGCATCAAGCTGTCCGACGGCACGCAACTCTCCGGCAAGGTTTTCCTCGATGCCAGTTATGAGGGCGACCTCATGGCCCGCGCCGGGGTCTCCTATACCTATGGCCGCGAGAGCGCGCTCGAGCACGGCGAGAAACTGGCAGGCGTTCGGGAACCGCATTTCGTGAAGAACTACAGCGAAGAGGTTTACGGGACTCCTGGCATCGAGTACATGCACCACGGGCAGTTCGGGGCCGACATCCCCGCCCGCGATGACAGCGGCAGATTGCTCCGGGGTGTTGAAAAAGGGCCGCTCGAACCGGCCGGCTCGGCCGACAAGAGAATTCAGGCGTACTGCTACCGGCTGATCGCGACGCAGCGGAGCGATCTCAAGGCGCCGTGGCCAAAGCCCGACCACTACTACCCCGAACGCTATGAACTGCTGCTGCGCTATGTCCAGGCTCATCCGGGCATCGCCTTCGCCCGGCTGGTCCATCTCGGTGCGATTCCAAACGGCAAGTTCGACCTGAATGCCAGCGGGCCTTTCTCCATCGACTACATCGGCGGCAATCAAGGCTATCCGGATGCCGGTTACGCCAAGCGGGATCGCATGCTCAAAGACCACCAGGACTACGAGAAGGGCTTTCTGTGGTTTCTGGCGCACGATCCGCGCGTGCCCAAGGATCTGCGGGACGAGGTGAACAGTTGGGGCCCTGCAAAGGACGAGTGGGCGGACTCGGGCTTCTGGCCGCGGCAGATTTATCTGCGCGAATCCCGGCGAATGATCGGCGAGTATGTCATGACCGAGCGCGACATCCTGACCAACAAGACCAAGACGGATTCGGTCGGCATGGGTTCCTTTGTGCTCGATTCGCACTGGGTGCGGCGTTTCGAGAACGATACGGGTTCCGTCCGCGTGGAAGGGCATCTCGACGAATCCATCAACCTGGCCAACAACCCCTACGAGATTCCTTATCGCAGCCTTACACCCAGAGCGAAGGAGTGCCGGAACCTGCTTGTGCCGGTGTGCGTGTCGGCGACGCACGTCGCAATCTGCACGATACGCATGGAGCCGGTCTACATGGTTCTCGGTCATTCAGCCGGCGTGGCCGCGGCCATGGCCGCGAAGTCCGACAAACCGGTGCAGGAACTCGACATTCCGGCGCTGGTGAAGAAACTTGCGGCGCAGCGCCAGGTGCTGCATCGCGGCGACGCTATTCCTTCAACGCAAGATAGATGAAACCTTTGACGGATGGTTCGCCCCCCGACACCCGCGCCCTCAGGCGCAGCCAGTTCCCGAAATCACGCAGCGCGAAGGAGTAGAGACCCGGCCCGCGCATGACCAGTTGCTCGCGTCCTTCGTCGCACCAGAAGAGGCCGTCCGGGGAGATCTGCGGCGTCACCGAGAGCGCCGCGTCGTTTCCCTTCATCTCCAGGATGCGGACGAACCAGCGGGCTTCGGTGGCCCAGCCGGTTTCGTAGGGCTCGGTCTCGAAGTCCGAGGTCCAGGTGGTGTTCTTTTCAATCACCGCGGTGAATGATCGCCGTACCATATGGCTCACCAGTCCACCGACACCAGCACGGAATCCAGAAACAGGAAGTTGCGCACGTTCCGGTGCGTGCGCACGTCCACGAGGAGATTCAGCAGGTGGTTCAGGGCGCGGTAGGGCTGATCGTAGGCCAGCACCTTGATGCCGCGCAAATCCATCACCAGGTCGTTCACCTGCAACTCCACGTTGCGCCGGTCCTTGATGCTGAACAGCCAGCGCAGATAGTGCCAGTTGATCTTGGTGGCCGTCTCGTTGAAGCACAGCGGCTGGCGCCCGCCGGGAACCTCGGCCCAGTCGTTGACGTTCGCGACGTGGAAGTCGCGATCCTGCGGCAGGCCTTTTTCGCGGGCCATTTTCGTGGTCACGTGCAGCGAGGTCTTGTGCATCCACTTCTGCGCGGGCCGTCCCTCGAAGTCCGTGTTCTGGTAGCGCAGCGCGGCGATGTAGCGCGGCCCGTTCTCGCCTTCGCACACGTCGTTGCTGATGGTGAAATCGCCGAAGTCGCGCTCGGAGGGCGACACGTTGCCGTCCCATGCGGCGGCCGCGCCGAAGGTCTGTTCGGCCTTGAATGTGAACCAGGTCTCGAACTGCACCAGGCCGGGCTTGGTGAAAGTCACTCGCTTGATGGCCGCCGCGTTGTGGAATGGCTTGGGCCGCGTTGCCAGTTTCAGCGCGTAGGTGCCGCTCATGGAGCCGTGCGTGCCGATATCGAAGAAGGTGCAACTGGACAGTTGTGCCGGCCGCATGTCGCGCATGTTGGGCTTTAGGTCGTCGAGATTGCCGCTGTGGTTGGACTGCAGTTCGGCCCAGCCGTTAATGCCTTCGTCGAAATCGTCGTAGAAGAGAATACGGCGCAGCGGGTTGAAGCGGCTCAGCACAGCGAGTTCCAAGGCCTGCCCGCCGTCCGGTTGGGCTCCGGACGCCGTTGCGCCCAGGGCGCCGGTCAGACCGAAGCCGAATAATCGCCGGTTCATGCGTTCCTCCGGGTCATGCGCTTGCTGGTGGTCTGTTGCGGGAGGAACGCTCCGGCCTTGCGCAGCGTGGTTACCAGCACCCCGGTGTCGATCTCCGCCGCGGGCCGGCTGGTGCGAACCGACTGCACCGCCGCGGTTCCCGCCGCCTGCCCCATCATCACCGCCGCCGGCTGCACCCGGAAAGCCCCGTGCACCTGCACGTCCATGGAGGCGCAGCGGCCCGCCACCCACAGGTTCTTCCAACCCTTGGGCACAATCATTCCGTAAGGAAGCCCCACGGATTCGCCCGGCTTCATTCTTCCCGTCTCCCGGAATTCCTTCGAGTACCGCGCGTATTGCTCCGGCGACGTGTCGTAGACATGGATGTCGATGGGGTAGTTGTACACCCCAATCTGATCGGGGAACTTGCGCCGGGCGTTGTAGTCCGGCAGGCTCAGTTCGCATTCCCCCAGCACGCACCGCGACTCCCGCAACCCCATCAGCGGCGCCGTGGTGACGTGCTCGACGTTTTCGCAGCCCGGCACGTATTTGCGGTAGAAGGCGATATACTCCTGCGCCAGCCGGCGGCCGGTCATCATACCGTCGGTCATGCTCTTCTCCCGCAGCGCGTCCAGCTTGAAGATGTGGCCGGCGTTGAGCAGCCCGATATGATGGCCGATCTGCTGCATGCCGGGGAAATGCTGATCGGGTTGCTTGAAGAAGTTATCCGCCAGCGCTTTCTTCAGCGCCGCCTGCTGGTCTCCCATGCGATCCCAGTCGATGCCGGAGAACAGCGAGATCAGCGTGGGGGGCATGATCCCCGGGGTGTCCTTGCCGGCATCGCGGCACATGGCCCCGCACAGTTTCGCCAGTACGCCGTTGCCGGTGCCGTCGATGAAGGTTCGGGCGCGGACATAACGGTAGCCCTCGATATTGTGGATCACCGCCCCGCGGACCTGCCCGGAACGCGCGTCCGCATCGGCGTCGATCAGTTCCGTGAAGAACCGCACTTCGACGCCGGCCGCGGTGGAAAGCTCGTCCAGCAGCAGCTTCAATCCTTCGGCGTTGAAAGGGGTCCACTGACCGAACTTCTTGCGCCAGGCGTCGGGATGGATGCCGGGTTTCAGGAACCCGCGGGTATACAAGGTCTCGATCAATTCCAGCATGAGCCCGCCCGCGAGGCACCGCTCGCCGTCTCCCATTGGGCAGAACGACATCATCATCCCGGAAGTGGCCATGCCGCCCAGACAGCCGGTGGCCTCCACCAGCAGGACTCTGGCGCCCAGGCGCGCGGCACAGATCGCCGCGGCAGCGCCGCCCGGCCCGCCCCCGGCCACCACGAGGTCGTAGCCCTCTTCGACGGGAATGCCGCGCGCCAGCCGGTAGTCGCCCGGCTTCCGAGGTTGCGCCGTGTTGCCGAAAGCGGCGCCCGCGGTCGCCGAAGCGCCGATGGCGTTCAGCAACGCCCTTCTGCCAACGTTCGCCACGATGACCCCCTCTCCTTCACGCATGCGTCAGCGTCTTGCTGGTCTGTTTCTGCGGCAGGTACGCGCCGGCCTTCCGAAGCGTCAGGACCAACTGCTCGGTGTCGACGTCGCGGGCAGGGCGCCCCGTGCGGATGGACTGCAGCGCCGCCGTGCCGGCCGCCTGACCCATCATTGAGGCCGCGGGCTGCACGCGCAGCGACCCGTGCACCCTGACGTCCGCCGACACCGGCCGCCCGGCCACCCACAGGTTCTTCCAGCCTTTCGGAACCAGCACGCCGTAAGGGATGCCGAAGCACTCGCCGGGTTTCAGCGCTCCGCTCTCGTTGTACTCCTTGCGAAACCTCTCCCACTCCGCGTCCGAAGTGTCGTACGGATGGATGTCGACGCTCTTGTTGAATACCGCGATCTGATCGGGGAACTGCCGCCGTCCCAGATAGTCGTCGAAGTTCAACTCGTACTCGCCCACGATCCGCCGCGACTCCCGCACACCCACCAGCGGCGCCGTCGTCAAGTGCTCGAGCTTCTCGCATCCAGGCGCGTACTTGCGGTAAAAGCTCAGGTACTCCCGGGCGATGCGGCGCCCCAGCATGATGCCGTCGGTCAGACTCTTCGACCGCAGGGCGTCCAGGTTGAACATGTGGCCGCCGTTGAGGTACCCCACTGTGTGCCCGACCCGGCTCATGCCGGGCAGGTGCCGGTCCGGTTGCGTGAAGTGTTTGTCCTTGAGCGCCTGCGCCAGGTACTCGTATTGCCTGGATCTGGGGAAGCGGTCGAAGTCGATGCCCGCAAACAGGGAGGTCAGGGTTGCGGGCATGATATGCGGAGTGTCGCGCCCGGCTTCCCGGCACTTCACTCCGCACAACTTCGCCAGGACCGCGTCTCCGGTGCCGTCGATGAAGGTCTTGGCGCGAACGTACCGGTAGCCCTCAATGTTGTGGAGGACGATGCCGGTCACCATGCCGCCACGCGCGCCGGCATCGGCGTCGATGACGCGCGTGAAAAAGCGCACCTCGACCCCGGCCCCGGTTGTCAGTTCGTCCAGCAGCAGTTTGTATCCCTCGACGTTAAAGGGCGTCCAGGTCATGTACTTCTTCCGCCAGGAGTCGGGGCTGAGCCCGGGGGCCAGGAAGCCCCGGGTGTACAGCGTCTCGACAACCTCGCGCATGAAACCGCCCACCAGCATGCGCTCGCCGTTGGCCATGGGATCGAAGGCCGTCACCAGCCCCGAGGTGCCCATGCCTCCCAGGCAGCCCGTCGCTTCAGCCAACAGAACCTTGGCGCCCAGGCGCGCCGCGCACACCGCCGCCGCAGTGCCGGCCGGACCGCCTCCGGTCACGACCAGGTCATAGCCCTCCTCGACGGGAATGTCCCGCACGAGCCGGTAAGTGCGGGCTTGCGGTTGTGGATCCCGGGCGGCCAGCGCCGCCGGCGATTGGAGCAGGGATCTTCTGCTGATCATGCGTCTCCTTCGACAGAGAGGCGCGGAGAAAGCCGTTGCCTTCTCCGCGCCTCTGCGTTCGAGCCTGTTAGAAGCTCAGTCTGAGCCCCAACTGGATGCTTCTTGCGTTCATCGAACTCGTGATGACGCCAAAGGAAGCGCTGGTGTTCACCCCCTGCCGGTTGGGAGAGAACCCCGTTCCTGGATTGTTCAGGTTGACGTGGTTGAGGAAGTTGAACGCCTCGGCGCGGAACTCCAACACCGTGCC
>Ga0315285_10008156_pt1 | contig 10746 bp, 4 predicted proteins | sample YL17G09_36_MG_FD_203698 | JGI IMG/M metagenome (GOLD analysis project Ga0315285, IMG submission 203698) | Sediment microbial communities from Yellowstone Lake, YNP, Wyoming, USA - YL17G09_36 | ecosystem: Environmental > Aquatic > Freshwater > Lake > Sediment | place: USA: Wyoming | collected... | reverse complement strand
GCCAAGGGGCGGCCGAAGAAAGATTCTGCTGCTGCTGCTGCTCCCGAAGCCGCCTTCTCTCCTGATTTTGACGTCGAGTCCGGCGTCGAGGCAGTGGCGCCGAAGAAAAAGACGGCAGCGACGCGAAAAAAGGCGATGGCCTCGCCAACCCTAAAGAGGGCCTCGAAAAAGGCCGCCGCCGCCGCCGCAGCCGAGTCCAACCCCCTGACCGCAGCGGACTCCCCCCTCCGCGCCCTCCTGTCCCGCGCGCCGCCGGCCCCCGCGCCGGCGGAGGGCCCGCCGCCGCCGCCGGACGTCCACGTCGTCGAGTCCCTCGCGGAGGCCCGCCGCGTCGCGGGCCACCTGCTCTCCGTCGCGCGGAGCCGGCGGGCGGGGGGGGAGCCGCGGGTCTGGGCCTGCGACACGGAGGTGGCCAAGATCGACATCACCAAGGAGAGCCCCTGCGGCCACGGCAGGGTGATCTGCTTCACCGCGTACGGAGGCGAGGACGTCGACTTTGCTCTCCCGCCGCCCGCGAAGTCTGCCGCGGGGCCTGCTGCGCTGAAGAAGAGCAGCCTGTTTGTCGACACGCTCCTGACCCGCGGCGCCGACTCTCTGCGCTCGCCCGAGGAGGAAGCCGAGGACGCCGCCGCGGAGGCGGCCAGGGCCGTCTACTCGACCTCGGCGCCGCTGGCTGCTGCTGCGCCTTCGGCGGAGGCGCCTTCGGCGGAGGCGGCTCCTCTTCTCTCTGCGGCCGGCGGCGAGGGCGGCGTCGGCTGCGTCGAGGTCTCTTCCTTTTCCCCCTCGACCTCGACGCCAGCTCCCACCCCCTTCGACCCCTCCGACTTTCCGGAGAGCGTCAACGCCTCGGCCCTCGCCGCGGCCGGCCTCGCCCGCGCCTCTGCCCTCGCGGCCCGCCGCCGCCGCGACGCCGCCGCCGCCGCCGAGGCCGAGCAGGTCCTCGCCCTCTTCGCGCCGTTCTTCGAGGACGCCTCCGTCCCGAAGATCTGGCACAACTACTCGTTCGACCGGCACGTGCTGGGCAACCACGGCATCGACGCGAAGGGGTTCGGGGGCGACACCATGCACATGGCGCGGCTGCTGGACTCGGCGCGCGGGCGCGTCAAGGGGAAGGGGTACAGCCTCGAGTCGCTGTCGAACGACCGGGCGATCATGGGGCCGCTGTGGGAGAAGGCGCAGGACAACCTCCATCACGACGACGACGCCCCCGCTGCCGCCCTCCTCGGCGACTCCAAAAGGGGCCCGAAGAAGGCGATCTCCCCCGCCGACGCTGCCGCGGCCGCCGCCGCCGCGGCTGCCGCCCCCTCGGGCGACGACTCGGTCACGCGGTCCAAGACGTCGATGAAGGCGCTCTTCGGCGCGCGCAAGCTGAAAAAGGACGGCACCCCGGGGAAGGTCGTCGTGCTTCCCCCCGTCGAGGAGCTTCAGGGGAGCCCGGCGAGCCGCGGCAAGTGGATCCGCTACGCGTCGCTCGACGCGCGGTGCACCTACTGGCTCGGGCGCGCCCTGGAGGGCAGGCTCCGCGCCGTGCCGTGCTCGCCCGACGCCGCGATCCGCGACGCCACCGGCTTCGGCGCGCCCATCGCGCACCCCGAGCGCGGCGGCGCCTCCGCGCCGCGCCCGTTCACGATGTGGGACCTCTACCGCCACACGTGGCTCCCCTTCGGCGAGCTCCTGACGGACATGGAGGCCGAGGGCCTGCTGGTCGACCGCGGGCACCTGGCCGGCGCCGAGCGCGCCGCGGCGGCCGACCGCGCCGCGGCGGTCGCGCGCTTCCGAGCCTGGGCCGCCGCGCGCGTGCCCGGCGCCGCCTTCATGAACGTGTGCTCCGGCCCGCAGATCCGGCAGCTGCTGTTCTCGGGCGCGCTGAGGGAGGACCTCTCCGGGCGCGGCGGGTGGGACCCGGAGGCGCGCGAGGTCGTGCGGGAGGCGGTGGCGGCGGAGGAGGCGGCGATGCGGCGCGAGGAGCGGGCGAGGGGGGCGGGCGCCGCTGCCCTCGCCGCCGGGGGGGGCGGCGGAGACCCTCCCTCCGGGATCCCCCCCGGGGTCGTCTTCGCCTCCCCCGCCTGCGCCGCCTCCTACCCGGACCTCCCGGCGGGGCTGACGCCCGTCGACGCCCACCTCGCCCCGGACGACGGCGCGTCCGGCTCGGACGGCGACGGAGGCCCGGGGGGCACGGAGAGGCCGAAGCTGCTCGAGCTCTCGAGAGTCTTCAAGGCCCCCAACGAGGCCGGGCTCGTCGAGCCCTCCTCCGAGCCGGGCAAGCCGCCCAAGAAGCCGCGGAAGACCATCGACATCCGCCTGCACGGGCTCTGGGGCCGCGCGCGCCCCTCGCCGCTGCAGCCGCCGGCGTTCACGCCGAGCGGGTGGCCGGCGGTCTCGACGCCCGTGCTCCGCGCGCTGTCGGGCGAGCCGGGCGCGGCGCTGCGCGCGCTGGCGGCGCTCGACGGCGGGGACGGGGCCGCCGCGGCGCTGCCGCCCCCCGTGGCGGAGGGCGCCGACGAGGCCGCGGCGAGGGCGCTGCTCGGGAGCGGCGACGAGCTGTTCGCGACGGCCGACGACGACAACGGCGCCCCCGCCCCGCCGCCGGCGCCGCCTCAGCCCTCGCCGCCCCCTCCCGGCGAAGTCTCCCCGGCGCCCAAGGGCGTCGGCACCCTCTACTCGGCCTTCGGCGGGGGCCGCGAGGGGCTCGAGGCCTCGGCGGCCGTCGACTCCCTCTGCGAGCTCGCCGCGATCGACACGCTGCTCTCGGCCTTCATCGTGCCGCTGCAGGGCCCGACGGCCGCGACGCGCGTCGACCGGCGGGACCCGACCTCGCCGCTGGGGCGCATCCACTGCTCGCTCAACATCAACACCGAGACCGGGCGACTGTCTGCCCGCAGGCCCAACCTGCAGAACCAGCCGGCGCTCGAGAAGGACCGCTACGGCGTCCGCCGCGCCTTCAGGGCCTCCCCGGGCAAGACGCTGATCGTCGCCGACTACGGGCAGCTCGAGCTGCGGCTGCTCGCGCACATGGCAGGCTGCGAGTCGATGATCCGGGCCTTCGAGGCCGGGGGCGACTTCCACTCGCGCACAGCGCTGGGGATGTACGACTACATCCGCAGCGAGGTCGACGCCGGCCTCTGCGCGCTGGAGGCGGGGGACGGGGGCAGGGAGAGGGACGTGCCGCTGATCAAGGACCGCTACGCGTCCGAGCGCCGGAGGGCCAAGGTCCTGAACTTCTCGATCGCCTACGGCAAGACCGCGCACGGCCTGTCCCGCGACTGGGGCGTCTCCCTGGAGGAGGCGCAGGAGACCGTGGACAGGTGGTACGGCGACCGGCCCGAGGTGCGCGAGTGGCAGGTCGCGATGCGGCACGAGGCGGTGTCCTCGGGCCGCGTCCGCACGCTGCTGGGGCGCACGCGCTCGCTGCCCGAGGCCGCGTCGCGCGTGCCCTCGCTGCGCAGCCACGCGCTCCGCGCCGCGATCAACACGCCGATCCAGGGCTCCGCCGCCGACGTCGCCACGGTCGCCATGCTCTCGATCGCGCGCGACCCGTGGCTGGCCGAGCGCGGCTGGAAGCTCCTCCTGCAGGTCCACGACGAGGTGATCCTCGAGGGACCGCGCGAGTCGGCCGACGAGGCGACGGCGCGGGTGGTCGGGCTGATGGAGCGCCCCTTCTGGGGCACCAACCCGCTGCGGGTGGAGCTGGCAGTGGACGCCAAGCACGCAGACAACTGGTACGAGGCGAAGTAGGTTTATTGATTCGATTTCTCGATTCAATTTTTAGAGAGAGAGAGAGAGAGAGAGAGAGAGAAGAAGAAGAGAATTTTTCGAAGAGAACGGTGTAGCAATCAAAACAAACGTTCTCCTTTTTTACAACCCCGCTGCCGCGTGCGGCGGTGCCCCGAGGTGCGAAAACGCCGCCGTCTGCTCGAACACGTGCGCCGCCCTGACCGCCGCGACCTCCCCCTCGAGCCCCGCCCTGCCGATGATCTGGAGCCCCACCGGGAGCAGGAGCGGCCCCTTCCCTCCCCCCGCCCCTGCCCCCCGCTCCTCGCCCCCCTCCGCGGGGGCGAAGCCGCAGGGCACGCAGACCCCGGGGAGGCCCGCCAGGTTGAGCGTGACCGTCATGACGTCGCCCAGGTACATCTGCAGGGGGTCCCTGTCCTCTGCGGCCGAGGAGGAGGAGGAGGGGGGGGCGAGCGCGGGGGCTACCGTGGGAGCGACGGGCGCGACGAGCACGTCAAAGCCTCCTCCTCCGCCGCCACCGCCGCCTTCCTCTTTCGAGGAGAGCGCGCGGGACATCTGCCTGCGCACGAGCGACCGCACCCTCTGTGCGCGCGCGTAGTAGGCGTCCACGTAGCCCGCAGAGAGCGCGTACGTGCCCATCAGGATGCGCCTCTTCACCTCGGGGCCGAACCCGGCGCGGCGCGCCGCGGCCATCACCTCGGCGACGGTGTCGGAACCGTCCTCTCGGCCCCCCCCTCCGCCCTCGCCGCTGCTTCCCCTCCTCTCCCCGAACCGGATCGAATCGTAGCGCGCCAGGTTGCTGCTGGCCTCGGCCGTGGCGATGACGTAATAGGCGGGTAGCGCGACCGAGGCCGAGGGCAGGCGCGCGAGGCCGACCTCGGCCCCCAGGGCCTCGAAGTGGGCGACGGCGGCGCTGAAGGCCGAGGAGACGCCCGGAGAGAGTCCGGAGGCGTCCGCCGCCTCCGCGATGACCCCGACGCGGAGGCCTCGGAGGGGCTTCGAGTCCGAGAGGGAAGCGATCGGGACGCAGGCGTCAGAAAGAGGGAACAGAGATGATGACGACGACGACGACGACTCTCCGCCTCTTCTGTCGTTGCTCGTCGCATCAAAGCGGCATTTCCCGGCGACGACGTCCAGCAGCAGCGCCGCGTCCTCGACGCAACCCGCCAGCGGTCCCACGCAGTCGAGGCTCGACCCGTAGGCGAGCAGCCCGTGCCTGGATACGCTGCCGTACGAGGGCTTGATGCCAACGACGCCGCAATAGGAGGCCGGCTGGCGGATAGAGCCGCCCGTGTCGGAGCCCAGGGCCGCGGGCACCTGCCTCGCGCTCACGGCCGCGGCTGAGCCGCCGGAGGAGCCCCCGGGGACCCGGGACAGGTCCCAGGGGTTGCGCGTCGATGGCTGGTGGAAGGACGACTCGGTCGTCGACCCCATCGCGAACTCGTCGCAGTTGGCCTTGCCGGCGACGACGGCGCCGGCGGCGCGGGCGCGGGCAACGGCGGTGGCGTCGAAGTTTGGGACGTGCTTTCGCAGCAGGGCGGATCCCGCGGTCGTTCTGAGACCTTTTGTGGCGAGCGTGTCCTTGACCGCGAGGGGCACGCCCAGGAGGGGGAAGTTTGACGACGAGGAAACGGAACCCGAAGCGAGCTGCTCGTCGAGCGCCGCCGCCGCCGCCTTGGCCCCCTTGGCGTCGACGGTGACGAAGGAGCGGACCCACGGCTCCGCTTCTGCGATCCTCGAGAGCCACTCCTCGGTGACGGAGAGGGCCGAGCGCTCCCTGGAGAGCACGGAGCGGGAGAGCTCCCGAAGGACGGCGCGGGGAGCAGCCGAGGAGGAAGAAGAGGGCGCGGCGGCGGCGGCGGACGAAGAAGCGGCGGAAGCGGCAGCGGCGGCTGTTGCCCTCGCGGCCGACGCGGCGATGGCTCGGCGCGCCATCCTATTTGGATTTGTTTTTTGTTTCGTTCGTTCCCTCGCGATTAAGCGTAAAACGTCTCTCTCTGTGGACACAAGCCGAAATCAGCGCGCGCAGCTAAGCAGGAAAGCGAGCGAAAACGGGGGCGAAATGCTCATGTTAAGTTGACGGATGCTAGCCATGTGCTCCGTCTTCTTACCTTTTCCTTCCAACGCTCCTTGCTTTGCTAGGACTCCCGTTGCGAGCGAAGGCGGTCGAAGAGGAGCAGCTCTTGTACAGAGCTCCCACTTGCATCTCGCGGGAGGCGGAAGCGAGAGAGAGAGAGAGAGAGAGAGAAAGAGAGAAGGAGAAGGAGAACAAAGAAGGCGAGAGCGATTGCACGTCGTCGTCAAAGGAAAAAAAAGGAGAGTAAACAACATTTTTTCTTCAAAAGTTTTGATTATTCTACAAGGCCAGGACACAAAAGCAGCAGCAGCAACAACATCAGCAGTCGGCAGCGCCGCACATGTATTTGCTACAACGACGGGACAAAGCGCGCGCGCGCGAGAGAGAGAGAGACAGCAGTTTCTCTTCATCTATCAGAGAAAACCAAAGACTTGTCAGTTTGACGCCCGGGGAGGGAAGTGCAGGAACTTGCCATCTGTCGTCGACTGCCCGAGGTCCTGCTGCCCCATCGCCCTCGCGGCGTTGTCCGCCGCCGCGGCGAGGGCGGCCACGCCCAGGGCCGAGCCGCCGTCGGGAGAGGTGAGACTGACGAGGGGCAGCGAAGGAGAGGAGGAAGGAGAGTAGGAGGAAGAGAAAGAGGAAGGACCGAGGCTCGCAGCCTCGAGCGTCTCGGCCAGCGCACGGCGGAGCTCGTCGGCGAAGAGCCCGCCGCGGCGGAGCATCGCGCCCTCAACTGCGACGATCGTCCTCTTCTGCCGAGGAGGACACAGCGAGGGCGACAAAGGAGAATCCGGCAGCGGAGAGGAGGGCGCCGTCGAGGAGGAAGCGCCGCCGCTGCTCGTCTCCTCTCGGTGGATCAGCACCCCGGCGACCCCGGCGGCCGTGAGCCTCGCCGAGCGCCGCAGCAGCGCCGAGCACGCGTCCCGGCACTGCACTCTCGCTTCGCGGTTGCCCTCCAGGAGCCGCAGGAACCGCCTCCGAGAGCGGCAGTCGCCTTCCGGGACAAAGGCCGCGGCGAGCTCCTCGGCGGCGAACCTGGCGTCAGCGGAGCAGTCGGCGGCGACACGCGCGACGGCTATGGCGTCGAGCGAGCCCGGCTCGCGCCACAGCGGCGGGGCATGGGCCTCTCCCCGCCCTCCCTCCTCGTCTTCTTCTTGTTGTCCCCCCGCAGAAGAATCGAGAAACCAGCCCCCAACATCCCCGAGCCGCACCAGCAGGCGCCTCGCGGCCTCTCCCAGCCACAGCGGCGCGGTCAGCGCCTCGAAGACGTGGGCCGGGGCGCCGTCGTCGCCGCCGCTCTGGATCCCGGCGGCGTCGTCGGGCAGGGCGGGCAGCAGCGCGTCGTCAAAGGCGGGCCACTCGACGCTCACGACAACCTCTGGGGAGCGAGGGCACCAGCCTCGTTCTTTGAGGGCCTCGGCGTCGCACTGCTTCGTGACGTTGGAGAGGGACCTGTTCATTCGTTTCGAGAGAAACGAAAGCGGGAAGAAGGTGAAAAAATGAGTTTTTTTTGTCGAAAGAGGAGAAAAACCTCTCTCCGGGCGGAAGACCCGGAGGCAAAAAAGGAAAATCGAAAGAAAAAAAAGACTCACTCGACGTAGGCCGCGTTCGTGCCCTGGTGCAGCACCAGGCTCATCGCCGCGTCCCCGCCGTCCTCGTAGCGCGCCGCGGCGAGCGTGGCCACGGTGTCATTCGCCAAAGCCGCGACGACGAGGGGGGGAGGGGAGGGGTCGCCGATGCCGAGGAGCGTCGCCCCTCGCCCTCCCCGCCCTCCTTCTCCTGCTCCTGCTCCTGCTCCTGCTCCTGCTCCTGCTCCCCCCCGCTCCCTCGCGGCGACCCTCCTCGCCGCGGCCTCCAGGCACGCCGACGGCTCGCACCCGACCCCGCCCTCGCAGGAGAACCCTTTGGCCCACCGCAAGAGCGTGCCGCGCGAAGGCTTGTCGGGGTGCTCCGCCTGGGAGATCGGGAACGAGAAGCAGAGGCCGAAGACGGGAGGGCCCCTCAGCGCGGCGTCCCAGCCGACGCGGCGCGCGAAGTCCAGCGCGCGCTCGGCCAGGAAGTCGAACAGCTCGTCCGCGTGCGCCGAGCGCAGGCGAGCGGGAACCGCGACTTCCTCGAGGTCGAGAGCGGAAATGCCGTGCCTCTTCTCTTCGGAAAAGCGCACGAACAGCAGGCGCAGCGTGGGGCCGCCGCCGAAGTCAAGCGCGAAGTACTCGCCGCGCTCGTGGCCGTCGGGGAGGGAGTCGGTCGCCGTCGGGAGCATGAGCAAGGGGCCGCCGCCCTCACAGCTGGCCAGGCCAGCGGCCATGCTCGAGGCCATCGAGAGGGCGATGGCGGCGAGCTGTGGCGGAGGGAGCGAGACGTGGCTGATGACCTGTTTTTGAGAAGTGGAGGGGGAAGAACGATTTTTTTGTTCAGGTCGTCGAGAGAGCGGGTGCTTGTCGTCGACGACTAGGTTGCATCTATGCTCGACGATGCTTTCTCGACAAAAGCGCAGCCCCCCCCCAAAAAAAACCCCAAACCCTGCCGCTTCTTCTTCCTCTTACCTGGTCAAGGGCCTCCCTCGAGGATGCCCCCTCGACGGGCTTGATGAGCGAGGCCATCGACAGCGAGGAGCGGCGCAGCCCGCGTACGGAGGTAGAGACCGTCGTCGTCGTCAACGCAACGGGCGCCCGGCCGATGCTCGTCTTTGGAGATTGGAACGCCGAGAAGGCCGGCAGCGCGGGGAGGGTCGTCGCCGCTTCCTCTGTCGACGAGGCCGAGAGACGGAAAGAGGCGCTTTGCCGGACGGGAGAGGGGCGGCGCGCGGAGGAGGTTCCCAACAGGGCCGAGCCGGCGGGCCGGGCGAGTGTCGGCATTTGGGACGTCGGGGTTTATTATTTTTTGATGAAGAGAAGTGCAAGGAAAGGAAAAAAATCTTTTTTTTTTACTCGGATCCTCAACCCCCTCGCAAAACTCTCCCCCCCTCTCTCTCGTGCCCTTCTCTCTCGCTTCAATCCACCTGCGGGAACCCGCCGCCCCCCGCCCAGCCACCTCCGAGAGCGCCCGCCCCTCTCGAGGGGCTCCTCCGCATCGGCGAGCCGACGACGCTCCCGCTCCTGCTGCTCCCGCCGCTCCCCGCGAGCCCGACGCTGCCGGCGCGGGACTTCGCCGAGGAGAACGAGGCCGACGACCCCTCCGAGTTGGCCGAGAAGTATCCCGACTCCTCGGCCTCGGCGTCGCCGCCGCTCCCGTCGCTGTTTCTGTTCTTTTGGCCCGGGAAAGGAGATGGAGATCGCTGGAGCGAGGAGAGGCCGGCTCCCCCCGAAAACCCGCCAAAGGGCGCGCCCCAGGCTCCCAGCGGATGCTGCTGCCCCTGATGCTGCTGCTGGGCGAGAGCCGCGGACAGGGCGGGGAACGCAGATCGAGAGCCGCTCCCGACGATGGCGAGAGGCGGGGAAGACCTCGTGTGGTCAGGAGGCGGCGACGACGAAGAAGAGGGAACCGGCATCGCTGCTGTCATCGTCGGAGGCGACAGGGAGCGGCGCTGCTGCAGAGGCGCGGCGACGACCGCGTCCTCCGCCTCTCCTCCGCCGTCGCCGGAAGAGAAGAGAGAACCTGGAAGCATCGCGTCGTCGCCTTCATCTTCCTCCTCCTCCTCCTCCTCATCATCATCTTCAGCAGAAGCGGAAGCAGGAACAGCGGCGGGCCTCACAGAGACGACAGCGGCCTTCTGCTCCCAGACCTGCAGCGAGGGGCCGACGCGGAACGCCGCGGCGGTCAGCGCCGAGCGCCACGCTCCCGAGGCCCGGACCGTGGGGGTCGGCGCCTCCTCGTCGTCGTTCCCGGTGGCTGCCCCCCTGCGCAGCGCGAAAGCCCCGCGGGCGCTGAGCTCCGCCTGGACCTCTGCGAGCGAGGGCAGCGGGCTCGGGCCGGCGTTCCTCTCCCCCGAGCCTCCGCCGCTGCCGCCGCTGCCGAAGGCGCCGTCGGCGTGGTGGAGCATCCTCGCGCGGGAGGCCGGGGTCGCCAGAGGGGCCGCCGGGGCCACGAGAGAGAACTCGGCGCCGACGTCCCGGATGGCTTCGACGGCGGCGGCTTCGTCCGCGTCGCTGTCGATCTTCTTCTTCGTCGCTCCAGCGGCGTCGTCGCCGCCGTTCGCTGCCATCGTCTTTTTCTCTTCCTCCTCGCGCCAGGGCATGCTTAGCCTCCTGTTCTTCCCCTTTTTGCCGCTTTTCTTTCCTCCTCCTCCTTTGCCTGGGGAAGGGCTCGGGGATGCGCTTGGGGAGGCAGAAAGTCCGGCGGCGGACGCGGCGGGAGAAGCGAACGCTGCGGCTCCAGCAGCGCTCCCACTGCCCGCGCTGAGCGCGGCGGCGACGAAGGCGGCCCCTCGTTGCGCCACCGCGGCCTTCTTCGCTGCCTTCTTCGACTTCTTGCTCCTCGACGCTTTAGCCTCGGCCTTGGTCGGCGGGGAAGGGGAGGCGGCGGCGTCGCTTTCGGAAGAGTCTGCTGCGGCTGCGGCGAAAGAGGCTCTTTTCTCTTTGCCCTTGCCTTTGGGGGACGGCGCCGGGGAAGAAGCGACGGCAGGAGAGGGCGATGCCGCTTCGTCCTCGTCTTCCTCTTCTTTTTCGCTTCCTCCCTCCTCGGCTGCCTCATCCTCGAGCAGAGCAAAGGGTGAAGCCACCAGAGATGCGACAGGGGAGGAGGAGCCCTGCTCTTCTTCCTCGTCGGTCGCTGCCTCCTCCTCTCCTTCTCCTTCTTCGTCCACCGGCGACGGCGCCTCAGCTGACTTCTCCTCCTTCTTCCTCCCTCCAAAGGCGAGGGAGGACACCCAGTCGACAGACCTCCGCACGCCGTCGAGCGACGCCCTGAGCGGCGAGGCTGCCGCGGCGGCTGCGAGCCTTCCCAGGTTTCCCGCGAGGTTCATGAGCCTCGCGGAGGGGGACTGCGGCGGAGGCGCC
>Ga0315285_10008154_pt1 | contig 10747 bp, 9 predicted proteins | sample YL17G09_36_MG_FD_203698 | JGI IMG/M metagenome (GOLD analysis project Ga0315285, IMG submission 203698) | Sediment microbial communities from Yellowstone Lake, YNP, Wyoming, USA - YL17G09_36 | ecosystem: Environmental > Aquatic > Freshwater > Lake > Sediment | place: USA: Wyoming | collected... | reverse complement strand
ACCGGGGATCACGCGATCGGCGAACTCGATGAGGACGTCGAGGATCTGATCCTGAGTCGTGAGCCAGTCCGGACCCGCTGTCTTTCCCATGCCGGGGAGGTCGGGGTAGATTCGTTTCCAACTCTTCCGTTTCGCGAAGATCGGTTCGAAGGCACCTAGCATTGCCCGATTGTCGAGCGGCCAGCCGTGGAGGGCGAGGAACGGTCGCCCATCGCCCCGCACCTCGTAGTGAATCGTGATCCGATCAAGTCGACACTCCATATCCAGCCACTTCCCTGTCTGAGATCAGAAGCACAGACACTTGCCGATACCCATTATTGCAGCTGACGGTCCTCAGGCCGCACTGCCCGGGATGCTCGCAGGCGGTAATCGCCCGCACCACCCAAGGCGCACAAATGGATGAACGACGACGGTTCAAATTGCGATGTCCGCACCAAGCATGGCACACACACAATTCCTCCTATCTCCTCCCACTGCCTATCCTCCTGCGATAATCCCTAGAAGTTGCATACTGTTTACTGACTTGTGAATTGACTATTAGGAAAGAATCGAGTGTGGCGCGTACGCCAACTGAGAATCCCAATAGCCTAAAATCGCCAGGCATCCGATCTCGAGCGGCATGTCCAATCTGCGATTTGACACGCAGGCAGAAAGGTGAATGACAGGAGTGGGTTCCGTTGCGAGCGTCGTTGCTCTGTCGCCGCGTTACCCTTGCATGGCCATCTGAATCTGTTGGGACAATACTGTTTCCGGAGTTTCACCCAAGGCGGCATAGACAATCCGGCCGTTAGCGTCTATTATACAAATCGTAGGAACCCCCGTGACTTGATACGCGGCACCTACGCCGGCAGTGTCCCTTGCCCATATCCAAGGCGCACTGTATGACTCTGCATATTCGCTGAGCCTTTTGTCCGTCTCATGGGGATTAAGGCTTACAGAGATCATTACGATTCTCCCTTCGAACCTTTTCCACACGGCAGTAAGCTGTGGCATTTCGGTCTTGTAGTGAGGGCAGTTCGTACTCATGAACTTGAGAACCACCACTTTGCCGCGAAAATCACTTAACCTGAAACTTCTCCCATTAACGTCTTGAAGCGAGAAATCAGGTGCCATTAGACGATCAGTTGATGAAGTTGTCGCGGAGGATGCGATTAGCGGAAGCATGGTTGTGATCGCAGATGTGCTTGATCTTGTGGTGAGTGTGCTAATGCTAGCCGGCAGCGGTTGCGGGGGTTGAAAAGGGAATGAAAAGAGGATTGTCACTCCTGCGATGACTAGCATAACACCGACAAACGCCCAATGTTTGTATCGTCCCTTCTAGGTGGTAGGTTTAGAAAAAGAATCCGGATGCGTCATGACCCTATCCCTATCACGCAGATCAAGATGTCGATTTACATAGTGCATCCCTTGCTATCGAGGTATTGGCCAGAGTTACGCGGCATTCATGCAAGCAGACGGGTCATGCCACGGTTTCGCTTATGTCTGGACTCGTGGGCAGCCTTGTCATGGAACCAAGCCAGATCGTAGACACAATACTCTCCGTGGATAAGAGGATATGCGTGAAAGTTATAGCCGTGGCAGATGACCCAGCGGTTCGCCACATCAAAGTGCAGTCCTCTACGGGAACTCCTAGGTTGCTACCAAGCGGCCCAGATTCAGCCACGTAAAGGGCGATTAAGCACGCGCGAAGGCTAATCGAACCGTACCGTCTCGATCCATTTATGGAATCAGAAAAAAATCTGACAAGAGGTGGTTCACCCACAATAATCGTAGATCCCTAGCTTCTCCGGAACTCCGACGACCTTTCCATCCTTGATTTCAATCGGTATCAGCGGTGCAGCTCTCGGAGGCGGTCCAGCGACCACCTTCGCTCCAGAATACTCGCTGCCGTCCTGCATACTATTTTTGACAACGTCATACGGATCAAACGTCCCGTCGTGGCATCTGCAAAAGATTACATCCTCATTCGGCCGGTCCAGACGCCAGGTGGATATGCAACATAGATGAGTACAAGTGCTGGCGAAGGCGATTAGACCGTCTGTGGCCTTTGCACCCTTAAGCTTGCTTTCATCAACACGGATGAGGATCGCCGGAATGCTCCCGCGCCAGACAACCCCCGCACCTTTCCCGACGCGGTCGAAATCCTCGACCATAACTTCTGCCCCAGCTCTGTCAGAATACCATGTCCCTTGTTCCATTCCGTACCTGAAGGTGTTGTCAACCTCGCCCGGCTGCTGACCCGCTCCGGCGCTCGGGAGAAGTGACCTCAGAAGTGAGAGGAATGAGACGATCGTACCCACAATACCGGCAGAGACCATCGCCTGTACGAACCGGCGGCGGTTCAGCCGCGATCTCTTCTTGTCGTGACGGCCTGAGATTTTCTCAGCCATGATTTTCGCTCTTCCGATCCTTTTTTTCGCAAATTCTGTGGCGAGTAGGGGGGTTGAGGATAGCGGAATGATGATCAACCAATCACTTATTGTAAGCGGGATCGTGTCGAAGAGGATGTCGAACGCCGGGGTGTACAGGACAGTCAGCTGCATCAAGAGTGATATCGCAACTGCAATTATCAGCCACCTGTTGGAGAATGGCCCGATCTTCAGGAGCGAGTGCCGCTCGGACCTGCAGTTGAAGGCGTTGAACAGCTCGAAGATGACGAGGATTGTGAAGACCATCGTCTGTGCATAGACGAGGCCTTTCAAATGGTATGCCCAGTTGAAAGTCGGCAGCAGCACGATGATCATTATCAGCGATACGCCAAGGATCAGTAGTTTGATCGGTCGCGTGAAGATGCTCTCGCGGGGGTCTCGGGGCGGGTGCTGCATGAGGTCGGGATCTGGGGGGTCGACGCCGAGTGCCAGTGCGGGGAGTCCGTCTGTTGTCAGGTTGACCCATAAAAGCTGGACCGCGACCAGCGGCAGAGGCCAATCCAGCAGACCCGCGATGAACATCAAAAGTATCTCGCCAACGTTGCATGAGAGCAGATACGCGATGTACTTCTTGATGTTGTCGTAGATTCCTCTCCCCTCCTCCATCGCAGAGACGATCGACGCGAAGTTATCGTCGGTCAGGATCATGTCTGAGGCTTCTTTTGCGACATCTGTCCCTGTTATGCCCATGGCCACGCCTATGTCCGCGTTCTTGAGCGCAGGTGCGTCGTTGACGCCGTCCCCTGTCATCGCAACGATATGTCCTCTCGTTTTCAGCGCTTTCACGATACGCATCTTATGTTCAGGCGAGACGCGGGCGTAAACTGAAACACCTTCAACAAGATCTTCCAGTTCACCGTCGCTTAGACCGTCGAGTTCACTTCCCGTAAGGACGCGATCCTCATCTCTCAAAATTCCTAGTTGCTTGGCTATCACAGAGGCTGTTAGTTTATGGTCTCCGGTGATCATGACCGTTTTAACTCCCGCGTTTCTGCAAGTTTGGATCGCCCTCTTGGCTTCGTCCCTTGGGGAGTCCATCATCCCGACGAGGCCAACGAAGGTAAAGTTGTGTTCTACATACTCCTCTGTGTACTCGATGGGGTCGCTTGAGGCTGGCAGGGTTCGGTAGGCCACAGCGAGGACTCTTAGAGCGTCGCTGGCCATCCTTTCATTAGCGGCAAGGATTCTCTTCTTCTCGCTCTCGCTGAGCGGTGAAACATCACTCTCCTTAAGGATGCTGATGCATCTTTCTAGAAGAATTTCAGGTGCACCCTTCATGTAAGCGACCGTTGCCCCTTGAGGTGTGGAATGGACGGTTGTCATCCGCTTCCTCTCGGAGCTGAACGGAACCTCGCCGACCCGAGGATACGCATCCCTTACCTTGTCTTGATCCAAACCTGCTTTGGCAGCTAGTACAACAAGCGTGCCTTCCGTGGGGTCTCCGATAAGGGTCCATGCGTTACTTTGAGGCTCGAGTCGGGCGTCATTGCAGAGTAGACCAATCTGAGCTAGAATGGATATCCTCTCGTCGCTAGCGGCTTCTCCGTCAAAGAGGAAGGTGCCTTTCGGCACGTAGCCTGTTCCCGTGACATCGATGAACCTGTCGTTGAAGTAGATCCTGCGCACGTTCATCTCGCCTCTGGTCAACGTGCCCGTTTTGTCGGCGCAGATGACGGTTGTGCATCCGAGGGTTTCGACGGCTGGGAGTTTCCTCACGATTGCGTTACGTTTCGATATCCGCTGGACGCCGATGGCAAGGGCGCCTGTAACCACAGCAGGCAGGGCCTCGGGGACGGCTGCCACGGCTAGGCTGACGCCCCATATCACCATCTCTAAAATCGGGCGACCGCGGAGGATACCCAAACCGGCGACGACCACGCAGACGACGACGCAGGATATTCCAAGCCACTTTCCGAGATGTTCCAGTCGATTCTCGAGCGGCGTCTTTTCCTCGGTGGAGGTTTGAATAATCTTTGCAATCTTCCCGAATTCCGTCTCCATCCCAGTTGAGAAGACTACGGCTTTACCGTGCCCGTAAGTCACGGTTGTGCCCGAGAAGGCCGTGTTCGCCTGCTCCATGGCAGGTGCGTTTTCAGCAACGGGTTCTCCATGTTTCCTTACGGGTATTGATTCTCCTGTCAGCGACGCCTCGTCTACCTTGAGGTTGAAGTCTTCGATGATTCTGGCGTCCGCTGGGATCTTGTCTCCGGTCTTCATCAGAATCACGTCGCCTGGAACGATATCTCTCGAGGGGATCTGCATTTCTCTACCATTTCGTGTAACTGTGGCCGTTGGAGCCGCCATCTTCTTGAGGGCTTCCAGAGATCTTTCGGCTCGGTACTCTTGGGCGAAGCCTAGAATAGCGCACGCAAAGACTATGGCGAGGATGACGAGAGCGTCAACGGTCTCCCCTACGACGAAGGAGAGGAAGGTCGCGGCCAAAAGAATAATTATCAATATTTCCTTGAATTGTTCAACGAAGATTCTGAGAGGTGATATCTGCTTCTCGCGTCGTAACTCATTCGGTCCATATCTTTCAAGCCTTGCCCTAGCCTCTGAATCGTCTAATCCCTTCACGGAAGACTGAAGGGTCTCTAGCACATCCCCGATATTCATTGAGTGAAAATGTGTCACGTGATCATCTCCTTAGGTAAAACATGCAACGCCGCGCACAACGGCTAGAAGCTCTCTTCGAGTTACGGGCTCAGAGAAATATTCACAGAATGATTGTCTCTCAATATCGAATGCAGTCAGTCCAAGATTGATTAATGCCCTCAATAGGGACGAGTAGGCTTTACAAGAAAGAGTGTTGCCCCTGGCCTTACCCAAATAAACCATCATGGCATGTTCGACTCATTCCACGTCGTTGCAATAACCCAGTCCGATGGTAAGCATTCGACGTGACGCTTGTTTTCCCAGACCCGTACCTGCTAGGGTTCTGAGGGCCTTAGAACCGCTAGATATCTCTGAGGTGCAACCCGAAGCCAAACGAGCCCTAGCTTGAAAGATCCTGTAGAAGAGGCTCGCGTTAACGGTTTGAAAGACTGCTGCTACAGCTATGGGCAGCGCTGCTTGCTGTCCAAGTGAAACGAACGCGACACCCATAGCCAGCGGCAGATGCTTCATACCTGAAGAGTATACTATTGCGACTGTTTCACGTTCGGCGCATCTCAGTATCCGATTGCAGAAGATGTGTATTCCACCGAAGGCTATTGGAAACAACACTAGCGGAGGGACAAGCAGCACCAGTAGGACGTCTCCATTCACTGGTATCGTTGGAATGTTCACCGCGACCATGATGAACATCAGCATCATGGCCATGATTGCTGCGATTGGCGGGAAGGCTGGCAGGTAGTGTTCTGCGCCCTGTCTGCTCGCCCTCTGCAGAATGTTCCTGGTGATCATGCCCAACGCGATCGGCATTATGAGAACCGACAATAGAACGCTAAGCATTCCTAGGACGTCTACCGTTGCGTATACTCCTGCGAGGAGGGCTGTCAACCAAGGTATTGTAACTATCCCGAGCAGCATCGTTAGCGCACCTAGCAGAAGAGCGAGCGCGACATCTCCCTTCAGAAGGCCGGTCCAAACGACATTCATCCCCGCGCACGGCACAGTACCCATGAGTATGAAACCCGCCGCGTAGAGCGGATACCGGCTCATCAGGGCTACCGCGAGCGCGTAGCAAAGGAGAGGCAGAAACACGAAGTTCGTGAGCAGCCCGCATCCGATGAGTCTTCCCTTCTTCAATGTGAGCGAGAGCTCCGAAAACCTGATGGTCACGCTCATGGCCCAGATCATTGCAGCGATGAAGTACAGCATGTATGGGGTCAATGGCTTGATCGAATAAGGGGACAGCTTGCCCGCAACGATCGCCGCAACTACCGTGATCATGATCATGTGCGAGTAGTAGTTCCGAACAAAGTTGCCAAGTCGGATGACGCTTGAGACCGTGCCTTCGTCTGTCATAGAGGACACGTCATTCGTCCCAAACCAGGTGGACGGTCGGGGCAACCGCGTTTCTGAGCGTGTTGGAGACTGTGCAGTTCGCCTCTGCAAGCCGAACCAGCTTCTCCAGCCTTGCACGATCGACAGTGTCTGCGTCGACTGCGACATCCACATCGAGTTCGACGAAGGATGACGGTCGATCCTTCTGTTCCTTTATGCCGAGGATTCTCATTCTGACACTTTTGAGTTCTATCCTCATTTTCTTCGCTATTCGCGATATGTTGATCATTATGCAGCTTCCCAGAGCGGCCAAGAAGAGTTCAGTTGGTGCGGGGCCGAGGTTCCTGCCTCCTTCATCACTGTTTGAGTCTGTCGTGACGATATGGTCTCTGATCTTGATTTCAGACGCTACGTCTCCCTTCCAAGTCAGCTCGGCCATCAGAATTTTCCTGGCATTCTCCGGCAATCCATGATCAGCTCTCGCTGAAGACTATTCGAGAACGGCTTCGATTACGAGTCTCTTGGTCTTCTCCACATCTTCGGCTGAGACGTAATCCATTACCGGTTTGAGGTCTCCTCCAATGTCCTCGTGGAGCGCCTTCTTCTTCATGCCGATGTCTCTTACGAGCATGAAGCTCTTGGCTGGCTTGAAACCGGCGGCTTCGACGGTCTTTCTTGCGCATTCGAAGGGGCATCCATCAACTATGATGACCTTCTTCGCGGCCTTTGTCTTTCCAACGACTGGGGCCACTCCGAGGGGGAGTGACGCCAGACAGCCTATGGCGACTTTCTCTAGGCCCAGCTCCTTCACAGCCTCGAGGCTTCCAAGTCCTGCCGTGATTCCCGTGTTCGACAAGCATCCAAAACAGGCGTATACAATGTTCTCATGAGTCTTCACTCCTTCCTGCCAGTGTTTCTCTTCCACCATCATCATTCCACCTCCTACAGGCTTCCAGTCAGTATCCCGTAGAGCAGACCAAAGATCACACTACCCGACCAAGCTATCACCATGTAGTTCAGAACGACCTTCCATCTTGCGATCCTGGAGACAGCTAGCGCGTTGGCGACATCGTACGGCTGACCCATAAGCCACGCCAGCAACGCGCCTTTAGACATGCCCAAGTCCCACAGGCCTCTACCTAGAACTATCTCGACAAGCGTGGGTGTATACAGCGGGCCCCCTATGACTGAGGCAACAAGCACACCAGTCACACCGGTGAGATAGGCGCCGACCAGATCTTCTGGAAGATACGCCTCAACGTAGCTGACAGCAATCAGCCCGAGGATGAAGTAGGGGAGTATCTGCTTTCCCAAGTGTCCTCCAAACTTGAGCGCTGCCCAAAGCCTCTCGTCAGTAGGCGGCTTGACAAGCTCCAACGTCGCTGTTCGGTTGGAAGCCGTGATCTGATGCTCTTTCTCGATTGCTCTTCCCCAAGGTGTCTTCGAAATCACTAGGCCTGCTGCAAGCGCGACCGCAACCGACGCTACGATTCGTACACCAGCCAACTCCCATGACAGTATCTCTCCAGTAAGCAGAATGGCGAGAATGTTCGAGGCGGGAGCCATGAGAAGAAAGGCTATTGCGGGCCCTATGCCAGCACCGGCGTAGAGTACGCCCGCAAAAAGCGGCACCATTGTGCAGGAGCAGACTGTTAGGAACGGTGCCGTGGCAAGAGCCAAGGCATACCCGCTTACTCGGTTGCCGCTCATGTACTTCGTGATCGCTTCCTTAGGAATGAACTCGTAGATGAGGCCCGCAACGACGAAAGCGAACAGAAGGCAAATCCATCCGTGACTGAAGTAATCGATCAGGTACGCTATTGGAATATACCAGACCGGTAGGCCGTGAAAGTCAGCTGGCTTCATTGTCGGCGCGAGAGAGTACGCCATGATCCTTGAGTATACCAAAGCGGCGAAAACGAAGAGTACAAACGCCACAAGAATGCCAGTTCGCACTACGCGCCTGTTGTCTGTCGTGCTGTCTCCCTCCAGGATGCTAGCTTGCCGTCTCTCTCAGCAGTCTTGCAATCTCGTTCGGGTCTGGCACCCGGCCCATTATCTTGACAGCCCCGTTAAGAGCAAGCGCGGGCGACACCAAAGCACCGTATTTCTGAATCACGTCTTTGGATATTATGTCCAGTTTCTTCACGGTCGCGTCGATGCCTTCAGTTTTCACGACTGCGACAGCCTTCTCCGTGTTTTTCCAAGTCGCATCGCATCTAGCACACGGGGGGTTCACCCCGATCACCTCGACGTTTACGGTCCTACCCATACTCTTGCATCTCCGGTTTCTTGTTTCAAGTTCGCCTGAAATGTCGATCCTCTAGAAAAAGGTATTGGTTTCAAGAAAAACTGAAATATGTCTCCCGCCTCATAGGATTGGATCGAAAGTGCGAATACCGGAGAGAGTCTCAGAGAGTCTTGAACGGCTTGGCGGACTGGAACAGGTCACGCGTAGCATCCCTCCTCGCCCCGTCGTGAAACGCGTTAGCGGCGTCTTTCAGTCGCTGTCGGACCCGGTTCGGCTGTCCATACTGTACGCATTATCTATGACCCCGTTGTGCGTGTGCGTCATCAAGTCCATTCTCAAGATCGCAGACTCGTTGCTGTCGTACCATCTAGACGATCTGAAGTCAGCCGGGCTTGTATCCGCGGAGACCCAAGGCAGATTCATCGTGTACAGGATCACGGCCCTAGGAAGAGAACTGCTGTCGACATGCGGTAGGCTCAGGACAACCGGCGCCACGCGGAAGACGGACCGAATACAGGTCGGAGTCCAAGCATGAGCAGGAAGACGCTGTTCGCGCTCATCACGATCTCGGCCGTTGTTGGCCTCTCCATGTCCGCCTATCTGACATATCTTTCATCCACTCCGCCGACAGTTTGCCCGGTAGGTGACTATGGAGTGTTCTCATGCACGGACGTGATATGGAGCGAGTATGCACACTTCTACGGCGTCTCGGTCGCAACGCTCGGACTCGGATGGTTCATCATTGCTCTGGGTCTCATAATCGTCGCATGGCAAAACGAACCATCCGTAATCGGCATGGTCGCATGGTCGGTGTTAGGCGCGGTCGGTGTCACCGGGTTCGTCTACACGGAGATCTTCCTGCTCGGGTCAATCTGTCAGCTCTGCACCATCACTCACATCGCAGGCCTAACCATCCTCGCGCTCTCTACTGTGAGTTTACGTGATTACAAACTCGGGAAGAGAGCTGCTATTGGCGTACATCGGGGTTGATTCAGCTCATGCCACATGAGTCAGCACAGATAGGTGCATGGGAGAGTACTGGTCTGTGAGTCATGAGGTCGTCGTCTTCCGTCGTGCGAAGTTGCCACCATCAGCCTCGATACGATAGCAGGTTTGTGGACAATTGATGGAGGTGAGATAAGATGAGCCCTGTCAATAATGATGCTTTCTGCGGGATATGCCACGCGAGAGATGCGGGCCTCTACTATGCTCGGCACAAGGAGCTCGGCGCGACCTTATTGTGTCAGCAGTGCTGGGTCAAAGCATATGAAAGGAACGAACTGGTGAGCGGGTCGGGAGCCCGTGGATGCAGCTGCGGCAGCTGAACATGAGCGACTCTTCCCCGAATCACGTCAAATTCTCACCGCCTATCTAGGATGAACTGAGGATGCAGCAGAGCAAGCTCCTACAGATGCGGTTGCCAGGCCACAGACTGAGATGCCTTGCATGTGCGCGTCGCTGCGTAATCGAACAAGGACGCAGAGGGTTCTGCAGGGTCAGAACGAACGAGGACGGAGCGCTTGTGGCAGCGAACTATGGAAGGGTCGTCACTGGCCACATTGACATAATCGAGAAGAAGCCCGCATATCACTACCGGCTTGGCTCGAAGCTCCTCTCGATCGGAACGGTCGGCTGCAACTTGTCATGCGACTTTTGCATAAACGCTCAGATCAGCCAAGCCGATGAAGTCACCGGGAAGAGACTCAGCCCTAGTGACGTAATCCAGTTGGCCAAGCAGTACGGATGTCAAGGCGTTGCGTACACGTATAATGAGCCACTGGTTTTCATCGAGTTCGCGAGAGACATCGGCATCCTTGCACATCAGGAGGGCCTATTCAACGTGGTCGTCTCGAACGGATACGGGTCCCCCGAAGCTGTTGATGTTCTATCAGAGTTCGCCGACTGCATCACAGTTGGACTCAAGGCGAATGCGTCGCCACGCTTTCTGAGAGAACACGCGGGGATTCCAACTCCGAAGCCGATCTTCGAAACCTTGCTGAACCTCAAGAAAAAAACAGGCATCCATATTGAGATTAGCGACCTGATTCTCGCCCAAGGAGGCGATTCATTAAGGCAAGCGAGAACATTATGCGAATGGATCCGCAGGGAGATCGGGCCT
>Ga0315285_10008153_pt1 | contig 10747 bp, 8 predicted proteins | sample YL17G09_36_MG_FD_203698 | JGI IMG/M metagenome (GOLD analysis project Ga0315285, IMG submission 203698) | Sediment microbial communities from Yellowstone Lake, YNP, Wyoming, USA - YL17G09_36 | ecosystem: Environmental > Aquatic > Freshwater > Lake > Sediment | place: USA: Wyoming | collected... | reverse complement strand
TCTCTCCGGATTATATCATGTTGCATCAGATCCTATCAGTAAATTTGATTTGCTGACTCTTGTTAATCAGTATATTGATAACGTTGAAATTGAGGCAGTTGATGGGGAGATTATAAACAGGTCTCTTAATGGATCTAAATTGCGTCGTGCCATGGGATATGTACCTCAATCATGGAGTGATATGATTTATGATATGCTTATTGCAGACACAACAGACTATGGAGGAATATAATGGTATATACACTTAAAAATAAAACAGTTTTAATAACTGGTGGTACAGGATCTCTTGGAACAGAATTACTTTTTAGATTATTAAAAGAATGTGATCCCCCGGAAAAGATTATTATTTTTTCACGTGACGAATTAAAACAGCATAATCTAAGAGTGCAATATTTAAACCGGTCTGTTGTTACTGATGAGATTATTTATAATAATTTTAAGGATATCGTATCATTCAGAGTTGGGGATTTGCGTGACTATCATTCTGTTGTAAATGTTTTAAAAGATATAAATGTTGTTTTTAATACAGCAGCTATCAAACAGGTTCCGGTTGCTGAATACAATCCAATGGAGGCTATTAAAACAAACATTCTTGCCGTTCATAATATGATTACAGCAATTTCTGAGTTTAATTTACCAGTTGAAACATTTGTTGGAATATCAACAGATAAAGCATGTAAACCAATTAATGTGTATGGTATGACAAAGGCATTAATGGAACGGCTTGTTATATCGGCAAATCTTAACAGTAAAACGCGATATGTTTTATGCAGGTATGGAAATATTGTAGCATCTCGTGGTTCTGTAATCCCATTATTTAAAGAACAAGTTGCCACTGGAAAAGAGGTGACATTGACTACAAAAGATATGACACGATTTATGATGAATCTTACCCATGCTGTAGATACAGTTTTTGCAACGTATCAATATGCGAACCGTGGGGAGATTTATATTCCAAAAGTTAAATCTGCTCGTATAGAAGATGTCGCTTTAGCTGTAATTGGTAATAAAAATATACCAATAAGAGTTGTTGGGATTCGTCCGGGTGAAAAAATACATGAAGTACTAATATCATCTGAAGAGATGTTAAATGTAAAAGATATTGGAGAATATTATATCATTCATCCGGCTTTACCAGAATTGCATCAATTTGAGCCTTCTGGAAATGGAGATAAAGAATATTCATCTGATAGCGATATAATGAATTTAAAAGAAGTTTGTGAATTATTGGGAAGAGAGAAATTATTATGAAGGTTATGACTATTGTTGGAACCCGCCCGGAATTAATACGGTTGTCACGGGTTATTCCTTTATTAGACCGGTATTGTGAGCATATCTTTGTACATACTGGTCAGAATTATGATCCAAATCTTAAAGATATATTTTTTGAAAATCTTAACTTAAGAAAACCGGATTATCTGGGTTCATGGTGGACTGGTGATCATCCAAGTATTGCCGAGGATATTGATAATGTTTTAAGAACCACAGAAGAGGTTATTAAGGAAGAGCATCCTGATAAATTACTTATACTTGGTGATACGAACAGCGGGCTTTCAGCAATAATTGCCAAAAGATATGGTGTCAAGGTCTATCATATGGAAGCCGGGAACCGGTGTTATAATGATATTGTTCCCGAAGAGGTAAATCGCCGTATTATTGATCATTGCAGTGATGTGTGGATGCCGTATACTGAACGCAGCAGGCAATATTTATTGAGAGAAGGTATCCCGCAGGATAAAATTTTTGTTACGGGTAATCCGATTTTTGAAGTATTGTGTTATTATTCTGATATAAGCATTACATCTACAGTTCTTGAACGGCTTGGGCTGCAACCAAACAAGTATTTTCTGGTGACCATGCATCGTTCTGAGAATGTTGATAACCCGGAGATTCTGGATTATTTACGTAAGGCTTTTTATCAACTCAAGGAACAGTACCCGGTAGTGATCAGTGTTCATCCTCATACGCGCAAGAGACTGAACAACCAGTATTATACTGAGGGAATTATCTTATCAGATCCCTTTAATTTTACTGATTTTGTACATCTTGAATCAAATGCATATTGTGTAATTACGGATAGTGGCACAGTACAGGAAGAATGTTCAATTCTTAATGTCCCCCATGTAATTATACGGACTACTAATGAGCGTCTTGAGACCGTTGAGAGTGGAAGCAGTATCATATGCGGATATAAACCCGAAACTATCATACGGGGCGTTGATGTTGTTACAGGGTTGGATCCAAAGCCTGTTGATTTATATGATATTATTGGAATTAATTGTCCGGAAGAATATAAAGTAACAAATGTCAGTAAAATTGTAACAAAAATTGTTTTGGGAGAATATCCATGAGGTGAACTGGTGGTAAATTCAGATTTCAGGATTTTATTCTGCGGAACGCTTAAGAGCCCGTTCATATTGCAGGATCTTGAATTATTACAACAATATTATAAAGTGACTGTTATTAATCTTGATATGATTCAGTCAAGCAGATATGGTTTTTTGAGGTACACATGGTCTATATTGACACGGATTTTTTTTAATATTCGTAATTTTGATGTAATTTATATCTGGTTTGCCGATATTCACGTTTTTCCTTTAATATTTCTGGCAAAAGTATTCAAGAAAAAAAGTATTATTTTTATTGGTGGATGGGAGGTTGCAAATTATCCTGAAATCAATTATGGAAATCAATTTAATATATGGAGGGGGGCTATTACAAGGTGGTGTATAAGAAATTCTGATATTGTAATAGTCACCTCACTTGCTTATAAAAATATAACAAAATCTATTGAACCAAAATCAAATATTTATGTAGTACCAATGGCTATAGATAAATCTATGTGTGATTGTCTTCTTCCAATTAAATCTGATAAAATTGTTACAGCATTGTGTACATTAAAATTTACCAGTATTCTTAAAGGCATTCCTACATTTGAAGCAGCAGCAAAGCAAGTTCCTTATGAATGTGTTATTTATGAGGGTATTGGTCATGATGTTCTGATGGATAAATTACGTGAAGCCAAAGTATATTGCCAGCTTTCGTATACAGAATCGTTTGGAGTAACAAACCTTGAGGCAATGGCATGCGGGTGTGTCCCGATAGTAACTGATCGCGATGCACTTCCCGAAATCATTGGTGACACCGGGGTGGTTATCCCGTATGGAGATGTGGATGCAACTGTGAAAGCTATGCATAAAGCAATGACCATGGATGGAGATGCAGCGCGTGAACGTTCAAAACTTTTTATTCGTGAAATAAGATTAAATGCGTTATCAAAGGTGATTGAGAATCCATATACTGATGTACCTCTGGTATCAGTAGTAATCCCGGCATATAATGCTGCACGGTGGTTACCTGATACAATTGGGTCAGTTTTAAACCAGACTTATCCAAATGTAGAGATCATTGTTGTAGATGATTGTAGTACTGATAATACGTATGATATTGTTTCAAAATATCCAATGATAAAATATTTAAAAAATTCTGTAAATATGGGTGAATGTATTTCATCGGGGAGAGGATTTGATAGTGCTAGTGGATATTATATTTGCAGATTGTCGGCAGATGATATGTATGCGAATTCTGATAAAATAAAACATCAGGTAGAAGCTCTTGAAAATTCCGGGGGAGATTTCTCTTATAATTCTATAAATTGTATTGGAAAGACTATTGAGACATCAATTGTTTCAGAAACGTATTGGCTGATAATGCCTACCAGATATGGTCATAAAATATTACAATTATTTGATAAATACATTCTTAAATTTCCCCATTTGGCATTTGTAAGAATATTATTGGGGAACCCGATTAATAGTAGTACGTTAATGTTTAGAAAGTCATCATATATGAAAAGTGAGAAATGGACAGATGGGAAGACGAGAACTGATTGCGATGGCTTATTATTATATAATTTATTCTTACAAAAATTTAAGTGTGTTGTTATAAGAGAAATGGGAGCGTTTTATAGACTACATCCGGATCAGGCTACAAATATTTCATTAACATATAAAAATGATATGCACGGGCATAAATTGGAGGTTATTAATAAAGCATTAACTGGGAATTATCCATTATGGTTAAAATTCATGGTTAAAATTATCAGGGGGAAATTATAAATTTTGATCCAGTATTTCGCGGCACCAAAGTTCGGTCATCATTAATAACCATGGTTGTGTCCACCCGATTTTCCGGGTATCAAACCGATGTTTTATTATTTTAACGGTATCCGGATTAAAAAGTTTTCTTTGTTTTACACATCGTTGTGATAGAGTATCTTCCAGTATTTCATGTAATGGTCCCTGTAACCATGCATCAAATGGCATATTAAATCCCAGTTTGGGTTGCAGATCAAAATCTTTTGGCAGGAGATCGCGACCTGCATCAATCAGGATTCGTTTTGAACCAGAGAAACGGTATGTTGCATAAGGATTAGAGAATATTTTTGAATGTAATTTGGCACTGTCGGGAAGTGACAGTGCAAGGTCAGCAATTACCGGGTCAAGATAAGGTACCCGCACTTCCAGTGAATGGCACATGGATACGGCATCTATATCTCTTAATAACTGGTTACTGGTGTACCCTCGTAAAACGAGAGCGGATGTCCGTTCAACAGGTGAACCGTATGGTAATTCATCAAGTGGTTTTACATCATGATATTCTTTCAATCCTGCTTGTGAAGCAAACCATAATTCCGGGTTGATTGTTGTTTTTGCTCTTGTGGATCCAAAAATATAGTATTGCAAAGCATATTCTGTAAGAAAGTCTCTATTATAAAACAGGTATTTTTTTATGTTCCATATTTTCCGGTAATTATTCATGGTTATAAACCATGGGTACCCGGCAAAAACTTCATCTCCTCCTGTTCCTGATATAGCAACAGTAACATCTTTTTTTGCCGCCATGGAAACGAAATAGGTATTGGTACCATCTACTGATGGCTGGTCAAGACCGGAAGCGATATGATGAATGTGGTTAACTATATCGGATCCTTTTACCAGAACCTGCGAATGATCAGTACCAATATATTGTGCAATTTTTTGTGCACTTTCGCTCTCGTCGATACTCTTACCCTCGCTTTCAAACCCGACAGAAAATGTTTTAATTTTATGATCAGTGTGTTGTGCCATAAGTGCAACAAGAATTGAAGAATCTACGCCTCCACTGAGAAATGCCCCAAGTGGTACATCACTCGTCATTTGCATTTCAATTGTTTCTTGTAATGCGTCTCTCATGAGAGCAACCTGTTTTTCATAGGAGAGGTCTCTGACGCCAGTGTTTCTGTCTATTCCCAATGACCAATACCGTTCGATACGTTTTTCCTGTCCATTTTCAAGAATTAATTTATGCGCGGGAAGAAGCATCTTAACATTTTCGAGGATGGTGTTAGGTTGATATACAGATCCAAATGTAAGAAGAAGGCGTAATCCATTTGGGTTGATTACAGGATTGATAAGACCGCTTGCAAGTAATGCTTTGATTTCTGATGCGAAAATGAAATTTTTACCGGATTCTGTATATAATAATGGTTTAATGCCAAACTGGTCCCGCGCCAGAAGAAATCGTTCGCGACCAGATTTTCTTTTATCATAGATTGCGAGAGCGAACATACCGCGCATGCGGAGCAGGAAATCATCCCCGTAATATTCGTACATTCGTAATACAACTTCAGTATCCGATGTGGATTTGAATGAATAACCATGAGATTCCAGAATTTGTCGTTCCTGCTTGAAATTATATAGTTCACCATTATAAACAATCCATATGGTGCCCTCAGGAGTTGACATTGGTTGGTGACCAGTTGGATGAAGATCAAGAATTGCAAGCCGTGTCATTCCTAAAGCAATCTGGTCATCCTGATATATTCCATGGTCATCCGGACCACGGTGTTGCATGGCTGACACCATCGACTGTATTTGAGTTCTGTCTGCCCGACCTGCAATGCCTGCAATTCCGCACATTATACCTCCACATTCTTTTTCAGAATAATATAGAGTGATTGTCCTTTTAACCATTTACACCGATTGATATGTAATTTTATCAATATTTCAAAAAAACAACCTGTGATCTTATTTATTATATAAAAAATATAATAAATTTTAATTTTGGATTTGATCCAGTACCATGTATAATAATAATGATCTCTTGTTGCTAATGGTTCATAACTGATTCTCTCAATAGAGAGATTTAATTGTTCAGCTAGTACCTCAAATGTTTTTGTATGCCACCGGGTTGCATGGTGGGGTGGCATATTATGGATACAAGGATCAATAAATTTTATTGGACCATCCTGATTTGGTACTGACAAATAAATTTTTCCATTGGTTGTTAGAAGAGTGGTTAAATTTTTGATAAAATTAACGGGATCTGCAATATGTTCAATGACGTGAAATGCTACCACAGCGTCAAAATAATTTTTTGGAATTGCATCATATTCATCTGATGTATATATGGAGAACCCATTCTCGCGAGATTTTTCAATTGCCTGTTCATTATATTCAATTCCAACTATATAAGGGACGGTATTCCGGATTATTTTGAGGAATGCGCCTTCACCACATCCAATCTCGATCAATGAGTGGATGTTTTTTACATCTTTTTGTGTTTCATAAAATTCCCACCTATCATTAATATATGATGAATTTTTATTATTTTCATAATACATTTCAATGTAAAATTGTGATGTTCCTATAATCTGCGGGAGGAAAATCTCTAATGTACAATGCGGGCAGCGGTATAATTGTGTGTATTTACTTTGGTTGCGATGTGATGCTATCGTCTCATGAGAGAATTCTGTTGGCGCTAATAACATGAATAATTGGTCAATGGAATATTCGGGTCCATAAGGTTGTAATAATGTATTGCAGATGGGACAATGCGAAATAATAATAACCTCCTATATCAATCGTTTTTTCACACAATATTTTGCTACCTTCTCTTTTAATATTCGTGCAATTGGATACAATGTTTGAACTAATGGTAGTAACTGATCGGGTATAAGAGTTCGATACATAAAAATATCTTTTTTTAAGTGCGTGTTAATTTCTGGTATGCATGTTTTATCAGGATTGAAAATATTTTGTGTGGGAATGGCAAATGGGACGATTTTATTTCGTCTTGCCGCAAAAAAGATCAGTATCATCTTTTCCGGGTCAATTAGTTCTTTAAAATTCATCCCATAGGTGTATTTAAAACATATATTTTTCCGGTGATATGTATTGGTAATATCAGATACATCTACCTGAATAATATAACATAAAAAATCAGAAAACCCATTTAATGAATAAAATTCGTAAAAGAGACAGGGGCTGATTGCGTAAAACCCATGATCAATATTGAATGATCCGATGTGGACAATACACCCTTCTGGTTGTAACATGGTTACAATATTTTCCATAACCTGTCGTATATCAAAGATGTGCTCTATGGTTCCACCATCCAGTATCAATGAAAATTTATTATGTAATTCTTTTGGTACCGGGAAATTTAAATCATGTATATACCTTACATCTTCAAATTTATCCATATCAGTATAGTCGTGAATATTTAACATTTCAAAAAAAGTTCTGGCGTGAACAAAATTTTTTGATGTGTGTGCAAGTATAATATCTTCTTTGAACATTTTGCTATTATGAGGTACTATTTGTACAGGATTGGCAATAATATCCAGATCATTGAAATATAATTGTAAATCAGCATAAGTAGCCCATATATTTTGATCTCCTAATGTTAATACTGGACCTTTGAAAGAATAATGTTTATGAAAATGAAGAAACATTTTTATACTGCTTGGTAATAATCCCATCAATATCCCACCGTAAAGGCTTCTCCATGGAATCCGAAAGAGAATAATTTATATAGTTTGATGTGAGGATTTGTAATCAGCCATTCATTACATGCCCGTTGTTCCCCAAAATCTGGTAAATTCCTGAAACAATGCCAATCATCAAATAATAATACTGATCCGATAGATAATCTTGGGGTAAGAAATTTAAGGATGGGTATCGTTGATTCATATAAATCACAGTCTATCCATGCCGCAGCAATTTTATTAATTGAATATTGTTCTGCCATTTGATCGGTAAGTGTTTGATCGAACCAACCTTTTATGGTAATTACTTGTTTCAAATCAATATGTTTCTCTTTTATATTATGTAAAAATTCTTTTTCTGAGCAGGCATATTGCCCTTTAAAAAAACTACTGGAATAATTATTTATATTATCAATATTTTTTGGTTCTGGTAGCCCCTCAAATGAATCCAGTGCAATAAATCGCATATTATTGAATACCGGGCTCATTGTATTACAGGCATAAGAAAATGTCATACCTTTTGCAACACCAAATTCCAGATAATCTCCTTCGATCTGTGCTCCAACGAGATATTGAGTCAGATTGTCTATAGCGTCCCACCGGTTGTGATAATAATTTAACAAGCGATCTTCAATATCATTCCTGAGTTCAGATTTGATAATGTTTTTAATAATAGTATACATATTTCTAATTTTTGACACAAATATATATTATAAATGAATATATATTAATGTTGTGTTAAATAATATCAATTGTATGGTTGTATTCACACAAATAAATACCGGGAAATTTATTGGATGATTCTGAAGTATAAGGATTGGTTTCAATAGAAAATTGTTTTGCATATCCAATCCCATCAATATCTTCAATATTTGTACGACCAATCCATAATCCTAATAAATAATCACCGGGTTTACACAAAATATTTTGTAAAGTAAAGGTAACTATTGCAGTTTGTCCTTTTTTTAAGGTAAGAAAAGAGTTTTTCATTCGGGTATTTGCATCAATGATCCGGTACCCGGATTTTTCATAAATAATAATAGCAACATTTGCATCATAAACATCCTGATATGCAAAAATTGCCAGTTTAATTTCCAGATTTTGACCAACCTGTAAAATATTTTGGGAATTATGGTTATTATCATATGGGGTGATTTTAATAGAGGTAAATTTACATTTACCATTACCATATCTTTCAACATTGGTCAGATCAGATGAATCATTAATATGTGAATATAGTATTGACTGGTATTCCGATGTAATATCCCGTGCGTTTCCATCCTGTAGTATTTTTCCTTCTGATAACAATATACCACGGGTACATAATGATGAGATGGCATCCATGTTATGGCTTACAAATAATACCGTTCTTCCTTCTTTTGCTGCACTCCCCATTTTTCCTATACATTTTTTTTGGAATAAAGCATCTCCAACTGCAAGTACTTCATCTACAAGTAATATTTCAGTTTCCATATGAGCTGCGATAGAAAAAGCAAGTCTTACATACATACCACTTGAATAACGTTTTACTGGGGTGTCAAGAAATCTCTCTATCTCTGAGAACCTGACAATGGCATCAAATTTATTTTCAACTTCTTTTTTATCCATTCCAAGAATCGAACCTGATAAATAAATGTTCTCTCTCCCGGTTAATTCCGGATGGAATCCTGTACCTACTTCAAGTAGTGATTTTACCTGACCATAGAGTTCCACTCTTCCGCTGGTGGGTGCGGTGATACGGGATATAATTTTTAATAATGTTGATTTTCCGGAACCATTTTTTCCAATAATTCCGACAATCTCACCATTATTTATATCGAAAGAGATATCTTTTAGTGCCCAGAATTCATTAGTGGTATTAAAATTTCCATATACCAGTTGGCGAATGGGTGTTTTTATTGAATTAACTATTATCTCTCCAAGTGTAAGATATTGTGTTCGTGTTGCCCCGATAGTGTATTTTTTATCAAGATCACGAACACGTATCATAATATCAGACATTATTCACCTTTTTAAACCAGTCAACAAAAGATCCTATTCCTTCTTGTAAAGAAATGCTGGGCGACCATCCTAATTTTGTATACGCTATGGTAATATCTGCAAATGTATCCGCTACATCACCTTTTTGGTGATCTCCGTGTACAATTATTCCTTTACGCCCGCATGCTTTTTCAATAATCTGTATCAGTGCGTTTACTGTAATGCGGTTACCTCCCCCGATATTAAAAGATTCTCCGGTAACAGAGGAGAGAGCTGCTTTAATGTTGGCATCAACAATATCATCGACATACGTAAAATCACGAGTTTGGGTTCCACCATCATAAATAGTGATGGGTTGTCCCTTAAGAATATCGCGGATAAATTTATACGGTCCCATATCTGGTCGTTGTCGTGGACCATATACCGTAAAATATCTGAGAGAGATTGTTGGCATATTATAATTTTTCCAATACAGGTAACAAAGATGTTCGGCAGCAAGTTTGGTAACACCATAGGGCGATACCGGCTGGAGCCGCATATTTTCTTTCATAGGTAATGTGACATTTCCATATACCGATGATGAAGAGGCATAAACAAATTTTTTTATTGGTTTTTCTTTATAAAATTCAAGAAGATGTTGTGTAGCTTCAATATTCATGCGTGTATAAATAGTAAAATCTTTGCCCCATGATGCACGAACTCCTGCTTGTGCAGCTTCATGGAAAACATAATCTGTTTCAGGTAATGTTTTCATATTTAAAATATCCTCTTCAATAAAAGTAAACCGGGAATTTTTACAGGCATTACGAATATTTGATTCTTTAATAGACCGCGCATAATAATCAGTATAACAATCAATTCCAGTAACTTCATATCCATCGTGTAAAAGACGATCAGTAAGGTGGCTTCCGATAAAACCTGCGCACCCGGTAATAAGAGCTTTCATTTTTTCACCTT
>Ga0315285_10008152_pt1 | contig 10748 bp, 9 predicted proteins | sample YL17G09_36_MG_FD_203698 | JGI IMG/M metagenome (GOLD analysis project Ga0315285, IMG submission 203698) | Sediment microbial communities from Yellowstone Lake, YNP, Wyoming, USA - YL17G09_36 | ecosystem: Environmental > Aquatic > Freshwater > Lake > Sediment | place: USA: Wyoming | collected... | reverse complement strand
TGGCCGAATCGCTGAGGAAGATCAAAGGAGAGGGGCTGGAGAATATTTTTGCCCGCCATGCCAAGCTGGCCAAAGCCACGCGGGAGGCTATGCTGGCCTTGGGCCTCAGGCTCTATGCCCCGCAGGCTTACTCCAACGCTCTCACCGCGGCAGTCGCGCCCGCCGGAGTAGATGGCCAGAAAGTCGTAAAGATCTTGCGCGACAAACACAACCTGACCATCGCCGGCGGCCAGGACCAGGCCAAGGGAAAAATTTTCCGGATTGCCCATATGGGGTACGTAGATAAGTCTGACATCATCATGGCCGTGGCCGCGGTGGAAATGACCCTGAAGGAGCTGGGTTACGCAGTGGAAATGGGCAAAGGGGTGCGGGCCGCGATGGAGGTGTTCGCCGCAGGGAAATAGCCGATGGTTGTAAATCATTCACCGCAGAGATCGCCGAGAGCGCAGAGCGCCTCAAAGGCGCAAAATAAGTGCTTATCCAAGCAGCTATGAGTCCATGCCCCGATACGGATGGGGCGGATAGATTGAACGAAATCCAGCAAAGATGAATGGTTTTGTTATTCACCGATTCAAAGTTTCTCTGCGTTCTCCGCGTTCTCGGCGGTGAACCGTTTCGAAAGGATTCGATGGCCAATATTGTTGTGGTCGGTATGCAGTGGGGGGATGAGGGCAAAGGAAAGATCGTCGATCTTTTAACCCAATTTGCCGATGCGGTCGTTCGCTTCCAGGGGGGGAATAATGCGGGACACACGGTGGTCGTGGGGCAGGAAACCGTCATCCTGCACCTTATTCCCTCGGGCGCCCTTTACCCGGGGAAAAAATGTGTGATCGGAAACGGCGTGGTCGTGGACCCGCAGGTTTTGCTCCAGGAGATCGATGAACTGCGGAAGCGGGGCTACTTCAAGGATGAGGACCAGCTCTTGCTCAGCGAGGATGCCCACCTGATTATGCCGTACCATCGGCGGGTGGATGTAGCCCGGGAGCGGATGAAGGGCGAGGGAAAGATCGGCACGACCGGAAGGGGGATCGGTCCGGCCTACGAAGATAAAGCATCCCGGGAAGGCATCCGGGTTGGCGATCTCCTGGATGAAGAGGTTTTTCGGGAGAAGTTACAATCCAATCTCTCCCTGAAGAACCCCTGCCTGGAATCCTGCCTGCACGATAAAGGGTTCAGCCTGGAGGCAATCCTTAAGGAGTACAACGGGTACGCTCAGCGTCTGAAAAAATACGTGGGGAACACTTCGGCCTTCCTCGACCGCCAGATGAAGCAAGGCCAGCATATCCTTTTCGAGGGAGCTCAGGGGACCCATCTGGACGTGGATCACGGAACATACCCCTTCGTTACCTCTTCGAATACCGTGGCCGGAAGTGCCTGCACGGGCACAGGAATCGGGCCGACGAGAATTTCCGAAGTGATTGGGGTCTCCAAGGCCTATACCACCCGGGTGGGCAGCGGGCCTTTCCCCACTGAGCTGCGGGATGAAGTGGGGGAAAGAATCCGGCAAAGGGGACGGGAGTTTGGCGCGACGACAGGCCGACCGCGCAGGTGTGGCTGGCTGGACATCCCCCTGCTGAAAGATGCCATCCGGCTGAACGGTCTGACAGGCATTGCCCTGACCAAGATGGACGTACTGAGCGAATTTGAGAGGATCAAAATTTGCACAGCCTATCATTACCGAGGCCAGCGCTATGAAGGGGTTCCCTCCCAGATAAAAATTATGCAGGAATGTGAGCCCGTATATGAGGAGATTCCGGGGTGGAAGACCGAGCTCAGGGAATCCCGCAATTTCGAGGACCTTCCCCCTCGGGCGAAAGATTACATCCGGCACGTCGAGGAATTGACGGACACCGAAGTGATCCTGGTCTCCGTGGGTGAACGCCGCGAAGAGACGATCTTGCGGCGGAACCCCTTCCGACACGGCCCCGGCAAATCATAAAAGACTTGATCCCCGGAGAAAATCCACCTAAAATAAAACTGAATAGGACGCAGATTTCCGCAGATCGCCGCAGATAAAGATATGATCTTTGAAAAAGGCTACTTTAGAGGGAACTTCTCTCTGAAAGGGTCGGTCATTGCGAACAAAGGACCCCGGGCGTTGCTCTTCGGGATTATTCGTGGAAGAAAGTTGCTTTTCACCCCCTCCCTACCCTCCCCCCTCGAGGGGGAGGGTGAAGGGTGGGGGGGGCTGAAGAAGTTCCTTAGGAGCGAAGCAATCTTGGGCAGAAGAAGAGATTGCCTTCCCCAGCCTTTTGGCGGCACTATTCGTGATGATTTGAAAGGTAGTTTTGCAAGAGCTTCAAATTTTTATCCTGTAAATCTGCGTTTATCTGCGTCCCATAAATTTTTGTGAGCCGTTAGCTCAGGAGGTAGAGCACCTGACTTTTAATCAGGTGGTCGTGGGTTCGAGCCCCGCACGGCTCACCAATAAAAACAAGGGGTTAGATGAATTTCTGACCCCCTTTTTTATGCCTATTTTCCCCCGTGTAGATGATGTGTAGATGCTAAAAAGAATTTTTCCCCCTTTATGGATAGGGGATAACCCCAGGGATGGTCTGAAATGCCTTCCCAGGGGCTTAGGGTCGGGGCAAACCCAAGACCCCAGGGGGGAAGGTAGGGGTTAGGGGAGGGGGAAAAAGTCTCGTTTTAAGGCTTATATGCTGCCGTGGAAATCGTTCTGAGGGGTGTTTTGAAAGAAATCAAGGGAAAAGTATAGGCTTATTTCCGCTGTGGGTTCTTGGTTGAATAAAACCTTCTTAATAAATCACCATTTGGGTTTCTTTAACCCAGTAATACCCACCAGATTAAAGCTATTGTGTATATCCGCTAAAACCTTAAGAGAATAAAAATCTGATTGCAGAATTCCATTATAAATCGTTTTTAGGGTTATAGCATCCAATTCCCCCTTGGTTTGGATATCTGGATTATTTTCTAATTTTTCTTTTGGGAAGGGATAATAGCCTTCATCAAAATCTAAAATACAGTTCTTTTCAAAGGGTGTCTTGGAGCAATCAAACTTAATATACCGATGAGCATATCGTCTCCCACCTTTTTCAAGTTCAGCTATTTGTGTAGTAGTTGTGTGGATATATGCCAAATGGGGAGTCAAAAAACTGGGGGATTCACCGAGATAGACAAACCATCTTGGCTTGATTTCATCATCAAATTTAAATTTGGGTTCTGGAAAGTTTTCCCATTTTAAAACCGTTCCCGGTTTCACTTTATGGCTTTTTCAAGTGCCTGGTAAATTAGAAATCCTTCTTCTGCTAAATTCAAGTCCTTTGCAGACTTTTTCTTTAGATCATCATCAAATTGTGATTCATATTTGATAAAGTCTTTCTGCTTGGTTTTTCCCCAAGCTGGAATTTCTTGGTGACTTGCTTCACTCATTTCTTTGGATTTTACGAATTTATTTGCGTAGATTTCAACCAATCGCATCATGCATTTTATTTCATATTTTGAGAAGAAAGATAAATCGGGATCCCCGGTTGATATGAACACAAAATTTTCACCATACCTTTTTACTCGGAAACACCTTGACTCAATTTTTTCTTTATTTCGATAGATTTCAATCGGAACAGGTCCTTTTGGTAATGCCTGATAAGTCAACCCTAAAGCCGGCCTACCCGTATCTTTAACTGAATCAAGGTCCAAAAATGATAAGTATTTATAGAGGTAAGTTTGAAATAGGGGAGAACGCGTTTTCTTCTGATGTTCCTTCGCAAAGAAACAGATAGCGTTTTCTACTTTTTCTTTTTGGTAAGCAATCGCTGCCATAGGTATCAAATTTTCCGCTACAATAGAATTTTCCTCAAAAATTGTCAAGGTCTTTTTTTCTTATATTCTATATCGGATTTCAATAAAAGGAAATTAAGGGTTTTTTTAACATCTTGCCATAATTAAAAGCTCAGTCGGACCCCTTCCAGTTCATATTCCTGGATGGTCTTTTCGAGACGGGAAAGGTCCCGGCTCTCCTGGTCCGCTCTGCGTTGCCAATATTCCCGGCGCTCACGAGTCCGGTTTTCCAGAATCACCTCGTCCACTGTGTTCCCGCAATTGATACAGGAAAGGGAATTGCAGCGCTGCCCGGATTCGGTATCAATCCCAATTTCTCTTAATGGCCTGCCGCATCGTTGGCATCGGGTCATGGTTTTGTCCCGCGAGAAAGGGTGTGGTAGGGCTTAAAAATGGCCCCCTGAACGCCATCAATCGCCGGGACTAAGAGGATGGGCAAGATGGAGGGAGTGAAAGAGGATGGGGGAAGTGAAAGAAGGATGGAGGGGGGGAGGAAAAAAATCCGTAACCAGGTCAGTAGATCCGGGTTCTGGCCATTTATGTGGGACTTTATGTGGGAATCGCATCCAAAATTAACTAAAATAGGGTATTTCGTCCAAAATATGCTAAGTCAAAATTCAAACAAATCAAATACTTAAGTTACTTCAGGAGGTTAGGAAGCTCAGGGGTCTTGACTTTTAATCAGGTGGTCGTGGGTTCGAGCCCCGCACGGCTCACCAAATTCTAAAATTTGTAAGTGATCTTGAACCCTCCTCCAAGGTAGAAGGTGTCATTTTCCGGCCACTTTGCTGACCCATGATCGATGGACTTCCAGTCACTTCCACTCCAGTGCATCCATCCTCCATAGAGCAGAATACCCAAAACCAATGATTCCTTGCATAAATAGTCGAGTCCCCCTTTTAGCTCTACCATGTACCCATCCTTATCTGTGGCCTTAAACCCCGGCACGGCAGAATTTGTGACATCCACGTTCAGTGGCCGAAAGTACTCCAGCCAGTAATTCCATTTCAAGCGAGGAGTGAAATTTCCCACTCCCCTAACTCCCAAAAGGAGATTCCAGGATATTACTTCTTCCACCGACCGCAGGGCCACAGGAATGCCCGCTACGACCAGGTTCGTCCTTTCTTGCCTAACCTCTGACCAGCGTAGGCCCAGGTAAGGGTTGGCCCAATCCCTCAAGGGATAACCAAGAAACCCGTCTATTCTAATCCATCTCAATTCTAAAGTGTTCGTTTGAAAGGATTTTTCAGAACGGGTTACCTCTTCGTTACCGCTTTCCAGCAATATCGGAAATACAGACTTTACCCCGCAAAATAAATATTTCCACCGTTTTAATCCCTCAATACCGACGACCAGGTTATTAAGCTTCGCCTTAGAGTCTATCCGCGTATCTGGCTCGTGTTCTTTATATTCAAGCCGTTCCCACGCGAAACCGAGAGAAATTTGGCTCTCTATCCCTTCGTTTGGACTGGCCAATACGGTGGCCCAAGTAAACAGGATAAGACTTGTGCTCGATAAAATAGATACGAGAATTCTTGTCATGCTCACCGCTGAAATCTCACTCGCAGATGTTTTGGTCAGGGTTATAAGAGGAATATAATCGTAATGAACAATCGACGAATGACCTACGCATTTCCCAATGTGATTTGCGTATTTCCAGAATTCAAAAAAAATAGGGGAAATATTTTAGTTGCCTTTCCCCTATTCTCGCTGGTGTTAAGATTCGGTTTTGATCAACGTTTGCCGTTAGTGCCAACTCACGCTTCCAGAATTCCAGTCGTAGGTACCATCCCCATTCGTGTCCGCCTCCACCATGTAATTGGTCGAAGATACTACGGTTAATCGAGCCTTGGTGCTGCCGCCGGCTATGCCTGTTTTGCCATCAAGAATCAAGACCCCTTGGGAGGGCCATGTGGCACCAGAATTGATTCGGAAGGGAGTGGGGGTGGAGATATTTACGTATCCATAATCTGGATGGTAGTATTTGCCAGACACTTGAAAAATGACATAACCAGATCCTTCCGATAGGGTCATATTGTAGGGATTCGTCCAGAATACTTTCCCCGTGGTGTTGTCACGTAAAAGCATGGTCATCGTCACAGTGGTTGACGAGCCCTGAAAAGTGTAGGTAATGCTGCCATTAACTGTGAAGGAATCGTTGCCTGATGTTGTGGTAATGTTATTGAAGGAAAGGGTGAGCTGTTGGAAATTACCCGTGCTAACATCGACCTTCCCAGAGAAGCTTGCGGCCCCGCTGATCGTGACTCCTTGAGAGCAATAGTTCGCAAAGCTAAGGGTTCCGGAAAAATCCCCAGTCGCATCATTTACTTGGATGGTATACTGAGCAGTTCCGCCGCAGGCGCCTGCAATTGTGCCACTTTCTGTGATAATTGCACCTGCATCAACAATACCAGGAGGCGCATGAACGTCAATTTGGAGGATGGCTTCTTTTATAGTGAGGGCTAGATCAAGGTAATTCGGCCGGTCAACCTCTGTCTTCTGAATAGTACCCAGACCTATTGAGGCGCCGACTGCCCCGCCCTGGTAAGCTCCGGCGGCGAGATTTTGAGAATTGGTGGCATCAATGGTAGCCTGGGCTGTACTACCCGTATACGTAATATCGGGGGGGGCGGGGTCCCACCGCCACCTCCACCGCCTCCGCTGCCTCCGCAGGTTATGAGTCCTAAAGCCAAGGACATTAAAAACAACACAAAAACCATTGATTTTCCTTTTTCCATGACTCCCTCCCTTGGAATTTAATAATTCTTTGAAGTATAGGAACCCTCCGAATGATTTGATTTTATCAAACGCTGAAATTCAAAAGCCCCCGAAGGAATATAAGAATTCCCCCGGAGGCGATCGAATTGGCACCTTTTGGAAAAATCTTTTCATGCTTCCCTCCGGAAAGTTAGGGGCTAGGCTGTTGGGTCAACAATAACCTGGTGGAGAATACGATGATATTTCATTATTTGATGATCTCGTAAAAAGTCTGATAAAGACGCATTTCCGTCATTCCGGCGAAAGCCGGAATCCAGTTATTTCAAATACTTAAAAATTCTCTGGACTCCGGTTTCCACCGGAGTGACGACTTTTTACGAGATCATCATTATTTCAAATTACATAAAGTGGGTATGCAGTTCACTCAACTATCTACCATATGTATGGACGTTTGCCGTTTACATTTTCGGCAAAGAAAAAGACCACGCCCCATCAAGGACGGCTTGTCAGCTTTTTCTGCACAGCCGGGGCAAATAAAGCCTTGAGGCCATCGAAGTTTCGCAATATATTCAAGGCAAGCATTTTCGCTGCTAAACCATTTATCAAAGTCCTGGAATGTTCCAGGATAATCAATGCCCGAAACGGGGTGCCTTGGCTCTTCCATGACCACATTCTACATCTTGTGGCCGGTTGAGTAAAGTGCATACCCACTTTACATAATTTGTCAAGGAATAAAATGACCCCAAATGCCGATATGAGGTTTAAGCAGTAAAAACAGGTGGTTGTAGATGGGAGAAGGTTTCTGGTTGAGGTCGGAAGTCTTAGGCTGGCTGGGCAACCCCATAAAATACAGCGCCTCTCCGAAAGAAATATAGCCTTCACTCTATTTAAATTTCGGCCACCTTATCCCGATAATGTTACAATCAGTGCCCCATGATTCGCTGCCCTGAGGGATGAATTTCCGGAGGGGTGTTCTTTTACAAAGAAGGAGGCCCGCCATGTTCATTGAAGAAACCGTCGCGAAAATTAAGAAATTAGCCACCTTGATCCGTTACTATATTCTGGTCTCAACGACCGAAGCGGGATCGGGCCACCCGACCTCTTCCTTGTCCGCAACCGAATTGATGGCCGGCCTCCTCTTCGGGGAAATTTTCAGGTTCGACGATGACCATCCCGAGCACCCCAATAACGACCGCTTAATCTTTTCCAAAGGACATGCCTCGCCGCTTTTCTATGCCCTCTGGGCGGCTGCCGGGAAATTGACCGAGACGGAGCTTATGACCTATAGAAGATTTGGCAGCCCCCTGGAAGGCCATCCGACGCCTACGTTCCCTTATGCGGAAGCTGCCACCGGTTCTCTGGGACAGGGGCTTTCCATCGGCGTGGGGATCGCCTTGAATGCCAAGGTCCTCGATCAGCTTCCCTACCGAACGTACGTCCTCCTGGGAGATAGCGAAATGGCCGAAGGCTCTCAGTGGGAAGCACTGCAGATCGCCGCCCATTACCGGCTGAACAACCTGATCGGCATTCTCGACGTGAATCGGCTGGGACAGCGGGGAGAAACGATGTATGGCTGGGACCTGAAAGCCTACGAAAAGAGAATTTCATCTTTTGGATGGAAAACGATCGTTCTGGACGGCCATTCCATTCCGGAAATTCTTGGGGCCTACGAAACCGCCCTCCGGGTCCGGAATAAACCGGTTATGCTGATTGCCCGGACCATCAAAGGGAAAGGGGTCTCTTTCGTGGAGGATAAGAATGGCTGGCATGGAAAAGCTCTCAAGAAAGAGGAATGCGATCGGGCGCTGCGGGAACTGGGAGAGGTGGATAGATCGCTTCGGGGAAAGATCGCCCTGCCGCAGGACCTGAAACCGGAAGAACCAGTCGTTCAAGCTTCGCTCAAAAGAATGGATTACCCGGCGGATCAACCCGTGGCCACCCGGAGGGCCTACGGCAATGCCCTGGTGAGGATTTTTCCAAAGTTTCCCCGGGTGGTCAGCTTGGACGGCGAGGTGAGCAACTCCACCTATGCGGAAATTTTCAAGGAGGCCCACCCGGATCGATTTTTCGAGATGTACATCGCCGAGCAGAACATGGTGGGAGCGGCCCTGGGGCTTTCTTCCCGGGGCAAAATCCCTTTTGTTTCCACTTTTGCCGCCTTTTTCACCCGCGCCTTCGACCAGATTCGGATGGCGCAGTATTCCAATGCCAACATCAAATTTGTCGGGTCCCACGCCGGCGTCTCCATCGGTGAGGACGGCCCTTCTCAGATGGGCCTGGAAGATCTGGCCATGTTCCGGACGATCTTGAACGGGGTGGTGTTGTACCCCGCCGATGCGGTATCCACGGAAAGATTGGTTGAAGAGGCGGCCAAGCACCATGGAATTTTGTATCTCCGGACCACGCGAGAGGCTGCCCCCATTCTTTACAAGCCAGAAGATGATTTCAGGATCGGAGGCAGCAAGGTACTACGAAAAGATGACGGGGACCGGGTCACAGTGGTTGCCGCAGGAGTGACTCTCTTTGAGGCCCTGGGGGCATACGAGGAGTTGAAAAAAGAGGGAATTCTGATTCGGGTGATCGACCTTTATAGCATCAAACCGATCGACGGCCAAACGCTTCAGGAAGCCGCCAGGACCACCCGGGCCATTATTACGGTCGAAGATCATTTTGCCGAAGGTGGCCTGGGAGAAGCGGTCCAGAGCACGCTGACATCTCCCGCCATACCCGTGCATTCCCTGGCCGTTCGGAAAAAACCAAAAAGTGGGAAACCCAAAGAACTCCTTGATTATGAGGAAATTTCCAGGGGCGCGATCGTCGAGAAAGTAAAGGAATTGATCCGATGAAATCCAACCGTAATATTTGATGACGTCGTAAAAAGTCAGCAGAACGATGGTTTCGATGTAGGGGCGTCCTGCGGACGCCCATGTCCGGGCGAGCGCAGCTCGCCCCTATCCCGCGTTTCGCGGGACAAGGCGCGCATAATCTAACGAGTAGGGGCGGTTCGCGAACCGCCCCTACAGGTACACTGCAACGACGAAGTTGAAGCGCAATCCCGCTCTGAGCGGGAGACTTTTTACGAAACCATCATTTTTGAATTGACAAATCAAAGGAGGCCTGGAAAAATTAAATGCATCCGGGTCGCTTCCTCGGGTAGGCGGTTCAGGATACTTTCTCCGGGGGAGACGAAGAAAGAGCTTGCTTCATATCGAATCTATATTACCCTGAACATTTTCGAGAGGGGAGGGGAGAAATGAGTCTCCTGAAGATCATCTCCAATATCGATAAAGCGGCCCAGACCATTGACAAGATCTCGGGCATGTTTGACCCCAAACCTGCGCAGCCCAAGAAGCCCCTTAGCGCGGAAGAAAGGGAGAAAATGGTCCGGGCCAGGATAAAAGAAAAAGGGCTCCAGGCGATCTTCCGGGACATTTATCCCGACCTGTGATATTCATTCGGCCGCGCTCCTGACCCGCGATATTTCCTTCTTGCCGCACCGTCGAATTCTTTATGACTCAAATTTCATTCCAGCTCAAACCCGTTCCGCCGTTCCGGCTGGATTTGACAGCCTGGGTTCTACGCCGGCGAGCCGATAACCTCTGGGACCGCTGGGACGGCCAGGCCTATCGACGAATACTCGTTCTTCAGGACCAACCCATAGAGGTTACGGTTAGCCAAACCGGCCCGCCCGCCAGACCGAAATTAGATATTACAGTGACGGGCTCCCGACTGGCATCGGAGACGGAATCCTTCCTCACAGCGACCATTAACAGGATGCTGGGTTTGCAAATCGATCTGGGGAAGTTTTATCGCTTTGCCAGGAAGGACCCTCTTTTGAAGGGTTTGACGCAAAAATTTCAAGGAGTGAAACCACCGCGGTTTCCTACAGTCTTTGAAGCCTTGGTGAATGGCATCACCTGCCAGAAATTCACGCTCACTGCGGGCATCCGCATGCTCAACCGGGTGGTTACCACCTGGGGCGTGCCCCTTTCCGGGTCCGCCATCTCCGCCCGTGCTTTTCCCCGGCCTGTGGACCTGGCTGGATTAAAGATGGAGACTCTACGAAAGTTAGGGTTCAGCCGCCAGAAGGCCGGCGCCTTGATCGACCTCGCCCGTATGGTTACCGATGATCGCCTGAACCTGGAAAGCCTGGAATCGATGGACGACGAAGGGGCGCTGGAGAAATTGCAGCAACTGCGAGGGGTGGGGCGCTGGACCGCTGAGTATGCCCTACT
>Ga0315285_10008150_pt1 | contig 10750 bp, 2 predicted proteins | sample YL17G09_36_MG_FD_203698 | JGI IMG/M metagenome (GOLD analysis project Ga0315285, IMG submission 203698) | Sediment microbial communities from Yellowstone Lake, YNP, Wyoming, USA - YL17G09_36 | ecosystem: Environmental > Aquatic > Freshwater > Lake > Sediment | place: USA: Wyoming | collected... | reverse complement strand
ACCTTCCAAGCACGTCCACTCGGCCCTCGGAAGGAGTCGAAGCGAGTATCGTCCATCGCACTGCAGGCGGCCTTATTGCCACCATTGCAGGCTGCGCCGAGCGACTTCCACTCGTTGTAGGTCTGGCGTTCGGCGGGACTCGCTAGTTGAAACTGCCCCTCTGGTGCAACTCCGACTCCCACGCCGCCTGATAGGGGTTCAGCGCCGGTGGGTGCCACGCTGCTCGCAAACCCAGGCCCTCCGACAACGGCAGCGCCACCAGGCACCGGGCCACCGAGTCCGGGTTCAGTCCCCGCTCCGCCAACAAGTGGCGGACCAATGCCCACTCCGCCTCCCCCCGTAGTAGCAACGACTTCACTCGGTTTCTCCGGCTTGCCCATCTGCTCAGGCGACGTGATCGCCAGGTCATAGGCGGGCGGTTCACCAGGTGCCCCTACCTGTTGGCCTGGCACCTCCGCTTCCGCCGTCCGCTGTAGGCCCATACTGACCGGCGGCTCTAACTGGCTACCAGCATTCACCAACTGCGCCGTCCAGGAGAACAATTGATCGTTGGTCAGCTTCGAGTAGTCGCGCGTCTCTTTGTTCAGGAACAGGGTCTCGAACTCCGGGCCGAGGAAGTTCACCAGGCGACTCTTATCTAGGTTGCTGGGCAATGCCCACCACAAGTCCCAGATGGCGCCGGTTGCCTGTTTCCGCGGCGGTGCACCGTAGTACCACTGCAACAACGGGTCGGCCTTGATCTGTGCCTCGCTCCAATCCTCATACTGCTCGTAGCCGGGATGAGTGTCGCGCCAGGCGGCTCTCAGGTCAGGCGCCAGCGCGTAGAGTTCATCCTTTGCCTCAAGCATCCCAGGCCACTGCTGGCGTGTCACATCTTCCAACGTGCCATAACGTCGCCGGACTTCCCGCCACTCGCCTGCCAACTCCGACCCGGTCGGCGGATACTTGGGGGACACATTCGCGAGGAGCATGTAGAGTGTGCGCCGTTCGTCATCGGATAGGTTCGCCATGATCGCCGTGCGTTCGGCGCTGTTATCAGCGACGGCGAACTGATCCCATAACTTCTGCACGATGGGCATACCCTGCCCGTCGGAGTCGTAACTTTCCAGGATGTTAAGCTTCTGGCCGGGAGGCAAACTGCGTGTTACGTCCTGGAAGTAGAGGCGGTCGGCCTCGTCGAGGTCGGCCCGACCCATGTTCACGTAGGACATGTACGGCTTGCGGCTGTAGAAATCGCCTAATGCCTCGTAGAACTGATCGTCCGACATGTCACTGCCGTAGATGGCGTTCAGCTCCTTCCAATCGGCCTCCAACTGTACCTCGGACTGCGGGCGAGACTTCAGGCCGGGACCGAGAAGAGAGGCGATCAGGGTAGGCACACCGCGCCGCTGGATCTCCGTGCCCATTGCCTCTTTGACCAGCGCGTCATCCACTTGCCCATGTGCTAGGCGGATAGCGGCCTCGCGACCCTGTGCCGGCGTCCAGGTGCCGTCGAGGACCTTCTGGCTGATGTAGGAGGCGACGCGCCGGCGTTCGTAGGAGTCGCCACCAGAGAACGGCTGGCTCGGGCCGCCCCACCAGTTCCAGGGTTCAACTGTGATACCCCGCCCCTCGTTCATTCCCAGGACGCCCGTTGCGTACTTCAAGGCGCGCGTCTGCGGGCTCAGGTAGCCCATGGCAGCCTTCGCGCCTTCCGTGTCACCGCTGACGGCGCGACTGATGGCATCTGCCGTGGTCATCCACCAGTGGGGCGAGAAGCCGAACCTGTCCATCTGGTAGCCGATTTCACCGAGGGTCGTATCCCGCTGCCCCGGTCGCTCGAATGTCTGTTGCAGTTGGTACATCGGGTTAAGCATTGCCTCGACGTTGAACAGGTAGGGTTCGGGCAGCCATGGCACGTGAATTCGCAGTTGGTCGCGATACCAAGGCGGCAAGTCGGCGTTAGCCTCGTGGAGCGCCCGCTTATAGCGCAGATAGGTTGCCAGGTAGTTGGGATGCATCAGGGCGCGCAGGAACATCTTGGGATAGGTGCGTGTTGCCCAGAACGGGTACATGAGTGGGATACTCGCGAGCAGGTCGGCGGCTGTCTTCTGGGGATAGTTGTGCAGGGAGAAGTCGCGGGCTACCGCCCCCGTCCGGACACTGAACAGACGCGTCTCCTGCATCGCCTGTCGGAGTTGCTTGAACCCGTCGCCCCTCAGTATGGCCAGTGCTTCCGGCGACAGCGGTTCTATGCGCCCCGGCTGGACCGTGATCGCTTCACGCATCTGGCGCAAGACGGCACGCATCTGCTCGGCGATGCGAGCACGGGTCGGGAATGTGTCGTCGCCGGGGGCACCCAGACGTAGTTCGCCCGACTGGTTCCGAAGGAAGTCGGGGGGGCCACCGCGAACTGCTTGCTCAAGTCTAGTACGTAGGTCGAAGTTGGGACTAAGGTAGTCGGCCTTCTCGATGTCCACGGTGACTGCCTTATAGTACGGACCGCCAATATCAATGTTGACACCTTTGTTGTAGGACTGGAAGTGACTGGCGAGTAGGTTGTCTAGTTGGCCAAGAGTCTCATCATTGAGTCTGCCAATCTCGACACCCTCACCACGTTTGAGCCGTATCCAACCATCGGCCAGCATTCCGTCTACCGCCTGGCCGGCGTAGGTGTGCCTCGTATAGGGTGCCAGTAAAGCTGCATTACGATGGTAGCCGATAGACTCGACAAACGAACCATTAGGAGCAAGCCATCCCATATCGTTAGAGTTCAGTGGGTGCGGTACGTCCTCCACCTTGATGTGGTTGGCACGTAGCGAGTCGAGGGCCTCACGAATGCGCTCCGGTGCCTGCTCCTGGGTTTCAGGCGTCCACCGCCATTGCTGTCTGGCGTATGGCTCGCCCGGTAGGTCGCGTCCGCCCAAGCGCAACTCGCCGCGCTCACTGCCGAGGAGGTCGCGTGCCTGCTGGCCTAGACCCGGTGGTGCTACGGCGGGAGGAGCAAGCGCCGCGTCTCCAACTGCAACAGGACGGTAATTCCCTTGGTAAGTGCTCGCCATGAAGTCCATGCGCTGGCCGGGGAACACGTCGTCTGGCGTGATATCCTGGATACGTACACGCACTGGGATAACGGTGCCATCGCCATAACTGCTCGCTACGTCTCGACTGGTGCTGAGGTAGACGCCGTAGGCATCTGGAGCGTCCGCTGGCCGGCGCAAGACGCCCTCACGCAGGATGCGTTCGCCTTGGTTGCGTGTCGTGGCGTGGTAGAGCAGGATCGTGCCATCGTCATCTATCTTGCTACCGACTGATGCTAACTCATCGGCCCATTCCGGCAGGGCAGTAGCGCGCCCTAGTCCTAGCCTCGCCTGGCCCACTGGCGCTGTCGTCTCGGCGCGGGCAACTTGGGGAGCTGCTTCGGCAGCGGGCGGCACGTTGAGCGCAACGGGTTCCCTACTAAGGACTTCCTGTAGGAAGTCATCTGTGCCCGCTTGGAGTGCTAACCCTTCACGGCTCACGCCAATGATGCGCACATTGTTAGGGTCGATAGCAAGTAGTGTTTCAGTGCTACCATGCAAGACCGGATCAGGAGGGCCTCCCAAATCGGGGCGCTTCATGAGGTAGTCTTGGAACGCCAGCCTTGCCGATTCAGGTGGCGTCTCGCGCAGGCGTGGGCCGCTGCGAAGTGCATAGTTGTCAACGACATCCGCTGCCAATTGGTCGAGCGCATTGTCGGCTAAGCCACTCAGCCGGGCGTCTTCTTTAGCCCAGACAGGTAGTAACTCCGCGAAGCGCTGGGGCTGCCGCGCAACCGTCGCCGCGCGTTGTAGTTCGCGCTGGATAAGCTCCGCCGTCTGCCGGTTGGTTGTGAAGGAGACCGCGGCTACCTCTTTCCAGCCGCCGAGCCCCCCACCGCCCCGCGTACTGGGTCGTAACACGCCATCCCGTAATACCTGCTCGGCGCGTGTTGTGACGTGATAGACGGCACCCGGCCCGTCGTAACCAATGAGACCGGTAGGCAACCGCCGAGCCTCTGCCGTCTCGGCGCCGGCGATCTGTGGCGGTACTTCGGCAGCAGACGTCTCAGCGCGCGTCAGTGTAGGCTGTCCGGCGTGGCGCAACTCATAGCGTTCGCGAGCCCTGATCCTATCTTCAGCCGCCATCTGGCGGCGCAAGCGACGCATTTGCTGAGCGTCTATGCGCAACGGCTTGGTCTCGCGCATCATGTTCGCTTCTTGCCGCACGGCGTTCATGAATGCTTCGCCATCGGCGTAGCCGTACTCAGTGGCCAACTTGTCCACGCGAGCTTGTGGCCAGGGGACGAGATCGCCGTGTCTGTTGCGGACTCGCTTGGCTTGGTTCGTTTTCACATCCCACAGTTGGTTGACGAGAGTCGGAGGCAGACGCCGGGCCTCTTGTGTCGCTTGCACTAGATCGGCGACCTGTCGCTCGGCCTCAGTCACGCCAGCCGGCACTGCCTCGGCGACAGGTGGAACATGCTCAGGCACGGCCGCCGCCCCCGTCGGAGTTACCGGCCTGGGTCGTGGTGCCAACTCCGCGACTGCACCCGCCTCGCCAGCAGGTCGGCGCCATATCGCCTCGACGTCATCCCAGTAGGGCTTCCACAAGCCGCGGTAGAGCTCGTCACCCGTGACACCCATCTCGCGGGCTTGAGCCAACTCGGATAGGGTCTGACCGAGGCGTTGATTCTTCTCGGCATTGCGTGCCATCCACTCGGTAGCGGAAAGATTAGTCCTCGCCTCGCGCTTGGCATTCAGTATGAGTTCGTCAGCCTCAAGGATACGATCGCGGATGACAGCCGCCCTAGCCTCGGTCTTGTCTCCCGCGAGCATCGACTCCGCGGCAATGGCATTTATCTGGGCATCCTCGACTGCTAGGGTCTCACCCGCGGCTACCCTGGCTCGACCCTCCGGGCTATCGAGTGGTGTTAGACCCTTGAGTGGGTCGTTGTCCGTCCAGTGTTGAATCGAGACTTCGGCGCCATCCAGGATGCGGTTCGCCTGCTGGGGCGTTGTAGCCGCCTCAACCTTCGCCAGCACCGGCTCGGCCCCAATTTCAACCGCAGCTTGACGGACGGCTGGCGGCAGACCGGCGCGCGCGGCACCCGCTTCCAGGCTGGCGATTGCCTCTGCCATCTGGCTCGGCTTGTAGGTCTCGGCGAGTAGTCTGACGGTCGCCTCGAACTGCGCTGGAGTCGTCGCCCTGTCGTAACCTAGATCCTGCAACTTGCGGCTCAGACGGCGGGGCCAAAGCTCCGCGTACGTGTGGTCTGTTGACTGCGCCCAGATGCTAGCCCCAGTGCGACGCTCGGCGGCACTGTTTAGGCCATAGAGTAGCCGCCCTCTCCGGCCCTCTCCCGCGCCGCCACTGCCGATGCCGGCACGCGCCTCGGGCGCTGTCATGCCAAAGCGTTCCTCAATCTCGCGCACGTAACCGGGGCCACGGAAGGGAGAGAAGCCGTCTACGGTCTGCATGGCACCGTTGTTCAGGAGGTTGCGAACACCCTGGGGCGGGTTTAGACCTATGAAGGCATCGGTGACGCGGTTGGTCATGCCCCGGTAGAGGCGGTTGCCGAGCACCTTGTTCGCCGCACGCTCGACGTATGTGGCCGAGGAGGCCGGCACGAAGTCATCGAGCACTTTTCCGATGTGCTCCATTGTTCGCTCGACTACCAGGTCATGGAGGGCAGTCCCTTCTAGTCCTTTCTCGGTGGCCTCTTGCATAACAGCACGTGTGACGTTGCGCCAGGAGTTCTCACCACTGCCAGGGAGCGCGCGCAGAACGGCGGCGCCTTCGAGCATCTTGCGGCTACGCGGCCAACCGGTTTCAAGGAGGAAGTTGTCGGTATCCAGGGCGTAGCGAGTGACATTGGCCAAAGCGTCAGAGGTAGTCTCGGCGCCTTCCATCGCGACACGCATCCCTTGGTTGGTGGTGCCGGCGAGACTGGCCTGGCGTGCCTCGATCGTGTAGCCAGGGATGATCCGCTCGATCAGGTTGGCCTTATCGTTGGCAAGTCGTATGCCTTCCGCCGCCTGCTCAACACCGAAGGCGCTGCCCACGGGCTTAGTCCAGGGTGCCATGTAGTGAACGCCCCTGGCGCGGTTGGTCAGCCACTCCACGGGCGAGGGTATCACGTTCAGTGGGTCGAGGATGCTCTGGCCGATCATTTCGACAGCGACGTTCTGGTACTGGGCAACCTCCTGGACGACGGTTTCGGGGTCTTCGCCGGCGCGGATACGCGAGAAGGCAAGGGCGATGTGTGGGAATCCGGAATAGGTGCCAGCGCGGCCCGCCTCCCAAGCGGCAGCACCCTCAGTGTCTAGACGCTGGCCTAACTCATCGAGAGTGACAGGGCCTTGTTCGCCTCGTCTCCGTCTGGCAAGTAAGGCCTCGCTACCGGCTTGGTAACCCTGCATTGCCTGTTCGTACTGCATCCGGGCGGCGTCATACTCAGGCGTATCGGCTAGGCCAGCAGCCTGTTGCCGCACAACTTGCTCGCGCAGGAACTCGACACGTGCCGCTGACTGGCGCTGTAGGTCAGAGCTGCCGAGAAGGATGGCTGCCCCAATCGCTTGCTCTGTCGTGAGTGATGGCTGCCAGAGAACGGTCTGTACCGCCTTTTGTACGTCGCCGATGGTCTGTGGCATCCAACTGGGTACCGTGCGGCCAAGGGCGTCAAAGATGGCACCCGTTACTGCCTGTTGTGCCTCCATCCCCTTGTTGGTGGCCCATCGTTGCCAGGGCGGTGCGATGAACATCTCCAGCGTCTTGCCCATGCCACGGACTGTCCCGCCTAACACCCCTCCCAGGAATGCACCCGCTTGCTGATTCTGTCGCTGCACTTCGGCAAGAGACGGAAGCCCTGGTGGCGTCTCTGTGCCCCAACCCGTAGGCATCCCCAGTATCGGTGCCATAGTGGCGGCAGACTGTTGAGCCTCCTGCCACCAGCGTCGCTCAAGCGCGGCAGCATCCTGTGGTGTCATGCCTCGCGTTACGTCTCGCCGGGTCAGGGCGGTTGCTGCTTGTGGCTCTTGTGGTCCGACAGTGGGGACGAGGGCGGGAGGGCCAGGCATGGATGGTTGCGTTACCACGTCACCCAATGCCCGACGAAACTCGTAGGGTCCGCCGGCTTCGCTTCTGATCCGCGTTTCCCAGTCGCTAGCGGGCGGTACTGGCGGGGACACACCTGGAGGCTGCCCCATCATTTGTTGCGCCTGCTCTAGCGTGACAGGCGCGTGTGTGCCCGTGAGTGCACGCGCTTGCTGTGCAGTGCGTGCTAACTTGTAGCGCTCGGAGGCCAGGGGCGAGAGGCCGGTTAGGCCCTCTGTCCATGGCTCGTTGACGCCAAGAGGGACAGCAGCAGCTATGCCACCGGTGGTGCCGGGTTGTGTCGCGGCTGCCTGCTCCCAGATGCTACCGACGCCGTACCGTGGCTCCGGCGGTGCTTCGGCGGCCCCTGCTACTTGAGTTGCGGTGGGCCAGAACTGTCCCGTGTCGCCCATCTCTTCCGGGCGATAGTAGTGCGACTTCCATTGCTCCTGTGTCGGAGCCGCGCCCGTTTGCCTGGCCCAATTGGCGCCCCACTGGGCATTGGACATGGCCTGCGCTAAGGACTCGCGTTGTGTCGCTACCTCACCGGGTAGGCCCCCATGCTCCTGCTCGTAGGCGCGCGCATATTCCGTGAACGAAGTGTAGCCAGTCTTGGGGCTGAGGCCCTGTTCGGCCCACTCCTGTTCAAGGCGATCCCAGGAACTTGGATCCTCATACCACTTGCGTTCAGGCATGTGCCGCCGCTAGAGCCATCTAGTATTAGGTCGCATCCTTCTGCCGAACGCTTGCAGGCTGGCGTTCTCTGCCTCCGTTGCCATCTGCTCGCGAGAGAGTTGGCGATTGAGCTCGTTCTGTGCCTCTTGCCAGGTCTGCGTGCCCATGCGTTCGCCAGTCTGCCAGCCACGAGCTGCGAGGTTCTCGCCAGTCTGGAACTGTTGGCCGCCAAGACGCTCGCTGGTGCCCCATTGCTGTTGCCCCAGGTTCTGTGCGCCTTGCCAGTCTTGTGTGCCGAGGCGTTCGCCAGTCTGCCAACCTTGCGCTGCCTGGTTCTGCGCTGCCTGCCAAAGTTGTTGTTGTGTGTTCTGCGCTCCCTGCCAGTCCTGCGTTCCCGTTCGCTCACCCGTCTGCCAACCTTGCGCGGCTTGGTTCTGCGCTGCTTGCCAAGCCTGCTGTTGTGCGTTCTGCGCCCCTTGCCAACCTTGTTGACTTGCCAACTGGTCGCGTCGCCACTGGTCTTCCTGAGCCTGGGTCTGCTCGGCAAGGCTCATCTGCCGGCCCTCGATTTCCTTTTGCCAGGGGAATGTCTGTGCCCAGCGGGCCTGATTTTCTGCTAACTCAGTACCCCATTGGTACTGATTCTGTGCCATTTGACTGGCCGGCATGAACTGTTGGTAGTAGGCGGTGGCCGCCTCCAACTGCTGCGGTGACATGTTTTGCCAATCGGCGAAGTTCCCGGACGGCAATTGGTAGCCGAGCGGGCTGCCCCCGTACATTGGCCAGCCGCCATAGTTCACCGAGGTGTCACCCGGCTGGTAGTTGCCATACTGCTGGTTGTTAGGTGTTGGCCCATAGTAGTTAGGCACCTTGTCCTCCTTCAAACTTGCGTATCATCGCGTTCAACTCGTTCACCGGGTTGGTGTTAGGCGCCGCGACTCGCCCTATCGCCGCCAGCACCGCCTCGCTGTGGCCGGCTAGCAACATCGGCTTGATCATCTGAAAGTACTTGATCCTCTGCTCCTCCGACGTGAGCGGCTTGTATAACTGCATCTGCATCCTCGGCAGACCGTCAGCCAGCCGGCGCATACGCTCTTTGGCCGTTTCTGTTGCGGACATGTAGCGATCAGGAAAGGAGTTAGCCACTCATCACCTCGGTATCATCCCCGGCGGCATCCCCGGCGGCACGGGCATGGGTGGCGGTGAGCCTCCCATCGCCTGGGGGCTGATCATTCCTGGGGGTGGCCCTTGCATTGGCCCACTCGGCATACCCGCCTGTCCTGGCATCATGGGCATGGCCGGTGGGGCGCCCGCGGCAGGCAGCCCCACCGGTTGAGGAGGAGTGGGAGGAGGAGGCTCAGGTAGATCGTAGTGATCGGCGGCCAGCTCGGCCAGGTACTCTAGCACCTCGGCCCTGTTCTCGATGTACTCAACGAGCTTCTGGTCGGTCTCGCCATCCGGGTCGTCCAGGTCGAAGTAACGTTCCTGGATTGTGCGCACACTCACAGGACAGCGAGCCGGCTCCATGCCTGCAAGTTGCAATCCGATCTGCTGCTTGCGCATCTTGTCAGCGGCCGTCTGCGTATCCACCATCACGTCAAGGCGATAGCCGGCCATCTCACTGCCCTTCAGGTCGATATACTCTACCGTAGGCTTGCGCCTGCCCGGACTGGACAGCACACCAGACAGCTTCTTGTCCTTGCTATGGTAACTGGCCAAGCTCACCATCAGCTCGAAGGCATTGGCCATGACGACCGAGAAACTCTCGACGTCTGACTGTAGCCACACGGTAGCGGCGTCCATGAGGCCCTGCATCGTTACGCCAGCCATATCGTTGGGAGTCGAGCCCGGCAGGGAGGCTGTAGCGACAGAGGGTAGGCCAACGCTCTCCATCTCGCCCTTGAACACGGAGGCCAGTGTTTGTGCCTCGCGGAGGCTCGTTGCGGCCACGACGGGCTTGATGCGGTAGCCATGCGGCACATTAGTGATGGTACCCGGCTTGAGGGGCATCTCGTAGGGTTCCGCGAGTGGCTCGGTCGCTTCGCCCACCGGCTCCAGATAGTACATGTTGTCAGCGGCGAATGTCAGTGACTTCATCATCCTGTTGAGCGACTGGTCGTAGTGCTTGATGTCCTCGCGGATGGCGTGTATCCAACCAGTGCCGTAATAGCGTGGCGTCTCGTGGTGGATGGGCTGCGTGAACCACGTCATATATGGCAGACGACTATACGCGGGCATGGCGGTAGGCTTCTTCAGTACTGTCTCTTGTGCCCAGACAGCGTGCCAGATCTCCGTTTTCTGCCACCACCAGTAGTCGGTAAGGTAGACGGTATCAGAAGTGTCGTCATGGACGCTGGCCTGTTTCTTGCGCTCCCCCTCGCTGGTCGTCAGTTTCTTGCCCCACTCGCGCTCCACGTCCACACGGCGCTTGGGCTCGGAGTACATGCACGAGGCAAAACGCTCACGCAAGCCGCCCGGCTCGTAGTACAGGTACATCGGGTCAACCCATTGCCACTCGATGGGACAGCCGACCTCGTACCCGTCCTCGTCCTCCTCCTCGCGGTCAGTGTTCCAGACCACACGAGATGAGCCCCAGCCTCGGATGCCGGCATTGAGGATGGTACGCAGTAGCACCTGCCCATAACGGGCCTCGTTGGCCTGGACGAAGGCGAGCAGCAGTTTCTCTAACTTGCCCGATACCTCGTCTCGTTTCTTGCTGCGTTTCTTCGGTGTCGCAGCGATGCGGAGAGGGTTAGCCATGAAGAGGCCAGCGATGTGGCGCACAAGTTTGATGGGCTCGGCAGTGTTCACGCGGATGTCGGTGGGCTCTGTCGGTGCCGGCCACCCAAAGGCGTCATCATGCTCAAGAGCATAGATGTTGTCGCGCTGTGTAAAGTCTTCATTGCGCTTCGTGTAGATGGCCTGGAGGTAGGTAAGCTTGTCCCTTGCCTCGTCTAGCCATGCTGCTGTGCTTGCCATCACC
>Ga0315285_10008149_pt1 | contig 10751 bp, 6 predicted proteins | sample YL17G09_36_MG_FD_203698 | JGI IMG/M metagenome (GOLD analysis project Ga0315285, IMG submission 203698) | Sediment microbial communities from Yellowstone Lake, YNP, Wyoming, USA - YL17G09_36 | ecosystem: Environmental > Aquatic > Freshwater > Lake > Sediment | place: USA: Wyoming | collected... | reverse complement strand
ATTCGGGGTTGAGCTCGATCAGGCGCTTGAGGGTATCAATGGCGCCGTCCACGTTGTTGGTCTTGTTATAGACCAGGGCCAGCTTTTGAATGGCCATCAGGTTTTCCGGGTCTTTTACCAGGAGGAGCTTCAGGAACTCCTCGGCCCGGTCCCATTGCTCCTTGCGGATCATGTCGCCCACCCGGTTGAGCGCGGTCATGAAGTCAATCATCAACTTGGGATCCTTGCGCTCTTTCTTCTCCTGGCCGGCCGATTCGCCCGAGGCCCAGACGTAACCCAACGCCCGCAACCGGTCCTTGGTCTCTTCGTCCATTTCCACCTGATCGAACTGGTCGGCATTGGGGCCAGCCACCGCCTGGCGGAGCTCATGGTAGGCCACCTCGAACTTCTCCGCGGTCCGCTCCTTCTTCTGGAACAGGTTCCGGTATTCCCGGTTGTCCTTGCTCAGGTCATACAGCTCCGGCTCGGGCGCGTTGATGAACTTATACTCAGCGGTGCGGACGCCCTCGATCCCGGCATAACCGAAGTTGAAATAGGGCAGGTAATTCTCGATGAAGGCGGTGAGGTGGCGGATGTTCTTTTTCAGGCCGAAGATGCGGGGGAGCAGGCTTACGCCCTGGTTGTTCGGGGTCTGGGGGATTTCCAGGATATCGAGGATGGTGGGCATGATGTCAATGCTGCGGACCAGTTCCGGCACCGCTTCTCCGGCCGGCAGCCGGTCTTTGAGGTAGAAGAGCAGGGGCACGTGCAGCGTGGTGTCGTAGAGGAGCAGGCCGTGCGAAGGCTCGCCGTGGTCGCCCAGGCTCTCGCCGTGGTCGGCGGTGAGCACGATCAGGGTCTGGTCGAGCAGGTCCTTTTCCCGGAGGTGGTCCATCACCCGGCCGATCTGCTCGTCAGTGAAAGCGATCTCCCCGTCGTAGAGGTTGGCCGGGCCGTATAGCTCCTTGTAGGGAGAGGGCGGCCGGTAGGCGGCGTGGGGATCGAAGTAATGCAGCCAGAGGAAGAAGGGCTTGTCGCCGTGCTGGTCAATGTATTCGATCCCGAGGCGGCTCACTTCCGAGGCCGGGATCTCGTCGAAAAAGAACTCCAGCTTGGGGCTGGGGTTTTCCATCTCGTCGTTGTAATAATCAAAGCCCTGGTCCACCCCGAACTGGTGGTTGAGCACGAAGGCGCCGATCACCGCGCCGGTCTGAAAGCCGTGCTCCTTGAGCACCTCGGCCAGGGTGATATTGGAATCGGCCAGGCGGAAGGTGCCGTTGTTGCGCACGCCGTGGAAGATGGGGTAGGTGCCGGTGAAGATGGCGGCATGGGAAGGCACCGTGATCGGGGCGGGGGCGATGGCCTGCATGAAGCGGACTCCGCCCTTGCCCAGTTGGTCAATGTTGGGGGTACGGGTGTAGAGACTGCCGAAGCACCCGATGTGGTCGTAGCGGGTGGTGTCCAGCGTGATGACCAGGATGTTCAAGTCGCCCCGGGTCTGGCGAAAATGCTGGAGTTTGTAACTCTGGACCGCCTTGTGGGCGGAGAAGCCCAGGAGCATTAGAGAGGCCAGCAGGACCAAGGCCAGCACGCTGATCCGGATCACGCCGCGAAGCTTGGGTCGGGTGAATTCCAAGGCAATTTCCTTTCTGCTGGGATTCCTGTTGAACCTGATGAGAAAAGACTCTTAGCCGTAGCGGTTTTTCAGTATAGGCCAAAGCGGGGAAGGTTGCAAAGCCAAACGGAAAGGAGGGGAAGTGGTATAATGAAAAAAAAGGAGCGGGAAACGAATGAAGCGGGGATTGGATCTTTCTGGCCAGGTGGCCGCGGTTACCGGCGGGGCGGGCGAGTTGTGCGGGGCTTTTGCCCAGGCGCTGGCCGGGGCCGGCGCCGCGGTGGCGATCCTGGATATCCGGGCGGAGTTGGCCGAGGCTAAGGCCAAGAAGATCCGCCGGGCCAAAGGGCGGGCGATCGGGATTGGGGCCGATGTGACCGACCGGGCGAGCCTGGAGGCCGCGGCCGGCCGGATCCGCAAGGAGTGGCACCGGCTGGATCTCCTGATCAACGGCGCCGGCGGCAACTCGCCGCTCGCCACTACCTCGGACCAGCAGAGCTTTTTTGATCTGCCCGCGGCCGGGGTGCGCCAGGTGCTCGAACTCAATTTCCTTGGCACCTTTTTGTCCTGCCAGGTGCTGGGCAAGCTCATCCTCGACACCGCCGGCCAGGGCCAGATCATCAACCTCTCGTCCATGAACGCTTTCCGGCCCCTGACCCGCATCCCCGCCTACTCCGCGGCCAAGGCCGCGGTCTCCAACTTCACCCAGTGGCTCGCGGTCCATCTCGCCCAGAACTACACGCCCCAGCTCCGGGTCAACGCCATCGCGCCCGGCTTCTTCCTCACCGACCAGAACCGCTTTCTGCTCCTCGACGCCAAGACCGGGGAACTGACCCCTCGCGGCAAAACCATCCTGGCCCATACCCCGGCCGGGGTGTTCGGCGCGGCGGAAGACCTGATCAGCACGCTCTTTTGGCTCCTGGACCCGAAGAGCCGGCTGGTCAACGGGGTGGTGGTGCCGGTGGACGGAGCTTTCAGCGCGTTCAGCGGAGTTTAGGCCGTTGCCGAAAGAGATCAATTCGATTCCAACTGAAGGTGCCAAGTTTGGATTCTAATTTAATCGTCCGAGAAAAGCGGCGCACAGGTCTGCTAATCCTGTCCTGGCTGGCCCTTTGGGCCGTGGCCGGCCTTTGGGGCTGGATCTCGTATGAATTGTTTTTCACCAAACCCGCCGGGCCCAATTTTTCCGGGGAGGTGGCCACGCGGATTCCGCTTCAGACCCCCGGCCTTTTTCGCCTCGCGGTCCTGGGCGATTGCCGGGGCAATACCGAGGCGCTCGAAGCCATCCTGGAGCACGCCCGCCAGCGGGCGGACGCGGCGGTGATCCTGGGCGATATTGTGGATTATGCCAGCGGGATTCAGCACCGGTTTGTGAATCGGGAGATCTTCGAGTCCGCCCGCGGCCTGCCCGTGTTTACCGGGATCGGGAACCATGACTTGGACCGCGCCGACCGCGGGGACTTTTTCCGAAAGTATTTCGGCCCGGACCATTGGTGGTGGCGTTTCGGCCGCAACCTGTTCCTGATGACCAACAATGTGGAGGACTCCCGCTGGGACGAGGAGCGGGATTGGCTGAGCCAGGCCTTGGATCGGCAAACCCGGCCGGGGGACCATATTTTTGTGATGATGCACAAACCGCCGGCGCTGAGCACGGATCCTTATGAACATACGCTTTCGAGTCACAAATCGAAAGAGCTGTATCAGATGATCAGCGTTCATCCGAACGCGACCATCCTGGCCAGCCATATCCATGAATTGAAGCAGTATGATTTCCACGGGATCCCGGTCTTCATCAGCGGCGCCGCCGGCGCGCCTCAGCACCTGGACCCTCCTTTATACGGCTACTTCCTCCTGCAATGCACTCCGGAAAAATGCCGATTGGAGCGGATTGACCTGGGCCCGGTTTCCCCAAGCGATCTCTTCATCGAAAAAATTTTCCTTCTCCATTGCTATTATGGAGAGTTAGCGGGGATTGGATTGGCGGCTTGGCTGCTAGGCCGATACCACTGGCGCCGGCGGAAGCGGCCGGCAATCGCCCCTCGCCAATGACCCTTTAATTATCTTTCGCCGCCGGGTGGCCGAGGGGCAAGAGAAGCAAGGGAGACAGGGAGGCCGGCAACCGGAGGACGTTCCGGCCGAGTTCGGCATCATCAAACGCGCCCACGATCCCGGCCGCCAGGCCCAGGGATTGAGCTTCGAGCAGGATGTTCTCCGCCGCGTGGCCGGCCTCCAGATGCACGTAACGCCGGGCGCGCTCGCCGTATTTTTTGGCGGTGCGGGAGTAGTCGCCGGTCACCAGCACGATCACCGGCGCGGCCGCGACCCAGTTCTGGTTGAGGGCAGCGGCGGCGATTTGCTTCGAGAGGTCCTGATCCGAGAGGGGCAAGAGCCGGTGGCCTGGCGGCTGATACTGATAAAGGCCGGCCGCGAGACCTTTCACGCCGTTGCTTTTCACGGCCACCAACAGCTCCAACGGATACAGCGCCCCGGCCGAGGGCGCCGCCCGCTTGTTCTCTTTCTTGTCGGTGATGCCCTGGCCGGACCAGAGGAGCGCCGAGACTTCGCTGAGGGTGAGGGGCTGGGCGCTGAACTCCCGCGCGGTCCGGCGCCGGCCAATCGCTTCCTCCACGGAGAGCTTTCCCTGGGCCGGAGGCTCCGGCAGCCGGAGGGCGGCGCGGGGTAACTCTTGGCCAAAGCAGGTTGCTACCAGCCCAAGGGCGGCCGCGGCCAGACTGCAGACGGATCTTTTCATTTTAGCTTCTCCTGGCTGAGCCGAGCTTAGCAAAGGGCGCAATAAGAGGCAATGCCTGCCTACCCCCGCTTTTTGCCGACCAGGGGTAGGAGCGCGAGGCTACGCCTGGCTACGCTCATTCATCGCGCCCATAATCGGCTTGGCACAATCAATTACGCCTTTACCAAGGCCGATAATCGGCCATTCTTTAAAAATGAACGTGGGCAAGCCTCATTTTATGCTTGATACCAATTTGCGATCAAAAATCTAGAGCCGGCACAACCCCTTGGTAGGGGCACGGACTTCGGCGAGCTCCCCTCGACAAGCTCGGGGCCTCGGTTTCGACCCGAGCTCACCGTCGAGGGTGAGCCTGTCGAAGGCAGTCGAGCCGCAGGCCGTGCCCCTACTTCCTGACCTGCCGTTGACTATGAATAGAAAAATGGTTGCGAATTGGTATTACTGAGGCTCGCGTAATTGGTTGACACCTAAAGCGATTGCCGAATTTTGTAGCCCAGAAAAATCGCCCTTTCCACGGAACCCACCCTTGCGGACAAGGGTGGGCTACAAACTTGCGGAGAGGCTTTTGCTGTCAATCTATTTTGTGATCCTCAATAGGCTCCCAACCCTGGCCCGGTGCCTGTCTCAGGCACCCGCGATCCGGAAAGTTTCATGGAGCTGAAGGTCTTCCGCCCGGGAGGACGGCCCCACCGAGACGAGGTATTCGATTTCCTCGACCACCCAGGCTTTCTTATCCACATCATAATAAGCAAGGTCCCGGGCCAAAAGCTCGAGCGTCACGGTCTTGGTCTCGCCCGGCTGAAGCGCGACCCGGCCGAAGCCCTTGAGCTCCTTGACCGAACGGTCCACCTTGGAGCCGTGATAGCCCACGTAGAGCTGCACCACCTCCTCGCCGGCCCGCTCGCCGGTGTTGGTCACGTCCACTTGCATGGTGAGCTTGCCGCTTTTGCCGATGGTTTTTTGATCGAGCCTCAAATTCGAATACTGATAAGTGGTGTAGCTCAGGCCGAAGCCGAAGGGGAAGGCCGGCTCCAGGCCTTGTTTATCGAAGTAGCGATAGCCGTGATAATAACCGCACTCCACGGTTTTGGCCTGGTTATCGAAGGGGAAGAGCTGGTCTAGGGACTGGGGAAAGACCACCGGCAGCTTGCCGCTGGGGTTCACGTCCCCGAAGAGCACGTCGGCGATGCCGCGGCCGCCTTCCATGCCCGGGTACCAGGCCATGAGCACCGCCGGCACCTGGTCTATCCAGGCTTGCATGGTAATGGCCCCGCCGCCTTCGAGCACCACCACGCACTGGGGGTTCGCCTGCGCCACCGTCTGGATCAGTTTTTCCTGCTCCGCCGGGAGGTTCAGGTCCTCGCGGTCGTTCCCTTCGCCCTCGTCCCGAGAAGAAAGACCGACCACCACCACCGCCACGTCGGCCTGGGCCGCGGCCTGGCGTGCGGCTTCGAGGTCCTTGCCCTCCGCGTGGATCACTGTAACCGCGCTTCCGAGCCTCTCCTTGGTCCCGGCCAGCGGCGTGATCACATAAGGAGGAGTCACCATGCTCGAGCCGACATCGCCGATGTTCTTCTGATCCGCGAACTCGCCGATCACGGCCAGGGTCTTCAACCGGGCGGGATCCAGCGGCAACACCCGGCCCTGGTTCTTGAGGAGGACGATCCCCTTGGCGCAAGCCTCCCGGGCCAGGGCCGCGTGTTCGGGCCCGGCGATCCGGGCGGGATCGCATTTGGCCTCGCCGGCGAAACGGAGCTTCTGCCGGATCACGCGCCCGGCCGCCTCGTTGATCACCTCCATCGCCACCCGGCCTTTTTTCACCGCCCGCTCCAGTTTCCGGCCAAAGTATTCCGGCCGGGGCATCTCCACATCCAGGCCGGCATTGGCTGCGGCCGTCGTGTCCTCCACCGCGTTGATCCAGTCTGAAACCACGAATCCCTGAAATCCCCATTCTCCCTTGAGGATGTCGCGCAACAGGTGCGGGTTATGGCCGCAAAGCAGCCCGTTCACGTCATTGTAAGCGCTCATGATCGAAGCGACGCCTTCGGCCACGCAGGCCTGGAAATGGGGCAGGTAGATTTCCCGCAGTGTGCGCTCGTCCACGATCATGTTCACAAACATCCGCGACTGGTCAAGGTGATTGACCGCGTAGTGCTTGGCGCAGGCCATCACGTGCTGTTGGGTGCCGATCACGTGGCCGCCGCCCATCCGGCCGAGGTGGCAGGGGTCTTCCCCGTAGGACTCCTGAGCGCGGCCCCAGCTCGGGTGCCGCACCACGTTGATGCATGGCGCCAGGAGCATGTTCATTCCCAGCGCCGCGGCCTCATAGCCCATGACTTGGCCCACCCGCTCTTCCAGTCCTCGGTCCCAGGAAGCGCCCCGGGCCACCCCCACCGGGAAACAGGTGGTCTTGTAGAAAAGACCCACGCCGCGCGGTCCGTCCACGCATTTCAGGGCCGGGATGCCCAGCCGCCGGTTGGCCGGCGTGTACCCGGTGTAGCGCTTGCCCTTGGGGCCCAGGGCTTGCCAGAAGTCGCGGAAGAGCCAACCCGACATCTGCTCGATCTTTTCGTGGAGCGTCATCTGGGCCAACAACTCCTGGACCCGCCGCTCGATCTCGTCATCGTTCAGGCCCGAGAGCGCGGCCCATAAAGCGCCGGGCATGGCAAAAGCCGCAGCCCCGGCGCCCACGGTCATTAAAAATTCTCTGCGCTTCACTTCCCTACCCCCTCTTTCGATTTAGCTGAAACTGACGTTCCGCTCCTGATTATAGTCATAAAGCCCGCGCTCGTGCAAGAATCCCACGATACCCCAAAAAGCCAGATGCTCTGCTCATGATTCCACCGATCTGGGCAGGGGGATGAAAAAAGGTTGCCGCCACCCTCTGCCGAGCGGTCCGCTCGGCATTGCAATTTGGCAAGATCTTTTCTTTTGGAAAAATGTTTTTCGCGGTTCCAGCCAACTCGTGGATGTAGAAGAAGAATTCGTTCATGTTCACGTTCACGTTCAAGGGGAAAAAGCGTTAGTTCCGGCTTTGCCGCGCCGGGGGATCCGCAAAATCGGCAGATCATCTCCTCTTTTTTTCCAGGCTCCCGGCCGGGCAGACGCGCTGGCACTCGGCGCAGGAGAAGTAGTAGCCTTCCATTACATATTGAATGCCGGTCGCGCCGAAGTGGGGCACGGTGAAGAGGTTCTTGAGGGTCTGCCAGGCGGTATGATCGAGGTAAGGCCGGAGGTAGTGGTTCTTGCAGAGCGGCTGGGTGAGCCGGGGCTGGACTTTCGGGTCGGGGTTGAGCGCGCCCACCGGGCAGGCCTCCACGCACTTCAGACACTCGGTGCAGAGCTGGTCCGGAAGCTGGCGCCGCGTGGGCTCGAGCTCCGCGGTGGTGAGCAGGCTCGAGAGCCGCAGGCGAGGGCCGTATTCGGGCGTGATCAGGAGGTTGTTGAGGCCCTTGACCCCCAGCCGGGCGGCGATGGCAGCCTGGCGGTGCGACCATTCGGCCGCGTAGTGGGTCTGGCCCTGGTGGGTGTAGGCGTCGGTGGGCATGCTGGCCGGGGGCAGATAGCTCGCAAAGCCTTGCGCTTCCAGGAACCGGCCGATGGCCGCGGCCGCGTGCTCCAGGCGACTATATGCCACCTGGGCGTCCTTGATCGCGCCCTTGGTGCCGCGCGGGCAGTTGAGCGCGCCCCACAAGAGCGCGCCGGCCAGGGCCACCGCCGTCCTGGCGCCCGGCAGCAAGTCCTCGGCCGGCCGGGGCGGATAAGCCCATGCAATATCCGGCACCCGGGCAAAGCCCACCAGGTCCACCTCGTGACGCCGGGCGATCGCTTCGATCTCTTCCCGCAGTCCCATCTCTGCTTCCTTTCGCGGTCATCTTCTCAAGCCCCAACCTTCCTGTCAACCGCAAACCGCCAATGACTTCTTTCCTCATGGACACTGTCCACCGTGCACTGTTCACTGTGCACTGTTATGGTTGACGCTGGGCGCATCGCCGGGTTATATTGTCCCCATGCCGCTGCGGGTCTACAACACCCTTTCCCAGGAAAAAGAAGAATTCCAGCCGCTCGAGCCGGGCCGGGTCCGCATGTACGTGTGCGGGCCTACGGTTTACGACGAGAGCCACGTGGGCCACGCCCGCTCGGCCGTGGTCTTTGACGTGATTTACCGTTACCTTCGCTTCCGCGGCTTCGAGGTGACCTACGTCCGCAACTATACCGATGTGGATGACAAGATCATCGCCCGGGCCAACCAGGATGGCAAGAGCGCCCGGGAGATCGCGGAGTATTACATCGCCGACTACGACCGGGACATGGAGACGCTGGGAGTGGAGCGGCCCCCGATCACGCCGCGGGTGACCGAGACCATGCCCGACATTGTCCGGGTGGTGGAGACCCTGGTCGAGAAGGGCTTCGCCTACGCGGCGGACGGCGACGTGTTCTACTCGGTGCGCAAGTTTCCGGGCTACGGAAGACTGAGCAAGCGGAGCCTGGACGAGATGGAGGCGGGCGCGCGGGTGGAGATCAACGAGGCCAAGCAGGACCCGCTCGACTTCGCGCTGTGGAAGGCGAGCAAGCCGGGCGAGCCGAGCTGGGAGAGCCCCTGGGGTCCGGGCCGGCCGGGCTGGCACATCGAGTGCTCGGCGATGTCGAGCAAGTTTCTGGGCAAGACCTTTGATTTCCACGGCGGGGGCCGGGACCTGATCTTCCCCCACCACGAGAACGAGATCGCCCAGAGCGAGGCGGCCTTCGGCCAGACCATGTGCCGCTACTGGCTGCACAACGGCTTCGTCAACATCAACAAGGAGAAGATGAGCAAGTCGCTGGGCAACTTCTTCACCATCAAGCAGGTGACCCGGCGGGTCCATCCCGAGGCGCTGCGCCTCTTCTTTTTCAGCGCCCATTACCGCTCGCCGGTGGATTTCACCGAGCCGGCGATGGCCGAGGCGCAGGACACCCTGGACCGCTTCTACGTCACCCTGGCGCGGATCCAGGCTTTGCCGGAAGGGGGCGGGGATCATCTGCCGGAGGACGGGGTGGCCTTGACCGCCCTGGGCGCGGACCTGGTCAAGAACTTTGTCGAGGCCATGGACGACGATTTCAACACCGCGCTCGCCCTGGGACATTTCCACGAGACGCTCCGTTCCCTGAACGGCGATTTGAACGATCCCGCGTTTCTCAAGCGGCCGGGAGCCGCGGCTTCGCTCCAACGGGCGGCCGCGGAGCTGGTGCGGCTGGGCCGGGTGCTGGGGCTGTTCCAGCAGGACCCGGCGGCCTATTGCCAGGAGCGGCAGGACAAGTGCCTGGTGGAGCTGGGGATCTCGACGGCCGAGATCGAGCAGAAGATCGCGGAGCGGGCGAGTGCGCGCCAGCGCCGGGACTTTGCGGTGGCGGACGGGATCCGGAAGGAGCTTGGGGACCGGGGGATTGCGCTGGAGGACGGGCCGGAGGGCACCGCCTGGCGGGTGCAGAAGCTGACTTCTTTCTGAGGAAGGGCGCGGCCGGCCGTGGCCCTATGTATTTACCATGATGTATCAAGGAGGGTCGCCATGAAACGGTGGTTAATCGGGGGGATTTTGTTGGCCTGGGCGGCGCTGGCCGCAGTGGGATTGGCCGTGCCCAAGGACAACCCGGACTTTCAGCTCAGCGGGACCCAGAAGAAATTCTTCCTGGGGCTTTACGAGCGAACCCTGGCCAAGAACGGGTTCAAACCCGAAGACCTGAACGTCTATTCCATCGGCCAGTCGCACATTGACGCGGCCTGGCGCTGGCGCTATGCCCAGACCCGGATCAAGTGCCTGCGCACCTTTGGCAAGGCCATCTCCCACATCGAGAAGTATCCGTTCTTCACCTACTCGCAGTCGTCGCCGCAGTATTACGAGTGGGTGATGGAGGACGACCCGGAGCTGTTCCGGAAGATCCAGGCCGCGGTCAAGACCGGCCGCTGGGAGATCGTGGGCGGCCAGTGGGTCGAGCCGGACGGGAACATGCCCGACGGCGAAAGCTTTGTGCGGCAGCGACTGTATGGACAGCGGTTCTTCCTCGAACACTTCGGCCAAATCAGCGACTTCGAGTGGATGCTCGACTCTTTCGGTTACAACTGGAACCTGCCCCAGATCATGAAAAAGAGCGGGGCCAAGTTCATGTGGACCTCCAAGCTCACCTGGAACGACACCACCACTTTCCCTTTCCACCTCTTCTGGTGGGAAGGGGTGGACGGCTCCCGGCTCCTCACCCACATCTGCCCGATCAGCCCGTTCCCCGCTTACTTTCCTTACAACGAACTGAGTGATTTCAAGGGGACCCGCTACCTGCTCAAGCCGGGCGCCACGCTCGCGGCCAACTATGCCACCGCCCCGGCTGAGATCAAGGCCGCCCTTTCCCACGACTGGATGAACGTGGTGGCCATCG
>Ga0315285_10008148_pt1 | contig 10752 bp, 10 predicted proteins | sample YL17G09_36_MG_FD_203698 | JGI IMG/M metagenome (GOLD analysis project Ga0315285, IMG submission 203698) | Sediment microbial communities from Yellowstone Lake, YNP, Wyoming, USA - YL17G09_36 | ecosystem: Environmental > Aquatic > Freshwater > Lake > Sediment | place: USA: Wyoming | collected... | reverse complement strand
CCGTCCAGTGGCAGTGAGATTCGGATTACCCTCATTGCTACCGGTTTCACGGCTAAACTGGGGATGCCTGATGCCGCGAGCCAGGACGAAATCGAGAAACTGCTCAAGGGTCTGAAGAGCGAAGAGGAGCTTGATGTCCCGTCCTTCCTGCGCAAGCCGCTCTTCAATGCTCGCCGGCAGACGGTGACGCCTCAGGCGACCAGGGTGATGGCACCAAAGGCTCAGACTACGGCCGCAAGAGATTAAGGCGAAGCGGAGTTGGCTGGTTGAAATAGGATAGAACATCGTTGGTTGCGGGGCAATCTAGACTGATTTGACTTGCGCCAGGTTGGCGATGGTATTCGGCGTGTTCCGGCTGGTCCGGAGACGCCGTGACTTAGATTGTGTTTGGGAGCTAGTTGCCGGCCGCAGCCAGCTAATGGTGTCCTTGACCAGGCGTTCCCTCGGTTCTGTTTGACTTTGTTTGTGCATAGTCAGTGTCATTGCCCTTCCCTGGAAGGGTGGCAATCTCAATGAATTTTTGGAGACTGCTTCACTCCACTCGCAATCCTTCATGCCGATTCCATCGGCATCACAATGTATGAAAAAAAGAGTTGACCAACACAAAGGACTTCACCCCCTTAATCCCCCGCTCCTACAAGAAGCGGGGGAGAGTATTTTAGAGAGGGGGCGCCGCCCCCTCTCTTTTATATAACTCCCCCTTCCCGTTCGGGAAGGGGGTCAGGGGTTCACCCAGAAGAGTTCAGTTCTGGTGACATCACTGGAACCACCCTGAAAGGGATGGGCATGGACGTGCAACCAAGCGATTGAGGCGTGCACGAAACTCTATTTTCATTACAATGACAATCCGGCAGCCAAACGCTGTCGGTAACCCATCCCTTAGCCTCGGTTGACAATCTCCCCCTTCGCTGGTTATCCTATAGCGAGGTTTTACCGATGAGAGTCATTGCCGGCAGTGCGAAGGGACACCATCTCAAAGTCCCCAAAGGCACGGGTATCCGTCCCGCCACTGACCTGGTGCGCGGCGCCATCTTCTCTATACTGGCGAACATGACGGATGACTGGTCCCTGGTGCTGGATGTGTTCTCCGGGACGGGGGCGATGGGCATCGAGGCGTTGAGCCGGGGAGCGGGATGGGTGGACTTTATTGAACGTGAGCCGAGGCATTGTGCTATAATTAAGGAGAATCTGGCGAAGACGGGACTAGGGGAGAGCGCTCATCTCTACTGTGTCAGCGTGGACAAGGCCCTCTCCTTCCTGGACAAAGAGTACAACATCATCGTGATGGACCCGCCGTATGCTGATAGAACGATTGACACTGTGATTGAAAAGGTGGCCCGTTCTAAGCTCGTGGGTGGCGAAACGGTAGTGGTGGTGACACACTCGCCGAAGTTCCCCCTGCAGGCCGCTTACCCGCCGCTGAAAATGGTGAAAGAACACCGGCACGGTGACAGCGTGATTTCCGTCTTCAAAAAGGAGGTCAGTCCTTGACGATTGCGATTTATCCCGGTACGTTCGACCCCGTGACCAACGGGCATCTGGATATCGTGACGCGCGCTTCCAAGATTTTCGATAAGATAATCATGGGAGTATTTGAGAAATCGGACAAGAACCTGTTCTTCGCTACTGACGAGCGGGTTGAGCTGGCGCGGAAGGCAGTTGCCCACATACCGAACGTTGAGGTGCAGGCTTTCCACAGCCTCACCGTTGATTTTGCCAAGCAGGTGGGCGCCAAAGTGATGATACGCGGCCTGCGCATGAACGCCGATTTCGAGAAAGAGTTCGAGATGGCGATGATGAACCGTAAGCTGTCCAAGGACCTGGATATGGTCTGCCTGATGGCGAGCCAGGAGTACCAGTTCCTTAGCTCCAGCTTGCTCAAGGAAGTGGCTTGCCTTGACGGCAACATCGATTGTCTTGTCCCCAGGCACGTCGCCGAGGCGTTGAAGATGAGGTGTAAGGGGAGGGTGTAGAAAAAAGTCACGTCTTGGCCCCTCGTAGTAGGGCGTCCAGACAGGCGCAAAGCGAGATAGGAAGTCGGGGTGTCAAGGAGTGGCGCCGCAATCGTTGGGATTACCATCCTTCACAGTGTGAAGGACTACGCTCCTCGCAATAACAATGGAACCAGAAGCGGAGCGTTAAGAGGGGTGCTAATCCCTCTTGAAAAAAGATGGCTCCCTTCCCTTCAAGGGAAGGGAGCCAGGGGTTCACCCTGAAGGGGATAGGTCAAGAAGCAAGGAAGGCTACGGACAATCAAGCCAGCACATAAGATAAGGTCAAAGGAGGTATTACTTCATGTCTTACAAAATCACCCAGGATTGCATCAGCTGTGGCGCCTGCGAACCGGAATGTCCCAACCATGCCATCAGCGAGGGCGATTCAATCTACGTAATTAACCCGGACAAATGCACGGAATGCGTCGGTTCTTACGAATCATCGCGGTGTGCCGCCGTTTGTCCGGTAGATTCTTGCGTCCGCGACCCCGCTCACAAAGAATCTAAGGAAGAGCTACTGGCAAAATGGAAGAAGCTTCATCCCGGTGAGACCCCGAAGGCAGTCTAGAATCTGTTTGTAGACGGGCTACTGGAAGAATGGACGGATTTTGCTGAACTTATCGGGGAGGAGCGCCAGTGCCAGGGGGAACTTGTCCAGAAGGAACGCGGCCAGGCCGGAATCGGCAATGGGTCCGCTGGCGCCGAAGAGGCTAACCCACACGGCCAGTATGGCGCCGGTGAACAAAATCCCCATCACCAGCCCGAACACTGCCCCGACGAGGTGGTCCACCCAGCCCAGCGTGATAGCGGAGACCACTGACTTTAATACTGATGCCGCGATGCCGGCAACAATCATCACCCCGATGAGGATAATGGCAAAGGCGGCGATGCGGGCAATGTTCTCCTGCTGAATGAAGGTCAGCTTCGCCGCCAGGTCGGTGTAGAACCGCCCCGCCAGGATGACCCCCGCCGCCAGCCCAACGAAGGATAAGACGGCGCGGATAATGCCCACCTTCAGTCCGGAGAGCACCGAGATACCCAGGATGACGATTATCGCGATATCCAGCCAGTTCATAACTTTATTCTACCATATCTTGTCTACTCGTAGCGCAGGGCATCGATGGGGTTGAGACGGGCGGCGCGCATCGCCGGGTAGACGCCGGCGACAAGACCGATGGCGATGGAGACGGAGGCCGCCAAAATCACGATGTCCGGGGTAACCACGGCAGTCAGGGTGATGCCGGTGGTCTGGATACTCGAGATGGCTTTTGCGGCCAGCCAGCCGCCGGCAATGCCGATGGCGCCTCCTGTAAGGCTCAAGGTGGCGGCTTCCAGCAGGAATTGAAGCAGGATGTCCCGCCTCTTGGCGCCGACGGCCTTGCGGATGCCGATTTCGCGTGTGCGCTCGGTCACCGAGACGAGCATGATGTTCATAATACCGATGCCGCCCACCACCAGCGAAATGCTGGCAATTGCCCCCAGTACCACCGTGAAAATGCCGGTTACCTGCTGGGCCACGCCCAGCGCCTGCTCTTGGGTATAGACGGCAAAATCATTTTTCTCATCGGCGGTGAGACGGTGGCGCCGGCGGAGGAGGTCGCTGATTTCTTGTCTTACGTCCTCGATGGCGTCGGCGCTGGCCACCTTGACCGACACCGATTGCACGGCATCTTCGCCGCTGGCCGTCTGCTGGGCAAAAAGCCGGGTCTGGAACGTGGTGATTGGCACCACGACAATACCGTCCATGCTGAAGCCGAAGAAGGCGCCGCCCTTGGGCGCCAGGACACCGATGACGGTAAACTGCCGGCCCTTGAGCTTGACTTTTTGTCCCACCGGGTCTTTATCGCCGAAGAGGTCATCGGCTATCTTACTCCCCAGGACAATGACGTCATCTCTTGTCCCTACGTTGCGGTCGGAGATGAAATCGCCATCGGCCAGCGTGAAATTCATAATAGGCAGGTAGCCGGGAGTCGTCCCTTCGATGACCGCAGTTGAACTTTGGTCTCCATAGGTGACTTCCACGAAGTTTTCGTTCGTCGGTGCGGTGTCAATTACGGAACGTATACTGGCAATTGCTTTGGCATCTGACGCCGATAGCGTCGCGGCGCTGAAAGAAGGGGACATTCCGGACAGACCTGGGGCATCCGGGTTGCGGGGTTGGACGTAGACCACGTTGGTGCCCATATCCTGGAAAGCCTGGGTAATGCTGGCCTGGGCGCCCTGCCCCACGGACATCAGTGTAATAACCGCTCCCACGCCGATGATAATGCCGAGCATCGTCAGAGAGGAGCGGAGCTTGTTCGCCAGTAGCGACATCAGGGCTATCGTCATTGAATCGAATATTTTCATGTTTTTTTCAGCTCCACGTCGCAGGCGGCGCCGGCGTCTCTTTTCGTCCGTTCATCGGAGATAATCCGGCCGTCCAGCAGGCGGATAATCCGTTTGGTCTGGTAGGCGATGTCCATCTCGTGGGTGACCAAAATGATGGTGATGCCTTCCTGGTTCAGGCGGCAGAACAGGGAGATAATATCGTTGGCTGAATGGCTGTCCAGGTTGCCGGTAGGCTCGTCCGCCAGGATAAGCGACGGGTTGTTCACCACCGCCCGGGCGATGGCCACCCTCTGCTGTTCGCCGCCGGAAAGCTCGGTGGGTTTATGGTTGAAACGCTGGCCTAAACCGACCCGCTCCAAAGCTTCCAGGCTGCGCTTGCGCCGCTGGCCGCCGCGACCGTAAACGATGGGGAGTTCTACATTAGCCAGGGCGGTGGCGCGGGGCAGGAGGTTATAGCTCTGAAAGACGAAGCCAATCTTCTTATTCCGCATCTCGGCGAGCTTGTCATCACTGAGTCGGCTGACGTCTTCGCCATCGAGAATATACTTGCCCACCGTCGGTTTGTCCAGGAAGCCGATGATGTTCATCAGGGTGGACTTGCCCGAGCCGGACGCGCCGACGATGGCCATCATCTCGCCATCGTCAATGGTGAGGTTGATGCCGCGGAGGGCGGGCACTTCCAGTTTGCCCATCCGGTAAATCTTGGTGATATTCTCCAGTTCAATCATTACATTATACTCGGTGTTGTTGCCTTTGGGCGGCTTTCGATGACAACCGTTTCGCCTTCCGTCAGTCCGCTGACAATCTCGGTGCTGACATCGTCGGTAACTCCGGTGATGACCGGCCTTTCCGTTACCTGCTCACCACTCTTAACTTTCACAATTGTCTTGCCCTGTTTATCCTGAGTGACCGCCCGGTTCGGCACCAGGAGGACGCCGGTGCGCTTTTCGATGATAACGTCTGCCGAGGCGCTCATGCCCACCCTGACTCCGGCGTCCCGGGGAACATCGAGGGTGATTTTGATGTCGTAAAGCACCACTCCACCCACCACGTTGGGCAGGGGGAAGATATTGCTGACCTTGCCGCTGAACTCCCTGTCGGGTAGGGCATCAATGGTGACGATTGCCTCCTGCCCCGGTTTCACCTGCGGGACATCGATTTCATCAAGCTGGATGCCCAGCTCCATTGCCGTTGGGTCGACAATGTGGACGATGGTGTTGACCGGTGAGATGGTATCGCCTTCTTCAGCGCTTACCTTTGCCACCACTCCGTCGAAGGGGGTGAGGATAATCGTTTCGTTGAGCTGTCTCTGGGCTTCGCTGGCCGATTTCTGGGCAAGCGCCACGGATTCCCCGGCAAACTTCAGTTGAAGCTCCTTGATGGCAATCTCATCGTTGATTTTCTTCAGATTGTCTTGCGTCTGGGTTAGCGCCATCTCAGCGGCGGCAACCTGCATATCCTTGATGATGACTTCTTCGGTGTCATAGCCGACGAGTTGGGCTTTCAGTTTGGCTTCGTAGGCGGCCATATTGGCCTGGGCGTTAGCTACCGTGCGAGTCCACGTCTCTACCTGGGCTGGTGTTGAGGCGGCGGCGAGACCATCCAGGGCATACTGGAGGAAGCTCTTTGCCCTGTCGACGTCAGTCTGGGACTGCTCGACTTCCGGCCAGCGGTAGACGTCCTTGGCCTTGTCCCGGGCGTACTTGGCCGTCCGTAGGCCTATCTGGGCATTAAGCAGAGCCAGGCCGAGCGGGTCTTTCTTGTCTTTGATTAGCTTGAGTTCGTATTCGGTCGATTGCCGGGTCAACTGCGCTTGAGCCAGGGCAACCTGCGCCTGGGTCAACGCCAATTCCAGCGGGCTGGTATCGAGTCGGGCAAGGACCTGCCCCTTCTTGACCTCGTCACCTTCGTCGACGGTTATCTCCTTAATCTTGCCGCCCGTGCCGAAGCTGAGCTTTGCCTCATTGGACGTTTCAATGAAACCACTGCCGTTGATGCTTACCGTCAGGTCGCCTCGTGTCACGGTGGCGGACTGCTGTTGAGTCGCTGTCTTATTCCCCTGGCAGGCCGTAAGGCCAACCAGAATCACGATTGTCAGCAGGATAATAGTTATAATGCTGAGTTTTTTCATTGGTAAACCCTCCGCTAGGGATTATCTTCGTTTCTTTTCCGTTTCCCAGCGCTCAATCAGCGCCGGCAGCTCCCGCTCCAGGAAATCATAAAGGTCATTCATTTCCTGTAGCAGCTTGAATACTCGCTTCTGTTTTCCCAGCAGTGCCAACCCGCGATGGGCCAGGCGGTGCATCATCTTGATTTCATCTTCGATTCCGTGCCCCACCATGTGCCGGCAGGCGTCCTCTTTGACGCGGAAGTAATCGTGACGGACGCCGGCCAAGCTGTATCGCTCTATGAGGCCGACCTCGATGAGAAGCCGGGTTATGCTGCTGATTGAGCCTTTGCTGGCCAGTAGCATCTTTGCCAGCTGGTCGGGCGATTGATGCGGTGGCTCCGCGATGAGCAGGGAGCCGAAAATCCGCCCCGCCATCCGCGGCATGCCGGTCTCTTCGAAAGCCCGGCCCACTTCCTCCACGAACTGCATTTCGGCAGCGCCTGCGTTCTTATCCATCATCCTCTCCACAGAGTAATTGCCAAATAACAACTATAATCCTTTCACGGAGTTTTGTCAATACCCAATCTACTGAATATTTAGAAATGATTGAAATAAACTGGAGAAATGAGTGTGGCCGAGGCTAGTTCACCAGTTCCTTAGCGCGGTTGTAGGCCGCTGTGACGGCCTCAAGCACCAGCTTGTGGAAGCCGCCTTTCTCAAACTGGGCGAGTGCCGCCGCCGTGGTGCCGCCGGGGGAAGTTACCTGTTTCCTCAGTTCGGCCGGGGACTTGCCCGATTTCTTCAGCAATTGTGCTGAGCCAACGAAAGTCTGCAGAGCCAGCTGTTCAGCGACGTCTCGCGGCAGGCCAATCTGGACGGCCGCTTCCACCAGCGCCTCGACGAAGAGGAAGAAGTAAGCGGGACCGCTGCCGCTGATGGCCGTAACCATGTCCAGGTACTTCTCGTCGTCCACGTAGATTTCCCTGCCCATACTGCCGAGAATGACACTCGCCTGTTTCTTCTGGGATTCCGTCACCTTAGGGGTGGCGGACCAGACGCTCATTCCCTCCCCAATCTGGGCGGGCGTGTTGGGCATCACGCGCACCATCGCCTTGTGGTCGAGTCCCTGGCGCAGAGTGTCGATTCGGGCGCCGGCGATGATGGAGATGACCAGTTGCCCCGGCTTGAAGCTCCCCTTGAGGTCCGCCATTATTTCGGCCAGGCTCTGCGGCTTGATTGCCAGGACGATTATATCGCCCCTGCCGACCGCCTCTTTGTTGCTCTCGGTGGCGGCAACTCCGTATTTCTGCTCGAGGTACTGGCGGCGCTCCGCTTTGATATCACTGACGCAGACGTCCTGGGGAGTCGCCAGCCCCTTGTTCAGCACCGCGGAGAGCATCGCTTCTCCCATCGCCCCGCCGCCGACAAAGCTTATCTTCATTGCCATACTATCGCACCACGATATTAATCAACCGTCCGGGAACATAGATGATGTTGACGACTTCCCGGTTGTCCAGGTGAGCCTTGACCCTGTCTCTTTCCAGCACTAGCTTTTTCGCTTTGTCCTCGGTGATGGAGGCGGGGACAGTGATGCGGTCGCGCACCTTGCCGTTGACCTGCACCACGAGGGTGATTTCTTCCTCTTTCGCCAGCGTTTCATCCCACTTCGGCCAGCTCTGGTTGTGGATGCTGTACGGGTAGCCCTTCAGTTCCCACAGTTCCTCGGCGAAGTGTGGCGTCGATGGCGCGATGAGGCGCAGCAGGGCATTAATGGCTTCCTCCCAGTCCGCCGGGTCGACCGCGCCTGTGTCCTTGACCTTGCCCAGGTAGTTAGTGAACTCCATCAGGGCGGCGACCATCGTGTTGAACTGGAGGCTATCGATGTCTTCCGTCGCCTTTTTGATGGTCTGGTGAGTGACCCTCTGTAAATCGCGGAAAGCTTTACCGTCTTTGTGGGCGCTTTTTCTCTCGTAAGGCTCCAGCGTCAGGCTCCAGACGCGGTTCAGCCAGCGGGTGACGCCGCTGATGTTGCTGTCATCCCACTCGCCGCCTTCTTCCCACGGACCCAGGAACATCAGGTAGACGCGCACGGCGTCGGCGCCGATGTTATTGACATAAGTATCGGGGGTGGTAACGTTGCCCCTCGACTTGCTCATCTTCTGCTTCCCGGCGATGATGACGCCCTGGTTAAAGAGCTTCTTGAACGGCTCGTCGAACTCAACGAGCCCCATATCGCGCACTGCTTTGGTGAAAAAGCGCGAGTAGAGCAGGTGCATCACGGCGTGCTCGGCGCCGCCGGTATAGATATCGACCGGCAGCCACTTCTTCACTTTGTCGGTATCAAAGGGGGCGGTGGCGAGGCGCGGGCTGATGTAGCGCAGGAAGTACCAGTTGGAGCACATAAAGGTGTCCATCGTATCCGTCTCGCGCTTGGCCGGGCCGCCGCACTTCGGGCATTTCGTGTTGACCCACTTCTCGTTGTACTTCAGCGGCGATTCGCCGGTTGGTTTGAACTCGGCTTCCTCCGGCAGGAGCACGGGAAGGTCTTTCTCCGGGACGGGGACAATGCCGCACTTCGGGCAGTAGATGATGGGAATGGGCGCCCCCCAGTAGCGCTGACGGGAGATAAGCCAGTCGCGGATGCGGTAGCTCACCGTCCGCTTGCCCCACCCCTTGCCCTCAAGGTATTTGGACACCTCTTCGATGCCTTGTTCATTGGGCAGGCCGTTGAACTTGTTCGAGTTGACCATCGTCCCGGCATCGATGTAGGCGGCTTCCAGCTCTTCCCCCTGCCACCCCGGCGGGGCGATAACTACTCTTATCGGTATATTGTATTTCTTGACAAAGGCGAAATCGCGCTCATCGTGAGCGGGCACGCCCATCACGGCGCCGGTGCCGTAGCTCAGGAGCACGTAGTCGGCAATCCAGATGGGGACTTTCTCGCCGTTAAGCCGGTTGGTGACATACGAGCCGATGAAGACGCCGTCCTTTTCTTTCTCCGTGGACAGGCGTTCGATTTCACTGAGGCGGCGGGAACGGGCAACATATTCCTGGACTTCAGCCTTTTTCGCCGGGACGGTCAGCTTTTCAACGAGGGGGTGTTCCGGCGCTAGCACCATAAAGGTCACGCCGTAGGTGGTGTCGGGTCGGGTGGTGAAGACCTGGATTTCTTTTTCTTTAACGCCGGGATGGTCGAGAGCGAATGAGATTTCCGTGCCGTAGCTCTTGCCAATCCAGTTCCTCTGCATGATTTTGATGCGCTCGGGCCAGTCAATATTATCGAACTCCAGCAGCTCGTCGGCGTACTTGGTGATGCGGAAGAACCACTGCTCGAGGTCGCGGCGGGTGACCGCGGCGCCGCAGCGCCAGCAGCCGCCGTTGACCACCTGCTCGTTGGCGAGGACGACCTGGCATTGCGGGCACCAGACGGCGGGTGCCTTGGTGCGGTAAGCCAGCCCCATCTCGTAGAGCTTGAGGAAGAACCACTCGGTCCATTTGTAATACTCGGGCAGGCAGGTGATGACCTCCCGGCTCCAGTCGTAAATCGCGCCGATGGACTTGAGCTGGCGGCGCATATTCTCGACGTTCTGCATCGTCCAGACGGCGGGGTGAATGCCGCGCTTGATGGCGGCGTTATCGGCGGGCATACCGAAGGCGTCGAAACCCATTGGGTGGAGCACATTGAAGCCCTGCATGCGCTTGTAGCGGGCGTGGACATCGGACGGCGCCATTGCGTACCAGTGCCCGATGTGCAGGTCCCCCGAGGTGTAGGGGAACATCGTCAGGGCGTACCACTTGGGGCGTGGGTCGTCGTTCTTGACCTCGTAGAGCTTATCGTCAGCCCACTTCTGCTGCCACTTCTTTTCAATTTCCTGGGGATTATACTTAGCGACCATAATATGTCTTCCTTCCGGTGAAAAAACGGTAATAGCTGGTGGGGAATACTCGACCTTGACCCCCTTCCCGGCTAGAGGAAGGGGGGCGTAAGGATGAGAAGCAAGACGCCCGGCGGTGCGATAGGAGTAACCACTTTCTGGAGTTAGTCTAGCTCAATAAGGCGTAGCTAGTCAAATGGGTGTGGTGCAACCCGGCGCCCACCTCCTTAATCCCCCTCCCTCAGGGAGGGGGAGAAGAAAAAGAGGGGCTAGCGCCCCTCTTAGACGCCTCGCTTCTTGCTTCCACTGTCATTGTGAGACCCTTCTATGGAAGGTGAAGCAATACCAAGACCTGGACTGTCACTGCGAGCGGAGCGAAGCAGTCTCTATAGATTATTTATTGAGATTGCCACGACCCGATAGAATCGGGTCTCGCAATGAC
>Ga0315285_10008145_pt1 | contig 10754 bp, 9 predicted proteins | sample YL17G09_36_MG_FD_203698 | JGI IMG/M metagenome (GOLD analysis project Ga0315285, IMG submission 203698) | Sediment microbial communities from Yellowstone Lake, YNP, Wyoming, USA - YL17G09_36 | ecosystem: Environmental > Aquatic > Freshwater > Lake > Sediment | place: USA: Wyoming | collected... | reverse complement strand
TCGGGCTTTTTGTCGATCATGCGCATGATGATGTCGCTGAGTCCCGGCGGGCATTTTGGATTGTGCATGGAGGGGTTGTCGGGCGTGACGTGGAGGTGGCACAAGTAGAGTTTTTGGAGCGTGTCGACGGGGAACGGGGTCCGCATGGCGAACAGGAGGTAAAACGTGATGCCGAGCGAGTAGATATCGCTTTGCGGGGTGGCTTTTTCGTTTCGGATCAACTCGGGCGCGATGTACATGGGCGTCACCTGCTCATGGACGCTCGGGTCGAACAGCGCCAGCCATGTGCTGTTGCCGCACAGGGAGTAGTCGACGAGTTTGACGACGCCCTTTCGGGTGAACAGGATGTTGGACGGTTTGAGGTCGTGGTGGGTGAATCCCATGTCGTGGATGTACTGGAGGCCGTTGCAGATCTGTGCGGCGATGACGAGTCGTTCCTGGAGGTTCCATGTCCGGTTTTCGATGTACCACTTGAGGTCGGGCCCGTCGACATATTCGAGTACGAGGCATTCGCCCTCTTCGCCCTGGATGAACTCGCGGACGTGGGCGACATTGGCGTGTGTGAACTTTTTGAACTTGCTGACGCTTCGGGCGAAGTCTTTCAGGTGGAGCGTGTTGCGGAAAAACGTGGCAAAGAACAGCTTGATGGCGACGACCTCTCCTTTTTCCGGGTCGATGCCCCTGTACACGACGCCGGTTCCGCCTTTGCCGAGGATGCGGTCGAGCTTGAACCGGTATAGCGTCATCCTGTCAGGGGTAGTTTGAGCCATCCCTTGCAACTCCGCCTCAACCTTTTTCCAAGTCTAAATCGATTTGCGGCGCATCGCCCCAGAGGCCGTCGAGGTCGTAGAAGTTGCGGGCCTCTTCGCGGAAAATGTGGAAGATGACCGTGCCGTAATCCATCACGAGCCAGCCGCCCGTGAAGGCGCCTTCGGAGTGGAGTGGCTTGACGCCGGCTTCTTTGAGTCCTTCCTTGACGGCGTTGAAAATGGCGCGCAAGTGGGGTTCGCTCGATGCGCTGCAGAGCAGGAAGGTGTCGGCGACGAGCGTGAGGCCGCGGACGTCGCAGGCCCTGATGTCTTTGGCTTTATGCTGGTCGGCCAGGGATGCGATGCGCAACAGCACTGGCATGAAGTCCGGCAACTCTTCGATGTTCTTTTTAGATTTCCTGACCAGCTTTGTCACGCAGTACGGTTACTCCCGACTTAATTCGCGTTGAAGGATCTCGTTTACCAGCTTGGGGTTTGCCTTGCCTTTTGTGGCTTTCATGACCTGGCCAACCAGGAAGCCGAACGCCTGTTTTTTTCCGCCTCGATAGTCGGCCACGGGGCCGGGGTTGGCGCCGATAACCAGGCGGACGGCGTCGAGCAGGGCGGTTTCATCGCTGATCTGAACCAGCCCCTTCTGGTCAATCAGAGCCTTGGGTGCCAACCCGGTTTCGACCATCTCGGGCAACAGTTCCTTGGCAATTTTACCACTTATTGTGTCGTTGTCGATGAGGCCGATCATGTCGGCGAGCTTCCGCGGGGATGCGTTGCAGTCTTCGATCCCGATTTTGCGTTCGGTGAGCAAGGCTTGGAGATCGCCCATGATCCAGTTAGCGGCCTGTTTTGGGGGCGCGCCGGCGTCGACGGTTTCCTCGAAATAGTTGGCCATGCCGATGGTGGAGGTCAGAACGCCGGCGTCGTAGGGGGACAGTCCGTACTGTTCCTGGAACCTGAGGAACCTTGCGCGAGGCAGTTCGGGCATCCGGGCTTGGATGCGGTCGATCCATGCGTCGTCGACGGCGATGGGAACGAGGTCGGGTTCCGGGAAGTATCGGTAGTCGTGAGCGGACTCCTTGGTTCTCTGTGAGAAGGTGATGGCGCGGTCGGCGTCCCATCCGCGAGTTTCCTGGACGATTTTTTCGCCGGCCTCGAGCGCGCGGGTCTGCCGTGCGATTTCGTATTCGATGGCTTTGAAGGTTCCGCTGAACGATGCGACGTTTTTGACTTCGGTCTTGACGCCGAGCTTTTCTGAGCCGGCGGGCCGTATGCTGATGTTGGCTTCTGCGCGGAGCGAGCCTTCCTCCATGTTGCAGTCGCTGACCTTGAGATACTGGAGGATCTGCTTGAGCGCGGTGAGGTAGCAGAAGGCTTCCTGCGCGCTGTGTATGTCGGGTTCGGATACGATTTCGAGGAGCGGGATGGTGCTTCGGTTGAAGTCGATGCCGGAATCGCCGCCGCCGATGGTGTGGACATTTCTGGCGGTGTCTTCCTCGATGTGGACTCGAGTGATGCCGATGCGGTGGAGGCGGCCGTCGACGGCGACCTCGAGGTGGCCGCCGTAACACAGGGGGAGGTCGTACTGGCTGATCTGGTAGTTTTTGGGGAGGTCGGGGTAGAAATAGTTTTTCCGGTCCATTTTCGACCATTTTGAGACGGTGCAGTTCATGGCGAGCCCGACCATGATGGCGGCATCGACGACGGCCCGGTTCATGACGGGGAGTACGCCGGGCATGCCCAGGCATATCGGGCATACGTTGGTGTTGGGTTCGGCGTGGAAGTTGGTGCTGCACGAGCAGAACACCTTGGATCGGGTGTTCAGCTCGACGTGGACTTCAAGCCCAATGACGGGTTCGTACTCCATGGTTCTCCTCAACGCGCGCGCGCGCCGATGGGCGGTTGGCCCATCTCGAAACCCCGGTTTTTCTCGTATGTGTAGGCGACGCGCAGCATAGTTTCTTCGTTGAACGGCTTGCTCATGATTTGGAGGCCGGCGGGCAGGCCGCGTTTGGTAAGGCCGCACGGCATGGACATCCCCGGGATCGTGGCCAGATTGACGGAAATGGTGTAGATGTCGCTGAGATACATTTCGAGCGGGTCGGCTGTTTTTTCGCCGATCTCGAATGCTGCGGTGGGGGATGTCGGTGCGAGGATGACGTCGCATTTCTCGAACGCATCGAGGAAATCGCGCCGGATCAGCGACCGCACCTTCTGCGCTTTGAGGTAATAGGCGTCGTAATAGCCGCTCGATAGGACGTAGGTGCCCAGCATGATGCGCCGTTTGACCTCGGGGCCGAACCCTTCGGTTTTGGTGTTGCTGTACATGTCGTGGACATCGCCGCTGCTGGGGGAGCGGTAACCGTAGCGGACGCCGTCGAACCGTGCGAGGTTGGCGCTGGCTTCAGCGGTGCAGATGATGTAGTAGCAGGCGATGGCGTAGTCGGTGTGGGGGAGCGAGACCTCGACGACCTTCGCGCCCAGCTTCTCGAGGACGGCGATGGCGCCCTCGATTTTTTCGCGCATCTCGGCGTTGAGCGCGTCGGTGTAATACTCTTTGGGGAGGCCGATGGTGATGTCGGCGACGTCCTGGCGCAAGGACTTTGTAAAATCGGGTACGGGCAGGTCGGCGGAAGTCGAGTCGTGGCAGTCTCTGCCGCACATGACGTTGAGCGCGATGGCGAGATCTTCGACGTCCTTGGTGAACGGCCCGATCTGATCGAGCGACGAGGCAAACGCCACGAGGCCGTAGCGCGACACGCGGCCGTAGGTGGGTTTCATGCCGACGCACCCGCAGAGCGCCGCGGGCTGGCGGATCGAGCCGCCGGTGTCGCTGCCGAGTGAGAGGACGCATTCGTCGGCGGCCACGGCCGCGGCGGAACCGCCGCTCGAGCCGCCCGGCACGCACTTGAGGTTCCAGGGGTTGCGGGTGACCTGGACGGATGAGTTTTCGGTGGAGGAGCCCATGGCGAACTCGTCCATGTTGAGTTTGCCGAGGAACACGCCGCCGGCTGCTTCGAGCCGCTCGACGACGGTGGCGTCGAACGGGCTGCGGTAGCCTTTGAGGATTTTCGAGCAGCAGGTGGTATAGCCCTGGCGGGTGCAGAGGACGTCTTTGAGGCCGATGGGGACGCCGGCGAGTGGCCCGGGGTCCTCGCCACGTCGGACGGCCTGGTCGATTTTGTCGGCTTGGGCGAGGCCATAGTCGCGCCAGACATCGACGTAGGCCAGGACTTTTGGGTCGACCTCGGCGATGCGCCGGAAATAGGCTTCCGCGATCTGGGTGGCCGTAAGGGAGCCGGCGCGGAGTGTGTCGCGGATTTCGTGGGCGGTGAGGTTGTTCAATTTTTTGGGCATCGTCATTCGGTATCCAGGATTTTAGGCACCAGGAAGTACTCGCCGTCGGACTTGGGGGCGTTCATGAATGCCTGTTCGCGGTCGAGGGAGGGCCCGACAACGTCGTCGCGGAACACGTTGGTCATGGCCAAGGCGTGGATGGTGGGCTCGATGTTGGCGGTGTCGAGCTCGTTGAGCTTGTCCATGTATTGGAGGATGTCGCCCATCTCTTTGACGAGCCGATCCTGGACGTCGGGCGTGAGGGACAGTTGGGCCAGCGAGGCAACGTACGCCACGTCTTCCCTGGTGATTTTCCCCATAAAAGAGGGCCTCCGGTTACGTTCGAATGTATATCAAAAGATCCTATCATATGGTCAGGCTTTTTTCCAAAAAGAGGCGGCCTGGCATGCCGGCGTCAGTTGAGACAATTGGGGCAAGTGGGCCTTGGCGTGTGGGGGCGGGGGCTTGGGCGGCCCGGTGTTGTTGCCCTGAAATATTGGAGGCAAAACCATGAAATCGATTGAATCGGGGCGGGCTTTTGCCTAATATAGGACGCAGTTGAGGTAGAGTATGTCTTTGTTTGGGAAGAAGAAAGTCGATCTCGAGAAGATAAGTGTCGTGCCTGACGAGGAACTAGCCCCTCCTGACGAGACACAGCTCGAACTTACCCGCGTGGGGCGGTATGAGATTGTGGCGCCGATCGGGTCGGGCGGTATGGGCGTCGTGTACAAGGCGATCGACCGCGAACGAGATCAGACGGTCGCCATCAAGGTGTTGGAGCGGCGGTTCGACCTGGACCGGAGGCGTCGTCGTCGCGACTACCTTGGGCGGGAAGTGATGATAGCGGCGGCTCTTAGTCATCCGAACATCATCCGGATGAGTAAAGAGATAATCGTGCAGGAGGATCGGAACGGGCATATGCGGCGTTGCCTGCTGATGGAGTACATCGACGGGCACAACCTGCGCAAACATATCAAGGACCAGGATTTAAACCTGAAACAGGTGTTGGATATCTGCAAGAAGCTTTGCACGGGCCTGAATTTTTTGCACCAGATGAACATCGTGCACCGCGACATCAAGCCGGAGAACTTCCTGTTGACGCGGGACCTGCTGCAGGTGAAGATCGTGGATTTCGGGCTGTCGAAAATCACGACGGGGTGGCGCTCGTTGTGGGACAAGGAAGGGGGCGGCACGCGCAAGTACATGTCGCCGGAACAGTTAAACAAGAAGAGCCTCGATGCGCGGTCGGATATATTCTCGTTTGGCCTGACCGTGTATGAGCTTCTAACGGGCCGTCACGCCTGTACCGCCACCGAAGGCAAGGAAATCCTTTGGCAACTGCGCAGCAGCAAGTACCGGTTTGAGCCCCCGTCGAAATACAATCCGAAGGTTCCGCCGGCGCTGGACAAGATTGTGCTTAAGGCGCTTCGGCGGAAGCCGGAGCACCGGTATCAGTCGGTCGCGGAGATGTTGCTGGACCTTGAACGGACCGGAGAGTCGCGCATTTAGATGTTAAAAAAAAAGAAATCGAAAGAAGTGAGTTTGACACAGATCTTTTTGGGGGTGGTTTTACTAGGGGGAGCGGTCGTAGGGGCGAGTTACCTGAAGGACTACGTGAACCTGGGGGCACTGAGCCTGCAAAGCTCGGGGGCGGGGTTGGATAGCCTGGCCAAGGCGCAGGAATTGTACAATCAGGGGAGTCTGACCGAGGCGCGGAAGGAACTCGAGCCGCTGGCGAAAGGCCGGGACTTGATAACGGCGCCGCAGGCGACGGTGCTGCTGGCGAAACTAAACAGGATCGAGGGGAAATCGGCTGAAAACCTGGCGTTGTTGGAGGCGGGGGTAAACCGGTTTTCAGCGAGCCGGGACTACGCGCGGGTGGCGGTGGCCTATGGGCGCGCGTTGGAGGACGCGGGTAAACTGGGGGAGGCGGCGGGCGTTTTCGAGGAAGTCCGCAGCAGCGCGCCACCGGAACTTCGGGCGCCGGCCCTGACGGGTCTTGGCCGGAAGGCGGAGCGGGAGAATGACCTGCTGGGGGCGCGGGATCTGTATGGGCAAGGCGTGGAGGACGCGGCGTGGGACAGCCCGGATTGGGCGGAGGCGGTGGATGCGCTCGGGAACGTGGATGTGAATCTGATTTTCTCCCCAATGAGGACGCCGGAGAGCAAGGTATACAGCATTCAGCGCGGGGACAGCATCACGAGCATCGGCAATAGCCTGAACACGACGCAGGGGCTGCTGATGCGGGCAAACGGTCTCACCGAAGACACGGTGCTTAACCTGAACCAGCAGATCAAGTACACGCCAAAAGACTTCCGGATCGTCATCGAGCGGTCGAAATGCCGGTTGTTTCTGCTGGACAAAGAGGGGATTTTCAAGCAGTATAAGGTTGGGCTTGGACAACCGGGCCACGAAACCACCCTGGGGACGTACAAGATCGGGAACAAGGAAAAGAATCCGACGTGGCATAAACCGGGGGAGGGACCGCTGCTTTACGGCGACCCCCGCAACGAGTTGGGTACGCGGTGGATGCCGCTGGTGCCTGACCAGCAAGGGTTGCCTACGGATCTGGGCATTCACGGCACAATCCGGCCCGAAACCGTTGGCCTTTATTCGTCCAATGGGTGTGTGCGATTGTTGCCGGCGGACATCGAGGAGTTGTACGATCTGGTGGTGCGGGCGACGCCCGTTGAAATTGTGGAATCATACTCGGGCAAAGATCCGGTGCAGGCCGCGTCTGCTGCAAGTGCAGGCGAGACGCCCGCACCACAACAAAGTGCAGGCGAGACGCCCGCACCACAACAAAGTGCAGGCGAGACGCCCGCACCACAATGAAGTGCAGGCGAGACGCCCGCACCACAATGAAGAGTGCAGGCGAGATGCCTGCACCACAAACCGCAACCCGGCGGGGGAGAAGACGGTTGGCCGCTGAGAACACGGAATCACTGGTATCGCGCCTTCAGGATGTGGCGCGTGCGGAATCGCAGCCGGTGGATGCGCTGGTGCCGGTAGAGGATTTTGCGCTGTTCTATTTGACCGCGAGCGAGATAGCGCGGACGGCGGTCAGCGACGGCGGGGAGCGCCTTTTGTTGTTTGTGGATTCGCAGACGGCGATGCAGGTGGATGCGGTGGACGGCGCGCGGGCGGCGGCGGATCGGGTGGTGGTTTACGGGCCTTCTCCGGACGCGTGGGCGGGGTGTGAGAATGTTTTGACGAGCTCGTACAGCGACGCGATCGGGGAGAACGACCTGTTTGTGGTGGTGATTTCGTCGCGGCTGAACCTGGGGCTGGTTTGCGAGCAGGGTCCGGCAGGGTTCCATGGCTTTTGGAGCCCGCAGCGGGATCATACGGTCAAGATTGCCCAATACGTGCTGGAGCAGGCGGGCCTGTCGGCAGCGGTTGAGTTGCCGGAAGCCGACGAGGGCGCCGGGGACACGACGCTGGCGTGTTCGACGCGGCTGATGGCGCTGCTGGCGCGGCAGTTGACGTTGCGCCATCGCGATGTCGCCATGGACAAGGACGACCTGTTCAGCGTGCTGAGCATTCTGAAGGCGGTGTCGGCGGAGCGGCGGGCACATGACATCCTGTACGTGTTTGTGGAACAGATAGCGCGGGCGGTTCGGATGGACCGGTGCAGCGTGGTTCGGGTTTGGGGCGGTGATCAGCGGGGTCATGTGCTGGCGTCGCACGAGGACGAGTCGATCACGGACCTCGTCATCGATCTGCGGAAATATCCCGAGCTGCGCAGATCAATGGAGACGCGGCAGAAGGTTATCATCAACGACACGCGGCGGGACCCGCTTACGCGGCCGTTTTTCCAGGACATTGCGAAGGCGGACATCCAGTCGGTGATCGTGATCCCGGTGGTGTTGTTCGACCAGAACGTGGGTTCGTTCCTGCTGCGCGCGGCTCGGAAAAAAGGGACGTTCTCGCTGCGCGAAATCAGCTTTTGCGAAATCGTCGCCGAAGCCGCCGCGAACGCGCTCGAGCGCGCGCACCTGTTTGAAAGCATTCAGAAGGCGAACGAGCGGCTCGAGGTGTTGGCCATAACAGACGGGCTGACGGGGCTGTACAACCACCGGTACTTTCGCCAGCGGCTCGAGGAAGAGTTCGAGCGAGCGCGGCGTTATTCGCTGCCGCTGTCGTGCATGATCCTCGATGTGGACGACTTCAAGAGCTTTAACGACACGTACGGCCACCTGCTGGGCGACGCGGTGTTGCGTGGCGTGGCGGCCTGCACGTTGCAGACAACGCGCAAGAGCGATATCGTGGCGCGGTGCGGCGGAGAGGAGTTCGTGGTGATCATGCCGCAGACGGGACTCGAGGGCGCGACCGCCGAGGCCGAGCGCGTGCGGAAAGAGATCTGCCATTGGCCGTTCGAGGGTGTGCCGAACCCATCTGCCGTTGCAGTGAGCATTGGGGTGGCGGTGTTCGACCGGGAATCGATGCCGGACTGCGAGGCGCTGTTGTGTGTTGCGGACGGCGCGCTGTACCGGGCAAAGAAGGAAGGGAAAAACCGCGTGGTGGTGGGTTAGGCCCGGCACGCGCTTTAATTCAGAATTCAGGAGTCAGGAGTCAGAATTCAGAATGTTGAACACTGGATTTCCATACAAGACTGAACCGTATTTGCGAAAAACGGGGACTGACTCGCTTTTTTCCGGCATTTTGGGAAAAAGCGTGTCTGTCCCCGCTTTTCGCGCATTCTGACTCCTGACTCCTGACTCCTGAATGCTGAATTCTGATTATCATGCGGTTTTGGCCGCACGGGGAGACGTTACGTGAAAAAGCTTTTAGTGGCATCGTTGGCGGTGGTGCTGGTTGCCGGATGTGTGTCAATCTCGAACCCGTTCCTGCACGGCAAAGCGGATTATTCGAAGTTGAACGCGGACTCGCTCAAGGCGGTTGCGATGGAAATCGAGCAGGCCGTCCAGGAAGGCAACCGCGAGCCCGGCGTCAAGGATCGCGACGGCATTGTAGTTACTTCCGAGCCGATCGTGCAGGCGATCCGGATGCGGGCGGCCCGGTCGCAGTTGCTGAACGAGTTTCTCGATTCGGGGTTCGGGCGCGAAGACAAAAACGGGCTCGTGAACATCCTGGGCTCGAAGGAGTACACAAAAGCCACGTCCGGAAGAGAGCGCAATCGTAACGCCATGCTGGTGCTCAATGAAAACAACGACCGATGGACCATCTACGAAGGCATCGTCAAGGCAAGCAAACTCCACGGCGCCACGGCCACGGTCCAGGATGCGTTCCACAAGGCGCGGGTCGCCGTGATGAAACCGGGGCAAAAATACCAGGACGCCGAGGGCAACACCGCAGTGAAATGATCGCGCGTGTTTTTTTACCAAGCACTGATCTGTCCACTCGGCGAAGTCGGCCGGTGCGGCTGGTCGATGACGTTTTCGCCGGTCTCAAGATCCGATATCTGCACGGGGCTGGCAGCCATTCTTCTGGCCCGACACTCGAACCATCGTTTCAACGTGGTTGTGAAATATCTCGTAGACAGAACCTGGCCCAAACTTGAGTATAGGATATTTGCCTCCGAGGCAACTGTAAAAGCTTCCTTCGCTCTCGATACGACCGTAGTGATACTGCTCGATATAAACAGCGCAGCGGTGTGGCGTTCGCGACTCGATCAAGGCCACCCAGCTGGTGGGTAGATGGCTGAATTCGCGGGCTTGCACCTGATCAAAGTGTAATCCCAAGCAGTCTGTTACGCGTCTGTAGTCAGACCACAGTCGGCTCTTTTCTCTCCAGTTAATGCTAGCCGCGGCTTTCTGAGCATTGACAAATTCGGTACCTTCTTCCACTTCAATTCGGAGATTGGCATCCTCGCAATCGCCTTGCATTATGACCGCATGTATTTCCACTCGATCATCACTCTCCTTTCTTTTGTTTTGCTCGTTGATCTCAGTCATGACACTGTAAAGAGGTGCGTCTGCAGCAAAGAAGTCTCTCAGCGAAACCCCAACAAGAAACAGTGCCCTAATATCATCCTGCAAAAGGCGCCCCTTGAGCTCCTGCTCAAAGAGTTCCTGCCTATTTCGAAAAATATCTTGAATTCCTAAATGGTCAGCAACAGCCATCACATGAGCCAACTGCATTGTACGCTCAGTCTTCTGCATGACATGCACCAATTGCTCTCTTGTACGCTCAAGTTCCTGCCTTACAGGTCTGAAAACCGCGGTGAACGTTCTTGCCGCTGCTTTGTTTGCTTGTTGCTGAATAACCAACTCAAAAATCAGCGCGATAACACCGCCCACAAGTAAGGCAGTGCCTGCGTCTCGAGCCACGCGAAAGATATCCAGTTGACCAGAAATCCAAGCGCGTACCCATTCCGGGGCACCTATCAAGACGAGCGAGATCATGCCCAAAATCAGGAACGCGACTATTATGGTCTTACTCGGACGGGCCGGATCAGCCAGAGTAGGCATCGCCGGTACTGAATTCGAGTCGTCATCGTTAGACTTAGTGTTCATAATCCTGTCTCCACTAGCATCAAGAGTGAAGTTCCCCCCATTTTTTGGACGGTGGCTAAGTAAAGATTGGCCGACTTGAGTCGGCTGGTCGCCACACGGACAATGTCCGTAAAGGAGTCCATGAAATGGGTCAGACGCGGAAAAATCATTCAACGGAATTCAAGGCGAAGGTGGCGCT
>Ga0315285_10008144_pt1 | contig 10755 bp, 8 predicted proteins | sample YL17G09_36_MG_FD_203698 | JGI IMG/M metagenome (GOLD analysis project Ga0315285, IMG submission 203698) | Sediment microbial communities from Yellowstone Lake, YNP, Wyoming, USA - YL17G09_36 | ecosystem: Environmental > Aquatic > Freshwater > Lake > Sediment | place: USA: Wyoming | collected... | reverse complement strand
ATCTTCCACTACGGGGACTTCATCGCTTGTAAAAAAAACTTAACTTTCCTCCCTGCCTGCCGGCAGGCAGGCCGACCCCTCCTTCGGCAAATGGCGTAAAAATCATTTACCGGTGATTTTGGTTTCTTTGTGTATTGTATGCTTTCTACACCATTTGCAAAACTTTTTAAACTCAATTTTGCGCTCCACGGTTTTCTTGTTTTTGCGCGTGTAATAATTCCGGCGCTTACAAACCGAGCATTTAAGCCCTATTAAGTTTTCCGAATATTTGGTTTTGGCCATATTAGATTTTGTCCGAGCGAAGCGAGGTTACAAAATCTTATACCCCGCCGATGGCGGGGTGCTCAAGGGAAATTGGCACATCCCGCCGATGGCGCGGATTGCGACGCTATCAACTTTTTAAAAGCATCCCCGCATTTATATTTTTTAATCTGTCTCTCTCACTTTCTCGCCTCCTCATATAAATTATACTCTTCAATTCTAATAATTTCAAGATAGTTCCTTTCGCCCTGCCTTCGGCGGGGCACAAGAAAATGTAACGCTCGTTCCTCGCTAACATTTTCTAGTGTGAGCCGGAGGAGAGAATCTCACGTCGCGATTCGCCATACAACAAATCGCTCCTTAGAAACCCTCGGTTTCTAATATCTTCCGATACGGGGAAACCTAACTTTTCCCCGACCCCCTTTCGTGTTCGATTCTCCATTGAGCCGGAGGGGAGAATTGAACTCCCGACTTCATTCTTACCAAGAATGCGTTCTGCCACTGAACTACTCCGGCGTCGAAAGTGCTGGGTTGCTCTACCACTGAGTTACGTTGGCATTCAGTTATTTGTATTGTAATGCATAAAAATCATTTTATCAATAATAAAACCCGCAGCGGAGGTGTCTCGCGCTGCGGGCTCTTAGGTTTATTCCGGGTCATGACTAAGCGATCCGCCACGGTGAAGCGGCAAGTTTTGGCGGCGTGTAAATCGTCACCACAATCTTACGGTCAGCCGATTCTTGAACTTTTACCACGAAAGGATTCCCGGGATTCGGCTGAACTGCGCCGTCCCTGATAACAAGACAAATCCCACGCTCAGCAAGATGATCTATAACGCGCCGAACAGCTTTCCCTTCTCTCTGTCCTCTATAAACACAAGCAGAAAGAAAAGAGAAAACCTGCCAGCTGTTGCTGCGGATTACTGCGGCAAAGAAAGTGGTGCCTGTGTTGTTGCCTAAATTGAAAACTCCTTTCTCTTCAAGAACCGCCGGCGTCAATGGGGTTTTCTCAAATCCGATCTGGCATGATAAGCCGCTCAAACGCCCTTCCACAATCGCCAGAACCTCCCTCATGAATGGGAAGTTTCGGATAATTCCTTCACGGTTTAGCGGGATTTTGCCCGGCTGCAACTGCCCAAGAACAGTCCTTTCTTTTAAATCGTTCATGGCTCTTTCTCCTCTCAAATCAACTGGTTTTACAATAAACAAATCTGTTCACATAGTCAAATTTAGCCGGGAGCCCTGTTGGAATATTTATAAATTTTTGCTACTATAGTTTCGGAACGTTGCCACCCTAACTCAGTGGAAGACCTGCCTGCCGGCAGGCAGGGCAACTGTTTTGCGCCAGCCCCGCACCAATCGAGGATTAGTGAGTGACTTGCCGACGTAGCTCAGCGGTAGAGCAACGCTTTTACCTGCCCGCCATCGCCTAAGCCCACGTAGCTCAATTGGCAGAGCAACACTTTTGTAAAGTGAAGGTTGTCGGTTCGAGTCCGACCGTGGGCTCAGGCGTAGGCAGGCGGGTAAAGCGAAGGTCGTGGGTTCGAATCCCTCCGTCGGCTCTAAAAATTGCAATCCAATGTCTAAGTTTATACATCTACATACTCATTCCCATTACTCCTTGCTGGACGGTCTGGCAAAAATTGACGATCTCATAAACCGCGTCAAAGAACTTGGGATGGATGCCTTAGCTCTCACTGACCACGGGGTGCTTTACGGCGCGGTTGAATTCTACAAAAAAGCCAAAGCTCAAAACATAAAACCGATTTTGGGCGTGGAAACTTATGTGGCGCCCAGAGACCGCTTCAGCAAAGAAGCCAGCGAGAAATATTACCATCTGGTGCTTTTGTGTGAAAACAACCTCGGCTGGAAAAATCTGATAAAGCTCATAACCAAAGCCCATTTGGAGGGATTTTATTACAAACCGCGGATAGACAAAGAAATTTTAAAAGAATATCACGAAGGGCTAATCGGCCTTTCGGGATGCGTCGCCGGAGAAATAGGCCAATTGCTTATTTCCGACCGCTTCAGTGAAGCAAAAAACGTTGTCTTGGAGTACGAAACCATTTTCGGAAAAGAAAATTTCTTTCTGGAAGTTGGCGATCACCCCAATATTCCTGAAGCGGTCAAGTTGAAAAAAGAAATTGCAAAACTTTCAAAAGAAACAAACATCCCTCTGGTTGCCACCCAAGACATTCACTACGCAAAACCAGAAGACGCGGAATATCATGATGTTCTGCTCGCGGTGCAAACCGGTAACCGGCTAAGCGACGACGACCGATTAACGCTTAAGGCAGACGACTTCTCTATGACTTCGCCAGAGGAGATGGAAGAAAAGTTTAAGGATATGCCGGAGGCAATTCAGAATACCGCGGTTATTGCCGAACGCTGCAACGTCATATTGGAATTGGGAAAGATTCACCTGCCGCATTTTCCAAAACCTGAAGGCAAAACAGTCGATAAATATTTAAGAGAGCTTGTTTGCCAAGGAATCGAAAACAGGTTTAGGGAAAAGGAACAAACACAAAAGATAAAAGAACGACTGGAATATGAACTGGAAACAATCAAGAAAACCGGTTTCGCGGATTACTTCTTGATAGTCCAAGATTTAACGAACTGGGCCAGAGCTCACGGCATTGCAGTCGGCCCGGGCAGAGGCTCGGCTGCCGGCAGCATTATCTCATATATTTTAGGCATTACTGACATAAATCCCCTGGATTATGGCCTCTTATTTGAACGATTTTTGAACCCGGAGCGAAATGAGTTGCCTGACATTGATATTGATTTTGCTGATAAAAGACGAGATGAAGTACTGGCTTATGCCAGAGAAAAGTACGGCAATGAGCATGTGGCGCAAATCATTACTTTTGGGACAATGGCTGCTCGGGCAGCGGTCAGGGATGCCGGCCGGGCAATGGGATTTTCTTACGGCTTCTGCGATCAAATCGCAAAGTTGATTCCGTTTAATCTCACAATAGAACAATCAATAAATCGCGTGCCGGAGCTTATGGAAATGTACGACAAAAATCCCGAAGCCAAAAAACTTATTGATACCGCGAAACATCTTGAAGGCGTTGCCCGGCATGCCTCTGTTCATGCTTGCGGCACTGTAATCACAGAAAAGCCGGTTGTGGAATATGTGCCGCTCCAGTTTGCCCCGCAAGATAAAAATATAATCATCACGCAATTTGAAATGCACAGCATAGAAGATTTGGGGCTGTTGAAAATGGATCTCCTCGGCCTTAAGAATCTGACAATAATAGAAGATACGGTCCGCTTGGTTAAAGAACTCCATGGAGAAGAAATAAAAATATCTCAAATCCCCCTTGATGACAAAAAAACATTTGAACTTTTGCGAAATAGCGATACAACGGGCGTATTCCAATTTGAGTCAGCCGGCATGCGCCGCTATATGAAAGAGATAAAACCGACTGCGCTTGAAGATTTAATCGCGCTCGTTGCCCTTTTCCGTCCGGGGCCGATGGAGCTTATCCCGCTGTTTATAAAGCGCAAAAACGGCGAGGAGAAAATTACTTATCTTCATCCAAAACTTGAGCCGATTTTGAAAAATACTTACGGCATTGGAGTGTATCAGGAACAAATGATGCAAATCGCAAGAAACCTGGCTGGTTATACCCTGCCCGAAGCAGACACTCTGCGAAAAGCAATCGGAAAGAAAATCAAATCCCTGCTTGACGAACAAAAAGAAAAACTTATAAGCGGCATGACAAAAAACGGCGTTGATAAAAAAACCAGCCAAGCCATTTGGGAACTTTTCCCGCCTTTCGCGCGTTACGGATTCAATAAAAGCCACGCTGCCTGCTATGCTTTAATCGGCTACCGCACGGCATATCTCAAAGCCAATTATCCGGTGGAATTTATGGCGAGCTTGCTTAATGCCGAGGTAAGCGATATTGACCGCATAGCTTTTCTCATAACTGAAGCCAAACAGGCGAAAATTGACATCTTGCCTCCTGACATAAACAAAAGCTTTGTAGATTTCACGCCCGAAATTGAGCACGATAATGTCCCTTCCGAATCCGCCGACCGGCGGAGAAGGCGGAACGGCAAAATCCGCTTCGGTCTTTTGGCAATCAAAAATGTCGGCGAGCATATAACCAGAACAATTATTGAGGACAGGATTAGCCGCGGCCAGTTCAAGGACTTCTGCGATTTCCTGACTCGCATCCAGCACAAAGATCTCAACAAAAAATCCCTGGAAAGTCTAATAAAAAGCGGGGCGCTTGATTCATTGAACATAGAACGAAATCAGGCGCTGCAAAATATTGACGATATTTTACGCTTTACCTCCACCATGAGGAAAACGACTGTTGCCCAAAATCATGTTTCGCTTTTCGGCCCGCAAACTTCAACCGCGACCTTAAAATTAAAATCAGTTCTTCCGGCAACGCTTCATGAAAAATTAACCTGGGAAAAAGAACTTTTGGGATTCTATCTCTCCGACCATCCGCTTAACGCTCATGCGGAACGGATAAATAAAGCCGGAGTAAAATCAATAGACGAAGTGCGGCTTATAAAAAACGACAATTCCACTCTGCGCATCGCCGGCTTGGTGTCAAAAATCCAGAGAATTTTAACAAAAAATGGCCAGCCAATGCTTTTTGCCACAATTGAAGATTTCTCGCCGCAGCCGATAGAGGTGGTGGTGTTTAACGATGTCTTGAGTAAAACAACGCCTGTTTGGCAGGAAAACAATGTGGTTATTGTTCAGGGGCGAATGTCTTGGCGAAACAACGAGCCGAAAATAATCTGCGAGAAAGCGGTGAATCTGGAGGTTTGATTTAGAAATTATCCCGCAACTCTCCACGAGCCGCAAGGCGAGTAGCTAGAGTTGGCTCGCCTCGCTGTAGCTTCGGCGGAACGGGCGTGATCCCGCTTAATCTCCGATGAGGCAAATGATATTTTCTCCATCGTGGAGAGAAACGGGATCCCTGCCTGCCGGCAGGCAGGCACGCCAATCTAACCTCAGAATGTTGTTCTTCCTTATTTTAAATTTTGCGCTTCGGATTTGTTTAAAATACTACTGCGATATTTAGCTGGTTCGTGCGCGTTCATAAATTTAATTTCTGGCCTATAGCCGAATTCGTTTAAATGCGCCTCTAGACTTTCTTTTAAGCGTAACTGGTCGTAGCCGAGCGCGATGACGTCCGGTTTATGTTTCTTTACAATCTCCCATTTGCCGATTTTGCTGTCTCCTGCCACTGCTTCGTCAACACTGACTTCTTTTTTAAGCGCTTCAAAACGTTTCGCAAGATTAATCCGCGGCAAATGTCCTTTCAAATGCTCCACAATATGATCTTGCGCCAAGACGGCAATCAAATAATCGCCGTAGCTTTTGGCTTCCCTGAAAAACCACCGATGGCCTTCGTGCACGCCGTCGAAAACGCCGAAAACCATAACTTTTTTCATTTTTTAGGCCGCATTAGCGGAAAAATCACCGTCTCGCGAACCGGTTTGTCCATTAAAACCGCGAATAGCCGTTCTGAAAGGCCGAAGCCGGCTGCCGGCGGCATGCCGTATTCCATTGCAACAAGGAATTCTTCGTCCAATTGCTGCGCCTCTTTATCCCCTGCTTCCCGCAATTTCATCTGTTCTTCAAAACGCTGTTTTTGGTCAATCGGATCGTTCAATTCTGACCAGCCGTTGCCAAGCTCCGTGCCTGCCGCTACGACCTGCACCCGTTCCACAACTCTCGGATTTTTATCGGACTTTTTAGCTAAGGGAGAGACTTCCAGCGGCGCGTTAATCAAAAATGCGGGCTGAATTATATTCGGCCTCACCGTCTTTTTGAAAATCAAATCAATTAGCCGGCCCTTGCCCAAATTTTTCAGATTTCGCTCGCTTTCCAACCCGAGCGACTGCGCTTTTCCCAATAATTCGTCGGCAGAAGCAAACGTAGGATCAACCCCGTTCGCTTTTCTGAATGCTTCAACATAATCAATCTTCTGCCATTTTTGGGCCCAGTCAATTTTTTTGCCTTCATAGGTTGTGATAAGCGTACCGCATACTTTCTTAATCACCGCCTTATACATTTTCTCCAGCAAAACCATCAAATCATTGTAATCATGATACGCCCAATAAAATTCCAGCTGGGTATAATCCTGTAAATGCTCTTTATCAATGCCTTCATTCCGAAAAACCCGGCCGATTTCAAAAACTTTTTCAAATCCGGCAACAAGAAGTTTTTTGAGCGGCAGTTCCAACGAAATACGCAGATAAAAATCAGTGTTCAAGGCGTTGTGATGCGTTTTGAACGGTTCTGCGTCAGCTCCGCCGGGGATCGCTTCCAGCACGGGAGCTTCAACTTCCAAAAATCCTTCTGTCTTCAGAAATTCCCGGAAGCTCTCCCAAAAAATCGCTTTTTTTCTGAAAATTTCTTTGGTTTCCGGATTCAATAAAATATCCAGATATCTCTGCCGCAGCCGCGTTTCTGTTTCCTCCACGCCGTACCACTCGCTCGGAGTCGGCCGCAAACTTTTTACAAGAATTCGCAATTCTTTTACTTCAATGCTTTCTTCGCCTCGTTTTGTTTTGAAAAGCGGCCCGCTGACTGAAATAAAATCCCCTCGGTCCAAAACCGACCTCCAAAAACCAAAATCCTTCAAATTAACGACTTGCGATGTCATTAAATTATCCTTTTTAAGGACTGCCTGAATTTGGCCGCTTTCGTCTTTCAAATCCAAAAAAATTACCCCGCCCTGGTCACGGATGCTCCAAATCCTAGCCGCAACCGATATTTTCTTTCTTGATTTCGCGAGCGCCGCGAACTTCTTCCTCGCCTCGCCAATCTCAATCGTCCGCCTTGCCCTTGCCGGGTACGGCTCAATTCCGGCTTTTCTTAAAAGCTCAAGTTTTTTAAAACGTTCATTTATAAGATCGTCAATCATTATATCTATATTACACCATTATTTCTTAAAAAAAAAGTTGCCCATTGATGTCATCACAAGGCAACAAACGAAATATGGGTCTGGCTGTAATCACGATCCTTCCCCCATGTTAAGTCAGGCCCAGCTTCTTTTCGACTTGAACCAATCTTTTATCTAGATTACCAAGGATGTATCTCCGGTCAGGTTGGTCAACATGATAAATTGGAGGCAATCCTGCCGGACAATCGCGTTTGTAATCTCGTTCTCCGTAGAAAACGAAATGCAAATTGTAGGCGTTGCTAGTGCTGATGAAGATGCCGATTCTGTGGACACCCCGAATCGTCAACTCCCAGTGAAGCTCTTCCCCATGATCCAAGGTGATACGGTTTTTACTGCAGAATTCGGCAATCCTACTGGAAATTTCAGGAAGTAAAGGAATCCTCTGTTCACAAAAGCTCTTCATGTGTGCCTCCCGAAAATTGTCGTTTGGAACTGAAAGTATTATATATTTAACCCAAAAATCTGTCAAACCACGAGGGGCGAGCGGAGGTTTTCTGTTTGAAAGTAGCTCTCGGAGGCACAAATTAATTTATCCAGTCCCAACTCCACAGAAAAGAAACTTTATTTCCCGAAACCCCTCCCCGTCTTAAAGGAATAGATTTCTCTTCAAGGAACCCCGCAGGCGATGCGGCTTGGTCCCCGCCGTAGGCGGGGCGCATCGCCGAGGACAAGCAAGCTCGCCGCTGGAGCGAGCGCAACGGGTTCCGAAAAAAGAAATCTGTTCCTAAACTACTCTATTTTAGTTATCTGATACGTCACCTGTCCCGCCGGAGTGGTAACCACCACGCTATCCCCCACTTTTCTCCCCAAAAGCGAACGGCCAATCGGCGATTCATTGGAAATTTTCCCTTCTTCCGGCTTGGATTCATTTGAACCCACGATGAGATAAGAAAATATCTGTCCGTCTTTTTTTACCGTAACTTTTGACCCAATTTCTATCTTGTCGCTACCTTCGGTTTTTTTGATAATCACCGCCTTTCTTAAAAGTTCTTCTAATTCAAAAATTCTGGATTCAACCAGATTTAATTCTTCCCGCGCCTCCGCATACTCTGAATTCTCCGAAAGATCGCCATATTCCTTGGCGCGCTTTAATTGTTCCGCCACCTCCATCCGCTTCTGGGTCTTTAAAAATTCAAGTTCTTTTTTAAGCTCTTCCAAACGTTCTTTAGTTAAATAATATTTGTCCATCGCGGTTTACGAATTCCCACAAATATACAACGAATCTTCACTGATCACTAATATTAGATTATTTATTTGTGATTTGTGTCAATTCGTTTCTATTTGTGTCTATTTGTCATAATTTGTAGCTACTCGTCCACAACCACCAGCGAATTTTACATGTTTCCAATAAAACTTGCAAGTAGGCCGAAGCGCGGACATGCGAAAAGGGGTTGTTTATCCAGTGAACCGGTATTTCTTTCATACGAAAGCCGAGGTGTTTCGCAAGCGCCAACGCCTCAATATCAAAACCCCATTTCGTTATTTTCATAATGCTGAAAATTTTCTCGGCCGCTTCGGCAGTGAATGCCTTAAAGCCGCACTGCGTATCCCAAATGCCGGGCAAAAGCAAAAACTGAATGATTAAATTTCCAATTTTCCCCGGAATTTGCCGATAGATTGACTGAGGCGGATCAAGCTGGCTGCCTTTAGTTGCGCGAGAGCCAATTACCACATCATACCCCTCCCCAAAACGGGGAATCATTTTGTCAAACTGATCAATGGAAGTGGAATTATCGGCATCGGTGAACAACCGATATTTGCCGCTTGCGAGCAGCATGCCTTGCCTCGCAACCGCGCCCTTGCCGCGATTTATATCATTATCCATCAACTTCAGATTTTTAATAACCGGCATCATTTTTTTCACAATCTTGGCTGTTTCATCGGTAGAACCATCATTCACCACCAAAATTTCATAGCTGAATTTTCTCTGCCGCAAATGCCGATCAATGTCAACCAAGGTAAGCGGGATACGCTCAGCTTCGTTATAGGCGGGAATAATTACTGACAAATAAGGCGGCATTGTAATACTATGACTTTTAACTATGACGATGACTTTTAATTATTTTATAAAATTAACAGCTATTTGTCGTGGTCATAGCTATTGTCATCGTTATTGTCATAGTCATAGTTTAGTCAGTACTATGGAGCCTTTTTCCGTAATCGCCACCGTGTGCTCGAAATGCGCCGCGAGCGAGCCATCGGCAGTCACAAAACTGTCATCTGGAAGTTGCTTCACCTTGCCGCTGCCCACGACCACCATCGGCTCTATTGCCAAGACCATGCCGACTTCAAGATTTTCGCCTCCGCCCGGCTGACCAGTATTTGGGACTGCGGGGTCTTCGTGAAGCTTGCGGCCAATAGCATGTCCGGTAAGCGATTGCGCCACCCTAAATCCATTTTGACTAACAGATGTTTGGATCGCATTCCCAATATCTCCGATGGTATTGCCGGCTGTCGCCTTTTTTATCGCCGCATTCAACGCTTCCTTTGTGGCGCTAATTAAATTTTTTGCCTCGGTAGAAGCCGCTCCCGCAGCCACCGTGACTGCTGCATCCACGTAGAATCCTTTATACTTCAAGCCCAAATCCAATTTTACTACATCGCCCTCTTTTAATATGCAGCCGGACGGCCTGCCGTGCACCACCGTGTCATTTACCGAAACGCAGAGCGCCGCCGGATAAGGTTTTGAAGAGGCGGTTTGCTGATATCCCAAAAAAGCCGGCAGCGCCCGAGCTTCCTGAATCAATCTTCTGGCTAATTTGTCAAAAAATATGGTAGCTATTCCTGCTTTCACTTCGTTTTTTAATCTTTCCAGAATCTCTGCTAAGCGCTGACCGGCTTCGGCCATCGCTTCAATTTCTTCCGGCGTTTTTAATTCTGCCATCTTTAACGTTTCATATTCTTTCCAGCTATTGCGCTGATTTTATTAAAAACTTTATACGGCGCTGGCCGACCGTCTATTTCTATAAGGCGGTAGCCGCGTTTTTTGAGTATTTCAAAAACCGGCTTTGTGCGATTCGCATATTCCTGCAGCCGGACTTTGATTGTCGCGGGATTATCCAATGTGCGGCGGTAAAACTGGCCGCCGCAAATCGGGCAATGTTTGTAATTTTTTGACGGATAATACTTGGTAAGCAAAGGCGCTCCGCAGGCCTTGCAGATTACGCGCCTGCTGTTGCGGCTCACAGAATCTTTAGCCGGAATTTTCAGAACAAATGCGAAAATATTTTTCTTGCCGTAAAGCTTCTCTAGAATTGGCATAAGGCCTTTGGCTTCATATTCCGTGCGCGGCGAACCGCTGAATGTTACGCCCCAGCCGGCTTTCGCAATTTTAGCTACTGCGCGGCTTACTTCCTTAAGAACGAAACCCGGTGTCATCAAAATGCCGGTGTCAAAAAGTTTCCGCTCCCGCTGGATTGCTTTTTCCTTCTGCCGGCTGGAATCGTGTACCACTGACTCGCAAAATTTGCCGGTATCAAAATGAATCAAACCGAGCTTCTTCGCAGCAAACTCCGCCTGCGTCCCTTTGCCTGACCCCGGAGGACCAT
>Ga0315285_10008142_pt1 | contig 10757 bp, 9 predicted proteins | sample YL17G09_36_MG_FD_203698 | JGI IMG/M metagenome (GOLD analysis project Ga0315285, IMG submission 203698) | Sediment microbial communities from Yellowstone Lake, YNP, Wyoming, USA - YL17G09_36 | ecosystem: Environmental > Aquatic > Freshwater > Lake > Sediment | place: USA: Wyoming | collected... | reverse complement strand
GTGGGTGATGGTGTCAAAATAGAAATTCTTAAAAAACGCCATGGGAGGCTGATGAACTTTTTCTTTGCATTCGGGCCGGACCTGGTAGCCATGTTCAATCCTTCCTATGATGTAGGGAAGTTGCCCTCCGGCATGAGCAAGGATAATTTTGAGTCCCGGATATTCCTCCAGCACACCGCCAAAGATCAACTGGGCAGCAGCAATGGTGGTATCCAGAGGGTTCCCGATGAGATTGCTGAGATAAAAATCCTGGAGCCGATCCAACCCAGCCACGTGGTGGGGATGGATGAGGATGGGCACGCTCAGTTCCTCCAGTGCCTTGTAGATCGGCCAGAAGGCCTCGTCTCTCAATTCGCGCTCCCCCACATGGGAACCGATTTCAACACCTCGAAGACCCAATTTCTTTGTCGCCCTCTCGAGTTCCTTCAGAGCTTCGTCCGGGACCTGCAACGGAAGGGTAGCCATGGCTGCAAAACGGTCAGGATACTTTTTCACCCAGTCCGAGAGCTGATCATTCTGGAATCGAGCCAACTCGACTGCGAGATCCTCCTCCACCTCATAAAAGAAGGCAAAGGGCGTAGAAGAGAGTACGTAAAGCCCGATCTTTTTCTCGTCCATGTCCCGAATCTTCTTCTGAGGATCCCTTAATGCGTCCCGAATACCAGCAACGATCCCTCGATTCAGCTCTGCCGAACGACGCCCAGTGGCAGAAACGACGAACCGGTTGAAAATCTCCTCTTCCGTATATCGCTTTTTCAAGATGTCAAAGGTCCCTGCAAACTCCACATGGGTATGAATGTCAATGGCAGTATGTTTCATACATTCCTCCTGTCATTTCCTATAGATCTTACACCCTCTACCCTCATGGGCCTTACTCTTACCAATCCCGGAAGTTTTTTCGAAACACATCCGACCGACGCCAGTCACGTAAGATGCCGGGTTTCGTTCTCCAGGGCATGGGCGGGCCGTAAAGATCTCTCTCCTCTCGGAGCCACCGAATTCGTTCGAAATCACACTCCGCGATGAAAATACCAGGCTTGAGCGATTCGATGAGGATTTCTTCTGGACTACAAATCATGGCTAGGCCATGCTCGGCCCCCAGAATGTTCTGGCATGTGACCGTATAGGCAAGGTTTTCGATCGCTCTCGACCAGATCAGATTCCGCCAAGTCTCATGAAGCTCATATTTGCAAATACCCGCAGGTAAAAAGATGATCTCTGCCCCTTTCAAAGCGAGAAGACGGGAGAGCTCCGGGGAATAGACCTCGCTGCAGATGAGGATCCCAACCTTGCAAAAGGGCGTACCGAAGACAGGCAGGTCATCTGCCTCCTGGTAATCATAATCCCAGAACCGGCCTCCTTTATAAATCCATGGGCCTTTGGGAATGGTGCGATTGTATCTTCCCACCAAACCATCCGGGCCGACAAGAATCTGCGAGGTATAGCCTCTCTCTGGATTTCCCGGTACGGGGCAATTCGCTCCGGCGACGATATAGACGTCATGCTTGCGAGACATCTCCTCCAGTGGATTGACAGGTGAGTAGCTCAAAGGTGCTTTCCACGGACCTGGATAAGTCTCAGGAAAACAAATGAACTTTGCCCCTTGTTTTGCCGCCTCCGCCACATAATCACGAGCCTTCTCGATATTCTGTCTTTGTTCATCCGCCTCCACAAATGTTTTCGTTTGAATCGCGGCCACTTTGACTGTCATCAATATCGCCTCCTTGATTTGTGAAAAAACCTGTAACGGTTTCTGCTTATTTCTTGAATTTCACCCCGGATAGTTTCTCGGCCGTTGCTGCAATGGCAGAAAAATCCTCTTCTCCCTTGCCATCGACCAGGGCCTGTGCATAGATCGGTCTGGCCTCGTGGTAATGGAGAGGCACGAAGGCCCCTTTTTTAGCGTTGATGTTCGTCACCATCATCCTCTCACTACTCATGATTCGACAAACAACTTGGAGGATTCCGGCCATCCTTTTATTAAATAACTGTATCAGTTTAGCCTTTTGAAAAATGAATTTCAAAAGCCAAAAAAATTAGAAGAATCACTATAAAATCCCCCTCTATCCCCCTTTTTCAAAGGGGGAAGCTAATATCTCCTCCCTTCGGAAAAGGGAGGCAGGGAGGGATTTTCAAAGCACTAAAGTATTACAAACAACTGATTTCTCTCGCAGGAAAGTCTTCCCATTGAAGATCGCATCCCATATTTTCATTCCCTTTCTCTCTTGGATCAAAAATAAAAAGTAAGATTTTCTAACAAATAAATGGAAATTTGTCCAGTTTGAAAGGGCGGAAAATACCGAAGAAAATAGTGATTCCAAGAGAAACATTGAAATGATTTGACGGAAAAGAAACAATGAATTAAATGGGTATTAAAAATTTTCAATCAATGATAGATTTGGGAAAGGTTTCTTAGAGGAGGAAGTCTTCATGAGTAAACCCCGTTAGAAATTCCAGCGGGGCATTATTTCTAACGGGGTAAAGAGGTCAAGGTACGGGGAGCCCTCATCTCATCCGCCTACGCAGGACACTTCGGCCTTGCCCGTGGAGCTCCATTTCTCGCCCTTAACGTTTCAACAGCTTGCTGCCATAAAGACCGGTCGGTTTGATCAGGAGAATCAGCAACATGATGGCAAACGGCGCCATTTGCGCCAGCGGGGCGTAGATGAGGGATCCGAGCGAGACGACCTGCCCCACAATGAAGGCAGATGCGAGGGTTCCTTTAATGCTGCCCAGACCACCGATAATAACAACCATAAAAACGAAAGCCAGCACCTCGAGACCCATCTGGGGATCCACCATGATCAGCGACGAGTGCAGGCCCCCTGCCAGCCCGGACAGGATTCCGGCGATGATAAACGTAATGGTGAAGAGCTTGTACACGTTGACACCGAGGCCTTCCACATGTTCCACGTCCTCGATACCGGCCCGGATGGCCTTGCCGGTGATGGTTCGGTTCAAAAAGAGCCAGATGCCGAGATAGACCAACAAGGAAATACCGATGACGATCAACCGGTAGACGGGGATTCCTGTGCCCAGAATGCTGACCTGTGCTTCTATCGGAACGGGAACCGGCCGGGGAACCAGTCCCCAGATGTATTTAATGGCGCCTACACCGGCGAACAGAATCCCGAAGGAGGTGATCATGGTAAAGGCGATATCCCGTTCGTAAATGCGAAAAAAGACGAATCGCTCCACAACAAAACTGACAATGCCCGCAGCTGCCATCCCCCCAAGCACGCCGAGCCATGTGTTTCCCGTGGCGACATGAATGGTAAAGGTGATGTAGGCACCTATGGAATAATAAAGCAATTGGTCGAGGCTGATGATGCGCATCAGGCCGAAGCAGAGTGACAGGCCGATGGCCAGCAGGAAAAAGATACTGCCGATGCTCAGTCCAAAAATGACTCCGGAAATCAGTAGTTGCGTGTCCATCATCTACTTTTATCCCCACTATCTTGGCAAGGTGCCCCTCCTGAAAATCGCCTTTTTCAGAATGGGCTCCAACGTGCCCCAAATGCCCTTTTCGCCGGCAAGCATGATGAATACGAGTACCAAGCCGATAAAAAGTTCCCAGTTGGCGATAAATCCGCTGAGCAAGTCTTTCATGCCGGTGTAAGCGATTGCTCCGACAATGGGTCCGTAAAGTGTACCGGCACCTCCCAGGATTGTCACCACCACCGGATCGGCGGCTCGAGCGGGGTGGGTGATTGCGGGACTTACCAAGCCGACATAGACGGCGTACAGTGCGCCCGCCAAAGCCGTCGTCGTATTGGCAATGATAAAGGCCATCCACCGGATCTTGAAGTTGCTGTATCCGAGAAATTTCAATTTGTCTTCGTTGATCTTAGTGGCCAGGCAGCAGGCACCGTAAATCGAATCGTCCAAATATTTGTAGAACGCCCACACGGCCATTGCCACCAGCAAGGCGAAGATGAAGAAATGGCTGGGTTTGCCGAGATCAAGCACGGGTGTAGACGACATATTGGTTAAAAACCACAGGCCGTTGTCGCCGTGGGTGATTTTGGCCAAAACTTTTTCCATCAAATAGAAGATAATCACCGCCAGCGCCAGATTTACCAGGGCGAAATAGTCGCTGCGCAGCCGGACGAAAAAAGCACCGACGATCACGGACACGACCAATCCAGACAGAATCCCCAGAAGGATGCCGATGTAAGGATTGGTGCCGAAGTAATAGAGATAAAAAGCAGTTCCATATGCGCCTACCGCTAAATAGGCCGGTTGTCCGAAAGAAATAAACCCGACACGACCCAAAAGGAAGCTGCAGCCCATGGTGTAGATGGAAAAAATGATGATCTCGTTCGCGAAGGGCAGGGGCAAGAATATCCTTGCCACGCCTAACAGCAAAAATGCCAACAGAATGCCCCACCACCATCTAAAGATCTTCTTCATCGGAATTTCCCTTTTCACCCGTTCGACAGTTCAACGGCCTGGATGCCGCCGGTGTGAAACTAAGCCAAACATTTTTGAAATTTTTCTGATTAGACCCCCCCCCCCCACGATGGGCGACGGTGGGAGTGAGGGTGGACGAAATATTTGGTCCCCCCTCCCCTTCATCCCCTCCCACCGAGGGGAGGGAAGATCTTTAGAGCCTATAGAACATGTTAGAAAAAATTCTCAAATTCAGTCACATAGGAATCTAAAGATACTGTTCACAGATGTTTGATCGGATGGATTCCTCGTCAGAAATTTCAGTGACGATGCGCCCCTCTTTGATGGCATAGACCTTGTCGGATATAGTGCACACCAAGGAGAGGTTCTGTTCGACGATCACCAGCGCCGTTTTTTTGCTCAATTCCTTGAAGACGTTTTTCAGTTGTGCAACGATGCTGGGGGCCAGTCCCTCGGTGGGCTCATCAATCAGCAACACCTTAGGGTTGCCAAGGATGGCTCTGCCGATCATCAACATCTGACGCTCACCGCCGCTCAAGTACCCACCCTTGCGATCCATGAGGGATTTCAGTCTCGGGAATAAGCTGGTGACCTGATCCCAGTTATAATCCTTTGTGGCGTAGCTGCCCAGTTCAAGGTTCTCCCTGACCGTCAAATCCGAAAAGACTTTTTTGTCCTGGGGAATGTACTTAAGCCCCATTTTGGCGATATCGTAAGGCATCATGCCGATCAGATCGGTATGGTTGAAGGTGATCGATCCAGAGGTTGGTTTCAGGAATCCAGCAATGCTCTTGAGCAGGGTGGTTTTACCCGCTCCGTTACGGCCAACGCAGGCCACCACCTGGCCTGGCTTCACGCTGAGATTGGCATCGAACAAAACCTTCGATTCACCGTAAGAAACATTCAGGCCTCTGACCGCAAGTATTTCGTTGCTATTCATCGCCATGAACTCCTTACCTGCGGGCATCATCGGTTCCATCGGCAGGGGTTTCTATCTGCCAGTAGCTTCTGCGCACCTCTGGGGCCCGAAGACATTCCTCACACGTGCCGTCTGCAATGATTTTGCCCTCATGCATGACGGTGAGTCTCTCCAGGAAATCTTCCACTTGTGAAATCTTGTGTTCCACAATCAGGATGGTCTGCTTGCCCACGTGCTTGCTCAATACTCCCAGAACCTCTTTGATTTCCAATTCAGCCAGCCCCGCCAGGGGTTCGTCCAGCAGCAAGACCCTGGGTTCGGCCAGGATGGCCATGGCAATCTCCAACCGTCTCTTCTCACCGAGGCTCAGATGCTTCACCTGCTTGTTGGACTCATTCTGAAGCCCAAAGGTTTCCAGGGATTCGGCAATTTTTTCTTCTTTACGGTATCGCTTCCGGGTGGTCAGGAAAAGGGGAAACAATGACGCACTTTTATGCGCCCTAAAAAAGGAAAGGACCAAGTTGTCGATCACCGTGAGATTGTCGAAGGTGGAGGTCAGTTGAAAGGTCCGCATCATCCCCATGTCAACACGTTTTTCCGGCGACACGTGGGTGATGTCTTCCCCCTGATACAGAATGGTCCCCTCATCGGGCGGGTAATACCCGGTAATGAGGTTGAAGAACGTGGTCTTCCCCGCTCCATTTGATCCGACAATACCGGCCACTTCCTTTTCACGCAGGACATAGTTGACTCGGTCAACGGCGACCAGTTCGCCAAATCGTTTGGTGACGTTTTCGGTCTTGATGATTTCTGTGCCTGTATCCGCATTCACAGCAAGCCCCTTTCTAAGGTACCGCCCCGGTGTGAGGAGCTTACAGTCACCGGGGCGGAGAGACATTTATCCGCCAGTTACGTAGAAAAGTTACAAAAGGCGGTTGGGTGTGCTGGAAAACCTTTACAGCGGAACCTTTGAGCGTTATCTACCAAGTTTCCAGGCATATTTCAGACGCCACCTCAGGTGATATATCGCATGTTACCCATAAACCATGTCAAAAACCCGCTTGGTAAAGGTTTAGAAGCACATTCAACCGCCGCTTCCAAAGCAATGTTAAGGTCTAATAACCCAGAGACTTCAGAGTCGGCATCACCGAATCACCGCCCTGGTAGCCTACGACCTTAAACAGATCCCATTCGTGTTTCTGCTCCTGGGGACCTTTCCCCCTGACTAAAAAGCCAGCATACTTGTATACCGCCGCGTGATCCTCGCGCCATCCGGCAGCGCCTTTCACACAGGTGAATGCACCTTTGTTGGCCATCAGCGCCGCGGTCACCTTTTTCGGCTCAAAGGACTTGGCAGCCTCAAACCCCCTGAACATTTCCGAGTAGGCAGTATAGGCGATGGTTGCATAAGAATCCGGAGGCGTGTTGTATTTCGCCCTGTAGAGCTCGGTAAATTCTTTGGCGGTTCTTGCCACTGCCTTGTCTTCAAAGTCACTCAGGTCATAGTAAAAATAGTGAATCGCGTAGACACCCTCTAAGGCCTGGGGAGGAATGCCTCTGGCGACCACGTTCGTGATGAAGGTATTGAAAATGGTCATTTCCTTGTTGAGGCCCGTCTCATAGCACTGTTTCAAAAGGGCCACGGCATCGGCAGCAAATTGAGAGCCGATGAAAACGTCCGGCTTTGCCGCCCGTACTTTCTGTATAATGGTCGTGTAGTCACCGGTTCCCAGTGAAACCTCGTCATACCCGACAACTTCGGCACCCATTTCTTTGGCGGCCGCATAGACACCGTCCCGGATGTCCCAGCCCCAGCTATCGGCGCGAGCCAAAAAGAAAATACGTTTCTTGCCCAGCACTTTGATGGCAGCGGAGCCGGCCATGTATCCTACTGTCCATGGACTATATGCCGTGGCAAACGTGCATTCGGCCAGCTTGCCCTTTAGAAAGGCTTCCTTGGCCATGACGCAAACGGGGAAATACGGCATGGGATCTTTTTGAACCAGGGCATTGATGGCGAATGCGAGCGGAGCCCAGGTCTGCCCCCCCACGCCTTTAACCCCTTCTTCAACCATGTAACGGTAACGCCGGACACCCACATCCAGTTTGGCCTCGTCATCGTAGACGAGCCCTTCCACCTTTACTTTTCCCCAGGGCATTTTGAGTCCGCCCTTTTTGTTGATCACATCGACCGCCAACAGGGCACCATCCCTCTGGGTTTGAGCCACCGCTGCAAACGTGCCGGTGAGCGGAAGCAGGATACCGACCTTTATTTTGTCGGGATCGGCCGCCTGGGTGTTGCCGGAACCAAGAACACTACAAAATATAAAGATTGAAAGTAAAATTATAGATTTTTTCATTTTTACCTCCTCCTGATTGAATAGGCTGGGTTTCAAATCCCTTACGCCCCTTAGGGGATCGATATCGACAAAAAATTGTCGATATTTATTAACGGCCAATTGGTAGCCGCAGGCTTTAGCCTGCGCATGTGGCTCGGGATTAGAACGTACTCCGAAACGCAACCTGAAGGTTGCGGCTACCTGGAAAACAGCTATCCCGAAGGGGCCACCTTTTCCGGGCGAACTCCCGGACGAAGCCTAGATTCTTAATGTGTAACTTTGCATCACCTCCTTGTTGAATATTCGGTGTTGCAGGGGCCACTGTCAGGCACACCGTTAACTCTTTAGAACGCCCAGTCGCCCGATGCGGAGTACCGGCCGCCGCAAAGAGTTTGAACTAAGTTGATAGAGAGGTTGATAGATTTTAAGTTATAGAGAAGTCCCTCTGGGGCTATCTCCCCGAATAAAAAAATGATAAGAATTCACTTTGTAATGGGTTTAATATACGAGAAAGGGAGTAGTATGTCAAGGATCACAGAGAAATATTGAAATGATTGGACCCGTTTGATGGCGCCCAGCCCCACCTTTGAAGGCGGGGGATATGAGCGCTGCTCAGGGGCAATCCTGAGCAACCTCCAACCTTCAGGTTGAGGAGCGGAAGGGTTGACAAAAAAGGAAAAGAGTAATAAAAATTTTTGATCAGTGACAGAATGAGAAAAGTCTTCAAAAGGAGGAAGGGTTAATGGCAAAACAGGAAAAGGTAGGAGTGGCTCTCATCGGTGCGGGGAGTTGGGCAGGTGTCATCGCCAATGCCGTCCAGAGAAGCCAGAAAGTAAGAATGGTCACTTGCCATACAAGGACACCGGAGAAACGGCAGGCCTTCAGCCATAAGTATGGATGCGATCAGGAGAAGAGCTTTGAAGATGTCTTGAAGAGGGATGATGTGGAAGGCGTCCTTCTCACGACGCCAAATGCCATTCATGCTGAACAAACTGTGTTGGCAGCTCAACACGGGAAACATGTTTTTGTCGATAAACCCATCGCCAATACTTTAGCCGATGGGAAGAAGATGGTCGAGGCCTGCCAAAGAGCAGGTGTGGCCCTGTTGGTTGGCCACGATATGCGCCGATTATCCGGATTTCGAAAGATGAAAGAGCTCATGGATCAGGGAGCCATTGGCAAACCCGTCATGGTGGAATCGAACTTCTCCGGAAGGATCGGGTTTGAATTGACTCCTGATAAATGGCGTTGGTATGGAGACGACTCAGGTTGTCCCGCAGGTTCTCTCATGACGATGGGTGTCCATCATGCAGACACACTGAATCATTACTTTGGGCCTATTAAGAAGGTCTCCGCCTTTTTCAACAAGCTCTATACGCCTGCGGATGTGGAGGACGTGACCATGACGATCTTCGAATTCGAGTCAGGGGTTCTCGGTTACCTTGGCTCCACTTACGTCTCACCCAGGGCGAACTGGGTCTATATCTATGGAACCGAGGCCCATCTCTTCTGCACACTCTCTCTACCCAATGTGGCTTTTGATGAGTACCTTAGGATCTGGTCAGTGGTGGACAAATATACCGTCCTTCAGCTCTTCGAAAAGACCAAAGACAAACCTGAAACGATTCCTCTTTCGATCGGAGATCCGATTGTCGAAGAGATGGATGAGTTTGGGGACTGTATCCGAACCGGCAAGGAGCCAGAAACGGACGGGCAGGGTGGCGTGGTGGCCCTCGCATTGATTCGGGCAGCTATTGACTCAGCGCGTTTAGGAAAACCGGTGGACCTGAAAGTCTAACCGCACGAGGTTTAGGTTCAGGTTGAGGTTGAGGATTGAAGTAAACCCCGTTAGAAAGGTGGGGTTTTGACCCCGCCTTCACAAGGAGATGATAGTTTTTATTTATAACATCCTCGGCATAAATGTCGGGACTTTCTAACGGGGTAAAGCCCAACCCCACTTAAGGTTTGAAAAAAGATTCTCAGACGTCACCACGGTAGAATCTGATCGCAATCTCCTTCCAGCTAAGGAGGAAAGGAACATGACGCAAATAAAGAAAGTCTCGGTGATTGGTCTTGGGTTGATGGGAACACCCATCGCCACTTTACTGATGAAGGCCGGATACCAGGTGACGGGTTTCGACATCATCAAGAAGCAGATGTACCATCTCGTTCCTCTTGGCCTCAGAGCCGTCAAGTCTCCTAAAGAGGCGGCAAAAAATGCAGACCTCGTGATGTTATCCCTTCCAACTTGGAATACGGTTCTCGAGGTGGTGGAGGGGAAAGACGGTCTTGTTGAAGGAGCTCAAAGAGGTCAGATGGTGTTGGACACCAGTACATCCCCTCCATGGGAAAGCAGGGGCCTTGGAGAGAGACTCGCAAAGAAAGGAATCGAGTGGATGGATGTCCCCATTTCCGGATCCTCTGCTCAGGCCCGGGTGGGAAATATGGTCTTCATGGTGGGTGGGAAGAAGTCCCTATTCGAAAGGATCAAGCCTGTGCTCGACCGAATTGGTAAAAAGACAGTATATGTCGGGAGGATGGGTGATGGAGCGACATTAAAACTCGTCATCAATCATACGTTATACCTCAACCAGGCTGCCGCTATTGAGGGATTGGTCTTAGGCCTGAAAGCAGGTCTCAACCCTGATGTATTGTTCGACGTAATCACCTCAGGGGCAGCCTCGAGCGATCTGCTCATCGCCCGAGGAAGGGATATGTTGAGTGGCAATTTCTCACCCAAAGGCCCTGTCGTCCTCGCCAACAAGGATCTGGCCCTCTCTCTGGAAACAGCAAAACGATTAGGTGTTGTACTCCCTGTGGGAGCACTCTATCAGCAGCTCCTGTTGAAGGCCCATTACAATGGATGGGACCGGGAGGATGCCACGGCGGTCATGAAAATCTACGAAGGGCTGGCTGGATTTGTGAGAAAGGGGAAACGGTCTCCCTCCAGAGTGAAGTGCCCCGCAGCAGAGTTGCGGGGCATCTAATTCTCTAAAAAACTTTCCTCCCCCTTGATGGGGGAGGATTAAGGTGGGGGTGATGATTAGATCATTTCCCCCTCACCCTAACCCTCTCCCCCCAGGGGA
>Ga0315285_10008141_pt1 | contig 10758 bp, 7 predicted proteins | sample YL17G09_36_MG_FD_203698 | JGI IMG/M metagenome (GOLD analysis project Ga0315285, IMG submission 203698) | Sediment microbial communities from Yellowstone Lake, YNP, Wyoming, USA - YL17G09_36 | ecosystem: Environmental > Aquatic > Freshwater > Lake > Sediment | place: USA: Wyoming | collected... | reverse complement strand
AGCGTGGGGGTGTGGACGCGACGAAACCGGCGTGGCGTGATACGGACATCCTGGTGACGGGGCCGCAGGCGGAGATTGTTCATTTGGAGTTTTTGAAACGGTGGTACCGGGACGAGGATGAGAAGGCGTACGGTGCGGCGTCGGCAGCGCTCGAGGCGGCGTATGCGAAACTGATGTATCCGGCCGGAGCGTCGTATGGGGATTACGTGGAGGAGTGCGATGGGGCGGTGGGGGGGTGCGTGGTGAGTAAGTTGTCTCGGTTTTTGTATCAGCAGCCGTTCGAGGACAATGGGGAGACGCGGCTGACGACGTTCTACAAGGAGCTGATCGACCGTGCTGAATCGCACATTTATTGGCAAAGCATCTCGATCCGGCCTGCACCAATCCAGAAGGAGGCGTTGTTCCGGGCGGCGTCGCGCGGGGTGGACGTGCGGCTGATGACGAACAGCGAGCGGAATATGACGATGATCCCGATCGGGGGTCTTCCGGTGTATATCCTGACGCGGGCGGATTACAGGGAGTTGCTGGAGCAGGGGGTGCGGATTTTCGAGTACAGCGGGGACGCGCCGATGCATGCGAAAGGGTTTGTGGTGGACGGTGTGGTGGCGGTGATCGGGTCGTATAACGCGACGTTTACGGCGGAGAAGTTTTATACGGAAGCGGCGGTGGCGACGTACGACCGGGAAGCGATCGCGGATGTGTACAGGATGTTCGAGGGGGATTTTGCGCATTGCCGGGAGGTGACGCTGGCGGACCTGGAGAAGTCGTGGCAACGGCTGCGTCATTTGTCGCGGTGGGGGGTGGATAAGGAGATGCCAGAGGAACTGAAGTGAGTCTGGAGTCTGGAGGCTGGAGGCTGGAGGAATAGAAGTCTGGAGTCTGGAGGCTGGAGTCTGGAGGAAAAAAAGAAGTCTGGAGTCTGGAGGCTGGAGTCTGGAGGAAAAAAAGAAGTCTGGAGGCCGGAGGCTGGAGGCTGGAGGAAAAGAAGTCTGGAGTCTGGAGGCTGAAGGCTGGAGGAAAAGAAGTCTGGAGGCTGGAGTCTGGAGGAAAAAAAGAAGTCTGGAGGCTGGAGGCTGGAGGCTGGAGGAAGATGAGTCTGGAGTCTGGAGTCTGGAGTCTGGAGGAAGATGAGTCTGGAGGCTGGAGGCTGGAGGCTGGAGGAAAAAAAGAAGTCTGAAGACTGGAGGCTGGAGGCTGGAGGAAAAGAAGTCTGGAGGCTGGAGGCTGGAGGCTGGAGGAAAAAAAGAGGTCTGGAGACTGGAGGCTGGAGGAAAAGAAGTCTGGAGACCGGAGATCAGGACAGTCTACAGTCTAGAGGGGTGACTAGGTATGAGAGACCACAGGAAGTTGCGTGCTTTTGAACTGGCAGACAGGCTTGCGGTAGAGGTGTACAGACTAACAGCGGGTTTCCCGAAAAGTGAGCAGTTTGGACTTACGGCTCAGATGCGGAGAGCCGCGGTCTCGGTTGCATCAAACATTGTGGAGGGTTGTGCTCGACATACGGAAGCTGATTTTCTCCACTTTCTGGATGTGGCGTATGGTTCTTGCAGAGAGCTTGGATATCAACTTTCGTTGGCATTCAAGCTTGAGTTTTCAAAACGACAAACACACGAGGCTGTGTTCGAAACCTGTGAGGAGACTGCAAAGGTTCTCAACGGCCTTCTACACGCATTCCGCAAAAAGGAGTCTGGAGTCTGGAGTCCGGAGTCTGGAGGAAGATGAGTCTGGAGTCTGACTCCAGCCTCCAGATTTCTTTTCCTCCAGACTGCGGACTCCAGACTCCGGCCTCCTTTTGCTTTTCCTGCAGACTCCAGACTCCAGACTCCAGACTCATTTTGCTTTTCCTCCAGACTGCGGACTCCAGACTCCAGACTCATTTTGCTTTTCCTCCAGACTGCGGACTCCAGACTCCGGCCTCATTTTGCTTTTCCTCCAGACTCCGGACTCCAGACTCCGGCCTCATTTTGCTTTTCCTGCAGACTCCAGACTCATTTTGCTTTTCCTCCAGACTGCGGACTCCAGACTCCAGACTCATTTTGCTTTTCCTGCAGACTCCAGACTCCAGACTCCAGACTCATTTTGCTTTTCCTCCAGACTGCGGACTCCAGACTCCAGACTGTTTTTGTGATATTATTCACGACGGTATGGTTAAGGACCGGGTGAGGTGAATATGGCGCGTGTTTCCGGGAAGACGATCGGTCGGTTGAGCCTTTACCGTCGGGTGTTGTACGGGCTTTTGGCGGATGGTGAGCGTAGCGTTTATTCGCATCAGTTGGCGAGGCTGGTTGGCGGTACGGCGGCGCAGGTGCGCCGTGACGTGATGGCGGTGGGATATACGGGTAGTCCGACGCGTGGGTATGACATTACGGACCTGACTCGTGCGATCGGGAACTACCTGGACGCGGCGCAGGGTCAGTCGGTGGCGCTGGTTGGTGTGGGGAATCTGGGGAAGGCGATATTGTCGTATTTTTCGGGGCGTCGCCCGCGGTTGAGTATCGAGGCGGCGTTTGACACGGACCCGGCGAAGGTGAACCGGGTGATCCACGGGTGCCGTTGTTATCCGGTGGACGATTTGGAGCGTGTGGTTCAGAGCCGTGGTATCGAGATAGGTGTGCTGACGGTTCCCGCGGACCAGGCTCAGGGAGTGGCGGATTATTTGGTGGAGTCGGGCATTCGGGGGATTTTGAATTTTGCGCCGGTGCGGTTGTCAGTGCCGGATCATGTGTATGTTGAGGATATCGATATGACGATGTCGCTGGAGAAGGTGGCGTTTTTTGCGAGGCAGCGAAAGCAATGATGAATGATGAAAAAAACAGGCTGGAGGGTGGAGGCTGGAGGCTAATGGCGCTCACTTAAGCAGGTTAACAGTGCTTTTCCCAAAGTGCGAGCGTGCAGCTAAAGCGTTCTTAAAGTCACGCTAAAGCGCGCTATTGACAAGGAATAGCGCCATGACCACCCCGTCTAAAGACGGGTGTGCAAAGGCCGACCGAAGACGGTCGGGAGCCTGCTGAAGCAGGCTAAAATGTGGTGCGCAAATCGTGACGGCGTTAAGTGAACGGCATTAGGCTGGAGACTGGAGCAATTGCGGATTTCGGATTTCGGATTGGGTAAGGGGAGGTGGGGAATAGGACGGATAGGGCAAAGGAGTCGGAAAGGCCTTAAACAACCGTGCAGGCGAGACGCCCGCACCACAATCAACTTGGGCGCGCAATAGGGCTATTTGGGTTTTTCGAGGTTTGAGATGTAGGATCTGGCTCTTTGTGCGTATTCGGATTGGGGGTATCGGTCGGCGAGCATGTGGAAGATATCGCTGGCGTCCTGGTATTCCTGTCGCATGATGTGGTTCATTCCGAGCCAGTAGAGTGCTCGAGGTGCGAGTGTGGATGCGGGGAATTCGTTGACGAGGCTGGTCATGTGGGCCTGGGCGTCGTCGGTGAGCCCGAGTGCGGCTTCTGCGAGTGCGGCCATGTACCGTGCGGTGGCGACGTTGGGGCTGTCGGTTTTTTTCTGGATGAACGCCGACAATGTGTCGAGCGCGGCGCGGTAGTCTTTGTTTTCGTAGAGTGCGAGCGCCTGGCGGAGTACGGCTTTTTCGAGGTTTGGCGCGTCGGGGTATTTGTTGATGAGGCTGGCGTAGATTGTGGCAGCTTTTGCGGAGTCGCGCATGCGGACCTGGCAGTAGTCGGCGAGTTTGGCGAGTGCGTCGGGCGCCTGGGGTGCGTCGGGGTAACGGTCGAGGAATGTGTTGTATGCGTTGAGTACGGTATCGTGGTCATCTCGTTGCGCCCATTCGACGACGCGGTCGACTTGTGCGATCATTTTTTCTGCGCCGTCGTTGCCGGTGGGTATTGTTTTGAGCCATGCGGCAAGGTAAAGGGTGAGCATTTTCTGGCCGAGAGCGAGTGTTTTTGGTTCGAGGCGTTTGATGATGGTGTCGAGGTTTGGGCGCAATTGTTCGCCGTTGGACATGAATGACCGGCAGGCGAGGTAAGAAGAGGCGAGGGTTTGTGCGAGTTGGATGGAGTCGTCTTGGGTGAGATCGGGGGTGTTGATGGCGGTTTCGGCGGCGTCGGTGAAAAGGGCGTAGCGGTCGGCGGCTTCTTCGGGCTGAACGGCTTCGAGGGCGATTCTGGCCATTCTGGCGCAATGGAGCGCGCGGGTGAGTGGGGAGTCGAGAATGCCGGGTTCAGATGCGGTTTGTTCGATGGCAGCGACGTCTGGCGCGTGGCGGAGGTAGAGGGCGGTGGCGTTGAGATCGATGGTGGCTTGTGGGTCGAGTGCGTGAGCGGCGGGTGCGAATTCTTTCCAGAGTGCGGCTGCGGCTCGAGCGGGATCGGGTGATTTTTCGAGGAGGTCGGCTTCGAGGATGAATCCGGCGTCTTTGAGGGTAGCGCTGATATAGGGGACGGCGTGCATGTCTTTGACGGCATCAGGATGGAGCGAATACAGGCGGATAAGGTCGAGTGCGGCGTGTTTGGGGAGCCCGGCTTGGCGTTGATAGATGGCGCGTCTGTATAGGGCGACGCGGCCTCGACGGGTGGCATCGGCGCCGGAAGGTTCGAGTGCTTGTGAGCATGCGGTGAGGAGTTTTTCGGGTTCGGGTGCGAGTGCGGCGAGGCGGGAGTCGAACGCGGCGGCATCGACGGCCGAATTGGGCGCGTTGGCTTCGATGGCGTCGAGTAGTTGATCGAGTGGGTTGGGGTCGAGGCGTGCGCGGGCTTGTTCGAACAGATAGAGGCCGATGTTGTTGTCGGGGAAAAGGAAGATCAATTCGCGTCGTGGGTCCTGGCCGGGGATTTTTCCTTCTTTGACGGCGGTAGCGGCGATTTCGTCGAGCGCGGGGTCGATGTTTGGTGAGTTTGGCAACTGGTCGAGTATCTGTTCGTATTGGGCGACGATGGCGTCGAGGGCGGAGGCTTGTTTTGGTGGGGACTGAGGGGGGCCGGAGCAGCGGGAAAGGCATGCGATGGCTATGAGCAGTGCGACGTGCGAAGTGCAAGACAGTGCGACGTGCGACGTGCGAAGTGTGGAGTGTGGAGTTGGGGGGGTCATGCTGGTCACCTGTAGAGTGCGTAGGGTGGGCGGGAGGGTGGGTCGATGGGGGTCAGTTGTTTATTGGCGTTGGCGAGTATTTCGGTGTAGGAGGGTTGGGCCTGGTTTTGCTCCGATTGGAGGAGTTGGGCGGCGGCTTCGGCGAGAGATTCGAGTGCTTTGCGGCGGTTGAGGAGGTTGTTGGGCCCGTAATCCTGGAGCTGGCCGAGGGACGTCCAAAGGAGTTGGACGTCCTGGAAGAGGAGGTCGGCATTTTGGGCGAATGATTTCCGGCATGGCATGGGGACGAGCGAAGCGGGGAGTGGCGCGTCGGGTCGGACGAGCCATTTGATGAACTGCCATGAGGCGGTTTGGTATTCGGGCCTGGCGGCGCGGACGGCGAGATAGATGATTTGATAAGGCGCCTGGATGTTGTTGCCGGAGGTTGGGATTGGCGCGAGGCGGAACTTGGCGCGAGTGGCGCGGGAGATTTGGTTGATGAGCCCCGGGCTGCCGATGATCATTGCGGCGAGGTCAAGGCTTTCGCCGCGGTATCGGTTGGCGTTGAAGGAGAAGAGTGCTTGGACGAGTTTTACATGCTCGGTGAGGCGGTCAATCAGGGGGTCGAACTTGTTGTCGCGCATGAGGGGTCCGCCCTGCTGGATGAGTATGGAGAGGACGAGTTGCTCGATGTCCGACGTGTAGAGTGGGCGGAGGCCATTGGGCATTCCAGGGGTAGCGGCGATGCGCCCGGCGCATTCGAGGAGTTCGTCCCATGTTTTGGGAGGCTGGGTGAATCCGGCGGTTTGTAGTAGGTCGGTTCTGTAGACGAAGATGAGTGGCGCGGCGACGAGGGGTACGGCCCATGTTTTTCCGTCGAATGTGACGGGGGGCCAGAGGTTGTCGTAGAAGTCGTCCTTGTTGAATTCGGGGTCGGGGAGGAACTGGTCGATGGGTACGATGTCGCCGCGGGACGCGAGCCATGCGGTTTCGTAACCGGATACGGCGTCGATTCCGACGATGTTTCGTGCGAGTACGGGGAGGTCTTCAATGGGGAGTCTGTCGCGGGAAGGTTTGCCGAGTCCGAGGAGGTCGATGTTGATGGCGGGGTATGCGGCGGTGAATGATGCGGCTTGCTGGGCGAACCATTCGGTGACGCCTGGGCACCAGGTTTCGTTGATGCCGAGGGAACCGGCCTGGATAGTGATGGGGGCGGCGGAGCAGAGGGCGGGCAGGAGAAGGAGGAAAAGGGCGGTGCTGTGGATGTGCATGGCGGCGGCTCCTATGGAAGATATTACGTGGAACGGGGAAAGCGATCAAGAAATGATGAATGGTGAATTCCAGAACCGTTACGCGAAAAGCGGGGACAGACTCGCTAAGCGCCACAACACCGCACGAGGCCGCAGTTGTTTCAGGGCCGCGAAAAGCAGGGAAAAGCGGGGACAGACACGCTAAGCGCCAGAACACCGCACGAGGCCGCAGTTGTTTCAGGGCCGCGAAAAGCAGCGAAAAGCAGGGACAGACACGATTTTCAAACAGCCGAAAATCGAGTCAGTCCCTGTTTTTCGCTAGATTTTGGTGAAAGCTGCGTGACGAAAAGCGGGGATCGAAAAGCGGGGATCGAAAAGCGGGGACAGACACGCTTTTTTCAAACTGCCGAAAAAAGCGAGTCAGTCCCCGTTTTTCGCGGTCAGTCCCCGTTTTTGGGTGGGAGTTGGAGTTTGATGTGGAGTTCTTTGAGTTGTCTGTCGGTGACGGTGCTGGGCGCGCCCATGAGCAGGTCCTGGGCTTTTTGGTTGAGCGGGAACGCGATGACTTCTCGGATGTTTGGTTCGTCGGCGAGGAGCATGACGATTCGGTCGAGCCCGGGTGCGATGCCACCGTGTGGCGGGGCCCCGTAGTGGAATGCTTTCCAGAGTGCGGGGAATTTTGTGGTGACGGTTTGTTCGGTGTACCCGGCGATTTGGAAGGCTTTGATCATGATGTCGGGCCGGTGGTTTCGGATGGCGCCGGAGGAGAGTTCGACGCCGTTGCAGACGATGTCGTACTGGAACGCGAGGACGTGGAGTGGGTCTTTGTTGAGGAGGGAGTCGAGGCCGCCCTGGGGCATCGAGAAGGGGTTGTGCGAGAAATCGATTTTTTTCTCGTCTTGGTTCCATTCGAACATGGGGAAATCGACGATCCAACAGAACGCGGCGAGGTTTTTGTCGATGAGGTTGAGTGCGGCGGCGAGGTAGGTGCGTACTTTTCCCATGAGGGCGTTGGTTGCGGCCCTGTCGCCCGCGCCGAAGAACAGTGCGTCGCCGTCGTGCATGGCGGTGGCGTGGATGAGGGCGTCGCGCTCGGATTGGCGGAGGAATTTGACGATGGGTCCTTTGAGTTCGCCGTCGCGGAGTACGATCCAGGCGAGCCCTTTTGCGGCTTCGGCTATTGCGAAGGCTTCGGCGTCGTCGAAGAATTTTCGGGATTTGGCGGCGGCTCCTCGAGCGTTGATGACCTTGACGGTCCCGCCGGATTTAGCGGCGGCGGCAAAGACTTTGAATTCGGATTGGGCGAACAGGGAAGTGAGGTCGATCATTTCGAGGCCGAACCGTAGGTCGGGCTTGTCGGTACCGTATTTTTCGATGGATTCGCGGAACGGGATTCTGGGGAATACGTCGGCGACGACTTTTTTGTTGGAGAGCTCTTTGAACATTCGTGTCATGAGTAGTTCGAGCTCGGCGAAGACGTCGTCCTGGATGACGTAGGACATTTCGATATCGATTTGGTAGAACTCTCCGGGGCTCCGGTCGGCTCTGGAGTCTTCGTCGCGGAAACAGGGGGCGATTTGAAAGTACTTATCAAACCCGGAGACCATGAGGAGTTGTTTGAACTGCTGGGGCGCCTGGGGGAGCGCATAGAACTCGCCGGGGTAGATCCTGCTGGGGACGAGGTAATCGCGGGCGCCTTCGGGCGAGGAGCTGGTGAGTATGGGTGTGTGGAACTCGATGAACCCGCGGGAAATGAGGTGTTCGCGTGCGAGTGCGGTGGCCCTGGTGCGTAGCATGATGTTCTGGTGCATGGAGTCGCGGCGGAGGTCGAGGAACCGGTATTGGAGCCGTGTTTCTTCGGGCGCGTCGGTTTCCTGGTTAACGGGGAATGGAAGCTGGTCGCAGGCGGACTCGACTTGGAAGGCTTCGGCGACGAGCTCGATCTCGCCGGTGGGGAGGTTGGGGTTGACGGTGTCGGGGGAGCGGGGCACGATGGCGCCGGTGACGGTGACAACGCTTTCGTTGCGGACGCGTTCGGCGGCGGGGAAGAATTTTTTATTGGGGTTGATGACGACCTGTGCGAGCCCGTAGTGGTCGCGGAGGTCGATGAAAATGACGCCGCCGTGGTCGCGTTTTCGATGTACCCAGCCGGAGAGGCGTACGGTCTGGCCGGCGTGGGCTTTGCGAAGCTGGCCGCAGGTGTGCGTTCTGTACGGGTGCATCAATTGGTTCTCCAGAAAATGTCGGCGGCGGCCGCCGTGCGAAAGAAACGGAATTCGATATGGTACCGTGGCATCGCGACGATGTCAAACGGGTAAGAGGCTGCCCAAATCCGCACGTAAGGAAGGGACATAAGGGACGAAAAGGACATAAACGACGGCAACGACGGGGATCCCTTGCGAGGCCTGTGGTGAGAATGATGGCATGAGTACCTTGATAGAACCGCCGCGCGGAGACCGTCGGGAAATGACGTGGTTTCGGCGCAGCCTCGTTGATAGGGCACCGGGACAATTTCTTACGTGCGGATTTGGGAGGCTGTAGGCTGTACTCAATCTTGTCCGCCGCCGCAGCCCCCGCCAACATCAAAACCGCCAAAACCGTATCCGCAATCACAATACCCTTCAGTCCCCGTTGGGACGCCCCCCGGCCGCGCTCTGCTCTTGTTTTGCCTAGAGTCTACCGTTTGCAGCCTACAGCCTCTACCGCCCCAGCCAATCGCTCAAAAAGGGCACGCGCCGCCCGGTCGCCAGCAAGAAGCCCGCGATCAGCGCCAGGATCAGAATCACGGCAAAGATCGAGGCCATCACGTCTCTTACTTTGGTCACTCTCATGTGCCTGCCTCCTCGACTATTTTGATCAGCCTCCGGCCGTACTCGACGTACGAATTGTAAAGCTGCTGCTCGCTTGACGCCTTCTGCCCCGTATGGATCACCGCCGCCAGGTGCGGCTCGATGCTGAACCCGCCGTCGTAGCCTTTCGCGAGCAGGTCGGCGACGATCCGCGGCACCGCGCCGTCGCCCTCGCCGCAAAACGTGTACACGTCCGTCCCGTCCACGACCTTTGCGTCCTTGATGTGTACGTACACGATGTCCTTGCACACGGCCTGGTAGTACTCCCACGGGTCCTGCCGGTAGGTCACGGGGTTGCCCGTGTCGAACAGGACCTTCAACGCGGGGCTCGCCACTTCCCCCAGCAAGATGTTGCTGTTGTCCGCCGACAACCCGCCCCACCCGCTGCAATTCTCGTGCGCCAGGGTCACGCCGCCGTCTTTGGCGATCCGCGCCAGTTCTTTCATCCGGCGGATGGCCTCGTGCCGCCACTCCCGCTCGGACAGCGGGTGATCCTTATCGTTGGGGTAGCTCATCACGCGGATAAACTTTGTGCCGAATCGCCGCATCCGCGGTATCGCCATCTTCAGGTCGGCGATATCCGCCGCCGGGTCGGCCGTGATTGGCCGGGCCCAGTTGGCGATGGCGCTGGCAAAACACGACACCGTCATCCCGGCGCCGGTCACCTTCTCATAGACCTCGTCGAACTTTGCGTCGGGTATCGAGGTGGCGTTTTGGCCGTCGATCATCCGCAGTTCGAGATGGGTCCAGCCGAGGTCGCGGTGCGCTTTGATCTGTGTGTCGATGGTTTGGCCGGCTTCGTCGGAGATTCCCGAATAAAACATGATGTGGCTCCTTCCGCGGCGCCCGCGCGCTTACCGCACGAGCGACTGTTCAACCTGATCGCGTGTTGGTTTCCCTTCCAGCGCTTCGATCAGCGCCAACGCAAAATCCATCGCCGTACCCGGCCCGCGCGATGTGATCACGTTCCCGTCGCGGCACACCGCCTCGCCCGTCGACTTCAACCCGAGCCCCTCGAGTACGCCGGGGTAACACGTGGCGCGTTTGCCTTGCAACAGGCCCGCTTTCGCCAAAACCATCGGCGCGGCGCAAATGGCGCACGTAAACTTGCCCGCGCCCGCCATCCGCTTCACCAGATCGATCACCCGCGCGTCGTCTGCCAGGTTCTGCGACCCCGGCATCCCGCCTGGAAGCACCACCATGTCAAAATCACCGGCCAGCGCCGTGTCCATCGCGGTGTCTGGTACAATGGTGGTTCGGCGGCTAGCCACGACCGGTTTGTCGTCGAGCCCGGCGGTCACGACGTCGATCCCGGCACGCCGCAACAGGTCGACCACGGTGACGGCCTCAAGCTCCTCGCACCCCTGCGCCAACAACACCAGCACCCGTTTCGCCATAGCGGTAACTCCTCATTTAGGCAAGTAATTGAGTCTAACTTCACGTGAATTGACTGTCAAGGGCATGCGCGCCACCCAAATCCGCACGTAAGGAAGGGACATATACATAAACGACGGCAACGACGGGGATCTCTTGCGAGGCCTGTGGTGAGAATGATGGCATGAGTACCTTGATAGAACCGCCGCGCGGAGATCGTCGGGAAATGATGTGGTTTCGGCGCAGCCTCGTTG
>Ga0315285_10008138_pt1 | contig 10759 bp, 4 predicted proteins | sample YL17G09_36_MG_FD_203698 | JGI IMG/M metagenome (GOLD analysis project Ga0315285, IMG submission 203698) | Sediment microbial communities from Yellowstone Lake, YNP, Wyoming, USA - YL17G09_36 | ecosystem: Environmental > Aquatic > Freshwater > Lake > Sediment | place: USA: Wyoming | collected... | reverse complement strand
GCCCGAGCATGGCAAACACGGCATAGGTCGGCTCGAAATCGTCGAGGAATATGTCCTGGCCGCCGGGCGCGTAGTCGGCGGGGACGTAGTGGTAGTGGCGGCAGTCCACCTGGCACCAGTGGCAGCCGGTCTGGCCCTGGCGGGTGGCCTTCAGCACCTGCGGGCTGCCCAGGTCGGCTGCGGGCGTGCCCATCTGCTGTGCGTTCCTGGCGGGGAGCGTGTGCTTGCCGGCCGGATCCGCCCCGCTGGTGTACAACTTGACGATCGTGCCGCCGGTCTTCCCGGACAGGCGGGCGCAGTGCCTGTCCAGGAGCGGGGCAATCGCGTCGTTCGGATTGCGGGCAAAGGCTCCCTCACCCCGGCCCTCTCCCGCCGGGAGAGGGGGAACACTGGCGAAGAACTCGGACAGTTCCATCGGCCTGCCACGCAGGACCAGCGCTGAAGCGAAGCGGGCAAACACGGCCCCGGCCCCACCCCGCCCGGCGTGGTAGATGGCCTCGACGGCCAGGTTGGCCGAAGCGTACCCCAGGCGCGCCCCCTCGCCCAGCGTGAAGATGCTGCCCCCATACTTGTCGCCGCCCAGTTCCCGCTCCAGCAGCCAGTAGAACGCGCCGCGCTGGCCGGAGGGGAGTTCCGCCGCATCCTCGAACTCGACCGTCAAGTCAGGAGCGCGGCCACTTACGACAACGAGCGGGAGAATGGAGAATGGAGAATGGAGATTCGCTGATTCGTTGACTTGCCGATTTGCTGATTTGCCGATTTGCCGATTTGTTGATTTGCTATTTGCGATTTGCAATTTGCAATGTGCCGACTGAAAGCAGATTGCGTCGAGGCCGAGGTTCAGTAGTTGCGCCGCTGCGCGCCCGCCGACGAGGCTGTAGTGGGGCAGGCCGGTCAGCGGGGAGAGGTAACCTATGGTGGCCTTGTTGCCGGACAGGAACGGCAGCGGCCCGCGGGCAACGACCAGCGCCCCCGGGTCACGGCGCAGGAGGTACTGGCACAGCGCCTCGCCGCTGAGGACGAAATAGTCCTCGCGTGGGTCTTTCTCCAGCGTCTCGACCGGGAGCGTTTCCAGCCGCCAGCGGTGGGTGGCGGGGTCAAGGAGCAATAGTCGTCTGTACATATTCCTCAACCTGCGAATCAGCGAATCAGCGAATCTGCGAGTCAGCGAATTCGATCAGCTTACCCAATTGTATACCAGTGTTCCCAAAACGCAATCAACGAGGGGAAAGCGTGTTGACTTCCGTGACGTGGTCCAGGTAATCCGCGATGTCGTGGTCTTGCACGCCACCGGCGCAGCAGGACCATATCTCTCCTTGTGGACACGCCTCCCCAACTTTCCGAAGACCTGCCAGGTTTTGGAAACCTGGCAGGTCTAACCGATTGGGAGCCTACCCGCCGGGCGATGGGCGATACCCGCCGCTATGCCGAGAAAATGAACCTGGCTGCGATGACGCCGCACCCGGAACTGGTTTCCACACGCTATTGCCTCGCCAATCCTGGGGAAGAATACCTGGTCTACTTGCAGTATGATATCCCCGATTGTCCCTTGTGCCAGCGTGTGCCCTGCGTGGTGGTGGACGACCTGGGGACGGAGCGGCTGACCGAATGGGCGGCCGAGGTGCTGTTTCGCATCTTCAATGCCCGGTACGTCGCCAAGGCGCACGCGCTGGTGGCGAGCAATGTGCGGCCCGAAGACCTGGCGGAGCCCCGGCTGCGTTCCCGGTTCCTGGACGTCGCCGTGTGCCACAGGGTGCCCAATGGGGGTGATGACTACCGGCAGGGCAAGGGCAGAGCAGAGGTCAGAGCATGACCGACAAAATGACCGGTAAAGGGCTGGCGGAAACCAGGTGCGTATTGCCGGAGAATCTGATGGTAGAGGAGTGGACAGTGCACGACAATCGGTCAGGTAGCACACGAACTCAAGCTGCAGTCACAGACCGCATTCATTGCTCCAGACTGACAATTCTCTTCCTCCTTTGCTGCTTGTACCAGAACCACGCTCCCGCCAGCAGGATCAGGAGCACTGCGATTCCGATTCCCACTGGCACTGGCAGGGCTGTACCCTGTTCTGAACGTTTCGGAGCACCCAGTGCTCCGCCATCTCCTGAGAGCACGAAAGCCGACCAGAAGTAGGGATTAGGGTACTCGGTTCGCACCTCCAGTTGTGCCTGGCGCAGCGCCTCGGCTTTGCCCATCCCCACCCGCAGATGGGTGTAGAAATGCTCCATCAACAACCCGGTGGAACGGTCGTCCACACTCCACAGGCTGGCAATCACCGTCGGCGTCCCGGCAAAGAAGAACGCTCGCGTCAGGCCCACCACCTCGTCTCCCGCACTCAACTCGCCCAGTTGTGTCTCGCACGCGCTCAGCACCACCAAATCAGCCTTCCGCAAGTCCAACTCGTAGATCTCTCCCACCGTCAGCCAGCCGTCGTTGGCTTTGTCAGGAGCCAGGGCTACTAGCGAACTCAACGGCGCAACCGGGTTGTAACGGCCGTGGGCTGCCAGGTGCAACAAGCAGACCTCACCCGTGCGCTCGCGCACTACGCCCTCAGTAGCGGCGGTGCCAGTCAGTGCCTCAGCCCCATACAGAACGGCAATCGCCTTGGCCTCCTGCTCGGCAAACGGCAGCGGCCCCAGGCTATCACGTTCGGTTCCCAGGGAGGCTGTGGCATCGAAGTCCGCGATGGCAGGACTACCCAGGATCAGCGGCAATCCTCCCGTGTGCCCGGTATTCTCTTGAATGAACGGCAACACACTGGCGCTGGGCAGGTAGGTGATGACGTAGTCGTCCAGCAGGAAACGTTGCCCGTCGGTCAGCGCGGTGAAGGGCACGTAGTGCAGCACATTGTGAGGCACGATCGCCAGGTGTGGCGTGGTCAGGTATGCTTTCAGCGGCGCGATCAGTTCGGTGTAGAGCGTCACCGCACTTTCGGGGTAGGCCGCTTCCAGGTTGGGGAAGCTGCGAAAGTCTGTGACCTGCGTGACAAGGTCTTCCCGGCTCACGTCCAACGCGACGGCGTGGAAGGAGCCACGGGCGATGATGAAGGCCAGGGTTTGGTTCTCCAGGATCCAGAAGGAGACCAGAGTAGTTTGCTCGTCCAGCAGAGCCTGCACATCTGGCAGGCCGAGCACACTGCGGCGGCCAGGGACGAGGGCGGCCAGTTGGCCGCCGCGTGCCTCGATCGCGGCCAGCGCAGCAGTGTATTCCTGCTCCGCCAGAGTCAACTGCGCTTCCACGTCGGCCACTAGCGCAGGGTCGGAGGGCTGTTGGGCGCGGGCGCGGGCCAGTGCGTCCTGGACAGCCTGGCGTGCAGCGTAGGCCTCTTGCTCGCGGGTCAGCAGGTCGGCGGCGGCGTTGTCGGAAAGTTCCACGTAGCCTGTGGCCATCGAATCCAGGAAGGTGCGGGCACGGCCCCGTTCGCTGGTGCGGAAGGCTTCGGCATCCTGGCCTTGCTCATGATACAGGCCGATGGTGTAGTCGTAGAGGCTGGCATATCGGGCGATGAAGCCAGCTCGCCCTGTCTCACTCCCGGCAGTAGCTCGCACTGACTCAAGTACTTCCATTGCCTGCTCATAGTAGGCCAAAGCTTGGTCGGGCTTACTTTGCCGCTCATAGACATAGCCGATACTGTACAATGTCCGTCCCTCGCCAGCACGATCGCCCACCTCCACCCGGATTGCCAGCGCCTGCTGGTAACACTCCAGCGCCTCCTCATAGCGCCCGTGGGAGTCGTAGACTCCGCCGATGTTGTTCAGCACAATCCCCTCGCCAGTCCGGTCGCCCACCTCCACCCGGATTGCCAGCGCCTGCTGGAAGTACTTCAACGCTTCCGCATAGCGTCCTTGGAAGTCATAGACTCCACCGATGTTGTTCAACGCCACCCCCTCGCTAACCCGGTTGCCCATTTCTTGGAAGATGGCTAATGCTTTTTGATGAGCATCCAATGCTTCCGCATAGTGTCCTTGGGCAAGGTAGACTCCACCGATGTTGTCCAATGTGACGCCCTCGCCGGCCCAGTCACCCGCTTCGTGTTGAATATCCAGTACCTGCTTATAGTAGGCCAATGCCTCCATGTAGCGGCCTTGCATACGATAGATCTCACCAATGTTATCCAACGTGGCTCCCTCACCAACCCAATCCCTAACCTCTCGCCGGATCACCAGCGCCTGCTGATAGACCCCCAACGCCTCCGAATAACGCCCTTGATGAGAGTAGACCACGCCGATGTTGTTCAGCGCAGATCCCTCGCCTGCCCGGTTTCCTACTTCGCGGTAGATCACCAACGCTTGTTGATAAACCTCCAACGCCGCTACATAGTCCCCTTGATTGTCGTAGACAAAGCCGATATTGTTGAGTGCTGTCCCTTCGCTGGCTCGGTTGCCCATTTCACGGAAGATAGTCAATGCTTGTTGATGAGCGTTCAATGCTTCCACATAGTGCCCTTGAGCAATGTAGACTCCACCAATATTGTCCAAGGTTATCCCCTCGCCAGTCCTGTCGCCCACTCCGCGCCGGATATCTAGTGCCTGCTCATAGTAGTCCAATGCCTCCATGTAGCGACCCTGCGCACGATAGATCTCACCGATGTTATTTAGTGTGGTTCCCTCGCCGACTCGGTCACCCAGTTCACGCACAATCGCCAGTGCCTGCTGGAATGCTTCCAAAGCCTCCACGTAGCGTCCTTGATAGGAGTAGGCCAACCCGATATTATTCCGCACGATCCCCTCAAGAAACTGGTTGCCCAGTTCACGCGCAATCGCTAGTGCCCCCTGGAACGTTTCCAATGCCTCCACGTAGCGCCCTTGATAGGAGTAGGTCAACCCGATATTATTCTGCACCGTCCCCTCAAGGGACCAGTCACCCAATTCACGTGCAATCGCCAGCACCCGCTGGTAGGCCTCTAACGCTTCAGTGTAGCGCCCTTGTTCGTCGTAGATCGAGCCGATGTTGTTCAAGGTAGTGCTCTCAAGTTGGCGACTGCCGCTAGTCCGAAAGACACCCAACGCAACTGCAAGAGCCTCTAATGCATCATCGTGGTCACCGTTATCATCGCATAACCGCCCTAAGGCCAGCGCACATATCCCGAGGCCATCGGGGCTGGCAAAGACCACCTGCTCTCGGTCGGCAAAGCCCGCTTCTAGCAGCGGCAAGGCCTCGCTTGCTCGCCCGTCGTGGAACAACCGCACTCCCTCGGCACACTGTGCCACGGGGTCGCCCTCCTGGGCTGGTGGCACGGCTGTAACGGGCATTCCCACCAAAAGCAGCAAAGCCAGTACAATCATCAACAGTAGCAGACACCGTATCACGTTCACGGATGTTCTTCCCGTAGGGCAGCTGTCGCCGTCGTATCTCCCAGCGCTTCGTACAGCGTCACCGCCTGGTCAAAGTGCGCTTCATCCCCCGTGGCCCGCCACAGGCCGGCGTGGGCAGCGGCCTGGGATTCCACATCACCCAACGCTTCGGCAGTGTTCAGCGCAGATTGGTAGGCTTGGGTGGCCTCAGTGGGTAATTGCATCGCCAGCAGCAAGTCGCCACGCCAGAGATAGATGGCCGGCGCGTCTATGGTGGCGGTGAGCGTATCCAGCAGCATTAGCGCCTCGCCGCGCAGTCCTTGACCAGCATAGTACACAGCCAGTGCGAACTGTCGTGCAGGATCGTCCAGAGGCAGGGCCAGGATGGCGTCCCGCTGCACTTCCGCTGCCGACTGTTGAGCTTCGCCTAATAACTGGAAGCCCAGCCCTCTCGCCGGATCTTCACCGGAATGATGGCCAGTATTCTCATCGGTGACGGAAAGCAGGTAATCCACCTCCGGCTGCAAAGTGGGGGCATCGGCTGGATAGCGCATCTCCGTGCCTGACACGTCCGCCTGCTGCCAGAGCGTCCGCCCGCCCCGGACAATGGCGACGGTGTAACTCAACGCACCAGCGTCGTGCCAGCGTAGGAGAGGCCGGTCATCCAGGATCGCCGTGTTACGTGGGTACAGGATGTAGGGAATGTCGGAAGTCTCGCAGCGCGGGGCCAGCAGATGCGTATCGCCATAGGTTAGCACCGGCAACGTCCCGGGCTGGCAGGGACACCCGCTCTCCTGATCCACAGTGCGCAGGGTGAGGTCAGCGCAGAGGATGGTGACCACCTGCCCGGTGGAGGGGCGGATGAGATCCCCCCAACGAATGACTGTACCAAAGGCAACGGGGACGTATCCCCGCCAGCCTTCCCGCTTGAGCTCTACCGTGCCCTGCGTGGTGAACAGGAGATTGGGGCCGGACTCGGCAGCAGGCGTGGTCGGATGGGACCCATTACAGCCCAACAGCCACGCCAACAAGGCAGTTGCAAGACAGCACAAAAATAACTGACGTTTGGTCACAACACTCATGGTACCTCCTGCCGCAGTTATTCCAATTGCTGGTGAATGGTCTTCCCCCAACTGCCTTGCTCCGGGGCTGTGCTGTCCAGATAACGCAGGCTGTCTTCAAACTGCGCGAGCGCAGCCTCTGGCATCCCCAATGCCTGGTAGGTCAGGGCCAGGTAGTAGTGGGGCACCGCGCTCCTGAATGCCACAGGCACCTCGCTTTCCAGCGCGATGGCCTCTTCCAACACTGTGCGGGCGCGTTCCGGCTCGTCCAGAGCGTGATGGGCCCACCCCAGATTGGAGAGCAACCGGTAGCGAATGACACGGTCTGCCTCTGTCGTGCCGGTCGCACGCTTCAGTCCGGCCTGGAGTACCTGTACCGCCAGTTCAGGCTTCCCCCCCAGGATGTGCAACTGCCCCAGATTGTTGTAGGCCGCGCTGAGGTTCAGGTCGTGGTCTATCGCCCTCTGATACCAGATGATGGCGTCGGTGGGACGGGCAATCTCCTCATAGACGTTGGCCAGGTGGTAGTAGCCCACGGCCATACCTGCATCCAGCGCGACGGCACGCTGGAAACTCCGCTGCGCGGCAGTCAGATTGCCCTCCAGTAGCGCATCCAGTCCGCGCTCGTTGTAGTAGACGGCCAACTGGGGCAGCAACACCAGCCGTCCGACCAGCACGAGCACGAAAGCCAGGGCAGCCATTGCGGCCATCGCCCCGGCGCGGAAGTGTGGCTTGAGGCGGGGGATGCGCTTGAGAATCCATTGGGCCAATTCTCTACCGCGCTGAGTAAATGGGCTGCCAGTGAGGAGTAAAGTAAACAGCGTGCCCAGGACCGAGAGTGCGTCTGGTGCACCGTCCCACAACCGTTTGATGATGTCAATTGCCAGAGAAAGCGTGAACACCATGAAGGTGCCCGTCAGCAATACCCAGGGCAGATCCTTCTCCTCTTCTCGCTTCTGTGCCTCTTGGTCGAGAAACCACCACCAGTGGGTGTCAGGAGGGCGAAGGGTCCGGCGCCAGACGGGCATGTCGTCTAACGCCAGGGCGGCCACTTGTTTGCACAACCGTTCATCCAGGGCGATCAGCAATTTGACCTGTCCGGGGGAAGGTGAGCGTACCTGTTGCTGCGCCGCCTCGACCTGATCGCGGGCCAGCAAGGCGGGAAGCAATGTTTGGTGATCGTCGTGCAGCGCATCCAGCGCTTGCTGGTAGTCCTCTAACGCTGCAGTCAATGGAGGCCTCGTCGGAGCCACTACCTGCGGTGACGATGGTGGCTGTTCGCACCTGCTCACCAGCCAGCGGAGTAAACGTATGAGCCAGTTTCCAGTCACACTTCGCCCTCCCCATTAACCTGACCGCGTCATTTTCCGCCCCACAGCCAACATGCCTGCCAGTCCTACCAGCATCAATGGCAATGCCAGGCTGGGACAGCAGCAACAGCGGTTCTTATCTACATCAGGCGAGGTCGGAGTCCTCGATATGTCGCCGAGCTTCCCGCCACCGCCCGATAGCACGAAAGCCGACCAGTAGTATGGGTTAGGATATTCGGCTCGCACCTCCAGTTGTGCCTGGCGCAGCGCCTCGGCCTTGTCCATCCCCTCTCGCAGATGGGTGTAGAAACGCTCCATCAACAACCCGGTAGACCTGTCATCCACACTCCATAGGCTGGCAACCACCGTCGGCGTCCCGGCAAAGAAGAACGCCCGCGTCATGCCCACCACCTCGTCCCCCGCACTCAACTCGCCCAGTTGTGTCTCGCACGCGCTCAACACCACCAGGTCAGCCTTCCGCAAGTCCAACCCGTAGATCTCTCTCACCGTCAACCAGCCGTCATTGGCTTTGTCACGAGCCAGGGCTACTAGCGAACTCAACGGCGCGACCGGGTTGTAACGGCCATGGGCTGCCAGGTGCAAAAAGCCGACCTCACCCGCGCGCTCGCGTACTACGCTCTCGGCAGCGGCTGTGCCAGTCAGTGCCTCAGCCCCATACAGAACGGCAATTGCCTCGGCTTCCTGCTCGGCAAACGGCAGCGGCCCCAGGCTATCACGTTCGGTCGCCAGCGAGGCTGTGGTGTCGAAGTCCGCGATAGCAGGATTGCCCAGGATCAGCGGCAATCCTCCCGTGTGCCCGGTATTCTCTTGAATGAACGGCAACACACTGGCGCTGGGGAGGTAGGTGATGACGTAATCGTTCAGCAGGTAGTGCTGTCCGTCGGTCAGCGCAGCGAAGGGCAGGTAGTGCAGCACCCCGTGGGGCACGATCACCAGGTGTGGTGTGGTCAGGTATGCTTTCAGCGGCGCGATCAGTGCAGTGTAGAGTGTGACCGCGCTTTCGGGATAGGCTGCCTCCAGGTTAGGGAAGTTGCGAAAGTCGGTGATCTGCGCGAGCAGGTCTTCCTGGCTCACTTTCAACGCGACGGTGTGGAAGACGTCGTGGGTGACCACGAAGGCTAGGGTTTTGTCCTTCAGGACCCAGAAGGAGATCAGAGTGGTTTGCTCACCTAGCAGGGCCTGCACCTCTGGCAGGCCGAGTACAGTGCTGCGGCCAGGCACGAGGGCTTTCAGTTGGCCGCTGCGAGCCTCAATGGCGGCCAGTGCGGCGGCATGTTCCTGCTCCGCCTGGGTCAACTGCGCTTCCAGGTCGGCCACTAGCACAGGGTCGGGGGGCTGTTGGGCGCGGGCGCGGGCCAGCGCGTCCTGGGCAGTCTGGCGTGCAGCATAGGCCTCTTGTTCACGGGCCCGCAGGTCGGCGGCGGCATTGTCGGAGAGTTCCACATAGCCGGTGGCCATCGAGTCCAGGAAGGCGCGGGCACGGCCACGTTCGCTGGTGTAGAAGGCTCTTTCGCCTTGACCTTGCTGGTCGTATGTCCAAACAGCGAAGTAGTAGAGGTCAGCATACTGGGCGATGAAGGCAACCCGCCCTGGTTCACTGCCGGCGACAGTGCGTACTGACTCAAGGATGCCCATTGCCTGCTCGTAGTAGTCCAGCGCCTCATCTACCTGGCCTTGCTGCTGGTAGACAAGACCGATGTTTTGCAGCGTGAGACCTTCTCCGACCTGATCGCCCACCTTGCGCGAGATCGCCAACGCTTGCTGGAAGAAATCCAACGCCTCTGCGTAGCGACCCTGGTCATGGTAGACCGCGCCGATGTTACCCAGCGTTGCTGCCTCACCGGCAGGGTCATCTACCTCTCGGCGGATCGCTAGCGCCTGCTGATAGGCCTCCAACGCCTCCGTGTAGCGCTCCTGGCGGTCATAGACCGTGCCGATGCTGCTCAGTGTGGCTGCCTCGCCGACACGGTCGCCTACCTCGCGTCGGATCGCCAACGCTTGCTGAAAGAAATCCAACGCCTCTACGTAAAGTGCTTGCTTGCCGTAGGCTATGCCGATGTTATGCAGCGTAGCCCCTTTTTCGCCACCGGCGCTCACCTCATGCAGGATCGCCAGCGCCTGCCGGTAATACTCCAGTGCCTCCGTGTAGCGACCCTGAGAGTCGTAGATCTCGCCAATACTGTTCAGCGTCGTCCCCTCGCCGGCCCGGGCGCCCAACCCGCCGTAGATCGCCAGCGTCTGCTGCAAGACCTCCATCGCCTCCGCATAGCGCCCTTGGGAGTGATAGACCTTACCGATGTTGCTCAGCGTTAGCCCCTCACCGGCGCGGTCGCCCACCTCGCGCTGGATCGCCAGTGCCTGCCGGAAATACTCCAGCGCCTCCGCATAGCGCCCGTGGTCAGCGCAGACTGCCCCGATGTTGTTCAGTGTGGTCCCTTCGCCAGCGCGGTCGCCCACTTCGCGCCGGATCGCCAGTGCCTGCCGGAAATACTCCAGCGCCTCCATATAGCGGTCCTGGTCGGCGCAGACTGCCCCAATGTTGTTCAGTGTGGTCCCTTCGCCAGCGCGGTCGCCCATCTCGCGTGCAATCGCCAACGCCTGCTGGTAGGCCTCCAGCGCCTCCGCATGGCGACCCTGCTGGTCGTAGACCCTGCCGATGTTGTTCAGCGCACCCCCCTCGCCGGCCCGGTCGCCGACCTCGCGTGCAATCGCCAACGCCTGCTGGTAGGCCTCCAATGCCTCTGCATAGCGCCCCTGGAAGTCATAGATCTGGCCGATGTTGCTCAGTATGGCCCCCTCAGTAGCACGGTCGCCCATCTCGCGCAGGATCGCCAGTGCCTGCTGATAATACTCCAGCGCCTCCGGGTAATGACCCTGGGATCCGTAGACCAAACCGATGTTGTTCAGAGTGGTGCCCTCAAACCAGTGATTCTTGCTGGTCTGAAAGACCTCCAGGGCCACAGCATAAGCCCCCAGCGCACCATCTGGGTCGCCGATATCATCACGCAGCCCCCCCAGGGCCAGCGCGCACATACCCAGATCATCGAGGCTGGCAAAAGTCACTCGCTCT
>Ga0315285_10008133_pt1 | contig 10763 bp, 8 predicted proteins | sample YL17G09_36_MG_FD_203698 | JGI IMG/M metagenome (GOLD analysis project Ga0315285, IMG submission 203698) | Sediment microbial communities from Yellowstone Lake, YNP, Wyoming, USA - YL17G09_36 | ecosystem: Environmental > Aquatic > Freshwater > Lake > Sediment | place: USA: Wyoming | collected... | reverse complement strand
TGGCGGTGGAAGACGAGGAAGGGAATCCGCTCACGAGGGCGGTGGTGACGGTCGAGTTTTTCTGAGCTTTTTCTGGTATCCCCCGGCTTCGCCTGTTATAATCGCCGCGAAGATGGTAAGCAAGCTCCCGCCCCCTGCCTTGGACCTTGGCCCGGTCCTGGCCCGGGCCGAACGACTTCTCGCGGAGCGCTTCGGCCACGCCCAGTTCCGGCCGGGCCAGGAAGAACCTCTGAAATCCATCCTTTGCGGCCACAATCTCCTGGTGGTGATGCCGACCGGAAGCGGCAAGTCATTGCTTTACCAGTTGTCCGCGCTTCTTGAGGACGGGATCACCCTGGTGGTGTCGCCCCTGATCGCGCTGATGAAAGACCAGGTGGACGAGCTCGAGCGCAAGGGCATTCCCGCCACCTTCGTCAATTCGAGCCTGAGTCTCGAGGAACAGCGCTCGCGCCTGCAGGCCTGCGGCCAGGGGCGCTTCCCTCTGCTCTACGTGGCGCCGGAGCGGTTCCGGAGCGCGGAGTTCCTGGCCTGGTTGCAGCGCATCCAGGTTTCGCGGATGGCGGTGGATGAGGCCCACTGCATCTCCCAGTGGGGCCACGATTTTCGACCCGATTATCTTCAGCTCAAGCGCTTCCGCGAGCAAATGGGCCGGCCGCCGGTGCTCGCCCTTACCGCCACCGCCACGCCCCGGGTTCAGCAGGACATTATCGAGTCGCTGGGTCTCCAGGCCGGGGAAGTGGACGTGCATGTGCACGGCTTTGATCGGCCCAACCTCGCGCTTCGGGTCGTATCTGCCTATACCGAAGCGGAAAAGCTGGACTTCCTGGCCGATTTCCTTTCCCGGCAGCCGGGATCTGGCATCCTCTACACCGGCACTCGCAAGATGGCGGAAAAGGTCGCTGCCGCGCTCCATTCGGTGGAGCCTCACATCGGCGTTTACCACGCCGGCCTGGAGGCCGAAGATCGGTCCCGGGCCCAGGAGGCTTTTCTCTCCGGCCGCGACCGGGTGGTGGTGGCGACGATTGCCTTCGGGATGGGCATTGATAAGCCCAACGTGCGCTTCGTGGTTCACTTCCATTATCCCGGCTCGGTCGAGCAGTATTACCAGGAAATCGGCCGCGCCGGCCGCGACGGGATCGCCTCCCGGTGCGTGCTGCTCTACTCGCCCCAGGACCGTTTCCTCCGGGAGTATTTCATTGACCTCAATTACCCCGGCCCGGAATTGGTCGAGCAGGTTTACGAGGCGTTGTGGCGGATTCCAGACAATCCGGTCATGCTCACTTACGCGCAGATTACCCAGCGCTGCGTGGATAAGGTCAAGGAAGGCCAGGTGGGGGCCGCGATCAAGCTGTTCGACGGCGCTGGCGTCACCCGGGCCTTCTCGGGCGAGCCCAAGATCGCGATCACCCTCGAGCAACCCGGCGCCGAGCTCTTGGCCCGGTTGCGCGGCCCGGTGCAGCGGCGGCTGCTGGAAGCGCTTTCCGCCAGCGCCGACCTTGAAGCCCCCGGCCGCTTCGAAGTCGGCCTCTCCCAGCTTGGCCGCGACTCGGGTTTTTCCGAAGAGCAACTGCGCCGGGCTTTGAGCGCGCTCGACCACGAGGGGATGATCCGCTACGAAGCGGCCTTTCGCGGCCGCGGGGTGGAAAAGTTAATCGCCTCGCCTCCGCCCTTTGACCAGTTGGCGATTGACTGGGAGAATCAAAAGCGGCGCCGGCGGATGGAAGAGGAAAAACTTGCGGTCATGGAAAGCTACATCCACACCCACGGCTGCCGGCGGGAGTTCGTTCTCCATTACTTCGGCGAGCAGGTCAAGCTCCGCTGCGGAACTTGCGACCAGTGCGCGCCGGAGGAGTTGAAGGCGGGGCCGAGCGTGCTGCAAACCGATCCCGAAATCGCCCGCGCCGTCCTGGTGGCCGAGCTCCATCTCCGCTTCCACCTGGGCAAAGGCAAGCTCGCCCGACTCTTGACCGGCTCCCAAGACGCTGCCCTCATCGCGCATGGGTTGGACGAGAACCCGGCCTACGCCACGGTTGATGCTTCCCGGACCGAGGTCAAGGAAGTCATCGAGGAGCTGCTCCGGGAAGGCTTTCTGGAGAAAGCCGGCGAGCCGGACCGCCCGGTCCTGGCCCTCACCGACCTCGGGCATCGCGCCGCTCTCGCGATCGAAGCCGAGTCCGAGCGCACCCCACCCCCTCGCCCGGCGCGAAGCCCCGCGCCGGCTCCGGCCGGGGGGCGCTCCCGCGCCGTCACCGACCCGGAGATCGAGTTGGAGGTTTTGAAGTGCGTGGCGGAACTGAAGTCCGCCTTGGGCGCGACCAAGATCGTGGAGATCCTCTCCGGCTCGCACGCCCAATGGATCGGCCCCTCCGGCGCGGACCGGCTGGCGGCCTACGGTCGGGTTGCTTCTCCCCGGGAACGAATCCGGGAGGTAATCGGGGAGATGTTTAAGAAGAAGCTCTTGCGCAAAAGCGGCGACCCGCGCTATCCGGTGGTCCGGCTGAGCGAAACCGGGCAAGCCCGACTCGACCAGAGCCGGAGCGCATCCCCGCTCCGTCCGGTTGAGCCGCCGCCTCCGCCCGAATCAGCCCGGGAGGAAGGACCGGGCGCGGGTTTGGAAGCTCTGCTCGAGCGGCTGTTGATGGCGGAGCCGGAGGAAGCCAAGTCGCTCCTGCCCGAGCTGCGCTGGTTCCATCCCCGGAACCTGGCCGAGCGGCTGAGCCAGCGCTTTGATCGGTCTCCAAGCAGCCGGGTGCAAGCCCGCGCCGTTTGGGCGGCCGGCGAATTGTGCGGCCGCTACGGTCTCTCCTTTCTGCTGCGGGCCGCGGTCTCACCGACCGATAACCTGCGCCGGCTCGCGGCTTCGGCCTTGGGCAAGGCGGTGGAGAGCATCCGCGAGGAATCGAAAAACCTGGATCAGGACCTGGAGCAGGCCCGCCGGGTCTTATCCAAGCTGACGCAGGATCCCGCTCCCCAGGTGCGACAATACGCCCAGAAATCGCTCGACAATTGTAATTGGGGGTCAGGTCTTGACATTTGACATTACATAATTGCATAGACAATTCCCGTGGCCTGATGCGGCTTGGAGGTCAGGCCTTTTCATTTTGCTTTAATCCGACCCAGGCGCTTTAAGTTTCAAGCGAAGCTCTGACTCCAAGGCAGGTAAGTGAGGGTCCGGCCCGTAATAGCGGAAATGGCCGATGATCGGGTAGGCGAAGAGCACGTCCTCCAAGCGCGGCCCGGCCCCGATGTTATGCACAACCATATAGCGCTTCCCGTCCGCGGAGCGCCGGTCCACCGCCAGCCCGAGGTGGCTGATCCCGCCGCCTAAATCCCAGGCCACGATCTCCCCCGGCGCGTAGTCCGCCGGGTTGGAGGTGATCGCCAAAACCTCCCCCTTGCGCTTGAAAAAAACCATCAGGTTGGGCACCCGCCGATGGTCAATGTTGGGGTCCGGCCGGGTCAAGCCCCAGAGCGGCGGGTAAAGCCGGAAATGGGCCTGCATGTCCTCGTGCACTTCCTTCTGCAGGTCCACCCCCACTTTCCGAAAAGCCCGGATCAACACGTCGCTGCACACCCCGCGATCGTCGGGCACGTCGCCGCCCGGGTAGGGGATCGAGAGGTAGCTCGGATCGTAGCTGACTGGGCGGGTCGTCTGCTCGATTGCCGCGGCCGCGAGCCGGGCCAGGAAGGGGTCCCGCTCGCCGGGAGCCGGCGGGGCGCTCGGTTCTTGCGCGGCGGCCGGATAGCTGGAATTCCAGAGGCAAAGGAAAAGAGGCCGGCGGAAGCCGGCCAGCCAGCCGGCCGCGGCCAGGAAGAACCCCAGCCCGAGGATCAGGCCAACCCGGGCCGGTGAGCGGACTTTCCCTTCTTTCATTTTTGCGATTGGCATCATGCGATTGCGATTGTGCGATTGGGGTCGGGTCTTTACATTTTACATTCGTACTGACCAAAGCGCCTTAAGTTTAAAGTAAAGTTCTGACCCCAATGCTCAAAGTAAAGTTCTGACCCCAATGCTCATTTTTGCAAACGGAGTTCGATCTGCTGCTTGGTTTCCTGGAGCTTGGCGGCGAATTGGCCGGCCGCGGACTTGGCCAGGCGCTCGAGCAGGGGGAGCGATTTTTCCGTGCCGATCTTGGCCAAGGTCTCGAGGGCCGCGAGCTTGACCGGCTCGCTCTCGCCCGTGTCTTTCTTGAGCCGGGAGAGGAGTTTTTGCTTCCAGCCGGCCTCCGCGCCCAGCAGGCCGAGGATCACGGCTTCCACGTCCTCGTCTTCTCCCACCGGCACGTTTCCCATTTGCGCCAGCGTCTTCAAAGCCTGGACCTTGACCAGATCTTCCTCGCTCTCCCCCTCTTCCGGCCGGAGCCGGCGGGCCACCTGGCCGGCCAAATCCGCGGGCGGGGCCGGCAGCAGGGCCAGACAGCCCAACGCCCGGCGCCGGACCCGGGGGTCGGGATCATCCAGGGCCGCGGCCAGCTTGGGAAGCGCGGTGGGCCCGACCAGGCGGAAGAGCGCGGTCAGGGCTTCTTCCCGCAGTTGCGGCTGCGAGTGCCGCAGGAACCGCTCGAACCGGGTCAGGTCCTCTTTCAGGCTGGCCTGATGGTCCTCTTCGGAGTCGCCCCCCGGCTGCAGCGCGAGCTGGCCGAGGATAAAGATCGCGTTGCGCTGCAAGGCCCAGGGCTGGGCCGGGTCGTCCGCCGCCGCCCGGATATACTTGCGGGATCGGCCCCCGATCCGGATCAGCGCGTCAATCGCCCCCTTGCGCACCCCGCGGTCCCCGCTTTCCGCCAAAACTTGCACCAGCACCTCAATCCCTCTCTCGCCGAGCATCCCCACCACCTCGTCCAGGCCGGCCCGGGTCTCCTTTTTCTCGGTGAGGAACTTGTCCTTGAGGCTGGCGTATTGTCCGCGCCACACGTATTCGATCTCGTCTTCGATCTCGCCCCGCAGCTTCTTCAGTTGCTCGGGGTCCCGTTGCTGGGCCTGGGTCAGAGCCTGGCAAAAGAAGTAGAGGTTGGGATAATCGCGGTTATCGAGCAACTCCGGCAAAATCCGCCGCCAGTAGCGGAGAAAAAGCTGGTGGTCTTCCGGCGTGCGCGCCTCGGCAAACTTGCCGGTGTAGTACGAGGGGTTCTGGGAGAAGGCCTGGGCCAGCCGGACCGTGTTGATCCGGTCCTGCACCACCTGGGGCAGCTCTTCGAATTTCAGGATCTCCTGGAAATACAGGTTCTCCAGAAACGCTTCCCCGCCCTCCACCTTCTCCTCGATGACCCGGACCGAGATGTATTTTAAAATACGTTTGATCCCGTTCTGCCGGTCCCGGAGCAACTCCGAATCCGGCTTGCTCTCGAGCTCCGCCTTGAGCGCTTTCATCTCCGCAAAAACAAACTCGGAAGTGGGGAGCAAAATGGTCATGGGAAAATGCTGGATCAGGGTCTGCTCCAGTTCCTCGGCCTGCATCCCCTCCACGTGCCGGGCGATCAGGTAGCAGTTGATCACCATGTCCTTGAGCAGATGCGGCTCGCGCAGCGGCCGCAAAATATCCTGGATGATCCGGGCCTTGAGCCGGTTGAGCTCGGCCGGGGAGAGGTTCTGGAACATGGGCACTGTGCGCAGGTCCTTGGCCAGCCGCTGGATCGCCATCTCCACCCGCCAGGGCAGTTTCAGCCCCAGCTTGATCATGTCGTCCTGGAACACGGTGGAAATGTCCTGGATGTTGTTCCGCACCAGCGCCTCGGTCAGCAGGTGGCCGACCTCGCTCGAACTCTCCCGGTCCACCGCCGGGTCGCTCATGATGTCCACGAAGGTCTCGAAGTGCTCGGCCGAGATCCCGCCCTTGATCATGAAACTGACCAGGCCCTTGCGCTCGAAATACTCGCGCAGCTTGGGCAAGAACATCTCCGCGGCGCCGGCGCTGAACAGCGAGCGCAGGCTGACCGGCTCATCCAGCACCCCGCTGACCAGGATATCGGAGGCCTCGGTGGTGAAGCGGGAGATCAGCCCGATCTCCGGCTCATCCTTCAGGGCCGAGCCCAGGGCGGCATACAGACCCTGCTTGGCCTTCTTGCTCTCCGGGTGCTCGGGCGCGTAATAGCCGGAGCGGAGCATGGCCTTGACCAGCACTCCCACAAACTGCGAGATGGGTTCCAGCCGCTTTTTATCCGCCTCCGAAAACGTCTTGCGCACCCGCTCGGCCGGCGCGGTCGGCGCTTTGATCTCCTGCCGCAAGGGCCGGGCCACAATCTCTTCCGTTCCCACCGCTTGGCGGAGAAAATCAATGGCCTCGCCTTTCAGCAGCTCGGGCGAGGTCTCCTTGGCTGCGGGAGCCTCCTGGACACGCGGAGGTGCGGGCGGCGGGGGCGCGAGTTTCGGAGAAAGTTCTTCTGAAACGGGGACTGCCTTGACCGCCGGCTGGGCCACGCTCGGCGCCGGGGCCGGGGAGGGCGGCGGAGCCGCCGCCGTTTGCAAGGGAGTTTCTGGAGCGACCGGGCTTAAGGTGATCTTCGGACCTTCCGATCCCGGTTCCGCCAGCGCCGGAGGCGGTTGCTCTTCGGAAGCCGGCGTGAACTTGATTTGGGGTGCCTCCGGGCTCCGAGGGGGAGGCGGAGCGGGCGAAGGCGGCTCCGGTTTCGGCGGCGGGGCCGCCGCGGCTTTGGGCTTGGCCGCGGCCGGCGGGAGCCCGAGCAGGGTGCGGTAAATTTCGATCCGGCTGAGCTTCTCCTTCAGTTCCTCCAGCTTGAGCTGGTCCTCCCGCAGGACTTGCACCGCCATGCCCGCCTTTTGGCCAACTGCCTCGGCTTCCGCGGCATCCTGGATTTTGACGACTTCTCCAAGGAAAGAAACGTTCTCTTCGAGCTCAGGCAAGGTGAGGACCAGCTCCAGGATATCGTGGAGGGAAGAGGGTTGGGTGGTTTTGATATAAAGACCGCCGTGGCGCAGGTTGCTCTCGTATTCCCGGCAGAACGACTCCACCGAGGGGTATTTGATGCGAAGCTTCTTGACGGCGTGGGCCACGATCCCTCCGGCGCCGGCGCCCGCGGGAGCGCGCGGAGGATGCCTTGACGCTTCCTGGCCAAGGCACCGGTTGCCCCTAGCCTGGGTATCCCTTTCCAGGCTAACTTGAACCGCTTTCCATAACTATTGTAATCGAAATGGACTCAACCGGTCAAACGGGCCCGACCCTGCTCCGCGGAAAGGCCGGTCACTCGGACTACCTTGCGGTGAGACTTTTCGCCGGAGACAAGCTCCACCCGGTTGGCCGACACCTCCAGGACCCGGGCGAGAAACTTGAGCAGCCGGCGGTTGGCCTGGCCGGCCACCGGCGCCGCGGTCAGGCGGACTTTCAGAAACCCCTCCGGCGTCGGCCCGACCACCTCGTCCTGGCGCGCCCGCGGCTGCACCTTAAGCCGCAGCCGCAAGTGGTCGCCCCGGTCTTCCAGCCAGGCCGCTTCCGACCCGGGGGCCACCTTCTATTTCTCCCGGGGCCTGGCCGCGAACCGCTTCACCTTCTCTTCCTGCCCGGCCGTTTCCGCTTCTTCCTCCCGGCCCACGTCCAACAGCTTCAGGTGGGTGACCAGGGTGGCCCGCAAATCCTCTTCCAGCAAGAGCCGCTCGCGTTTCAGCTCCTGGATCTTTTCCTCCAGCTCCACCACCCGCGCCTGCGCCCGCTCCTGAATCCGCTCCGCCTCCAGCTCCGCCTCGGACAAGATCACCTGCGCCTCTTTCACCACGTTGTTCTTCATGTCCTGCGCGATCTTCTGCGCCATCATCATCGTCTCTTTCAGCGTCTGCTCCCGGTCGCGGTACTCCGCCAGCTGCGACTTGAGCCGGGAAAGCTCCTCGGTCAGGTAGTGGTTCTCCTTGATCTTCTCCTCCAGCTCGGTGGCCACCATCTCCAGAAAGATGGACACTTCCTCCCCGTCGCACCCCCACAGCCGGTTGCGAAACTTGTGGTTCTGGATATCCAACGGCGTGATCTTCATCGCGCTCCTCCTCCCGCGGCCTCCTCCCAGCCGCCTACCCTCTCTTCCCCAACTCCTGCGCCCGCAGCGTGGCCTTCTCCACCGCCTCGATCAGCGCGCTTCTCACCCGCGCCCGCTCCAGCACCGCCAGCCCGGCAATGGTGGTGCCCCCGGGCGAAGTGACCATGTCCTTGAGCTTGGCCGGGTGTTCCCCGGTCTCCAGCACCATCGCCGCGGCACCCGCCACCGTGCGCGCCGCCAGCTCCAGCGCCGCCTCCCGCGTTAGCCCCATCTTCACCCCGCCGTCGGCCAAGGCCTCGATCACGAGATACACATAGGCCGGGCCGCTGCCGGAGAGACCGGTCACCGCGTCCAGCAGCGACTCGTTGGCAAACTCCAGGGCCGGGCCCAGGGCGGAAAGGATCTCCCGGGCCAGGGCCTTTTCGGCCGGCCGCACTTTGGGCCCGGCGTAAAAACCGGACACGCCTTTCCCGATCAGGGCCGGCGTGTTGGGCATGGCGCGGACGATCCGGGCGGTAGGTCCGAGGTATCCGGCGATCAGGCTGATCGGAATTCCGGCCGCGATGGAGAGCACCAGGGGGCTTTTTTTGGCAAGCGGCCCGATCTCCCGGAGCACGGGCTCCATCGCCTGCGGCTTCACCGCCAGCACCGCCACGTCGCAGGACCGGAAAAGCTCGCCGTTGCTTTTCGCGGCGCGGATCCGATAGGCCTTCTGCAGGGTCTGGAGCTTGTTGCGGTCCACGTCAAACGCCAGGACCCGGCTGCCCGGCACCCCGCTCTTGACCAGGCCCCGGATCATGGCCCCGGCCATGTTGCCGGCCCCCACAAAACCCACGGTCTGTTGCTTGCGCATCATCTTGCTCCGAATATCGCCGTGCCTACCCGCACCATGGTCGCCCCTTCCTCGATCGCCACTTGAAAGTCGTGCGACAGGCCCATGGACAGCTCCCGCAACTCGGCTCGCCCAAGAAGCCGCGCCTGCTCTTGATCGCGCAGCTCCCGCAGCCGCCGGTAAAACGGCCGGCTCGGCTCGCCCTCCGGGAAATAGGGCGGCATGGTCATCAGACCCCGGAGCTTCAGGTGCGGGCGCAAAAGCGCCGCCTCGATCACCTCCGGCAGTCCGGCCTCGGTCATGCCCGACTTGCTCTCTTCCCCGCCCAGGTTCACCTCCAGCAGAATCTCCTGGACCAGGCCCTTCCCGGCCGCCCGCTTCTCCAGCTCCTCAAGCAGCTTCACGCTGTCCACCGAGTGGATCAGCGCCGCTTCGCCCGCCAGGTGCTTGACCTTGTTGGTCTGCAAGTGCCCGATGAAGTGCCAGCGCACCCGCGGGTCCGACACCTCCGCCTTCTTCTCGCGCAGCTCCTGCGCGTAATTCTCCCCGAAATCAACCTGCCCGGCTCTAATCGCCGCCTGGATTTCCTCTACCGGCTTGGTCTTGGACACCGCCACCAGCAGCACCTCGCCCGGGTCCCGGCCCGCTCTCCGCGCCGCCTCCGCCATGCCCTGGCGGACCGCAGCCAGCCGCTCGGCAATCCCCTCAGCCATGGCCGGGCCGAGGCTCGATGATCCCGAGGCGCAAAAGGTCGCTCACCAGCTCGGCCATGGGCAGGCCCACCACGTTGGTGTAAGAACCCGTGATCGCCTCCACCAGCGCCGCGCCCATCCCCTGCGCCGCGTAAGCCCCGGCCTTGTCATACGGCTCGTCCGTGTCCAGGTAGGCCTCGATCTCCGCCGGGCTCAAGGCCCGGATGTGAACCTCCGAGCGAACCGCCTTCTCCACCCGCTTGCCTTCCACCGGCCAAAACAGGCAATAGCCGCTGATCACCTGGTGCCGCCGGCCCGCGAGCTTCTGCAAAAACCGGCGCGCCTGCTCCCGGTCCCGGGGCTTGCCCAGAATCTCGCCCTCCAGGATCACGATGGTGTCCACCCCCAGATACCAGCGGCCCGCGTCCGCGCCCGGCCGGCGGGCCACGTTCTCCGCCTTTTCCCGGGCAAAGCCGAGGGCACTGGCGGCCGGGTCGCCCGGGGCATGGTTGGTTTCGGCAATGGCGCTGGGGATGATCTCAAACTCGATCCCCGCGAGGCCCAAGAGCTCCCGCCGGCGGGGAGAAGCCGAAGCCAGCACCAGCGGCATCTTATTGCGATACATGGAAGTTATTGACAGTATAACCTATTTGGAAAGGCATGGCAAGGCGGGAGCCGACCAGGAGTCAGTACTGCCTACTTTCCGAGTATCCGCAGATTACGCAGATTCTATTCCCGTTTCCGTGAACGTGAACGTGCACGAAATCGGTTGGCGGTTGGCGGAAAGGCGGCTCTCTCCAATTCCAACAGAGGCAGGACAGCCCATAAGAAAAAACCTCTCATTCCTCGTAAAGTTTAAAGTAAAGTTCTGACCCCAATCCGCTTGACAAGCTTAAAGAAATTTGCTATGGAATGGTGCAATCTGAATCAAAATCTTAAAAACTGTGCCATATAGATAGTTCCTTTTCTCAGGCCCTCAAGCCTGGAGTTGAAGACAAAAGCCAGCCTAAAGAGAGGCGTGAGCGTTTGCACTTCTTAATCGAGTTTGGCACAAGGAGCTTCTTGGAAGATCCCTGGGAGGTAGGTTTACCTTGCCGGGGATTTTTTCTTTAGCGGTGGATTTGCGCGGCTGAGGTCAGCCACGCCCCTAAGGAGTTCATTTGATCGGGGGGGAGCGAAGATGAATGAGCAAAAGAAGAGCAGCAAGAGCAAAGTGAGCTGGGTGATAGCCCTAGTCGTGGTGCTGGCGGTGTTGGCAGG
>Ga0315285_10008131_pt1 | contig 10764 bp, 10 predicted proteins | sample YL17G09_36_MG_FD_203698 | JGI IMG/M metagenome (GOLD analysis project Ga0315285, IMG submission 203698) | Sediment microbial communities from Yellowstone Lake, YNP, Wyoming, USA - YL17G09_36 | ecosystem: Environmental > Aquatic > Freshwater > Lake > Sediment | place: USA: Wyoming | collected... | reverse complement strand
CAGGGCTGCTTGGTTCATGATATACAGCTTGAAGACAGGGGCGGTTGGTTTTCTTTTCATTCCCCCATTATATTAAACTTTCTATAAATCGCGAAGGGGCTGTCCTTCTTCTTTTTGGACAGCCCCTTTTACTTTTTTAACCTCTCGTTTAGACTTCAACATTCCAGTGCTTGTACTTTTGATTCTTACCCAGTAGGATATCTTCAAACAGCAGGCGTAACCTGGTTGTAATCGGACCCATCTCACCACTGCCGATCGGACGGTGATCGACCCTGGTCACAGCAGTGACCTGGGCTGCAGTACCTGTCATGAAAAACTCATCGCAGATGAATACCTCAGTCCGATCTATGGAGCGTTCTGTTACCGGAATATCTAATTCATGCTTCGCCAGCTCGATGATCGAGCGGCGAGTGATTCCCTCCAGAATATTATCGGTCACCGGTGGTGTGACCAGCTCACCGTTTCGCAGCATAAAAATGTTCATGGCACTGCCCTCTGAGACATGACCATTCTGGTCCAGGACCAATGCCTCGTCAAAGCCCGACCGTACCGCATCGGTCTTGATGAGCGCGGAATTGACGTACGCCCCGCTCACCTTCCCGCGTGCCGGGATCATATTATCATCGATACGACGCCACGATGAAATCGTAACGTGCGCACTGGTGTCATTCTTAATATACTTTTCAAAGGGGACAACATAGATGGCCAATTCATCGGTCAGGTCGTGCAAACGGACACCGATCCCTTCTGTCGCCTTGAAGATGAGAGGACGGATGTACACGTTGCGTTGGTAACCTTCCACGCGTAGAAGATCAAGAGTGATCTGTGTCAGGCTTTCATCATCCTGTTGGACTTCCATACACATCATACGGGCGGAAAGAAGCAAACGCCGGTAGTGGTCCAGGGGACGAAAAACGAAGAGTTTTTTCTTCTCTTCGTTCCAGTAAGCGCGTAGACCACCAAATACAGCAGTCCCGTAGTTGAGGGCGTGGGTGGCGATACCAATTTTCGCCTCCGAATAGGGTACTATCTTGCCTTGAAAATAAGCATGCTTGGGAGAATCCATAGGCTCCTCTTGAATGGAATGGTTGCAGCCCCCTACTGCGAAATAATTATACTCCATACGATATAACTGTCTCTCTAACGCCCGAAGGTAGAACCTATGCCTGAGGGCTGAAGGGAATAGTATTGAAGCACAGACAAAGTGAATGATGCAGGGATGACCGAAAAACCATCCCTGTTGTATCGTTAATGATGACGAGGCTTCAACCAGAAGGTTTCCTCACCGGATAAAGGGGGTTTGAGCGCCATGGCTTCCAGCGACATGACGCGGCTGTTGGCAAAGTAAGTGAAATCGAAATCGGTTGGATCGCCAGCCTTTTTCCCGGGTGTGGGCATCAAACGGGCAGTGAGCGGTTTATCCAAACGCAGGGCTAAAGCCGCGAGATCGAGCAGTAATGCAGCGATATGTTCGCTGGTCACATCTCCGGGCAGCGGTACCGTATCCAGGCCGGTACCGCTTACAGCTGAGTAGAGCAGCATGTCTTTAACTGTCAGGACACCCTCACCGGCGCGCTGCGCCATCACAGCATCCTCCAGGATGGGCTGCATGAATCCGCTAAAACCTGCGTGAGGGAAATCTGCCCGGTCAACCGCTCCTGCAAGGATGGCGGCCGCTGCCAAGGATCCATGTAAACCAACCTTTGGGACACCCATCCGTTCAACTGCTGCGCCCAGGGACAGGCTTTCTTTTGGGAAGGGAGCCAGGGAGAAGTCGATCCCGTTGAATTTGACCGCGAACCTGTGATCCAGCGACTCAGTGATAGAGACCAGTTTCCTGGCATTGCTTTCCAGGGAAGTGATCAGCCCCTTTTGCCCTTCGTCTATGGTCTTTGCATTCTCGAACGCTGCCACCGCCAGGTCGGCTGCTTCGGTTGCGATGGCAAAAACTGGTTCATCTCCAGCATGGTAAGCCGCTGGAAAGAAGGCTGCCCCAGGTCCAACATTTGCCAGTGCAGCAAAGCGCAGGTTGGCGAATCCATCAGGCATGATGGTGCTGCAGCGAACGATCACCTCTGCACAGGCTTTCACCGCTTTCAATGAAATACCCTTCTCCACAGATGCCATCTCACCTGAAAAAAAGATGTTCTGCGATGCAGCAATGGCTTCGGGGATGAAATCATAACTTTCCGGGACCTCAATCAAGGCTGGGCCGAGAGCGGCATAAGCCGCCTCAGCTACTGGTAGAGCGGCTTCCATCGCCTCAGCCAGTTTTGGTATTTCAGAGAGCTTGTCTACGCCGAGTAGGAGAGGGAATGGGATCGTTGCCAGCCGCGTGGTCTGGACCTCATAGCCGGCAGCCATAAAAGCTGGTCTTGCCTCGGCAAGGAAGGCACCAGCCGCCTGGATCTTGCTTTCATCAAGCGGCCAGCCTGGATTGAAAAAATATGTGATCGACCGGATCTTCATCGTCTTTGCCGGACAACTTCAAACATCAATATCGAACCTGCCACACCCACGTTGAGCGACTCAACCTCTCCGGGCATGGGAATCTTGATGGTTTGATCCGCCAACCTGCTCGCTGGTACGGTGACACCCTGCGCTTCCCCCCCGATAATGAGTGCCAGTGGATTGCGGAGATCAGCATGCCAGCAGGGAACCTCGCCATTCATGTCTGCCAGGAAGATGTGCAGGTCATTTGTCGATCTTTTGATCTCGTCCCAACTCAGAGAGAGGACAGGCAGGCGGAAGTGAGCTCCCATGCCGGAACGTATGACCTTGGGAGCAAAGGCATCGGTGGTCTCCGGCGACAGGAAAACCGCCTGGACACCTGCAGCGGCCGCGGTTCTGATTAGCGTCCCCAGGTTGCCGGGATCGTGGACGGAGTCCAAAATGAGCGCAAAGTCAAGCCGTGCAGGCAGTGGAAGGATTTGCTGCTCGAGCACTGCCAGCACCCCCTGGGGGGTCTCCGTCTCGCTGATGGATTTCATCAACTGTTCCAAGACAGGTTCAACCTCTATACCTTTGGCATTGAGTTGTGCCGCGAGCGCCTGCCCGCGTTCATTGAGGCTTTCGCTTGTCAGCATGAAGCGAAAGCGCCAACCCGCCTGCAGGGCTTCTTCGATCAACCGGATGCCATCCACCACAAAGGCGCCATGCTCATGACGTCCTTTGGGGCGTCCCTGCAGGGTGCGAATGAGTTTTAGTTTGGGATTTTGAGCCGATGTGATCACGAGTTCCTGCACCGCTCATTCCAGACTTTTATGAAAGCGTCCAGTGTAAATTGGTCGTACAGTATAAGCCTTACCAGCTTGATACCGGATGATGGGTAGTCAGTGAAATACCCCTCGATGGCGCCCAGGATCACGTTTGCGGCGCGTTCCACGGGGAAGCCGAAGATTCCAGTCGAGATCGCAGGCAGCGCGATGGAGGTCAGACCGAGCCGTTCGGCGGTATGGAGTGAACCAATCACTGCGCTGGTCAGCCTGGCATCCTCGTCACCCTCCCCCCAGACAGGTCCAACTGCGTGTATGACATAACGACAGGGCAGCTCCCCTCCCGAGGTGACTGCCGTCTCGGAGTGCGATACAGGACCATGTTCCCGAATCCAGACATCGCTTTCCTGCTGGATCAGCGGTCCGCCGCGGCGTGAAATGGCACCGGCGACCCCTCCGCCATGCTGCAGATGGGAATTTGCGGCGTTAACAATGGCATCCACGCTCTCGATGGTGATATCGCCTTGAACGATTTGAATTTTCTGACCAGATAGGAAGGTATGCTCGACCAGCAGGGAACTCATGGCAATGATATTTTATCCCATTAAACGTTGAAGGGGCGGCCGTCTGGTCGCCCCTCCAGGGATTTCACAATTATCTTCTTCAATTACTGTTGGCTTTTGCCACAACCGCGGCAAATGCCTGCGGGTCACGCACTGCCAAGTCCGCCAGCATTTTCCGGTTCAGGTTAATATTAGCTTTTTTTAGCAAAAACACCAGGTTGCTGTAAGTCAGGCCATTGAGCCGAGCCGCAGCATTGATGCGGGCGATCCACAGCTTGCGTAGATCACGCTTGCGCACCCGACGGTCCCGGTAGGAATACCACAGGCTCTTCAGCATGGCTTCATTGGCACGCCGGAAAAGCAGATGTTTTGTGCCGCGCTGACCTTTGGTGAACTTTAAGACCCTTTTATGACGTCTGTAACCGTAAGGGCCGCTTTTTACACGAGCCATTGCTTTACCTCCTGCGAACCCCTGGGCGTCGGCAGGTCATGCCAGTTGTGTACACCCAGCAGCCGCAAATAATGATTGGATACGATTGACCAGGAAACTCCCTCTGCGAAAGTTACTTGTCCATATTAGGTGCCAGGCGATGGATGCGCTTGATAATCGCGCTCCCTTCCACCGGAACCATCTCCGTTAACAACGCTTTTGTGCGCTTTGACCTGCGGCGGCGAAGATGGCTCTTGCCACCCTTGGTACGCATCAGCTTGCCTGACCCGGTCAGGCGGAACCGCTTCGAGGTTGCCTTGTGGGTCTTTAATTTGATCTTGCCAGCTTTTTGCTTGCGAGGCACTGTCATTACTCCTTTCAGATAAAAATACCGCGGGTCTGGACGATCTCCCGCGGATGTTTGCTATTCCTTGGAGACCTTGTCATTCAACGCTTACTTCGGTCTTTGCCTTTTCCGTTACTACTTCAGTCGCCGCCTTCTCTTTTACCACCTTGGGTTTGCCGGGAGCCAGTATCACCAACATGGTGCGGCCTTCCATCTGTGGTGGTTGCTCGACCGTGCTGATATCAGAAAGTTCCTGGGCGATTTCTTTTAGATCTTCGAGCCCAAGTTCAGGGTAATCCATTTCCCGGCCGCGGAAGCGGATGGTGACCTTCACCTTCATACCGCTTTGCAGCCAGCGGCGGGCATCCTTGACTTTAAATCCACGGTGGTGTTCGTTCGTTTTTGGACGGAGACGGATTTCCTTGATTTCGATCTTGGTTTGCTGCCTGCGCGCTTCCCGTTCCTTCTTGGTTCGTTCGTAAATGAACTTGCCGAAGTCCATCACACGGCAGACGGGGGGTTCAGCATTGGGGGAGACCTCCACCAGGTCGAGTTCTGCTTCATGGGCAATCTTCAGGGCGTCCCTGATTGGTACAACCCCTACGTTCTCTCCCGTGGGTCCGATCAGGCGGACCTCGGGGACTCGAATGGTCTCATTTACTCGAAAATCGTTGGCGCTGATAAGCTTCTCCTTGGCTATAATCTAATGACCAGCCACACGGCTGGTTATTCTTTGTTGGATAATACCATGAATCGGGGTGAGTCGTCAACCAAACTGAATGCATTACAACCCGTTCGATCCTCCTTATTTCCAAGGTGTTTCCATAATGGTTTGGGTATTAAGATGCTCACATATATGGTCAGGCTGATATAATTTAAAGAGTTCCACAGTCGTTCTGAATTCAATTACCCTCTTATAAGAGCAAGGGATCATGGATCGCATCAACCGCTTTCGCAGACGCTACGGCAGCAACTTGTTTCACCTCCTGGCTGAGGAGTACCTGGGTTGGTTGTGCCGCTCGTGGCCTGGCATGGCAGGCATGGTTTTCCGCTGGCTGGTTTACCGGTTATTGCTCAAAGAAATAAGATCTTTTCCACTGATCTATCCAGGGGTGTACCTTATCCATACCTATGGAATCAGCATCGGAAGGAACTTTTCGATAAACACTGGATCGCACCTGGATGGGCGCGGCGGGATCATGATCGGGGACAACGTGATGGTCGGTCCTTATGCCGTGATCGTCTCCTCGCATCACGACCACCAACAGGTGGGAGTGCCGATGAATTCCCTGGACCATGTCTTTTCCCCCGTCACCATCCAGGATGATGTCTGGATCGGTTCTCATGCTGTCATCCGTGACGGTGTTAATATCGGCCGCGGGGTGGTGGTGGGAGCCGGGGCGGTTGTCACCCGTGACGTGGATGATTATCGGATCGTGGGGGGCGTGCCGGCAAAAGTGGTTGGGGAGCGAAAGCCAGGCGGTTAAATGGGCAGATCCCCGATCCTTAGCTTGACGCAATCTGGTTGACCTGCAGCTATATGTCCCGCACCGGAGACCTGTTACGCAAACTACTGGCACATCCACGTCTGCGCGGGATGGATCTCAATGACCCAAGGCTGACCAGCCTTCGGCGGCAGATCATCCTTGATAACGGTTTTTTACGACAGATCTACCGGTCGTGGTATGACGAGTTATGGGCTGCGGTACCGCCTGGTCCCGGGGCGGTGCTGGAGGTGGGTTCAGGCGGCGGTTTCTTCAAGCAGGTTCAGCCGGAGGTGGTCACTTCTGAAGTAATTCACCTCCCCCATGTGGACCTGGTCCTGGATGGGCGCTGCCTTCCATTTGCCGACAGTTCCCTGAGGGCAATCCTCTTTACGAACGTGCTTCACCACATCCCGCAGGTACGGCTCTTTTTAGTAGACGCTGCCCGCTGTGTACACAGTGGCGGGGTGGTCACGATGATCGAGCCATGGGTGACAGGCTGGTCCCGGTTTGTGTACACCCATTTGCATGAAGAAAACTTTGAGATCGATGCTGGCACATGGGAGTTTCCATCCAGCGGGCCTCTCTCGGGGGCGAATGGGGCGCTGCCTTGGATCATTTTCGATAGGGATGGAGCCGAATTTCAGGAGGTATTTCCGCAATGGAGGCTGGAAGCCATCCGGTTGGAAATGCCATTCCGCTACTTGATTTCAGGTGGCGTATCGCTGAGACCACTCATGCCCGGCTGGAGCTATGGCTTCTGGACCTCATTTGAAAAGCTGCTGACACCCTGGATGTCTCACTGGGCGATGTTCGCCCAGGTCACCCTGCGCCGGGTATAGTGGAATAACATACCGCAGTTTTTATTGAAACCCAACCGATACAGGACCTGCGGGACGGTATGATCTGGTTGATAGAGAACATGTCACCACGATATGGCATAGGTCTTCTCCAAAAACGTCCCGCAGGATTTTTTAAAAGACAACCTACCTGTTATAGAACCTGCAGCCCGGTTGGTCTAATAGCACTCGCTGATATCGAGTAATCTCCTAAAGTCCCGGCGGTTGTCGCGCTCGCTGCGGATGCCGTCGTACTGCCGGATGAGCCTGACGCAGGCAGCCTCCAGCCCGGCTTGAGCCTGCGGTGCCAGGTTCTCCCAGTAGGCAATATCAAAATACATGTAGTCAAAACCGAGCGCATTCAGCGCGTAGGGGTCAGGCGTCTGCAGAACCGCCTCCCACTCTGGGTCAGGCTCGAAACCGCTGAGGGACGCCCTTGTCGGGCGCCCAAAGATGGTGACCGCTCGGAACGGGAACGGGTCAAAGATCAATGAGTCCGGCTTGAGCCGGTCCCAATAGTCACGCTCCATGTTTACGTCCATCTCAGTGATGAAGGTGGAATAAACCGGCTTCTGGATAGCGGTCAGCTCGCTGCCAAAGAGAATAATACCGCCGAAAATGGCTGCCAAACCCAGGGCAATGGCAGCGATCTTCATCCTTTCACCCCGCCGGCGCAGCCAGATCCAGAGCAGCGGGAGGCTGTACAGCTTGCACACGAAGAGCAAGCCGTCCAGCAGGCGGGCGGTGCTGGAGATCGAGCCGCTGCCGCTGTACTGAATGAAGATCGTCCCCAGGCTGGCAAGCGCCGCACCAGCCAGACCGGCTTCGAACCACTTCTGGTTTTTTAGCCTTTTTAGACCCCAGACTAGCACGAGAGGCAGGGCAAGAACGACCGGACCGGTCTCGAATACGGCTGCCACGAATTGCGCCAGGCTGCCGAAGGATAATATCCCCAAGTGAGAGGATATCAAAGAGGGGGGCCAGGCAAATTTGAAGCTGATGTCGAAAAAAGTGGAATTGCTGCCTGAAAGCCAGCGCTCGACCCAGCCGTGCACGATCTCTGTCAGCATGCCTCCCTGCAGGATGGATAGCAAGCCGGACAAGCCGAGCATGATAATCCAGGGCAGAAAGGTACGGGGAAGGCGGATGGACCTCCGCCGGATCGCGGTGATGATAAAGGCGAAAATAAAACCCAGCACGATCAAGCCAAAGTAGACCTCGTTTGCTATGGCCAAAGCGGCGAGCAGGATCGTAGTAATGACTGCCCCCGACCAGTGGCGCCGGCGGTCAAAGGTGAATAATAAAAGCAAGACGACCAAGACAGCCATGACACCCATGCCGTGATGGGTCATGAACAGGGGGATGTTGATGCCGTTCGAGAAGGCGAACGGGAACCCAACAGGAGGGGCGCCCTCTGTCTTCCAGGGCAGCAGAAGCGCCGAAGCCAGGTCCGGTCCGCTCCTGGCGCCCGTCCCGAGCAGGGTGATGTTTCTGGAAATTGCCTGCAAGATACTTTGTGGGAATAAAAGCAACAGCCAGCGGGTGCCACCGCTGAAAGCCATGAATACACCTGCCAGGAAGGCAGCCAGGCGGCTACGGGTCAGGCGCATTGTCCACAAGGCACCCAGCATTAATACCAGGGCGAGGGTGATGGCATGAGCCAGGTCGGGGGCATTCCAGGGGTACATCTGCCCGAGACGCATCAGGCCGGCGGCAAAAAGCAGGAGAAAGTAGTGATAGCCATAACGCAGGTCAGGGTTGAGGGGGAAATGAGGCGGGATATCACCAGTTGCCATCCGTGAGACGGTCGGGAGGTTCTGGTAATCGTCAAAGATAGCCAGCCCGCGACCGATGGCGTTAAAAAGAAGGACCAGGACTACAAGAATGAGCCACTGGGGCAGGGAGGTTGTTATCTGGCTGAAAAATTGATTTTTCGACAGCGGCATGTTGAGCGCCGAACCGACGACCAGTACGACCAACGAAGCCAGCAAAAAAGCGTACTGCGCAGGCAGGAATTGAGCCAGCAGGTTGGCGCACCAGCTGGAAAGCACCAAACCCAGGCTGATACCGACCATGGCCTGTTCCCGGTGGCGCAGGTTGAATCCGCGCACGGCAATCATCCATCCTCCAGCCATCCAACATGCGGTGCAGCCCAGCATGAGGAGAAGACTGCCGTTCTGGAGTGTCAATGCCATCATATACTACCTGCCTGTCCGTTTCGTTGTTTCAGGCGACATGGATATACCCGGATCAAGGACATGATTTACAATCCGGGCAGGGAACCAGGAGCTGCAGCCTGACTTCAGGGAATGTTTCCAAAGGAGAGTACGCACACAGAATCGGTATCGCCACCTTCAAGACCCAGGCATTGTTCTCTTCTCCGAACCGGTACCTGGATCCCAGCAGGGCGGTCGTCTGGGGGTCAACGACGATCAAACCAAAGCGACCTTGCCGCAGGTCCTGGTAGAACCGTCCCAGGTATGGTTTATTGTGGGACATGACCATTTCGACCAGGAAGTCCTTTTCATAATCCGGCACCAGCGGGATGCCCTCGACCAGGTGGAAAGCAAGCAGATGCCTCTGGGAGATGAACAAAACTTCACCTCCATTCTGCACGACTTCCATGGACCGGGACTGGATCTGCTGCAAGACTTGGCGGGCTTGAGCCATATCCGTCCTGCTCACCGGTTCTCCCGATTGAACTGCGAACCAGAGCGGCACGAGAAGCGCAAATCCTACCAGAGGCCAGGGCATTTTTTTATTGAGAGAAGTGTTATTGCCTTCCGGTTCATCCGGGGCGATCCGACCCAAGAGACCATATCCACCCAGGATGAGCAAAAGGATAAGGAAGGCGTCCATATTATGCAGGTCGGCTCCGCCACCGATCTTTACGCTGACCACCAGCCCGCCCGCGAACAATATCACCAGAATCGCGAGTATTCCCAGCCACCTTACTGGACGAAGGGATCTCAGGATGCCTCGCATAATCCAGAACAGGAGCAGGAAGAGGGGCAGCGAGACGAAGAGGCTGCCTATAAGGATGCCAGGGGGGTAGGTTGCATTGGGCAGCAGGCGGTACCAGAGCAGGTCAGAGGTCAGGCTGGAGAAAAAAGCCTGCCGGTCCCCGTTCCCTGACCAGAAGATGTACAGGTACTGGCTGATGAAGGAGGTCAATGTTCCAACCAGGAACCAAGAAGCCGGTTTCCAAAGGTAATCAAACAGACGTTTGGAACCACGCCCGACCGGCACTTCCAGAAGGTACAAAACAGCAGCCAGCAAACCCGGAACCGGGAACCAGTTAATGCGGCTGACCCCTGCCCAAATCGAAGCCAGGATGACCGCAAGCAGGGTGCGCCAGTAATTTTTCGGGGAGGCGAAGACCAGAATTATGAGAACCGGCACCAGCAGGTGAATATAAACAGGTCCCTGGAGAAGAAAAAGAAAACCCCAGGCTGCAAAAAGCCAGTACATGTGCCGGTGTGGAATGGACAGACGCCGGGCCAGGCATAACGCCGTACCCGCGCTCAAGCCAAGGAACAAAACTGCCTGCCAGAGACGATGGACCCAAAGCGGCAGGTCTGGAAAGATGAAGGGGACAGCCAGGAAAAAGTGCAGGGAGGGATGCAATGCCGCGAGGGGGACTTTCATAGCGTATATGCGCTGTGCGAACAGCAGCGAGGCGTCATAATACCGGCTTGATTCCGACCAACCCGGGAAAAACGGGTAGCTGGACACCTGCGACAAGGAAGCCGCAATCGTGAAGACGACAGCCTGCAGAAGCAGGGCAACGACAAGGGAAAGGGTCCAGTCGACCTGCTTCCCGAAATTCTTGATGGCGAACATGCTGGCAAGGGATAACAACCAAAAGGCAAGAAAACGCAGCCATG
>Ga0315285_10008130_pt1 | contig 10767 bp, 10 predicted proteins | sample YL17G09_36_MG_FD_203698 | JGI IMG/M metagenome (GOLD analysis project Ga0315285, IMG submission 203698) | Sediment microbial communities from Yellowstone Lake, YNP, Wyoming, USA - YL17G09_36 | ecosystem: Environmental > Aquatic > Freshwater > Lake > Sediment | place: USA: Wyoming | collected... | reverse complement strand
TGTTCCGTTGGCGGGAAGAAATCTGGATACGGACCGTTCAGAAAACCGCTGATGACCCCGGCCTGGAAAGTCAGCAGGGGCTCCCCCCTCACCTTCGCGAACATGAGTACGCCTGAAATCATGCTCAGGATGAAGAGGAAGAGCACGAAGGTCAGGACGAGCGCCGACACCGTCGACCTCATCAAGGCGCTGATGGCGAAGGCGACGCCGAGACAGGCGGACATGTAGAGCACCGCGAAAAGGAACGAATAAAGGAGCTCGATCACGAGCGTGCCGTAAACGGCGACCATCGACGCCGCGATTATGATGTAATACGCGCCGAGTATGATCACGCACGCCAGCAGGCTCGAGAACAGCTTTCCCATGAACAGCGACGAACGGCGGATGGGGTTGGGGAATATCGCGTAGCCTGTCTTATTGGAGAACTCCGAGACGAGCGCGTCGCCACCATAGAAGACTGCGAGCAGGATGATTAGGAAGTTAATCGTGGACGTGAAGTTCTGCGCGAACTCATAGGGGCCGAGTATCGGGTCGCTCGGGTAGCCTCCGAAGAAGGGCGGGACCGCGAGCACCAGGGCGGACACCAGGGCTATGATTATCGCGAATATCAGGAGGCGCTTCCTCCGCAGGTTCCTCAGGAACTCGACGCGGGTCACCGTGACTATCTGGTCGAAGTCGGAGGGGAGGACGTATTTTCCTGCTTCCGCGTTCGTTACCGCCATGCTATCTCGACTCCTTGATCAGGTCCAGGTAGAATTCTTCCAGCGCCACGCCCGCGTCGGCGAATGAGTACACCTGGAGCCCGAGCCTCTGCAGGGATTCGAGCAGCGTCCTCCTGTCGGCGGTGTCTCCGTCGAAGTCTATGAGCATCTTGGTGGCCGTCGGGCACTGCGCGCCTTTGACCTTGTCGAGCGCGCAGACCTTGGTGTAGGTCTCCGTGTCGATCTTGCCGACGAGGTCGACCTCCAGCTTCAGGACGTGCCTCTTCGTGCTGAGGTTCTGCACGGTGTCGTAGATGAGGAGCTTGCCCTTGTCGACGACTGCGACCTTATCGCAGAGCTGCTGCACCTCGAATAGCAGGTGGCTGCTCATGAAGACGGTGTAACCCTGCACGCGCAATGCCTTGATGATGTCCCTTACCTCGGCCATGCCCCTCGGGTCGAGGCCTGCGGTCGGCTCGTCGAGGACAAGGAGGTCGGGCTCGTGGAGGAGGGCTTGGGCGATCGCGATCCTCTGCTTCATCCCCTTGGAGAACTTGCCTATCCTCTGGTCCTTCCACTCTCCCATTTTCACCTGGTCGATGACCTGCATCACCCGCGACTTCGCGCGGTCGGAGGGGATGCCCCTGAGCCTGGCGAAGTAGTCGAGAGTCTCGATCGGCGTCAGCTCGGGGTAGAACTCCGGCGTCTCCACGACTGCGCCGACCCTGGCGAGGGCCTCCTTGGGATCGGTCGTCACGTCGACACCGTTGAGGAAGGCGCGGCCGCCGGTCGCCCTGAGCATGCTCGTGAGGATCTTGATCGTGGTGGTCTTGCCGGCGCCGTTCGGCCCGAGGAAACCCGTGCAGGACTTCGCCTCGACCTTCAGGTTGAGGCTGTCCAGCGCCCTGAAGCCGTCGTAGTCCTTCGAGAGACTCTCGATGACGAGGGGTTCCACACGATGACGAACTCGATTCCCGTCATAAGGATTTCCTATTGCCGCGAAACGTGCCCTGCAAGGAATCTGAGCGACTTGGAAGCGCGGATATCGCGTGGAATCCGCTTCATTTGCCCTCCATCTGGGACGATTGGGACGGCTGTGGGGACAATCGGGAAAGGTCTCGGGGCAATTGGAATTGAATCGCGGACAGCAGCTGATGACCCGAAAACAATCCCCCGACGCCTCGGACAATTGGGATGGACTCTGGGGCGATTGCTCCAGAGCCGGGGACAACCGGGACGGACTTCGGGGCAATTGAAATCGGTCCGGGAACAACTGGGATAGGTTCGAGGACGGTCGTTCCGGGACTCGGGACAATGGGGACATTCATTCGGATGAACATTCTTGCATATACTATCATTGGGATGGAAGTCGGAACAACAGGGACCGGTCTCGGGGCGATTGGGATGGAGCCGGGGATAACCGAGACGAACCTGGGGGCAATTGTCCCCATGTCTGGGACAGTTGTCCCAAGAGGATTCAGATTGGGATGGAATCCATTCCGATTGGGATGAAAGGCGTTCCGTATGGAGTGGCATTGATGCGGATGGCAACAAGGTCGCCTCCGGCGGAGGAGATGCGGCTGCGAGCTTTGCCGGACGGCGACCAAGTCAGTCCCAGTCGCGCGATTCTCGATGGACTCTGAATCTTCACTGGAAGAAGCATCGCGTGCGTTCGGCGGAATGACGCGACGTTTGGGGCAAGAGTCGCGCTGACAGTCCAACGAGACGCTCCGGATCGAATCGAGTCGCCGTATCAAGGACCGATTTCGAGAAATAGTGAGGGCAAGAAAACAATACGCGCCCCAGAGCAGACTTCTGAGCTATATTCCACGCTATCTGTGAGTCAGAACCGAGGCCGCGAATCTTACTCGATGATTAAGGAGGTACGAGATTGCCAAGATACGCCCGCGGGAGAGATTCATTTCATAAACAGACGCATTCACATCTGGGATTCAAGATGAAGCATATTCGAGATGACAGGGATGGCCTGGAGGGCCTGCCCCTCCAGCTCCTGATAATGGCGGTTGTGGCCGGGCTCGCTTTGGTCGTCGTGGTCGGATGGTTCTCCGGCCTGAGCGGGACGCCGGTGAAGAACATCAAGACGATATCGATCGAGCCGAATCCGATAACGACGTCGAACCCGGGCATCAACGTGCAGGCGAAGAAGACGGTCGATGTGACGGTGTGCGCCTTCGACCAAGGCGACACGAAAATCAAAGGGATAACGGTGCATCTCTCTGGCGTCGGCGTCGACAAGACCGCCACCGACGGGAAAAGTACTGACGCGGACGGGGCGGAGGACGGATGCGTGAAGTTCAACAACGTGGTGGTCATCCTGCCGCCGGGTGTCTCGACGTCTGAGCTGAATGTAGAGGTCACCGCCAGCGGTTACCCCACGAAGAGCGACATCGCTCCGGTGTACCGCACCTAGGCCATTGGATGAGTCCGGGAAAGCCTTTTCAAGTCGCCAAGGCTTCCCGCCATGGGGCAACTCTTGCCAAAGAGCACACGCAAGGCAGCAAAGAGACTCAAGGGCGGGAAGGATTCGGATCCAGAACGGCATTCCAATCTGCGGACGCTCTCCAACATCGAAGTTGAAAAACTCTATGGTCCCGATATCGAGGGCAAGGTCGACTACATCCGCGACCTCTCCTTCCCCGGCGAGTTCCCCTTCACGCGCGGCATCTACCCGACGATGTATCGCGGCCGCCTGTGGACGATGAGGCAGTACGCCGGCTTCGGCACGGCGGAGGAGTCGAACAAGCGCTACAAGTACCTCCTCTCACAAGGTAACACCGGCCTGAGCGTCGCCTTCGACCTGCCGACGCAGATAGGCTACGACTCGGACAACGAGATGGCGAGGGGAGAGGTCGGCAAGGTCGGCGTCGCAATCTGCTCCCTCGCTGACATGTCGACCCTGTTCGACGGCATCGCTCTCGGAAAGGTCAGCACCTCGATGACGATCAACTCGACTGCAATGGTCCTTCTCGCGTTCTATGTCGCCGTTGCCGAGAAGCAAGGAGTCCCCGCTAAGGAGCTGCGCGGCACTATCCAGAACGACATCCTAAAGGAGTACATCGCCCGGGGTACCTACATCTACCCGCCGCGAGAGAGCATGCGCCTGGCGGTCGACCTCATCGACTACTGTGCGAGGGAGATGCCGAGGTGGAACGCAATCTCGATTTCAGGCTACCACATCCGCGAGGCGGGGGCGACCGCAATCCAAGAGGTCGCTTTCACCCTGGCTGACGCCATCGCCTACGTCGACGCGGCGATCAAGCGCGGCATGGCGGTGGACTCGTTCGGCCCTCAGCTGAGCTTCTTCTTCAACGCGCAGAGCGATCTACTCGAGGAGGTCGCGAAGTTCAGGGCTGCAAGGATGCTCTGGGCCAGGATCATGAAGGAGAGGTTCGGTGCGAAGAATCCCGCCTCGATGATGCTCAGGTTCCACACTCAGACCGCGGGCGTCTCCCTCACCCGCCAGCAGCCTTACAACAACGTCGTCCGCGTCGCTTACCAGGCGCTGGCGGGCGTGCTCGGCGGTACTCAGTCCCTCCATACCAACTCCATGGACGAGGCCCTGATGATACCGAGCGAGAAGGCTGTCCGCATCGCCCTCAGGACACAGCAGATAATTGCGCACGAGAGCGGGACGGTGAACACCATCGACCCGCTGGCGGGGAGCTACTTCATCGAGGAACTCACTCGGACGATCGTGGAAGAGGCGGAGAAGTACATCGCGCGGATCGACAAGATGGGCGGGATGATGGCGGCGATCGAGAAAGGGTGGGTTCAACGCGAGATCGCCGAGAGCGCGTATCGCTTCCAGCTCGATGTCGAGAAGAAAAGGAGGATCATCGTCGGCGTCAACAGCTACGAGGACGAGGAGAGCGCGCCGGTGGAAACGCTGAAGCTCGACCCAAAGATAGAGCAGAGGCAGGTGGCCCGCCTCGCGGACTTCAGGAAACGCCGCGAGAGCTACTCGGTGCTGAGGGGGCTCGAACAGTTGAACGAAGCGGCGGCGGGCAAGGATAATCTCGTACCCTACGTGCTGGGTTGCGTCAAGTCCGGCGCCACCCTCGGCGAGATAAGCGACATCCTGCGCGACGCTTTCGGGACCTACAGTGCGAAGCAGGAGCTGTGAGGACATGAATATCGATCACGTGGGAATTGCGGTGAGAAGCCTGGAGGCGGCGATCAAGGCCTACGAGGCGCTCGGGCTCAAGGTCTCCTCCACTGACACGGTCGCGAGCGAGGGAGTGAAGGTCGCGTTCCTTCCAGTCGGAGACACCAGACTGGAGTTACTCGAGCCGATCGCGCCTGAAAGCTCCATCGCGAAGTCCATCGAGAAGAGAGGCGAAGGGGTCCACCACATCGCGTTGCGTGTCGAGAACATCGAGGAATCGATGAGGCTCGCCAAGGAGAAGGGGCTGCAGCTGGTCAACGAGACCCCGAGGATCGGCGCTCATGGCCGCAAGATAGCGTTCATACACCCCAAGTCCACGGGCGGGGTCCTCCTTGAACTCGTCCAGGACTGACCCCTCAGGTGGGGAAAACCCTTAAGTCCAACCGGCCTCTGTTAGTGGGTCGGGCCGTCCCATGCCTTTGATGGTATATGACACAAGGACCCGCAGCAAGCGGGAGTTCGCCCCGAGGACGCCCTCCGGGGTTTTGATGTACGTCTGCGGGCCGACGGTCTACGCGCCCGCCCACCTCGGCCACGCGCGTTCCTACGTCGCCTTCGACATCGTGCGGAGATACCTCGACTACCTCGGACACAGAGTCCGCCTCGTGCAGAACTTCACAGACATAGAGGACAGCATCATCCGCACCGCCGGTCAACATGGGATCAAACCGTCCGAGCTCGCGGAGATGAACATCCGAGCTTTCCTCGATGACATGGACAGGCTGAACGTGAGGCGGGCAGACGTCTATCCCAGGGTCACGGAGCACATACCGGAGATAGTCGCGACGGTCAAGGGTTTGATCGACAAGGGGTATGCCTATGCGGCTGACGGCAGCGTATTCTTCAGGGTGGACAAGGCGAAATCCCTCGGCACCCTCAGCCACCGTGACATCAGGACGATGATGGTTGACGCGGCCCAGACGACCGGCGGCAGGGAGAACCCCCTCGACTTCGCCCTCTGGCGGAAGTCGGATGAGGGCCAGCCCTCGTGGGATAGTCCCTGGGGTAAGGGGCGACCGGGCTGGCACGTCGAGTGCTTCGCGATGTCGACCAAGTACCTCGGCCCCGCCATCGACGTGCACTGCGGCGGCACCGACCTGATCTTCCCCCACCACGAGAGCGAGCTGATGATCAGCGAGGCATTCGTGGAGAACTGGTGCGACTTCTGGCTGCACAACGCCTTCATCACGATAGAGCAGGAGAAAATGTCCAAGTCCCTCGGGAACTTCGTCATCCTCAGGGACCTGCTCAGCAATTACAATCCAGAAGCCATACGCCTCTGCCTCCTCAAGGAGCACTACAGGAAGAACGTGGAATACGACCGCGACTGCTTCAAGAGGACGGAGGAGGAGCTGGCCCACGTGCACGAGGCGATAGAGAAGGCGAAGCGCGCGGGAGGACCGCCGAGCGGGGGGAAGGCCGATGCGGTCGTCAGATCCACCAAGGCAAGGTTCTTCAAGGCTATGGACGACGACTTCGACACCGCAGACGCGGTCCACGTCATGCTCCAGTTCGTCGAGGCGGTGCACGAGATGGACAGCCTCTCCAAGGAGGAGGGTGCGCAGATCGCCGCCGTGTTCGACGACATCGGGAAGGTCCTCGGCCTGTTCGGGGCGAAGTAGCACCCACCATCCCCGCCTGAGAATCAGGGGGCAATGCTTAGGTATCGGGCCGCACTGCGACTCCCCGCGATGTTCGGCGGACTCATCCGTGGACCGATCCATAACCCCGAAGCCTATGCGGAGCGCGTCTACTGGTGGATCATAGGGTTCACATGCCTCATCGTCGGCCTCGTCTTCTTCGCGATCTTCGCGTGGGTTGCGTTCACGGGCATCATCGACTGCGGCCTGCACTGCAGCGACAAGAACGTCATCGAGATTTTCTTCAGCGGCTTCCAGTACTTCGGGACCTGCTGCATCGGTCTGGTCCTGCTCATCATCGGGGCGATGATATTCGCCATCTTCAGGTGGGGGATGTTCCTGGATGGCAGGGCATGGCGGCGGCCATACGAGCGGCACCGCCACCCTTGATCGGTGCGCCCCTTCCCGCAGCCTTTTCGATGCTTATCAAAACTCAGAGACTGAGAAGAACTTTGATATCGACGATGCCGATTCACCGCAGTCCATCCGAAATGGACACAAAGGAGAAATCAATCATGTCAGGTTGGAGTTCAGGACAGACGACAGGTGCAGGAATGCCGCCGCCTCAGCCGCAGATGATGCCACCGCCGCCGAGTCCCGCGCCGGCGCCGATATCCCCTCCTCGCAAGGGGAACGCGCTGGCTGGCGTGGCTCTGGCACTTGGTGCCGCCGGTCTGGCGCTTGCGCTGGTCGGCATGGTAATGTTCCCGGGGCCCGCGGGGCCGAAGGGAGACCAAGGAACCCTGGGAATCCAGGGAGACCAGGGATTGCAGGGGAATCAGGGATTACCGGGAAACGCGGGCCTGACTGGCCTTGCTTGCTGGGACCTGAATGGCAATCGCGTGGGGGACCTGGCGACCGAAGACATAAACGGCGATCTCGTCGTGGACGTGCTCGACTGCGCGGGCGCGCAAGGTCCGCAGGGCCTGCAGGGTCCGCCGGGCCCGGGCACACTCATGGTTTCCACAGTCTTCGGCACGGTCACGACCATCACGGCCTCGTGCCAAGCCTTCATGCAGCTGACCATCACCGTCCCGGCAGACGGCCAGATAGTGATAAGCGCATGGCAGTACGATCTGCTCAGTCACACGAGCGGCCAGACAGACGCCTACTGGTTCAAGATCACGACGGACGTGGCGACCTGCGACGCCATAGACGATCAACTGGGAGTCTATTACATCGAGTCCGGGGCGTCCACGGCAGTCTATGGTTCGACACAGTCGAGCCAATGGATCGAGACCGTCACGGCGGGCACGTACACCTACTACATGGCCGGTTACATGGCGGCGGGTCAAGACGCGGTGGACCGCTATGTACGCGGGACCATGGTCGCGGTCTTCTACCCGTCATAGGCGGACCAAAGCACCAGGAATCTGCAACTGAGCGTGCCAGGGTGCGCCATCGAGCACATCGCGGCACGCTCACACTCTTTCTCTCCACGGCTCGGACAATTCATAGTCCTTGAAACTGACCGAGGAATAGAGGGCGTTCGCTGGAACGGAACAGCCGCCATCGCCCACATCCGTCTCAGTCGGTGCAGTCCCTCGGTCGCGACCGCTTTTCCGAGACCCGCCACCTGCAAGCGGACGCATCTCTCCCACCAGCCGCAAGCAGTAGGTTTTTATCCGCCCCCTTCTTTAGTCGCCCACCTCGGTGTGAACAATGGTGGAGTTCAAGGCCGTAATCGGCGACCCGAAGAGCGGGAAGACGTACAACAGGACGATCGCGGGGCACTATGCCTCCGCCCTCATCGGCAAGAAGATAGGCGACGATGTGGACGGCCTGTTCGTGAGCCTCCCCGGCTACAAGCTCAAGATCACTGGCGGGAGCGACAAGGACGGCTTCCCCATGAGGAGGGACCTCATGGGCCCGAGGAGGCGCCCAGTCCTGGTCTCCGGCGGCACCGGGTTCCATCCTGATAGGAGAGGCCTCCGCAAGAGGAAGAACCTCCGCGGCAACACGATAAGCGGCGACATCCTCCAGCTCAACCTCAAGATCTCTCAGAGGGGTCCTAAGTCAATAGAGGACGCCTTCAAGGAGAAGTCTCAATGAAGGTGCCGATCCAGCCCGTCGTCAACGTCGGCGTCGTAGGGCACGTCGACCACGGGAAGACCGCGCTGGTGAGGGCGATGACGGGCGAGAGCACCGACCGCCACTCCGAGGAGGTCAAGCGGGGGATCTCGATACGCCTCGGTTACGCCGACGCGGCGGTCTACAAGTGCCCGACCTGCGAGACGCCCCAATGCTTCGGCACGAGCGAGACGTGCAAGCACTGCAGCGGGAAGACCGAGTTCCTGAGGGCGATCAGCTTCGTCGACTCTCCCGGTCACGAGACCCTGATGGCCACGATGCTGAGCGGGGCCGCGATAATGAACGGCGCCCTCCTCCTCATTGCCGCGAACGAGAAGTGCCCCCAGCCCCAGACCAAGGAGCACCTCATGGCGCTCAGCATCATAGGGGTCGACAAGATAATCATCGTCCAGAACAAGGTGGACATCGTGTCCGAGGCGGAGGCGAGGGCGCACTACAAGGAGATAGAGGATTTCGTCAGGGGTACGATCGCGGAGAAGGCGCCAATCATCCCGGTCTCGGCGCACCACGACGTCAACATCGACGCGATTTTCATGGCGATCGAGCAGCTCATCCCCACCTCCAGCTTCGACGAGAAGGCGCCGGCGAGGATGCACGCCGCGAGGAGCTTCGACGTCAACCGCCCCGGCGCAGGGCCTGACAAGTTCGTCGGCGGGGTCATCGGCGGCACCCTGACCCGGGGGAGGCTCAAGGTCGGAGAGGAGATCGAGATCACCCCGGGGAGGCAGGTGGGCAGCGGGGCGAACGCAGAGTGGCAGAAGCTGACGAGCAAGGTGCGATCGCTTCACTCTGGCGGGAGCACCCGCAAGGAGGTCGTTCCTGGCGGGCTGGTCGCGATAGGCACGTTCCTCGACCCCGCATTCACGAAGTCCGACTCGCTTGTCGGGCGGTTGGTCGGGCCGCCTGGGACGCTGCCCGAACCGATGCACAAGATGATGGCCGATGTCGAGCTGCTCGACAAAGTCGTCGGGGCGACCGAGGACATCAAGGTCGAGGGCGTCAAGACGAACGAGCCACTGATGCTGAGCATCGGAACCGCCACGACGGTGGGCATGGTCACGTCGGCCCGCGGCAATGTCGCAGAGATGAACCTCAAGATACCCGTCGCCGCCGAGCCGGGTCAGAGGCTCGCGATAAGCAGGCGGATCGGCGGGAAGTGGCGGCTGATAGGGCACGGCGTCCTGAAATAGTCCCCGTCTGCTCTGTCGAAGAGGAATGGAAAGCCGCGGTGTCTCCCCTCTTCGGGCTATATTTCTTGATAGGTGAATTGGAATATCGTCGCCTGGACAAGGATTTGAAACGCGATTTCCAGAAGATGCATCCGCATTGGCGGTAATGGAACTTCGTGATATGAGACTGTATGCTGTCAGTTCACCGTCTGTCGCCCTTCCGTCTCGTTCCTTAACCTTCCCGCAGTCTGCAGGCGACCGACAGGCTGGGCGGGTGCGCTGCTGTTGCAGGGGCGGACGATCTCGAACCTGCTCGGACAGCCTGCCCCCCGCCACCGGAAGCAAGAGGCCACTCCCGGGCTCCCTCAAGGGTGTGCGGTAATGTAACGACGCGATCTCCCCGCTTTCTCGTCTCTATCTCTTCGCTTTCTCCCGGGTCCAATTACCTGCCAATTACCTTTCAATTACCTTTCCGCCGGGGAAATGCTCCGTCATCCCTCCGCTCCGACTGCTTACCCTCGACGCTCCTAGGCTGAGACAGCCGCGCGGCTCCCTCCTCCTTTCCGGCCTGTCGCACCCGCACGGTGTTGATCGCGCCATCCGCGAGTCTTGGCGTGACTATCCCATGGTTATTGTCATTGATGTCGTGGCAGACCCGCCATCGTCGTCAGTCACCTTCAGGGTCAATGTGTACGATCCCGCCGAGACATAATTATGAACCTGTGAGTCGGTGGCGGCGAACGGGAAACTGCCGCCGGGACTGGGGTATGGATCTGGCCCAATCCCGTCATTGAAGTATGTCGTGGCGGTGGCGGGAGTGCCGTCCCCCCAGTCCCAGGTGAACGTCAAGTCGTCGCTGCCAACGTCGCTCGCGGTCGCATTGAATGTGATCCTCTGGCCTACGAGGTATGTGCTGAAATCGTCGATCGTCCACACCCAGGTGTCGTTATGTTGGACGTTGAAGGTGTTGTGCAGGCGGA
>Ga0315285_10008129_pt1 | contig 10767 bp, 7 predicted proteins | sample YL17G09_36_MG_FD_203698 | JGI IMG/M metagenome (GOLD analysis project Ga0315285, IMG submission 203698) | Sediment microbial communities from Yellowstone Lake, YNP, Wyoming, USA - YL17G09_36 | ecosystem: Environmental > Aquatic > Freshwater > Lake > Sediment | place: USA: Wyoming | collected... | reverse complement strand
CCGCGAAGGAAGCGGTGGGCAGGTCTTCGGCGGTGGCCGAGGAGCGCACGGCCACTGGCACCCCAGACACGTCCGCCTTCCCTAGCTCCCTGGCCAGGCGCTGGTAGCTCTCCACGATCTGCTCGCCCATCGCTGCGGGCACTTCGTGCTGTGAGAAAAGGTCGCGGATGCGGGCGCTCTTGACCTCCACGTCGGCGGGGTCGTCCTGGCGGGTCTCGGCCAGGATGCTGCGGATAGGGTCATCCAGACGCGCCGCTCGGATGAAGTCCCGATAAGCCGCGGCGCAGAGGCAGAATCCGGGAGGCACCGGCAGGCCGGCCGCGACCATCTCCCCCAGATTGGCTGCCTTTCCGCCGACCAGCCCCACGTCAGCGGCGCCAACCTCTTCAAACCAATGTATGTAAGTCATCGTTCCACCTCCCTTTTACCCTTTCGGTATGCTCTCAAATGAGTGCCTATCGGCCCACTACTCAAGCCCCACGCTTATATCGGTGCCGCCCCTGGCTGCGTCGAATACGTACCGCACTATGTAGCGCACCATATTCCCACAGCGGTCCACGCTCCAGCGCTCTGCCCAAACCCCGTACATCAATGCCTCACCCTCAAACCGAAGGTCATGGGGCGCCTCGATGACCTCCGTGTTGGCGATTCTGCGGTTCTGGCATGATGTCTCCCCTGCGATCATCTCCTGGAACACGATGAAGTTGAGCGTATCCGCTTGAAGAGTCACGTCGGCTATCGTCTCACCGGGCAGGCCTGCGACCAACTGGGCAACGAGAGTATCTATCCAGGCAGGTACCTCCGCGGTGGGAGTTGCAGGAGAAGCTGGTAAGGGTGTGGGCGTAGTCGGCTCAGGCGTAGGTGTTGGGGGGAGCGGTGTCGGCGTGGGTGGCTCAGGCGTAGGTGTTGGGGGTATAGGTGTCGGCGTGGGCGGTTCGGTTGTAGGCGTTGGGGGGACGGGCGTCGGCGCGGGAGGCTTTGGCGTGGCCGTCGGGGCCAAGTGTGTCGGTGTAGGAGGCTCAGGTGTGCCGGTGTGTGGGCTTGTTCCCTGCGTGCAGCCCACCGCCAAGAGTAGAATCAGGCCCAAAGCCATAACCATTGTTAACCAGCCCAATCTGCGAATCATCGTTCACCTCCCTGTTAGACTGTTTTTCTCTTCATGTTGATGATCTACGGTAGCAGTCTACCACATAGGTCTCAAGAAAGGATCAAAACCACCCCGCGCGGGTCTCAAGAAGGCCTCAAATGAGCCCCAGCTCGCTGAACTGCGGGAGTCCTCCCCAATAGAGACCCCAGCCTGCGAAGAACAGCATCGCCACCACATAGCTGATCAGGAAGAAGAGCAGCAGAGGCTGCTCCCGCAGCTTGTCTCTACCCCAGATGAGGCCAGCCAGTATGACTATGATGGCGAAGGGAATACCCAAGAGTGCGGTTCCCCCTTCAACGACTATGACGAAGAAGGTCAAACCGTGGATGAGCCCTGCCGGGAGCAAGAGGCCCAACGATGGTCTCTCGCCCGAGAAGGGGTTCTGCCACTGCCGTACCAGCAGGAAGGCCGAGAGTCCCATAACCGCCGAATGCCAAAGGATATGACCTAGTGTCTCGTCGTAGAAGTAGGTGAGGACATAAGCGTCACTGCTGGTCATCTCCCTTAGCAGATGGCCAATGGAATTGGCGGCCAGGTGCATGCTTTGACCCTGGACCCAAAGTGCCGCCAGAACCATGAAGGCCACGCCTTCGGCAAAGCTCCGTTTCTTATCTTGCCCAACCCGGTACAAGAGCCAATAGAGAGGGATCAGAATCAAGGGGGTTAGTAAGTCAAGTACGTCCCCCAGCTTGATGAGCGGGTAGGGGCCGAATTGGCTGCTGAGGAATGGCGGGACCATGAAGAACACTGCGAAGGCTACCGAGAATACAAGGATCAGACGATTCAGTCGAGACACACCGCACCTCCTGTTCTTGACATCGCCGTCATCGCTCTCGGACGGCTAGTTGTCCCGTGAACGGGGCGCCGCTTCTATCTGGGGAACTGGCGCTGGCCTGGTTCACATGGCGCAAGAGTGCCAGTTTGGACAAGCGGCCGAGGGTGCATATGCCGCCCTCGGCCGCGTCTGCCCTGGCTCGCCATGATCCTGACGAGCCCTACCGTTGCCCTTCGCCCATGGCAGTGCGTCGCCATTCGAAAAGATACCAGATGGCCACAGCCGAGGGGATCAGAGGGACCATGACGCTCCATAGACGTTCGCGCCCGATCGCGCCCTCCATCAGCAGCAGCACCCCCATGGCCAGGAGGAGCGCGCCAGGCACGAGGGGCCAGTAGCGGCTGGCGATCTCTTCGACCTGGGTTACCGTGCTGGTGATGTAGATGCCCACGAAGGCTATCCCCAGGCCCAGCAGGATCAACGGCAGGCTCAGCGGAGCAAGAGCTGCCAGGCTCATGGCGAAGAAACTCAGGCCAAAGCCGGCCAGCAGCCATCCCGTGACCAGGGTCAATGATTCCCGAATCCAGTTGACGAAGTAGAGAATGAGAAACACGACCCCGATCACGAAGAGCATTAGCCCTGGGTGGATGAGGCCCGGAGCCAGGAGTTGAACCAGGCTGACCACGGCCATCACGATGATGATCAGCACCGGCAAGGTGGATGGGACCTGTCTTGCAGTCATTTGTGTGCTCCTTTCGACTCAGATCGCCTATCACAATAGATCCCGCGCCGGCGGCAGGGCCCCACTTGGCCCTCTCACAGTATTGGCAATCCTTACGAGACCAACCGTGAGGTGGTGCCGTTAAGCTTCTCTCGCCGTCTGCTCTCACCTCCTTTCTTTCAGTCATTTCATACCTACGAAGACCAGGCAGTCAAGAGCATCGCCATGCCAGTGTTAATGGCTCTCCCTTGCAGGCCTCGGTCTGGCCAGAGGTATCCGGTCGGTGACGACCTTGACAGCTATGGCTATCAAGGGGGCAAACAGAGCCATGAGGCCCGTGGGCAGGAGCTGCAGGAGATCGAGGTAATACTTGAACCCCCACTGGAGACTAGGCAGATACCAGTCCATGTCCAGCCCATGCAACCAGTAGTAGAGATCCACTTGCAGGAGCAGCCCGAAGCCGACCAAGAAGGACGTGTTCACCGCTACCTGCGCTGTTTCGAGGATCGTCTTGCCTCTCATCAACACCCCCACCACGATCACCGCGATGAGCAGGCTGATCCCCGCCTCCACGAGCCTCTGCTTCATGAAAACAGGAAGCATCCACTCCTCGTTCCAGACGCTAAAAGACCATCTGAATCCTCGGACGAAGAAGTAGCCGTTGTAGAGCAAGAAGTAGAGCCCCGCACCGATGAGAGGGATGACCAACTCGCGCTTCTTCGTGTAGAAGGCCAGATAGAGAGCGGGAAGGACCAGGATCAAGAGAGTAATGGGCAGGCGCCCCAGCCTCTCCCTCCAAATCTTGTCCTGCTTGGCCCCCTCCGCATACCGGCGGATTCCCTCGGAGAGCTCTATCCCTCGCTCATAGGCCCGCTGATAATCGCCTTGGGCCAGGGCCTCATCAGCCTCCGCCAACTCGTTGCCGGCGTAGCTACCGGCACCCATCTGACTCAGGTACTGGTTGTAGAAGGCCTGGTGCTGCCGAGCCGCGTCCAGCGCCCGCTGGGCCCTGGCCTGCGCGGGCATCTCCAACATGTCGAACAAGGGCTGGCCCTGATTATGCGTGGGCATCGAGATCCCCAACAGCGCGGCCACGGTGGGGGCAATGTCCGCCTGTTCCACCTCGCCGTAGGAACCTGGCTTTATCCCCTTGCCGACGATGACCAGCGGCGCAACGACCACCTCCTCTTCCCAGCCTCCGTGTCCACCGGTGTCGGTATGTCCATGATCTGAGTTGAGGATGAGCACCGACGACTGGAGATCCATGGCTTCCACAATCCTGGCGATGCGCACATCTATCTCCCCTGCCATCCTCTGATACTCCTCGCTGGCCCCCCCATAATTGTGGCCAGCCCAATCGGAGCCCGAGAAGTGGACCCACAGCAGGTTGGGGTGCTCCTCCAGTGCGGCCAGGGTCTGCTCCAATATGATGTCATCGGCAGCCCGACGGTCATCTATTGGCACCTCAGGAAAGATGGCAGAATCGAGGCACTGGGCGAAGAGTTTCGGCCCTCCGGCCTCCTGCACCATGGCCGTTGTGAGGCCCTGCCTTTGCGCCTCGCAGTAGATGCTATCCACCGGCGGGATGGGACCCTCGTACCAGTTGGTGGTAACCCCACTTATCTCCTGATAAGCCCCGGTATTGATGACCGCAAAGGAAGGAATGGACACGGTCGGCTGCCCAGTTCGGACCGTGAGGTCGGCACCCTGTGCGCGGAGCTCGTTCCAGGTTTCCAGGTCCCTCGACGTGTCGAGTCGCAAACCATCCTGTAGGACGATGACTACCTGATCGGTGAGCGGTTCCCCTCCCTGTCCGGATGGAAGGGCAGCCGTGTACGGGCTCTGGTATTTGACCAGTTCATCCCAACTATGCTGCATCACCTTCTGGCCCCCGTAGCCCATAACTGCAAGAACCAACGGAATGACCACTAGAAGCGCTATTCTCTTGGCCATGATACCATCTCCTTCGTAGTTCTATCCTTCTTCCACACCCAGCAGATTCTCGGCGCAGGCCGAAGTCACGTCACCTGACAGGTGATGGGGTACGGGTAGATCATCCCGGCTTCGACGTAGAGTGTTCCATTGATGTCGGAGAAACCCGGGTTGCTAACGGTGTAGGTGTGTTCTCCAGGAGGTAGCTCGATGGACACTGTCCCATTCCCTTGCACCTCGTACGTGTTGCCCGCTATCGTGAAATAGAAGGGCGTTCCGCAGTTGTTGATCACCACCAGCAGTGCCGTAGACGCGCTGGGCGGAGGCGTGGGTGTCGGGCGGACGGGCGTCCGGGTGGGTGGCACCGGGGTCGGTGTGGGAGGTATGGCCGTCGGCGTAGGTGTCGGGGGGACGGGCGTCGGCGTAGGCGGGATAGGAGTCGCAGTTGGAGGCAACGGCGTGTACGTGGGTGTTGGGGGGAGGGGCGTCGGTGTAGCCCGGGCCTTGGTCGGTGTAGGCGGTATTGGAGTCGGTGAGACTGGGATGGGGGTGGGCGTCGGTGGCGGCGGTGGTGGGCCGCACGCCGCGAGCGGCAAGGTCAGACAGATTGCTACCAGCAGTAGATAGATCGTGGGTCTCCTCATCTTGCTCCTCCTTCGAAATCTAGATACTGTCAAGCGTGCCCCACGCGCTTGTGTAGCGGCTGCGGAAAGCGTCTTGCGGCTTTGGTGGGCGGTATTCATCTACGTAGTAGGGCTTGTCGACCATCAGCCTAGCATGAGGGTCTCAAAATGGTCTCAAATCTTCTCTCTGTCCTGAGTCTGTGGAGGTCTCTTTCCGTCTATACGTATGAGCGGTCATCTCCTTCGGGAGAAGCCCTGGGTCCAATACTCTGTGCGCCATAGCCAGGATTGCGAGTTGCTTTGTACGGAAGAGAGCTTGCGTTTCTCTTCCCATTGTGGTATACTGGGACAGCACGCCCAGGTTGTAGCATAACGAACTGCGTGATTTGTTGGCTGTGCCTACATACTTCTCGGTTCTTAGTGGCGCATACCTCTTCGACGGTCAGGCCTCACGCGCGAGAGGTGGTAGCGCTTTTGCCTCGGCAACCAGACTCTTCGTGCTCATCTGACGCATGTAGTAACTCTAGCGCGCAAGAAGAAGTTCTCCGGGTATTATCAGCTTCATGGAGCCCGGAAGGAGAAGAAGGCCTGACGGCGATGTAGCCGCCGGTGCACCTCCGGGCAGGGTCTTCAAGGAGATCTTGCGATGGCTACACTGCGCTTCTACTTGCTGGGTGCGATGGACATCCGCCACGATGGAGAGCGGCTGCCCAAGCCTGCCACGCTCAAATCCCAGTCCCTGCTGGCCTACCTGATCCTCCATCGTCACAGACCACAGTCCCGGGATCGGTTGGTGGGGCTCTTCTGGGGAGAGCGCCCGGAGCGCAGGGCGCGTGGATCTCTTTCTACGGCTCTCTGGCACATCCGTCGTTGCTTCCCTGAAGGCTGCGTGGACAGCGATCCCCAGACGGTTCAGTTTGATCCCGAGAGAGATCTTTGGGTGGACGTGGAGGCGTTCGAGTCCTCTGTCTCCCAGGATGACATCAACGCCCTGCAATCGGCGGTAGCACTCTACCGCGGGGACTTCATGGACGGCTTCTACCATGACTGGGTGATCGATGAGCGGTACCGGTTGGAGACGCTATTCATGGAGGCGCTGACGCGGCTGATGGTCGGGCTCGAGGCAAGGGCAGAGCACGACTCGTCACTAACTGTGGCCATGCGGCTGCTCGAGCGAGACCCCTTGCGCGAGGAGGCGCACCGGCTGGCGATGCGAGCTTACTGCCGTCTGGGCCAGCGCAACTCTGCCCTGGAGCAGTACCGTCGTTGTTGTGAGATTGTGCAGGAGGAGCTGGGCGCAGGTCCGATGGTGGAGACCACCGAGCTCTACGAAGAGATCATGGAAGGGCACTTCCCAGTGGGCCCAGTGCCGGACGTTGTTCCCACCGCTGTGGCAACGATGGCACCCGCGCCTGTTGCCGGGCACAGTCCGTTGGACGTGATGGCACGTAGCAGGCTGATAGGCAGGGACGACGAAATGGCGTTCCTGAACGAATGCTGGCACCGAGCGGAGGAAGGACGGGGAAAACTGGTGCTGATGAGCGGAGAGGCGGGCGTGGGCAAGAGTCTCCTCGCGGAGGAGTTCGCCAATCGCCTTCGTATCCAGGGCGTGCGCGTCCTATGGGGCAACTGCTACGAATACGGCAGGGCTTTGCCCTACCAACCCGTTGCCGAGGCCCTGCGAACGGTTCTGGCGGGCCTGACGTCGGAGGAACTGGGGGACTTCCCTTCCTGGTCGCTGGAGGAGGCAGCCCGCCTCGTGCCGGAAGTGTTGGAAAAGCGCGCCGGGCTGGAGGCCACGCCCTCGATTTCCTCGGACGAGCAGCGAGCGCGTCTGTTTGAGGGCGTGGCCCGTGTGTTGACTGGGCTCTGTTCTTCTGCAACTATCCTGATCGTCCTTGAGGACCTTCATTGGGCCAGCGGGTCCACGCTGCAACTGGTGCACTACCTGGCCAGGCGACTGACTGATCATCGGGTCCTGACGCTGTGCAGCTTCCGGTCCGAAGAGGTTGGGCTAGAGCACCCTTTGCATGCTCTCCGGCGGCGATTGGTTCGGGACGGGCTGGCAGCGCTTCTGCGGGTGTCACGCCTCTCATCGGCGGCTGTGGAAGCGGTCGTGATGGAGATGTCTGGGGCGGGCGATGAGGTCCTGCCCCTGGCGAAGCGGCTGTATCGGGAGACGGAGGGCAACCCTTTCTTCTTGATAGAGACCATCAGAGGTCTGTTTGATACAGGCTCTATCCGCCTGGAGGGAGGGGCCTGGAGGGGCGACTTTGCGGGGATCAGTGAGGGAACACTCGCCTTGCCTACCAGCCTGAGTGAGGCCATAGAAGCACGGGTCTACAACGTGAGTGAAAACGCGCGGGAGGCGGTGCGTCTCGCAGCTGTGCTTGGTCGCGAGTTCGACTTCGAATCACTCAATGCTGTGTGGGGCCAGGGTGAAGGGGCGACGTTGGAAGCACTGGACGAACTGCTGCGCCGTCGACTGATAGACGAGGGCAGCGGGGCCAAGAGACGGGACTACGTCTTCACCCATCACAAGATCCAAGAGGTCATCTACTCCTCGATGTCGCGCCGACGACGGCAACAGGCCCATGCACTTGTCGGGACGACGATGGAGAATCTCTATCGTGCCCAAACGGAGGAGTTGGCTGGCGAATTAGGCTTCCACTTTCAGGAGGGACGTTACCACGACAGGACGCTAACAGAGAAGGCAGTCACTTACCGCCTTCAGGCGGGGGATCGGGCGCGCACGCTGTACGCTCACCAGGAGGCCATCGACCACTACGAGCAAGCTCTCGCGCTGTTGAAGGAAGAGATGCAGTATGAGAAGGCTGCGCGGACGCTGATGAAGCTGGGGCTGACACATCACAATGCCTTCGACTTCCCGCAGGCGCGCGAGGCTTTCCAACAAGGGTTCTCGCTATGGCAGCGGGCAGGCGACGCTCAGCCCTCGGTCACGCGTCCGCCAGCACCTCATGCCCTCAGGGTGGCCTGGAAGGTCTTCGCAGTCGACCCGGCCATGGCCGAGGACTTTCCTTCGGTCGAAGTTGTGAGGCAGCTCTTCAGTGGCCTGGTAGACCAGAGCCCGGAGATGGACGTGATACCAGACGTGGCCCGAAGTTGGGATGTGTTAGAAGGCGGGCGGACGTACGTTTTCCACTTGCGGGACAACGTGTGCTGGAGCGATGGCAAGCCGGTGACGGCCGAAGACTACGAGTATGCCTGGAAGCGGGTGCTGGATCCGGCCTCCGGTTCGCCCGGCGCCCTGGCCCTATACGACATCAAGGGGGCCAGAGCTTTTCATCGGGGCGAGATGTCTGATCCAGGGCTGGTAGGCGTGCGGGCCCAGGATCCGCTTACCCTGGTTGTGGAATTGGAGGGGCCAACCAGCTATCTCCCGCACTTGATGACCCACTGGCTGACATATCCCGTGCCCCGTCAGGTTCTTGAGAGACACGGCGAGGCTTGGACGGAGGCGGAGAACATCGTCACCAATGGCCCTTTCAGGATGGAGTCCTGGCAGCGGGGAGAGTCGATGGTCTTGGTGCGTTACGGGGAATACCATCGCGGGGTCAGCGGCAACGTGCAGCGGGTTGATCTGACTCTGAACATAGATCCTTCCGTCGAGTTGCGCATGTATGAGGCTGACGACCTCGACATCGGCTACCTCTGGGAGTTGTCGCCAGTGGAGATGGACAGCGCCCGGCAGCGGCATGCAGGGGAATACATGTCCGGACCAAGTCTCGCCACCTGGCTGGTGAGATTCAAAGTGAGCAGCCCACCATTTGACGATGTGCGGGTGCGTCGAGCCTTCGTTCTGGCCACCGACCGAGACACGTTGGCCGGAGTGGATATGAGAGGGCACTTCTTCCCGGCCACGGGTGGGGTCATCCCCCCGGGCATGCCGGCGCACTCGGCGGGGATCGGCCTACCATACGATGTGGAAGGGGCACGACAGCTGCTGGCGGAGGGAGGCTATCCAGAGGGCCGTGACTTCCCTCAGGTTGTCTTCCTGGCACCACCGAGCCCTGCCATTCAGCAGGCTATCGGGCAACTGCAGGCGCAATGGCAGGAGAAGCTGGGTGTGGGGATCTCGGTCGATGCCAGGGACTGGACAAGCTATTTCGATAGGCACCACAAAGAACAGGCCCACCTGTTCTTCAACTCGTTCATGGCGCGCTACCCGGATCCCGATCATTGTCTGCGGCAGGTTTCGGGCGAGCAACGGACAGCGTGGCAGGACGGGGTCTATGCTGAGTTACTTGAGAAAGCTAGGCGGGCCATGGACCAAGAGACGAGGATTACGCTGTACCGGCAGGCGGACCGGATCCTGATTGAGGAAGCTCCCGTCATAGCCATAGGGTATGGGAGACAGCACTTGTTGGTGAAACCGTGGGTCAGCAAGGTCCCCACATCGGCGATCAAGTGCTTTTTCTGGAAGGACGTGGTCATCGAGCCACACTAGCCGTCGAGGGGTGAAGAGCCCTTCCTCGAGTCCATTCCATCGATTCCGCAAGACCCCGTTCCCTCCATAGGGCGGGGTTTTCTGTGTTTACCACACCGATGCACCCACATGGCACCGTGCGCTCTTGGCAACATCCCTCGTCCAGTGGCTCACGCCTGGCGGTCCGAGGGTGGCCTGACTCTGGGACAGGGTGTGATTTGAGAGTCTTTTGAGACCTGCGTGGTACGATGCGAGTGTGACAGATCGTGGCAGAATGTTGAGAGCGACGAGCTTCCGAGGCGCCACCACCGTGGAAGCATCACTGAGCCTATCCACATTGATCCCAGCACCGCCTGCTGGGGGGTAGAGGGAACGGTGCTTGTGGCAGGTTGGATCGCTGGAGGTCAGACGGTGCTTGTCTGGTAGATCCCGAGATGCGCTGAGTTCCAGTAGCACCGTACCCTCTGACACCAACGGAAAAGATGATCCTGCATGACTGAATCGACCGGAGCCACCCGCGTGTTCACTTTCGTCGTCCGTTTTTGGCGAGAGTGGTCGGCTGCTGGGCTACGGTGGCGTGGACGCATTCAGCATGTGGAGAGTGGGGATGCCGCTTCCTTCCTGGAGCTGGACAGAATGGTCCAGTTCCTGCATTCATCTGGCGCCTTGGCCGAGGATGAGAGCCTGCCCGAAGAGCAGGAGGAATGAGTCTGCACTGATGCTGGGCATCTCCCAGCGACTCACCCGGCCCGCAGCGGTGAGGGTGCTGGGCAGTCTGGACGACACTGTGGCGCGGCTGACGGCTCTCCGAGAGGGTAATCGAAAGCCGGTGCGTCCGATTCCCCAGGCGAGCATATCGTGCCCTTGAATCCTAATCTCCGACTGCCAACGACGACCTTGTGTTGAGGTTTTCCCGCCTCTACTCCTCCCAATTGCCGCGTCTATGGCGATGCCTCCCCCCCCAAAGAAAAGCCACAGTACGCAATCCTTGCTGATCCTCTCGACTGGTTGCCATCACCCTTGGCAAGGCTAGTCGGGCTGACCTCTCTCTGACTTCGGCGTGATTGGCAGTGGAGTGCCAAGGCCGCCGGCGCGTGAACTTGACAAGGTCCAGAAGAAGGG
>Ga0315285_10008128_pt1 | contig 10768 bp, 16 predicted proteins | sample YL17G09_36_MG_FD_203698 | JGI IMG/M metagenome (GOLD analysis project Ga0315285, IMG submission 203698) | Sediment microbial communities from Yellowstone Lake, YNP, Wyoming, USA - YL17G09_36 | ecosystem: Environmental > Aquatic > Freshwater > Lake > Sediment | place: USA: Wyoming | collected... | reverse complement strand
CAACTGAGGCGCTTGGAGTCCGACGGGCGCATGTGGCGAGCGGTCAGCAGGGACACGGCCCACACGGCGTTTGTGACCGCCGCCAAGGTCGCCAAACTGCCGGAACGCCTCTGCCACAGCCACGTCCTGCGACACACGCGGGCGACGCTCATGCTCGCGGCAGGGGCCAAGCCCGAGGACGTGAAGGAACTGCTCGGGCACGCGAGCCTCGACATCACCTACACCTACCTGCACGTCGCCAAGTCGCTCAAGATGCGAATGGACACCAGCGCCGAACTCGGCCTCGGTGACGTACTGTAGACGCGAGGCGGCATGTCGAGACACGGCGTTTCAGGAATCTTTGGGGAGCAGGTCGTCGACGCCGAACTCGACACGTCTTCCTGCGCTTGGACGGTGAAGACCCCTGATGGACGGGTGCTCATGCAGGTGCCGTGGCGATGGGCTTACGACCAGACGGGCCTCGGCCCCAAGCGCCCCCGCAGACAGTTCCTCACGAACGACGAGTTCGTCGCCCACGCTTCTCGATGGGAAGCGTTTGAAATGTGCATGTGTGCCTACCCGCTCACCGCCGACAACAAGCTGGCGCTTGAGGCTCGTTTTCCGGGGATCACTTCCAAGACGGCATATGTGGTTTCAAACCCGGTTTGGATACCGGACGCCCCACCGGCACCTCGACCACGCCCTCGCAACCCTACACCCAGACCTACCCCGGCGACCGTTGACGTGCTAGACACCCCAGCTACAAGCCAAGAAACGTCCCACGAAGCGGGCGAGAGGAAGCTGCTACTATGACTGATCCCATGCAAAACGCCCGCAATGTAGCGTTTCAGTTTGTGGCCTCCCGCCTGCGCACAGCTTTTGAGCCGTGCCGCATACCCGGCTGCCACAAACTTTCACTAGGCTTTGTCTGTTCCCGCTGTTCGCGGTATGTCTGTCAGCACCATGCGTATGTGAAGGCTTCTCCGAAGCCGGAAACACTCTGCGCGTCGTGTGTGGTAGACGAGCACCCTGAGTTGTGGCCCGAGGAGTAGCAGTGTCATTTGCCCAAGCCCGCCTGTCATCTTTTCCGACGCAGAGCCTTCGGGGCCTTGGCGCGTACCCGACGCAGCCGCTTCGTGGGCTGCACGGTCTTGGCAGCGTCTCTCCCGAGAGTATTCGGAACGTGGTTTCTGCTCTTGACAACTTGGTGAACGTGGCTCGCTCGCAGACTACACAGATCGTCTCAGAGACGAGGGCGAGCGGGTTTCCTTTCATTCGCTTCTGGAGTGCCAAGGTTGCGCAGGATTGGGCCGACAACATCGTCAGGTACGTTGAGAGTGTCCGCGCAACATTGACCGCTCCGTCGAAGGACGGGCGTGTCTTCTTCGTAGCGCAACCCGACACTACGGCTGCGCTGCTTGAGGACACCAAGCGAACGCTTCGTCAGATGATCTCCGAGTTCAAGGAATCTGCGCGGTCTACCTCGATAGCCGCGACGTTGGAGCAAGCCGTACAACAGGTGAGTGAAGCCGTGCTCAGTGCGGCGCAAGCTGCTGCGTCAGGCGCACTCGCCGCTGCGGCTAACTTCCCTGTCGGCGCGGCGATTGTTGCAGCCACCGCCGCCGCCGTCGTCTGGTTCAAGTTTCTCCGCTGAAAAGGATACACAATGGCCGACCATGAACTGATCCGCGAAACAATGGTGTCCCTCGGCGAGGGGATGGAAGACTGCGGCTTCGACGCCGTCCTCGAAACGGTCGAGGGCAGCGGCCTCGTCGGACGCGCCGTGCGCAACCCCCGAGACGGCGACCAACTGCGGATCATCATTCTGTACCTCAAGGACTTGGCCAAGACCGTCCAGAGCGAAGCACCCTCCCCCGAGCGCACCCACGCGATGAAGATGCTGCAAGAGGCATGGGAGACGCTGCGGGCGGCGGTCCACGAAGAGGAAGAGGAAGCCGACGTCAAGAGCCGCAGGAACTCCCCGCCCCCTGATCGCCCGCGTGCAGACCTGCTTCGCTCGCAGCAGCAGGCCAAGATGCAGGGGCACCGCCCCGCGCTGTTGCCGGGTCAGGGCAGGTCGCAGCAAGTCGTCATGGTCGCGCCTGCTCAACAGCAAAAGGCGCTGCCAGCCCCGAAGCCCGCGCCGTCAATGGGCGGCAACTATTTCCGCAGCCGTTGAAGGAGCACGTATGAACGCCCGCAAGAAGAGACAGATCGACGCAGAACTCGCCACGATGGGGATGCAGGCCACCGACGGTCCCGGTCAGTACGTCACCGTGCAGATCGAGGGACCGGACGGCCCCGAGGTCTACAAGGCGTGGGCGTGCGCAGCGGAACATACTTCCCGCCGCCACAACCCGCCGCTGCCCGAGCACATGGCGCACGACAGCCTCGACGATATTGCGCGAGGGCTTGCTTTGCGGTTCGTTGAGAACCCAAAAGGCAGAAGGATGATTTATTTTCTTCGTCGCTTGCTGAACGAAGTGGAAAGGCAAGCTGTCGCACGCGGCTCCGATACACTCGGCTCCGGTACAATATCAAGAAACACAAGAGAACTTGGCTCTCTGCACGCAGAAGCAGCCATGATCCTCGACTTTATTCATCAAGAACTCGAATGATCCTCGACTTTATTCGACAAGAACTCGATTGAGCCTCGACTACTGGACCCTGCACGAAGCCCCGCCCGACTCACCGAAAAAGTGGGCCGTGCGGGTGCCGACGGCGTCCGGTAAGGGCAAGACGGTCCTCTTCGGGGCGCGGGGCTACGAGGACTTCACGACGCACGGCGACGTCGAGCGCCGGGAGCGATACCGCACCCGGCACCAACACGACCGCATCGACGACCCCTACGCCCCCGGCTTCTGGTCGATGTGGGCGTTGTGGGGCGAGAGTGCTAACCTCGACACGTCGTTTGCCAATGCTGTGCGAAAAGCAAAAAACCTGATGGAGAAGACCATGCCCCGCAAGAACCCCGTCCGCGAGCCGTTCAACTTCACGCACTACGGGGAGTACGCGAGCCGTCTCACCGATGACCAACTGCACCACGCGATCATCGACGCACTCAACGCGCTCAAGGTCGCCCGAACGTGGGAAGACAACGGCGCGGGTGAGGCGAAGTACCTCGACCAGCTTTCCGTCATGCGCCACGAACAGAAGTCGCGGGGGATGCGTAGCAACCCCCGCCCCCTGCGCGAAGATTTTATCAAGGCGGCGAAAAAGCAAGGACGCCAAGACGCCATGAACTTCGGCGACGGACTCGCCGAGCGCCGTGCGTACCTCGTACAAGTGGGCTGGGCCAATCTCCCCGCCGCAGACAGGCTTGAACTGCTCAAGGCTTGGGACGAGGGCGCAGCACACGGTGGAAGCCGTCAAAACCCCGAGTTGGCCAAGATTGTCGGCAAGCACCTCTACACAGGCACCCGCTACGCCGCTGAGAGCGCCCGCGACCTTTACCGAGGGTTTCGGGATGAGCACAAATCGAGGAAGTCCCGCAGCAACCCCCGCCTCTCCCCTTGCGTGCGGCAGTACCTCGAAACCGCCCTCTTCTCGTCGAGCGACGAGGACGGCAGACCCCTCGACGACCAGTTCGACATCAGCGACTTCTCTCCCGAGGCCATCGAGCAGGCTTCGCGGGACTGCGAATCCTTCCTCATGCACAACGACGTGGGTGACCTCGACGAAGAGATGGTTGGCCACAACTTCTGGCTCACCCGCAACCGTCACGGCGCTGGCTTCTGGGATGCAGGACTCGGTGCCCTCGGTGACCGCCTGACGAAGGCGGCGCACGTCTACGGATCGTGCGACGTCTACCTCGGCGACGACGGCAAGCTGCACCTCTCCTGACGCCATGCAAACCAAGACCAAGATCGCACTCGGGCTCGTCGTCTTCGCTTTGTTTGCGTCGACGCGAGCCCGTGCAGCAAGGGGACCGCGAGTGATCACCGACGAACTGATCAAGCGCATCGACCCCAACGTGCGCAAGAACTACGCGGACGCGCTGAACCCCGCGATGGCCGCAGGCGAGGTCACGACGATTCCCCGCGTGACCGCGTTCCTTGCGCAGATTCTCCATGAGTCGGGCAGCTTCCAGTTCCTTCGGGAACTGGCGTCCGGCACCGCCTACGAAGGCCGCAAAGACCTCGGCAACACGCAGCCGGGTGACGGCGTGCGTTACAAGGGCCGGGGCTTCATCCAACTGACCGGCAGGGCCAACTTCCGCGCAGCCGGAAGCGACCTCGGCCTCGACCTCGAAAACAACCCCGATCTGGCCGAGCAGCCCGAAGTCGCCGCCCGCCTCGCTGTATGGTTCTGGAACAAGAAGAAACTCAACGACAAGGCCGACCGGGGCGACTTCCTCGGCATCACGCGGGCCATCAACGGGGGCACCCGAGGCATCGAGGAGCGCACCCGCCTGTACGAATCAGCCAAGCGGGTGATGTCCTCGGCAGCCTGACCTTGGCGGTACGACGCTGGGGTGCTAGCGTCCGTCGCATGAGTTTCGTCCGTGCCAACCTTGCAGGTGAAGTGACGGAGGCAGTTGCCGATCCGAACCCCGTCGTCATCCAGACGGGGATTCCCGGCTTCTCCCTCACGGTCCCCATCACGACGCCGACGAGGCAGAAACTCGCCGTTGTTGCAGGTAGCACCGTTGCCATCGCCGCCACCGTCGCGGGAGCACTGGCCCTCGGCTTCTTGCTGCGCTCGTCTCGGTCCAAGTAGGAGCATCCGTGTACCTCACGCCGCCCGCCATGAAGCCAGACACCTTTTCGCAGTACGGCTACGCCGACGCGACGAACCTGCGCGCTTTGCGCCGGGGGTACGGGCACGACATTTACCCGCAGTACCCTGCGGCATACGACACACCGCGCCTCGTCGCGGGTGTCGGCAACTACAACCTGAGCGGCCTCGGATCGGTCACCCGCAAAGGCTTCACCGTCGACTACTACGCAGACCCGGCAACCTTGAAGTTCAAGGACCGGAAGATGAAGAAGCTGTACGAAGACCTCCGCAACGCGGACATCGACTTCCAGAAGTCGATGAACGACGTCTCAAAGAGCCTGAAAGACGTGCTGGGCACGTTGGAGTTCATCAGCGGGGGCAAGGTCAAGGCCGCAGACCTCAAAAAGCTGCTTCGTGTGAAGCTGCCCACGTCAGGCATCGCAGTCTTTCTGGAAGTGGCCTGCGGAGGCCGTCCGATGGACAAGGGCTTCCAAGCAGTCGGCAAGATGCTCAAACAGGATCTTGAAGGCGCCACTGCGTTGTTTGGCACCCTCGGTGGGGTGGCAGCGGCGATCAGCGCGGCGGCTGTCCCGCTCCCGGCTCTGGTTCCGGCTGCTGCCGTGCTGGTGCCCGTGGCGGCGATTGCCATTCCGGCAGCCGGTCTGTGTGGCGTCGTCGCGGCACTTCTCGGCGGCGCCGTCAACGGACAGATACCGTCGAAGAAGGAGTTTTCTGACGGCCTGAAAGCCGCAGCACGGCTGGCCGGTAGCCCCGAGCCAACGCAAGCAGAGATCGACACGGCGTACAAGGGTCTGAAGGACGCGAACGACGCCGCCAAGGCCGTCAAGCAGGTCGCGAAGCCGAAAGCCGAAGCGAAGACGGCCACCGTGCCCGAAAAGACTGACACCTTTGTCCGACAAGAGATTCCTGTTCGGCAGCAACCCTCGACGGGGGGCTTCCCCGTCGTGCCCGCCTTGGCGGTCGCCGGACTCGTTGGTGCATTGGTTCTTCTCAAGAAAAGGAAGTGAGTCGTGGCGTATTCAATGATCGGCGACGCAGCAGCCCTCGACGCGGCCCAGCAGGCGAAGACGAAAGCCCAAACCATCGCCACCGCGAAGGCCGCAGCGAAGATCAGGATCGAAGAACTCGCAAGGGCCAAGCTGCAAGCTGGCGGACCTCCCGCTGGCAGCGAAGCCAGCAGCAAGACACCAATCATCATCGGCGGACTCGCTGTCGCTGCTGTTGCGGCTTTCATCTTTCTCCGTCGTTGAGGATCACATGACGTACACGATGCAGGGCCTCGGGGCTGTAAGCGCCGCCGACGCCGCGAGCAAGATTGTGGCGTTCGCCAAAGCAGCGAAGGACGAAGCGGAGCGATGCTTCGCGGCGACCACGTTGCACATGGACGTTGACCGTCAGCGAGCCGACGACGTCATCACGACAGCCGCGCAAGCAGCGACGACGGCAAAGGCCAGTGACCCTGCAAAGGCCAAAGCCGCGATTGACACTGCGATGACGAAGATTGCGGGAATCCTGCCCCAGATCAAAAGCAGCGCCGACGTCTCCAAGGTGCAGACAGCGGCCACCGCCGCCAAGAGCGCCATCAACGCTGCCGCCGCCGCACAAGCTGCGGCTGTCGGGCCGGTTGCCCCTCCCCCGAGTGAGGGTGGCGGCGGCGGCGGGTTTTCACTGTCGAGCATCCCGCCCGTGGCCCTCGTCGCCGTCGCCGTCGCCGCTGCCCTGTTCTTGCTCCCCGGCAAGAAGCGCAGCAACCCGTCGAGCATGGTCAAGACGCGCTCGGACGAGAAGCTGTGGCAACGGGCGAAGGCCGCAGCAAGGCGCCAAGGGCGCAGTGACTACCGCTACATCGTCGGCACGTTCAAGCACATGCAGGCGAACAAGGCGTTGAGCCGCCTCTGAAGGAGAACCCGTGGCCGTTCAGAAGTCGCTCGTCGTTCAAACAGGCACCGTTCGTCAGATTGACGACGCGAACGTCTTGGCAGTCGGCGCGGGCATCAACGCCCAAGGCGCAGCCGCGCAGCCGTTGTCGAGCGCAGGCACGGGCAAGATTTACTTCGACAGCACCAGCAACACGTTCAAGGTGTCTGAAAACGGCGGGGCGTACCAAGACTTGGGCGTCGTCGTCGGCGGCGGCGTTGTTGTCCTGACCGGCAACTTTGCTGGAGCACTCAACGCGCCCTTGGCGGCGACCGCTCGCTGGTATCCACCTGCCACGGTGACGGTCAAGCGTGCGTGGGCGTCCATCGGAAGTGTCGCCATCGGCCTGACCGAGTTCGACGTGCTGCGTAACGGGTCGAGCATCCTGCCTTCTCTGGTCAGTATCTCCAGCGGTCAGTTCCGTTCACTCGACGTTGTGGTCAGCCCCGGCGCAGCCGTGACGGTCACGGACTACTTGACGATTTCCCTCATCACAGCAAACGGCGGCAGCGACGCCGTTGTCTTCGTGGAGTACGAATAATGCCTTACCTTTGTGACATCCGTTCCGGTTCCGCCAACAACGTCATTCAAGTCGGCGGCAAGCTGTTCGTAGAAAACGTGGAGTTCACCCCGACGAACCTCGCGCCTGTTGCGTTTTCGCAGGGGCCGACGGCTTGGGGCGGGGCCTCGACGGCTCTTACGACATACGGCATCCAAGGTTGCGGCCAGCTTTGTCTTCCGCGCAGCTACGTTCGGGGTTCTCAGGGTATATATCCCCAGCTTGGCTCGGCAGGGCAGTTCGACTCGACAAAGATTTCTTGCGGGCAAGACGTGGAAAGCACGGGCTTCGTCTACTCGGCGGCGCAGGCCCGCTACTACGGCGTGGCAGGCAACAACGTCTTGAACACGTTGTCCACCTTCGACAGCAGCTTTCGAGTCCTGACGCCGGGGTCGGTCACTGGTAGCACGATGTTCACCAACACCAACAACGCGCTGGCCGGTTGGGTATTTCTGCCTTCGCAGAACTCTCGTTGGTTCACGATGCAGGCGAGTTCCGCCTTCTTGGCAACAGGGAACGGCCTGAGCGGACAAATAGGTGGGAGTTTTGGCGTGCTGACGGAGGCCGGAACACTGACGACCGTCGCCCAGATTTTTCGCTACCCCACCATGCCGTACATAGGCTCTGATTGGGTCTTGGTCGTCGGCACTCCCGATATTCCAGTTACCCTCACCGACGCGCAGAGTTCGGTGCCAGCATACATGTGCGCTCGCAATACGGGCACGCTGACGACACTGAGCACCAACTGGCTGCCTGCCACGACCCCGCCTGCCATCGACAACGCAGCCAACTACCAGCTTTGCTTCCCGTCGAACGCCATTGTCGCGACCCCCGGCTCTGAGATTTACTTCTACCAGCCGACCATGTCGGCATCGGTCCTCAACGTCTGGATCGGGACGGTGAGCAATCTTGTCAGCACACCCACGATCAGCCCCGTCTCGACGGCGTACACGACCGCGATGATCGCAGGTGTCGACACGGTGAACGACTGGATCACGACTTCAGGCGACGTACCAAACTTCTCGCGTGTTCGCTTCACGACGTCGAGCACGCTGCCTGCGCCGCTGGCACTCGCGACCGACTACTGGACGATCCGCATCACCGCCACGACGTCGCGCATCGCCACGTCCTACGCCAACGCAGTTGCCAACACCTACCTCGACCTCACGACGCAGGGCACCGCAGGCACGCTGACAACGACGGCGTTCGCGACGCTCAACCTCGACACCAGCCAAGTCGTCTTCCCCAGTGTTCCGGGGTCGAGCGTCTGGCGCAACGTGCGCGCATGGACGTTCGTCAACGGTGCCACAAAGTACCTCTGCATCGGCGTGTACGAGCCGGGGACGACGACGACGGTCGCCACGACCGCGCTGAACCTCTACTTGTGGCGTCTCGACTCCAAGACGGTAGCGACCTTCTTGCAGAAGTTGGAACTCGGCGTCGCGGGCCGCGTGCGCTCGTTCATGCCGGTGGACTCGACGCAGAAGCGCCTTGCCGTGGTCTACGACGACAAGATCACGTTCTACGCTTGGAACTCGTCGACAAACTGGACCTTTCAGAGCAATCAGTCGCTCCAGACGCAGGATGTCGGCGTCGACTCGCAAGGGCGTGTGTGGGCGACCGACATCGGCTCGTATGCCCCCGGCACGCCGTCGGGATACAACTCCCAAAGCCTCTACGTCTACGAGCCCTCGGGCGCTGCGGTGAACATCACCGTCAGCTTCCAGTCCTCGGCCTACACCTACACGGGCGCCACGATCTCGTCGAACGTCATCGTCAACGCCTACAACACGGCGGGGGCTCGCGTCGCTCTCAGCGTGACGCTGACGCGAGACACGACCAACTTCGACTTCTCGGGCAGCCCCTCGACGGTGGTCACGACGAGCACCAGTGCTGACACGCTCGTTCCGATCAGCGTCTTCGGCACCGGCCTCCTGTCCGTCCTCGCGGTGCCCACATGACCGTGGCGGTGACCACCTACGTCGCCGCCCTGACGCAGACGTCGGCGGTCGTCGCATCCGCCTACGTCGACGTCGTCGATCCCGTGACGCCCGTCGTGGGGTCGGCCTCGGCGTCGTCGCTGGTGTCGTGGGGACTAGTTGCCGTGGGGATCGCGTTTTCCAACACGCCGGTCCCCCTTGTCGTGGTGCCCGAGTCTGCCGTAGCCTTCTCGACGGTGTCAGGGGGCAACTTTGCGGGCCGCAATATCCTGCCGGTCACGGCGACAGCCATCGTCCAGCAGTCCAATACAGTCACGCCACCCACACCCGGCGCGCAACTATCCTTCTTTTGGGGCTGAAACATGACCGTCATTCAAGTCGACGACTCCTCTCCTTTCGCCGTCCGCATCTATGTCAATGGCGCGGCTGTCGCTTGGCAACCGTACAATCCAAACAGCGGGGCGCTTTGGGACACCAGAGCCCAAGCACAAGCGTGGGCCGAGGATACGGCACAAGCAAACATCGACGCGGGACTCTGGCCCCCGCTCGGCTGATAGGCTACCGTGCGTCCTCACCAGAGGGCTGAATGGACAACGTCGTCGTCAATGCGCTGAACAATCTGCCGGGGTTTCCCCCCGCGCAGACGTTCAAGTTGGGCGATTGGCTTGTCCAGATCGCGACACGCCCCGCTGTACCTACAGTGGCCGACCTGCCGCTTGTGGACAACGGCGAGGGCGATGCCCGAGTTGTCATAGATCAGGCCGCTTGGTTTATTTGGTCGGCAGGTTCGTGGTACGCTGCTGGAGGCGGGGGAGGAGAGGTAGCACCCACCCCCACTGTTGTCCCCGGCACCTACGGCGACAGGTCGAACGTCCCGCAGGTCACGATTGACGCCAAGGGACGTGTCACAGCGGCGACCGCCGTGCCGGTCGCGACTCCCCACAACACAGCCCGCCGTGTGAGCAGTCACACCGAAACACGGGCGAACGACTTTACACTTTTGGTGAACGCTTCTGCGGGACAAGTGACAATAACTCTAACGGGGACCGATGGAACTTTCTACAACGTGAAAAAGATCGACAGTTCGCTGAATCCCGTGCGGCTACGTCCCGCGACGGGAACAATAGACGGGGAACTTTTTGTGGACTTGCCTGTACGTTGGGATTGCATCAGCGTACATTGCGAGGGCGGTGAATGGTTCATCGTCTGATTGTAGACAAACAAGTGAGGCCCCATGACGTTCAAGCCATACGTTGCGAAGCTCAAGGCAGCGGACAACGCAACCGAAGTTCTCAACATCAGCACCCTGCCTGAAGGTCTTGTCCTTCAGCGCATGGGCAACGTGATCAAGGCCGCTCAGATTGGCAACAGCCAGCTCTCTGACGGCGTGATCACCCAGTCCAAGCTCTCGCTCGTCACCCCGACGTCCGACAGCATGGCTTCGACCAAGAAGTACGTCGATGACGCCGTTTCGGCGATCGTCAGCGGCGACATCGCTGGCCTGCAGAGCCAGATCAACAACCTGTTGAGCAACACCGACGGCACCGCGCTCAACAGCCTCGCCGAACTCGTCACCGCGTTTCAGAACGCCGACAGCAATCTTCAGGGCGCCATCACGGCCCTGTCGAACGCC
>Ga0315285_10008127_pt1 | contig 10768 bp, 13 predicted proteins | sample YL17G09_36_MG_FD_203698 | JGI IMG/M metagenome (GOLD analysis project Ga0315285, IMG submission 203698) | Sediment microbial communities from Yellowstone Lake, YNP, Wyoming, USA - YL17G09_36 | ecosystem: Environmental > Aquatic > Freshwater > Lake > Sediment | place: USA: Wyoming | collected... | reverse complement strand
ATCACCGCGGAGACAATGAGCACGCTTCGAACCACATGGCGCAACGGAATTCTCGCGACATGGGCCAACCGGTTCGACTGCCGTGCAACCAACGGAGGCCGGCAAGGCTTGACGTTCGATGTCCAGTGGGTGACGTCGAACGCACACCATGTCGTGCGTGTCCGCCCGGGCCCTGATCGCTCGAACATGACGCTCTGGGATACCAGCGACGCCGGGAACGTGGTGGCACACGAGTTCGGCCACATGCTCGGCCATCCCGACGAGTACGCTGATGCGACCTGCCCCAGCAGGAATCCGGTCGGCACGGGCACCGTGATGGACGACAACACCGAAACTGTCGCCCGCCTCTATAACCGCATCTGCGCCTTCCACGGTGGCGGTCACACACCGATCGCCGGTGCCGCGCCGGAACCGGACGAGAATGCCCCCGAGTTAGAGTCCAGGATGCTGATCGACAACTTGAAGCCCGCACCGCGTGCCCAGATCCTTAATCACCTCCGGGCAATTGCGGATGCCGAAGAGGTTGCAGACGGTGCCGCGGACGCCGAGGTCACCTTCGAGCTGAGTGGAGGTGCACCCGGCGAGCGGTACGCGTACCGGCTCGGCGTTAGTGCTGATGGTTCAGCCCATCGCCGGGTGGTCGACGAGTTGCGGGCGACCGTGGCGGTCGGCGAGCCGCTGGCAGACGGAGGGGATGACGTCGCCGCGATGGTCGAGCGCGACCTCGTCACCCGCGTTTTCGCCGCCGCCCGGGACACGGGCCTGCTCGGCGACGAGGCCCCGGCGTTCCCCCAGCAGGGCGCCGAGCTCGTGCCGGACAGCATGATCGCGGTGATCACCGTCCGGGACGGTAATGCGTTCCGGCGGATCTGGGTACCGGCCGGTGAGCAGGCCGACGCGTCAGTCGTCTTCGGCGCGGAGGCCGCAGACGTGCCCCTGGACACCCCGATGCAGCTCCCTGCTGAATCGGTGCAGGCGCTGCAGCCGCTGCTCGACGCACTCCGCGCGGTCGAGGAGACACTGTGACGCCCAGACACCCGCATAGAAGGTGTCTCCGTTGCCGCACTCCGTGGCGGAAACCGGGATCGCTAACGGGCCGGTGATCCATTAGCCCACCGTTCTGAACTCGGTGTCGATGTCCTCGATGTGCGGCGCATGGTTCGCACCGAGCCGTGCCCCGTCGTGCGTGACAGCCGCGGCCGGGTGGTCGACGATGAGCACCACCTGACCTTGACGCGCGTGCGCCTTACGGCCAGGTGCATATGATGATGAACAGCATGCTCGCGTACCCGGGACGAGCGACGTTGCAGGTGTACCAGAGACTGGTCCAGCGAAACGAATTGGCGGAGGGCAAGATTCAGGGCCGTGACAAACTGGTGGACCTGGCCGATGTGCGCGTGCCGGTCATGAACGTGGCCGGCACCGGCGACGTGATGGTGCCCGTCGATGTTGCTCACCATGTGGGCGAGCTGCTGCCGGATTCGCCGGAGGTCCGGCTTGAGACCCGCCCCGGGTGGGCACCTCGGTGCGCTGACCGGACACTCGGCCCCGTTGCGGCACTGGTCTTGGCGACTGGGGTGGCGACATCCGCCCGGGCGGATACGCCAGAGGAGAAGTTCGTCACCGATCTCAGGAACTCGAACTCGGTCGCGACGACGATCCCCGGGACCCCTGATCGCTGGATTGCGGCGGGCTACACGTCGTGCGATCGGATCACGAGAACATCCGCCCAGAGTCTGCCCATCCGGGCTGCGATCAACAACGAAGTCATTGCCGCGACCACGTTCAATTTCATCCCTCGGCAGGACGCCGTCGCCCTCATGACATTCGCGGTTCTGGACCTGTGCCCCCAGTTGATCCCGCAGAGGACTGACGGCAGCGGTAGCTGACCGATTCCAATACTTAACGGCTTTCTGGCAAAACTTTTTAGCGACGCGTTAGCTCCAGAGCCCGGTCGCCTTAATTTCGAGCGATACGGTGAGCTCATGTTGCTCGACGTTCGATGGCTCCAATACGTGCTAAAGCGGACTGGACGCAAGTAGCACCCTGGTAGTTCGAATGCTCCTCGGCGCCGGCCGGTTGCCACTGGTCCCGAGCCCTTCTATCGACTATGCGGTCCGGTTGCCATAAACCCGGGTCGGCGCAATGAGCACTGCGGTCCGGCGCTGTTCGACCATCGCGCGGTCATACTCGGCCCAATTGTCGTGGCTACCGCCGCAGGCGGTGAACACCTCGCGCAGCAGCAGGCGCAACTGGTCGGCTCCGATGAGCCAGTCCCGGGCGTCGTCGGGGCCGGCGAGTTCGGCTCTGCCCTCGACCGTCGCCCACTGCCATCCGTTGCGAAATGTCACGGCCAGTTGCGGTCGCGCCCGCAGGTTGGCCAGTTTCACCCGTCCGTAGGTGACGAAGCCCAGCACAGGTTCGGCGGTGGCGGGGTGCGGGAGAACACCGGCGTTGACCAACGACGCCTGAATGGTCCGATCAGCCCGCAACGTCGACACGACGGCCAGGCCACTGTCGGCGCGCGCGAGCGCGACCGCTTCGTGAAAGGTGGTCATGAGCCCGCTACCTGTGACCGTATCCAATCCAGGTTCGCCTGCATGTTCCGCTGCCAATCGGCCAGCCGTCGCGCGACTATGCGCGCTTCTTTCTCTGGTTGCGCGGCGATCGGGATGCTGAGCCCCGACGGACCCGGCCCCATCCGCGCCCACTGCCGGATCAGCGTGCCCGCGCTGGCCGGCTCGACTTCGAATCCCCAGCTGGTGATCGCCCCCTCGTGTCCGAGGACGTTCCAGACCCACCGATGCGGCTCATCCGCCTCGACGACCTCGCAAACCGTCTCCCAGCTGCCCATCGCGTCGTTCTGATTGCGGCCCCGGAACCGGGCGCCGACTTCGACGCGATGGGCGCCGGCGAGCCATTCGACGGACTGCAGTTCCGCCGAGCACCTGGCGGGCACGGTGATGTCGGTGACGTAGCTCCACGCCGTGGCCACATCGCAGGGGACAAGCTGGGTCACTTCAACCGTCGGCTGATCGCGGTAGCGCATCGCTGTAGCGTGCCACGTATGCGGGTGGCCACGATGATCGAACCCCGGTTGCCCGGCGCAGCGGAGTTCGCCGTCGCCGCCGAGCGCTTGGGCATCGATTCGGTGTGGGTCCCCGAGGTATGGGGATACGACGCACTGACCGGACTGGCCTACCTGGCCGCGAAGACATCGACACTCAAGCTCGGAACCTTTGTGGTGCAACTGGGTTCGCGAAGTCCCGCGATGTTGGCGACGTCGGCGCTGAGCCTGCAGGAACTGTCGGATGGCCGATTCATCCTCGGTGTCGGCACGTCCGGCCCCCGCGTGATGGAGGGCTGGCACGGCGTGCGGTTCCGCAAGCCGGTCGAAACGACTCGGGAAACCATCGAGATTCTCCGGATCGTCAGCCGTGGCGAGCGTCTCGAGCATTCCGGGGAGATCTACCCGCTGCCGCTGCCGGACAGCAGCGGCGCCGCGCTCAAGCCGACGGTGCGACCCCGGCACGTGCCCGTCTACGTGGCGGCGATGGGGCCGCGGAATCTGCGGCTCACCGGTGAGATGGCCGACGGCTGGCTCGGCAACGCCTTCATTCCGGAAGCGTCGGAGGTTTTCCTGGAACCGCTGCGTGAAGGAGCCGAGCGCGCCGGGCGCACCCTGGCCGATCTGGAACTCATCGCACCGGTCGCCGTGGAGTTCCACCACGACAGCGCCTCTGCCGAGGCAGCGGCGCGCAGGCACGCGGACGGGTACGCGTTCACCATCGGTGCGATGGGGGTCAACGGCCGCAATTTCTACAACGACGCGTTCACCCGACTGGGCTACGGCCCGCACGTCGCCGTGGTGGCCGAACTGTGGCAGAGCGGCAGACGAGACGAAGCGCGCGCGGCGGTGCCGATCGAACTGGGCCATCTCACCAATCTTGTTGGTACGACTGAAGGAATCACCGAACGGGTGCACAAGTACCGGGCAGCCGGCATCACGACACTCTTGGCCAAGCTGGAGGGCGAATACTCCGACCAGCTGGCGACGCTCAACGCCTCCTGGATGTTGTCGCGGGAGGTTAGCGGCCATGCAGAGTCGTCTCCATTTTGTTCCTCGTTAGTTACCGGCAGCACTGAAAAGGGCCCGGTTTGTGTCGGTGTGCAGCCATAGCGTTGCCGACGTACCCAGGTCCTGAACCGATAGGAGAACTCGTCATGTCGACCATGGTCACTGCCGGAATCGTCGGCGACCGCGCCACATTCGACGCGTACTGCACCCGCCACTGCGTCAACCCCGAGACCGCCATCGCCGAGCTGGTCAATATGGCTCTGGGCCTGCCCGCTGACATCCTCGACTACCTCCGCGAGCAGACGGCCGCTTAGCCGGTCGACTGTTGTTCAGCCAGAATCGGACGCTGCAGGCAGTACCAGTTCGCCGTCGTCGCCGGTCGCGACCGTCTGATCGAACCTCGGCCACGATTCGACAGGCGGAGCCGCGTTGCGGCTCACCAATGACTGGACTGGTAGCAGTGAACGGGAAGACACCAGAAGACGGAACCGGCAGACGCCGACTGCCGGGTTGTGCGTCGTGTCCGCAGTCTGAGGCATGGGTCTGCTCGCGTCAGCGGCGACGACTCAGGGCGATTCCGTGGCCTGCCTGGTCAATGTCAGCGTGCGTCCCGGCGATGACGTCCCCAACGACTACGCCGCCCTGGACCACGGATACCCAGACCCGCCAGTCGGGCTCCGCACCACGCAGCATTGGCTAGGAAATATGTGCCGCCCCAGATCGCAACAGCCACCGTTGTAGCGGCAATGCCTGAGGTTCAAAGCGACATTCCCCGGCCAATCCCCCCAAGGGTCAGAAAGATCGCGGGGACACCAACAATCACACTGCTGATCCAGACGGCTATGTTCATGTTCTGATCGTCCTCCACGGGTGTGACACCTCCACCTTGCGACGCTTGGGAACCCTCAAACTCCTTCTCATCGTTTGGCCTGCCAATGCCGGATTCTTAAAGTGTCCCGGCTTCGCTGCCGTCAACGACGTTTCGAAGCATCGCCACAACCTGCTCACGCGATCGGTGCGCTGACCACTCGACCAGGCCCTCCGGTGACACGAACAGAACTAGGTCGAATCTCTCGAGCTCATTACCGTCGAGGACAGTCAGCTTCATCGCCATATCTGTTGCCTCCCTATTCCGTACCTTGACCGGACTAATCCCGCGGTTTCATGCCGTGGCCCCTGTGATGCCGTGGGCCTTTCGTTTGCGCGTCCGACGATCCGCGTCGCGGATTTCCAGGTTCGCATACGGCAGGGGCAGCGTCGGATCGACTGCTTTGGCGCGCGACTGCGGGGACACTGATGCCAAAAATGCTGCCCGGAAGGTGAATTCGGCGCGGTTGACGGTGGGGGTGGCACATGGGCCGAGGTGCACCCAGCAGGCATCGAGCTCGCTAACATACTTCAGTGGCCAGCCGCCGGCATGCGGGGAGCGGGCACCCGGGCGAGTGCGGTAGAACTGATCGAGCCGGTTGTGCAGCGAGGACCCCGCGAGACCGATGTACAGGACGGGCTCGTCGGAGAATCCAAGAGAGATCAGCCGGTCGGATAATTCGGCCACACACGGCCGAACCCCATCGACGCGCAATTCAGTTCGCAGGGCAAGCAACTGGCTCACCCTGAGTGGATCGACCTCCATCTTCGGCGCCGTCGTGGCGTCGGGATCCCAGTGTCGGGCAATGGCGTAGACGCCAGGCCCGGCAGTGGGGCTCACCGCCACACCCCATGGGACCGCATCCAAAGGCCGGACGCCGGCAGCGGCGAACAAAGAGGTGACGGTGGACGGCATCTCTGATTGCCTCCCTTGGTCGCGTACGTTTACTGGATTGGCTCTGCGAAGCTGGGTAGTTGGTCGGCGATCTGTTCCCAGGTCAGGGCGTTGGCGGCAATGGCTTGTACGAATGCCTCGGCGGCGTCGACGTCGAGAACAGGGGAGATGTGGTGTCCATTGAGGCCGAGCAATAGCCAGCAGGCCGCCCACCCCGTCCGTTTGTTTCCATCGGCTAGTGATTGGGTTGTGGCCAGCGAATGCAGGAGTGCAGCTGCCTTGTCCCAGATGCTTGGGTAAGCGTCCTTGCCGAATACTGTTGCGGCTGGGCGCATCAGGCCGGACTCGAACAGGCCAGGATCACCGATGCGGGGCCGGAATCCGCATGCGTACTCTGCCGCGATCAACACCTCATCGGTGGACGGGTAATCCGTCATGCCAGTCGGCGGTTCAGCTCTGCTGAACGCTCGGCAATCTGCTCGGCTAGAGCGCGGACGCGGCCCTCGCGATCGAGAGCCTTGTCCAGAATCGCTTGCTTGGCGAATGCGCGCATCGATGCACCCGAATTACTGGCCGCCGATCGGACTATCGCCAACTCATCCTCGGAGAAGTCGACATTCAGTGCTGGCATTGCACCCTCCCAACCTTCGTAGTACCACTACGGTACCACCGTAGTACCGTTAAGGTACTGACTTATGGCCTGCGTCGTTGAGTTGAGGTCGTCAGTGCCGTTGGAGGTTGCGAATGCCCTTGGGCGTATTTCGCCTCAAGGCATCCCTGGGTCGATAGACCAAGGACCCGGCACGCCACCGTGACCGGCACCCTGATCGGGGCGCCGGCCGCGGCCATCTCACGGACGAGCGGGAAGACTATTTTCCCGGCAGTTTCGCCTGCGACAGGTAGGCGGCCGCGCGGCGCAGGACCTCGTTCTCCTGCTCCAGGAGTCGGTTACGGTTCTTCAACTCGCGCAACTGGACCCGCTCGGCCCCGGTGGGCCCGTCACGGCGGCCGTCGTCGATGTCGGTGTTCTTCAACCAGTTGTGCAGACACCCCTCGGAGATCCCGAAATCCTTCGCGATCTGACTCAACGGCGCCTGCACCTTGCGGGCCACCGCGACGACATCATCGCGGAACTCCTTCGGATACGGCTTGGGCAGCTCCGGCAGACCGATTTTCGCGCCATCGTAGGCGGCCAACCGGAAGTGACAGGCCAGCGGCAACTCCAGTCCCCCGCCCAGGCAATTGCCGAAAAGCGTTGCGATCCAGGGTTTGTCCATGTCCGCGATCGCCGACAGGACTCGCTGACGCTGACCGCGGGTCCATGAACGCGAAGGTCATCCGGTTGTGGGGTGCGGCGTCGATCGTGACGATCGCGATAGCGTCGCGGCGTTCCAAGCCGATGGCGTTTCCAGTCATCTCAGGTCTCCCCATCACCAAACGCTGCGTGCGTGACCAATGTTAGGAGCAACGCGGCCATGGCAGATGCAGGGGTCGACAAACCACTGCGGCAGACGATTTCAGCGATCCGTCTTGGCATCGGCCGGAAACCAGCGGCCCTGCAACACCGTGCCGAGGATCGCGATATCCCCGAGTCCTGCCGGGTCGACCGCGTAGGGATCCTTGGCGAGCACGGTGAAGGTGGCCGCCTTACCGGCGGTGACGCTGCCCAGTTCGTGTTCCATCCGCCAGGAGTAGGCGGCCTCGATGGTCACCGCGCGCAGGGCGTCGTGGACGGAGATGCGCTGACCGGGTTCGGCCACCCGGCCGCTGAGAGTGCGGCGGTTCACCGCGAACGACGCCAGCGACAGCGGTGCGGCCGGCGCCATCGGCAGATCCGAGTGCAGCGACAGCGGAATGCCGCGGCTGAGCACCGAGGCCGCCCGGACCATGCTGTCGGCACGTTGCTCGCCCAGTCCGTGGGCGGCGTACTGGTCGGCAAAACCCACCGGGTAATAGGGATTCGCTGAGACCAGGCAGCCCAGCCGGGCGATCCGGTCGATCTGCTCTTCGGCAGAGGTGGCGAAGTGCACGATAACGGTGCGGTGGTCGGTGCGCGGGTGTGCGGCCATGCATTCCTCGATGGTGTCGAGCACCAGATCCAGCGCAGCGTCGCCGTTGACGTGGATGTGCAACTGCCAGCCAGCATCCCAGTACACCCGGGCGAACGCCCGGAAGACCTCGGGCTGCATCAGCCACTCGCCGTGATGGCACAGGTCCGGGCGCCCGGCGTCGTCAAGATAGGGATCACGCATCTGCATGAGCTGACTGATGATCGCCCCGTCGGCGAACAGCTTCACGTGCTTGGGCAGCAGTCGCACCTTTCCCGACGACGCCCCGGACACCTGCGTCTCGGCGTCAGCCACCGCGTCGGCCGGATCCATCCCCGCATCGGCCTGGCTGCGGGCATCGACGAGAAACGTTGACATGAAGGGCGTTTCGTCCGCGCCGAGGATCTGCAGGTACAGATTCCAGGGTTCGATCGCCCACATGATGCCGGGTTCGTTGATCGCCGTCACACCGTTGGCATGCAGATAGGCGACCATCTGGTGCAGACCGGCAGCGATCCGCTCTTGCGACATCAGCAACGGTGCGAGTCGGGGCAGCAGCAGATTGGCGCCCGACTCCCACCAGCGCCCGGCTGCGAAGTCCACCATCTCCGATGCCGCGCCATGGCCGGCCATCTGCTCGACGGTCAGCCCGAGTTTGTCGATGGCGGCGGTGTTGAGGAAGAACTCGTGACACGAGCGCTGCCACACCACCACAGGCCGCGTCTTGCTGATCGCATCAAGGGCGGCCCGGTCCAGCGGTCCGTGCCACATCCTGTGATAGCCCCAGGAGAACAGCCACTCGTCGGAATCGGACAACGCCTGCTCGGCGGCGGTGAGCCGCTGCCGGTACTCCTCGGGCGAGCGCGCAGCCCGAAACGTCTTGTCCGGCAACACCCAGTCCTCGACCGCGATCACCGCAGTCATCAAGGTGGTTGCCCCCAGCAGTGGGTGCAGGTGCTGGTCGATCAGGCCGGGGCACAGCACCACCTCAGCGAAGGTGTCGTCGACCTCACCGGAACCCCGCAGGTCCTCCAGTGCCCTCCAGTGCGCCGACGGCGGTGATCCGGCCGCCGGACACAGCGACCGCGGTCGCCTCCGGGTGACCCACCTCAAGAATTCCGCACCCGGCGGCTGGAACAAAGCCGCCGCTGGGCGCGACTATTGACATCATGTGGTGGAAGCGACGGCCCACCGGAACAGCGGGCCTGCCCGGTCGAACGAGTGACACGATGAAGTCCCACACCCCGCGCGGCGCGGGCGCCGCAATCGGCGTCATCGCCACCGCGCTAGCGGTGCTCTATCCCTCTTTCGGCGTCACCCTGCTGCTGGTGCTCATCATCGAGGCCGTCGTGGTGTCACGCCGCAACAACCGACGGCGCGAAGATGCTGTGCCAGAATTACAGCCATGACCAGCAAAACTGAGTGCGACAACCCGAACTGCACGTGTTCGCCGTGCACCTGCGGGCCGGACTGCAGCTGCGGACAACCCGCCGGCGGGTGCGATAACCCCAACTGCACCTGCTCGCCCTGCACGTGCGGGCCGGACTGCAGCTGCGGTTCCTGAGCTCGCCGCTCTGCGCTGTCTGGGCGGTGAAGCCCTCACCGTAGAGCGCCCAGAATCCGAGCCACGTGTCGCTGCACCGGGTTCCGGGCATCTGTGTCGGAGAACTGGCTACAGGCCCTGGGTCGGCCGGAGAACGCGGTGTCCCAGGCGCTGCGCATCCCGCGTCAGCTGAGCTGGGTCGGCCTGCCGGCCTGAAATCCTCGTCCTCGACGAACCATCGGCCAACCTTGACCCGGTGGCCCGTCGCGAACTGGCCGAGACTCTATCGGCGCTCGACACGACGATGCTCGTCGTCACCCACGATCTGCCCTACGCCGCCCAGCTGTGCGACAGAGCGGTAGTGATGGACGCCGGCTTTGTCGTCGCCGACGGTGACATCCGCTCGATCCTGGCCGACACCGAACTGTTGAGCCGTCACCGTCTTAAACTGCCCTGGGGCTTTGAAATCCCCGCACGTTACCCGCCCGGTCATACGCCCGCGGCGCGCCGCCGCCGCAGCCATACCGTGTAGAGCGCTCCCACCACGGCGGTCACCACGCCGTAGAGCGCGATGGCGGCGTGCTCATCGACGCCGGGAAAGTTCGCCGACGCCAGGGCCAATGCGGTCGCCGGGTGCCTGCAACTGGTCGCGAAGGCCAACACCGCCGCGAAGCGGCGGTCCGGCCCGCCCAGCAGATGGCCGGCAGCGAAGCTGCCGAGGACGAAGATGCCCACGGCAGCCAGCGTGTGGTCACCGAGCAGCGACCAGATATCCGGGGCCGCCGAGATCAGCAGGACGATCATGGCTATCGGCAGTAACCAGCGTTGAATCCGTTCGAGGGGCCCCTCGAGCCGGCGCGCGGTCGACGGCGAGATGCGGGCAAGCACCATCCCAGCCGCCAGGGGCACCAGCATGGTCAGCGTCAACAGCTTGGCGATCGCCCACGGAGTCGCGAGGTAATCGCGGCCGAAGACCGTCTGCAAGATTTCAGCGGACACCATGATGACCGGCACGCCGAACACGGCCAGCAGGAGTACCAGACCCAACCCGTATTCGGGCCTCCCGCCCGCTCTCTCTCCGCGGCTGGGCAGCAGCGGCGGCAGCGGTGAGATCGACAGCGCCACAAGCGCAATGGCCACCTCGCGATTCAGGTCGAAGATCCACACCAGCGCGACAGCGAGCGCGGGCGCCACCACCAGCATCGCGAGCAGGGAACGGGCCAACAACCCCGGGCGGCGCAAGAGGGCTACGACGTCGGAGAACCGGGCGCCCAATCCAGACCCGAACACCAGCACAGCGAGGCTGATCCCGAAGGCGGTCTTCGCGGCCACCGCCC
>Ga0315285_10008126_pt1 | contig 10768 bp, 15 predicted proteins | sample YL17G09_36_MG_FD_203698 | JGI IMG/M metagenome (GOLD analysis project Ga0315285, IMG submission 203698) | Sediment microbial communities from Yellowstone Lake, YNP, Wyoming, USA - YL17G09_36 | ecosystem: Environmental > Aquatic > Freshwater > Lake > Sediment | place: USA: Wyoming | collected... | reverse complement strand
AAGATTGTGTCCGGCGTCTGAAAGGAGGGCGAGACTGCCAGAAAGTGTTCCACCGATCGCTTCGGCGACAGTGATGCCAATGTTGATCAGTATCGCCCATCCAATATTCTTACCATTGTGGTCATGTCCGTTAGTCTGCATTCAACCTCTCTCCCTATACTCAGAGATATTTTTCGAACTGTTCCAGATGGGACTCCAGCAGTTGCAATTCCTGGTAAAGCACCCTCGCCTCATCGCCCAGATCCTTATCCTTGGCAAGCTCGGCGATGCGGCGAGAAAAACCTCCAATGGCGGTGATCCGATTCCGAAAAGCATGGGCAGTTTCACGGACCATTATCTCTTTCCTTTTGTAGGATTCAATCAGTTGCTCGGTTAACTCTGCTTTACCTGCGGCTGCTCCAATCAGCTCTCCCACCACCTTCAAGTACTCAAAATCTTCGACTGATACAGGCATCCCCCTTTTCCCCGAATCGACGATTAAAGCGCCGACTCTCTTCTCCTCCTGAGTAACCTGATCGACATACCAGAGCGGGACAATGGCTTTGATCTTCACCTTCTCTGTCAAAGTATGACGATAACCTTCGCATTGATGGGTCTCGGTTAGGTTAACAGGGACACCCTCTTTCACTACTTTCCACACAATGCTCCCTTTGCAAACTGGCACTTGTTCCATTGGGCGCTCATAGTTGCCCAGCCAGCAATGAAGCTTCAATTCCTCTCCCTCCTTGAGCACACATCGAGCTCGCATTCCTAATCTCTGGTTGATGTGATCGAGGCAGGTTTTGATCAGGTATTCCCGGTCCGTACACCAGCTTACCAAACGGGCGATTTCAAGAAGATCCTCGCAACGTTTGGCAAGAATCTTTTCTTTTGAGGATCTAATGGAGCGTGTTTTTGCCATGATTAAAACCCATACTAAAAGCTTTTAGGATATACGCTGATCCCCCTTATCTAATCTCATCCCGATTCCTTCTCTTGATCCCCTGGAGGCAGTGTAAGTTGCACCGGTAGGTCACATCTATGGATACAAGGCCGTCCGGGGGAAAACCACTGACTCCCACGTGCAGGTAATCGAATAAGCTCCAGCGATTGGACTCCATATTCCACCCTTACGCAGGATTTACCAGACTGATTCCACACCTATACAGCGCTCCTCGAATCCCTCTGGACTCCACCTAAGTGCTGTGACATGCTTCTTCTCTTCGTCTTTTTAACCTCCGGTTCTGCCTTGCCGTTGAGATATTCGTTCTGCCAAACCCTATCAGCTAATTCTCCAAAACGTTCAGCATAGACATCCATCTCTTGACTCTTTGTCGTATAAATTTCCTCAGCGCCCGGATGGGTGAAGAATGGTTTTGTCTCTTCGATCAACTCCCTCATCACATGGGGATTATCGATAATCATGCAGGGTCTAAGATGATTCGGATTGTGTGGCTGTCTTGCCCGAATGGATCTGAAAGGAGGGCTGTTAAGAGCCTTTGAAAGCGTGGTGTTGTAAATATTTTCCGTTGCGATGTAAGTGTAGACGCAAGGTTCCACATCTCCCTTAGCATTCAAATGGAAATAGCGGCGTCCTCCGGCAATGCAGCCATTGATATGGGGGCCATCATTCCAGAAATCCAAAAAGAACATCGGCTTGGTATCCCTGAAATAGATGACCTGTTTCCGAAGATGATTGCGCTGCTCAGGGGTCACCATCAGTGGAAAATCCGCCTGTCCATTTACCGGAATATAGAGGAAGTACATCTGGGCAAAAGACCCTCTCTCCATCATGAAATCGACAAAAGGCGCTGAAGCCACCACCTCCACATTCTCCTTGGTCACGGTAGCAGAAGTTCCGAGAAGAACTCTGGCTTCCCTGAGGTCGTCAAAAGCGTTCATGATCTTTTTATAGACCCCTTTGCCTCGCCAACGGTCCGTCTCCTCCTCGTAACCCTCAATGCTGATGACGACCATGACATTTCTCAATTCTGATAATCTTTTTGCCTTTTCAGGGGTCATTAAGCTTCCGTTCGTATAAACCTGGAAGAAAATTTGAGGATGCTCCTCGATCATCTGAAAGAGATTCGGATAAACAAAAGGCTCTCCACCCAGAACGGTGACAAATTGGATTCCCATTTCTTGACATTCTGAGAGTACCCTTTTGACCAGTTCATAGGGAAGCTCTGGTTTGGTCCCGTAACCAAGGGTGTAGCACCCCTTACAACGGAGGTTACAATGAAGGGTGGGCGAAAGGATCATGACAAAAGGAGGCCTGAATCCATGTTCAACCTCAAACTGATCCCGTTTCTTTCCTCCAAGAAACCATGCCCTATAAAACAGTGTCTCGAAGAGGGAATGACTGTTTTGAGGTGGTAAGTAGTCGAGTACGCGCCGGAAAAGGCGCTTGGCAGGATGTCGTGGATCCTCGAGAAGACGGCGCACTCCAGCAATACCGGAAAGAACCTCCTCATCTGAGGTGAGCTTCTCTCCCAAATAAGTCAGCCGAATTAGATTTTCATCAGAACTCCTTCCCAGAAGATCCAGGATCAAGGAGACCACCTGGTGGGTTGCAATTCCTTCGATCTTGGCTTTGAAGTCCATGGCGTATTACCTCCTTTCTTGGATAAGCGGTTTTGACCATTCTCGCTCCCCAATGCGCCAAACATTATTCTACAATCCTCACACAGTTTAACGTCCCAAAAGGGTTTTCAACACAAGTGGGACAACTGGGATCGTTTTGCCATTCCCCATCTACGAAGAATCGGTATTCATATTGGCCCGGAGAAAGTGGAAGTGATATTTTCCATATCCCTTTCTTATCCCTTTTTAGGGGGTGAGAGGATGGATTCCATTGATTGAAACTTCCTCCTATGTATACCCCCTGCGCCTCTGGTGCTAAAAAGCTGAACTCTGTCTGTTTTAGGCTTTGACTTACTTTTGTTTTCTTCTTAGATGCTGTTGCCATAAGTCACCTCTTTTTCAAGCCTCAGCGGGCCTTCTGAGATTAACATCAAGACGGACCCATAAAATAAAAGGTATCACCGCCCCTCAAAGCTACCCCCATTCGATCCTCACCAAGGTACTCTGTTCTGTTTTTAAAAGCGATCAAGCTATTTCAACTCTCTTTCATCTTCTTCAATATTCAAAAAAATGCAATCCTTCTTGTTTTTCATGTATTTTGATCCATCAAGCCCTTCGAGCATCACTATTTGATCCGTAATGCCTACGACCTTATATTCATCAGCCGTGTTCAGGCAAAGATCCTTTATTTTCACTTTTTTTCCAATAAGCTTTTCCCAAAAATGAAATTTCATGCCTCCCCTCTATCTGTCAAACAAAAACAAAATGGCAAGGGAAGAAATCACCTCCTCAAATGTTTAACTATTTAACTTTTTTTCTCTAAGATTGAAACTTCTGTCTGACTTATTTTTCTCACCTCGATCGTCGTCTCCTGTCCACAAATCCCTGCCTTTACCCAAAGTACGGGCATCATGTACCTCCTAAATCAGTATATTTATGTGTTTTCTCGATCCAATTCATAAGTCTCACGCCATTATGTGGTGGTATTCGAATCTAAGACTAAAGCATCAAATTTGAGTAAGGAGATCACCTTCCATTTCTCAATTGGCTTATTTTTGCCTTGATAGCCTGCGTTACTTTACTCAAATCCTCATTAGAATATTGAAGAGTGCTAAAGGGTCCCAATTTCTCTATTTTCAAATCGTTTTCGAGATTCACATATGCATCATGGGATAAGGACAATTTCGTGGCCACCTTCATTGCACAGGAGTTTCGACATCCATCCACGATGATAAGATGCCGCAAATCCTTTACGGTAAGCACCTGCCTTGGAATTTCGTTTGCCAGAGCAGGTAAGGAACATATCCCTATTAAATCGCCGCTTAACTCTTTTAGGACTTCCATAGCGGCAATCCCTGTTAGAGTCCCGGAATTTGAGCTTCCGCTATTGCACGTCAACAATCCAATCTTTGGAGCCTTCATATCCACCTCCCTCTAAAAAATAGTTCCTCCTTCAGAAGCATTGGCCACAGCCTGGCAGGCTGTGGCCGTTCACTAAGCCTCCTTATGCTCTGGAACTCGTGAAAACGCAGCCCAAGCCCAAAGGCTCAATAAGATGATTGCCCCTCCTGCTACAATGTCATTGGCCACGGTTGCCACATAGCTCGAAGGAAACCAAAAGCCTGAAACGATCATCCATCCACCAATGATAGCGACGACCCAATTCTGCCAGCCTTTGTAGCTCACTGCCGCCCAGATCCCGAGGATCAAGAAAATAATGCCGGTGATAAGACCGTTCGTCATATTGAACGTCTTACTCCCTGCAAATGTGAAAACGGCTACAATAAACCATAAACCGAGAATAGCGTTAATCCATGCTTGCCACATTTTCATCACCTCCTTGAAAGTGATTTGCTCTGTGATGAGCGGTTTCAGTTTAAGTGTGTTTTTTTATCCCCTCAATTTCAGCCACGCCTGCAATGGTTAAAATCGTTGCAAAGACAAAAGTCACTATGCCGGCAACCGGTGATAAAATAAGTCAGCATATATTTTTCTCCATTTGCCTTACTTCAAAAGCACATCATGCACGAATAGGAACAGCGCTACTCCCCATAGCACTATGCCAAATATCATGCGCACTCCTTTGGGTTTCAGTTTCTCGGCCATAATACGAGAGCCAAGCTCGCTGCCTAAAAACACAGCAACCACACAATAAGCCCAAATAACCCAGTTGGGCCTTGCCGCCATGGCCAAGTGAGCAATGAAACTTGACACGCCCGAGCAGGTGACCACAAATGCGGAGGTGGCCGCAGCGGCTTTTGCCTCCAGACCTGCGATATAGAGCAAGGGCACGATAAAAGAACCTCCGCCACGTCCAATAAGGCCGGCAACCAGTCCCAAAATGCTCCCTTCGGATAAACCAAGAAGGATGCGTCCTTTCGAGGACATTTTCCCTCGTTTGGGTTTCCAGCCGGAGAGCATGAGAGTCGCTGCTGTGGCAGTAAAGACTGCAAAGAAGCCAATGAGCGGCTTGGTAGGGAGCTGAGCATTGAGCAATGCGCCAACCGGTGGAAAAATCAGCATGGTAACGGCAAAGGGCAAAGCCGCTCGCCAATCCACTATTTTTTTAATCGTGTAAGTCGTTGTTGCAGTAGCACTATTTACTACATTCAATAACATACCGAGAGGAATGGCCTCAGTCTTGAAGTCAAGCCCCATCCAATAGAGGATAGGAATATACAGCCCAGAACCACCCAATCCCAGCATGGAAAAAACAAAAGCAATACAGAAGAAAATTAACGGAACAAGGTAAAACATGGTTTTTATCCCTTATATTCTGAGCATTGGATGCAAACTTTTCACGGATCTCTTCACATATATCCCAGGAGCTTCACCAGGAGCTGAACCGCAAGCGCCCACATCAAAAGGCCGAGCCCGGCCCTGATCATTTTAGTTTTGACCTTCATGCTGACTCTCGCCCCGAGATTTCCGCCGATGAGAACGGCAACGCCAGTCACCGCAATCAATGGAATATCGAGACGGTGAGTTGCCGCATGGCCTATTATTCCGGCAAGCGCCGAAAAGGATATAATTAAATGCGACGCCCCCGCTGCGAACTTCGTTGGGTACTTGCAGACATAGACCATGAAAGGAACGATGAGTATACCGCCGCCAATCCCGAGTAGGCCGGAGATGACTCCCACGGCGAAACCGAAAAACGCAATGAGTGCGTACATGGCAGTGGAAAGGCTTTTGGGAGGCTTTTCCTCAACCTTCGCCTTTTCCCAGTAGGTATAGACCATCCTCGCTCCCAGGCCAGTCAGGAAAAACACGAACAGCCATAATAAAACGGTGGTATTAACAAATTTGGCCAGTGCTCCCCCCATAAAGGCGCCAACGGAGATACCGGGTGCGAATATCAGGGACGTTTTAAAGTCAATCATCTTGTTACGGTAGAAAATATAACCCGCAGACACCGATGTTATTAGGTTCAACACCAGGGATGTGGAAGTGGAAAGCAATACCGCGTAACCAAGCAGAATGAGCAGAGGGGAGTATACCGACCCTCCCCCCTGGCCAAACATCGAGAATACAAAAGCTATCACAAAGACAAAGATGACAGCCAACAGTAGCGTAGTATTTATATCCATATCGTTGACCCTCTACTGTATCCTCCTAAGGCATCCGGTCTTCATTTCGTGAAGCCAGAGCACGGTGTGCAGTGCGGTTGACCATTCGCTATTTTAACCTGTGGCTCAAACACGTATTCCCCGCACTTAACGCACTTAACCTTGGCAAAGGTTTTCGGCCCCGGCTTCTGGAAAGCGAAATCACGCAGGTGCTCTATATTGAGCAGTTCTTCGTCGCTGCGAGAAAGCACCCAGTCCACTATCTCTTTACTCACATTTTCCGGAATGTCCGAAGGTCGGGTTCCCTTCTTACGGTAGGTAAGGAACTCAAACTTGCCCAGCTTATCAAAAGCCTCAGACTTTAGCGACAACCGAACCGCACCCTTTTCGGGATGGTTTGGGTGGTACAAAACCATGGCAGCCTTGCCATAGTCAATGTGTTCCATGTTGCGTTTGGCATAGGTGCAGCCAGTAGCTGCCTGGATGCCGTCCTCCATGCAGGTATTGTGGTGCCCGCTGCCCATCTCCGAGAGGGCTTGCAACTCACTGTTCTTCTCCCGCTCCATACCCAGTTCCCGAAGCGCTATCTGGCCCATGCGGTAGCCGATGGGCACAAAGGGACAGCGGTGCCCGTGAAACTCAAATACCCATTCTGGTGGAATATTTTTTGTAGTCATCTCTCTTTACCTCCTTTTTTTTATTGACCATCTTTTTGCCTACGTTTGACCCATTCGACGGCGCCAAACCCTATCCTTTAGGGTGAGGTATAAATCGCCGCTCAGGGTAAACTTTTAACGAAATGAAACCTTCCTCCATTCACTCTTTGTTGTTCATGTCCATTACTTTCAAACTCATTTAGCAATTTTTTGATCACCTCCCTCGCAATCCCTCTTTGGTTGTCCATCACGGTAATTCCATTCCTGATTAGCCAGTCCTTATAGGGTCGATAAATTCCGCCACATATGACATATTGGATACCCAGACTTACGAGACGACGGGCAATTTCCATTGGACTGTCTCCACCTACATCCCAGGTGGCCTCACTTTGGATGATGCCGTGATCTATCATCACCAATAACACCTTTGGAGAAGCACCAAAATGGGGGGATACCCTTTCCTTGAATAAGGGAACCGCAACCTTTATCATCTCGTTTAACCCTCCTGAAGTGGGAAAAGCAATAATGATGCCACAAGGGCTTTCTTTGTGAGCAACATAATATTAACAATAAAATCAATGAGATAAATTGATTGGGGGAGGAGATGTTAACCAGAGGTCATGCGGGATTTCGTTTCAAAAATTGAGACTGTTTTGCGACATGTTTCAACGCTCTATTAGAACAAATTGATGGTCTCGTAAAAAGTCTGAAAAGGCTACTTTCGGTCATTTCTGCGTAGGCAGGAATCCAGTTTTTTTAGGTAGTTAGAATTTCCCTGGATTCCCGTTCCCCGATGAAAGACTTCAAGGACAGGTTTCACGGGAATGACGACTTTTTATGAATTCACCAAGCCATATTTTTTAATCTTTCTCCATAAGGTGGAACGACTCATGCCAAGGGTTTTTGCCGTCTCTATGCGGTTGCCTCCATGTCGATTCAATAGCGATCGAATCTGCTCAAACTCTTCAGGATGGTGAAGAGTATCAAGGTCAGATAGGGACCCTTTCTGAGAGTCAACCTTCTCAAACAACTCTGTGGGTAAGTGTTCCATGGCAATGAGATCGGCCTTGCAGCGGATAAATGCATATTGAATGACATTTTCAAGTTCGCGGATATTACCGGGAAATGGATAGTCCATCAGAAAAGAGAGGACATCAGGAGTGGCTCCCCGAATCGCTCTCCCCTTAAGAAGATTAAACTTCTCAATGAAGCGATCGATTAATAGAGGGATGTCTTCTTTCCTTTCACTAAGTGAAGGAAGGCTAATTTTGACCACGTTTAGCCGATAATAGAGGTCTTCTCGGAATCTCCCCTGGAGGACCAATTTTTTGAGATCGACATTCGACGCAGCCACCACCCTAACATCGACCTTGAGGGCTTTAGTCTCCCCAAGAGGCATGAGTTCTCCATCCTCCAGCACCCTGAGAAGATCGGCCTGGAATGCAGGGGATGTGGTGCCAATTTCATCGAGGAACAACGTGCCCTTATTGGCTAACAAAAAGCGGCCAGGCTTATTTCTCAAGGCACCGGTGAAAGCGCCCCGGGAATAGCCAAATAGTTCTGATTCAAGGAGCGTCTCAGGCAGGGCAGCGCAGTTCACTGCGATGAATGGGTGATCCTTACGGGGGCTCAAATTATGAATAGCCCTGGCAAAGAGTTCCTTTCCTGAACCGGTAGGTCCTTCGATGAGAACCTGGCTGTCGCTTTCAGCAATGTCAGGCAGAAGCGACAGGATTTCCCGCATCTTAGGATGGTTTCCTATAATATCCTCAGTTGTGAAGCTTCGGGATAGCTCTCTTCTCAGTCTTTCAAGCTCGGAGAGATCACGAAAGGTTTCCACACCACCCAGCATTTCACCCTGGGGACCTTTCAAGAGAGCAGTGTTGATACAAATGGGTTTCTGTTCTCCGGACTTATCGATGATACGGGCACGAACATTTATCTGAGGATGCCCTGCTGTCGCAGTATCCATAGGACATTTATCGTGACAGATATTTGCCCTGAAAATATCAAAACAGTACTGCCCGACGGCCTCTTCGGCCTTGAAACCTGTAATGAACTCGGCAGCTCTGTTAAAAAAGGTGATCCTCTTTTCGAAATCAATGGTAAAAACCCCGTCGCTGATACTTTCCACTATGGTGCAACACGGAGCCGCAAGGCCAAATGCGGTCTTGCAGGATGAATAGAGACCTTCTGAACGAGACCCTGACTCCCTCTGGTTTTGATCTGTTGGTTTCTTCATATGAGGCAACGAACAGGATGAATTTAGTGACATATCCATTATAACATTATCTTACTCTGTTGATCGAATCTCTTCGTTGGTCAACCTTTCGAAGATGTTTCATCTCCAGAGTTCCCACCTGTCGAAAGCCCCTCGCAGATGTTAATGATCGCCTCCACAGTCCTCTGCAACTCTTCCTCCGTATAGTCAAAAGGACGGAAGGGGCCTCTTTTTTCGATGGACAGGTCTTTTACGAGGTTGAGGGCTCTGTCTACCTTGAACCCGGCCTGTTCAATAATTTTGCTTGTACAGCGGTTTGCGCACCCGTCAATGGCGATGATCCTTTTTGCCGCTTGAGTTGTCTTTCTGTGTTTTGGCACATTCACGGCCAGGGCAGAGGAGCAGAAGAGGCCTGTCTTCTTAGGATCAAGTCTCTTCATCGCTTCTAACACGGCAATACCTGTCAAGGTACCGGCGCTGGACATAGCCCCAAAACAGACAAAGAGTGCATTCTCTGGTACATCTTCATGATTGGCCATTGTTTTTCTCCTTCATTACCCCTTATTTCTTTGATAAATTCTTTTGAAAGAACCGATAAAAACTTGCCGCGGTCAGCATTTGAAATGCTGCCCCCACGGCTATGGGAAGGGCAACCATACCTTTGAAAGACATCACTGCGATCCCAATTGCGATAGGAAGGTTTTTCATTCCTGAAGAATAGGTGATAGCAATATTTTTCGAAATTGGGAAAAACCTTTTGCCGATCCCAAAAGCGACCAGGAACATGATGGGAAAGACGAGGATTGTAGAGAGGATTAAAAGAAATATTACTCTTGCATTTTTTAGAATGGGCGCAACACTGGTATTGATGATCATAAACATGAGAAAGACAGCAGCGATGGCCGAAATCGCAGGGCATATCGGTAGAATCTTTTTTACGTTCCCTAATTGTTCATATCCCTTCCTCAATACCATGCCCCCTAAAACCGGAAAGAGGACACTGTATATCAATTGATAAAACATCATTAAGATGTTGACCTGTACATAGGACCCTGCAAGCAGAGCCATAAGGAGTGGTATCAAGAATGGAGCGAGCACCATGGTTCCGGCATTAATCACGACTGCCAGAGGTACGTCTCCCTTCAGCAAACCTGCCCAGACGATGGCCATTCCAGCACACGGGACAACTCCAATGAGGATCAATCCCGTGGCAAGCTGGGGTTGATTTCGCAGCAAGAGGAGGGCAAGAATCCAACATAGGGCCGGAGCCAAAACAAAGTTCAAAAAGAGGCCGAATAAGAAAGACGTAACATCCTTTAGCGCCGTTCCAAAACTCTTGAAGGTGATGGTAAAGCCCATCGCCCCGATCATCACAATCACGAGTGGTATGGTAAACTTCTGGATGTATAATCCCGGAGAGGGGGTGAAGACTCCCACGATGATCCCAATGATTAATGTGGATATGATGATAGAGGCATACTTTTCCCGTATGAAATCGGCTAATTTTTTCACCATTATCTCTCCCCCCGGCCCCTTGTAACCCTTCTATATACGGCGAAATAACTATCATCGCTTAAATCTTCGACGGCGCAGCCCTATCAGCCCTGAAGGGCTGAGTTACAAACCCGCATCGAACTGTAACTCAAGGCTTTAGCCTTGATTAAGGCTTTCGGCCTTATATCGTTGTGTATAGAGAGTCACAAGGGTTCAAGTTTCAGCCAGCCTGGACAACATCACTATTCCAAAATGGCCTTCACAAT
>Ga0315285_10008124_pt1 | contig 10771 bp, 12 predicted proteins | sample YL17G09_36_MG_FD_203698 | JGI IMG/M metagenome (GOLD analysis project Ga0315285, IMG submission 203698) | Sediment microbial communities from Yellowstone Lake, YNP, Wyoming, USA - YL17G09_36 | ecosystem: Environmental > Aquatic > Freshwater > Lake > Sediment | place: USA: Wyoming | collected... | reverse complement strand
AGCTTCCACGGCTATCTCCTCATCGACATCATATACAAACGCCCGTTCCCGCATGGCCGCCTTCTTCTCATCGGCAATCTTCTCATCATAGAAACGAAGGATCCATCCGTAGACCTCTGCGATATTGATGGCGCTCACTATCGCCCTTTCCTCAGAATCTTCGATCAGTTTCTTCGCTTCCCCGCCGAGCTTGGTTCCCTTGAAATACTCTATCCATGCCCATGAATCAATCAAAACGGTCAATCTCCTCCCTCCTGAAGGTCTTGAGTTTCGGCAAGGTTCCGAAGTGCGTTCGTTGGAGCTTCTTTGCGTTCTTCAGGAGGATCCTGATGACCTCCTCGTAGGACCTCGTGCCCATCTCCTTCTTCAGCATATCCAGCTCTCGGAGAACGTCTTCATGCACTTGTATGGTCGTTGCCATCCTATCGCCATATGGCTATATGGTGCTATATGTCTATAAATCTATAGCTACCATGGACATGGGTTACCAGACCATCAAATAGGTTAAATCGCAATCCCCGGTTCCCCGCGCCGAGGTCGGATAATGACCAAGATTTGTGTCGTCGGTGCAGGTAACATGGGTGCGGGCATAGCCCAGCGATGCGCGCAGTCCGGTTTCGCCGTCTCGATGGTGGACATCAAGGAAGAGTTCGTCAAGAAAGGCTTCGACAGTATCAGGAAGACGCTCGACGAAGGCGTCAAGAGGGGAAAGGTCAAGCCCGAGCAGGTCGACGCCATCATCAAGAATATACACGGGACGGTGGACCTGAACGAGGCCTCCGCCGATGCCGATATCGTAATCGAGGCGGTCTTCGAGGACATGGAGATCAAGAAGAAGCTCTTCGCAGACCTCGACAACTTCTGCAAACCTGATGCGATACTTGCCACGAACACGTCGTCTCTGAGCGTCAACGAGATGGCGGCGGTGACGAGCAGGCCCGCCAAGTTCGCTGGGCTGCACTTCTTCTATCCTGCGGCGATTAATCAGCTCATAGAGGTCATCCCCGGCGACAAGACCGCGCCCGACGTGGTCAGCAAGTTGATCGATGTCTCCCGCCTCCTCGGCAAGCTGCCCATCACGGTCAAGGACGCGCCGGGATTCGCCGTCAACAGGTACTTCGTGCCATTCCTCAACGAGGCCGTCAAGATGCTCGACGAGGACGTCGCGACGATGGCGACAATAGAGGAGTCGGCGAAGAAGTCGATCCAGATTCCGATGGGGCCCTTCGAGCTGATGAACGCGACGGGTGTACAGATCGCCTACCACGCACAGGAGTCGCTTCACAGGGCTCTGGGGCAGTTCTACCAGCCCGCCAACGGCCTGAAGAAGCAGTTCGAGTCGGGGCAGAAGTGGACCATCGCAGGGACGGTCGAGCTTGAGAAGATGGACAAGGTCGGCGAGAGATTCCTCGGGATGCTTTTCACGATAGCCCTGCACCTCGTCGAAGAGGGCGTCGCGACGAAGGAGGCGGTGGAGAGGGGCGCGACCGTCGGCCTGCGCTGGAAGCTCGGCCCGTTCGCCATGATGAACGAGATAGGCATCGAGAAATCTCTGCACATCGTGGAGAGGTTCTGCCAGAGCTCCGGCCTCAAGCTGCCCGATATCTTGGTCAAGCAGGCGGAGTCGAAGGAGCCATGGTATCTGCGCAGCGTCCGGACATCCAGGGAGGGCTCGCTGGGCATCATCACGGTCGACAGGCCCGATTCACTCAATGCGCTGAACTCGAAGGTCCTGACCGACCTGGGAGAGGCGGTCGACAACCTTGCGAAGGACGAAGCCGTGAAGGTCGTCATGGTCACGGGCGAAGGAGGCGCGTTCGTGGCAGGCGCGGACATCAAGGAGATGATCGTCAAGACGCCATTGGAGGCGAGGGACTTCACCTATTTCGGACAGTCCGTCCTCAAGAAGCTCGAGGACATGGAGAAGGTCTCGATTGCGGCAGTCAACGGCTACGCGCTTGGCGGGGGGCTCGAACTGGCGCTGTCCTGCGACCTGATCGTGGTGGCTGAGGGAGCGAGGCTCGGTCTGCCAGAGGTAACCCTGGGCATCCATCCCGGCTTTGGCGGGACCCAGAGGCTTTCGAGGCAGGTGGGCAAGGCAAAGGCCAAGGAGCTCATCTACACGGGCTCGATGATCGATGCGAAGGAGGCGGAGCGTATCGGCCTGGTGAATAAGGTGGTGCCGCGCGACAGGCTCTACGAGGAAGTCAAGAAGCTCGCGGACAAGATAGCCGCGAACGGGCCCGTGGCGGTGAAGCTCGCGAAAGCGGCGATAAACCGGGGCACCGAGGTGGACCTGGTCACGGGGCTGGCCTACGAGGTCGAGACGATCTCCCTGTGCTTCTCGACGGAGGACAAGAAGGAGGGCATGGGCGCGTTCATAGAGAAGAGAAAGCCGCAGTTCAAGGGGAAGTGATTGGATGAGGAAGCAGGAGTTCTTGGGCAAGGACCCTAAGGAGTTCGATTTCCAGGAGATATTGTACGACAAGAAGGACTGGATCGCTAGGATATCGTTCAATAGACCGAAGGCGTACAACGCCTACTCCCTCCTGACCCTGCAGGAGCTCGCGAAGGCGTTTCACGACGCCGCGATGGACGACACGGTCGGCGTCATCGTACTCACAGGTGTGGGGGACAAGGCTTTCTGCACCGGCGGCGACGTGAAGGAGTACGCCGAGAACTACACTCGCTGGCCGCGCGACTTCTGGAAGTGGATGGGCTACTTCAACCAGACTCACGACCTGATGCGGAATTGCGGGAAAGTCATCATCGCGCGGGTCAACGGCATGACCGCCGGCGGCGGGAACGAGTTCCACATGAGCTGCGATCTGTCCATCGCCTCCGAGAACGCCGAGTTCTTCCAGGTCGGGACGAGGGTCGGGAGCGTTGCGGCGGGAGGAGCGACCCAGTTCCTTCCGATAATCATCGGTGACAGGCGGGCCAGGGAGATGCTGTTCCTCTGCAACAGGATCCCCGCCAAGAAGGCGCTGGAGTGGGGTCTGGTCAACCAGGTCGTCCCCTACGACCAGCTCGACGGCGCGGTGGACGAAATGGCCAAGACCGTTCTGGAGAAGTTCCCCGAGTGCACACGGTACACGAAGCAGCAGGTGAACTTCTGGAAGGACTTCGCATGGAGCATGACTGTGGGCCACGCGCGGGATTGGCTCGCAATGCACTTCGCGTCGCCCGAGACCCTCGAGGGCATGGGGGCGTTCGTGGAGAAGAGACCGGTGGACTTCATGAAGCTCAGGAAGCTTGCGGCGGAGGGCAAGAGCAACGAATACTGGTGGGGCGCGAACATCAAGGCATGTCCCAAGTGCGGCACCAAGGCCCTGCCCGAGGATTTCGACTTCTGCGGGAAGTGCGGATCGAAATTGTGAGTTTGACCTAGTCCCTCGTTTACTCCATTTCAGCTTCAGCCTTGCGCTTCCTTCCCCACTTCAGCTTGGCGGTCATTATCTTCTCCGACGCGAAGAACCTGGCCGCTATGATGAGCACGATTGCGGTGAAGACAATCTGGTATACGACGCCCAAGGCAACGACGGCGTAGTCCTTGGTGTAGAGCGCCTTCGAGGCGATTGAAGGATACGAGAAAGGAATGGCGTAGATGATCGCCTGGAGTCCCGCGGGGAGTATCTCGACGGGCGCGAACATGAGGAGGAAGGCTGGCAGGAAAATCGGGAGGAACAGCACTCCTAGCAGGGATTGCGCGCTCCTTACATCCTTCGTGTACGCGGCGAGCAGCACTGCGAGCGCCAGCGCCGAGATTATCGACAGGAACAGCGAGGCTGCAAGCAGGGCGTAACCGGTCATGTCCGGCGTCAGTCCGATGGAGGCAAGATCCACCTGGGTCCCTCCCACGGCGGTCAAGCTCGACATGTAGTATCCGAAGCTGAGCAGCATCGCTATCGTGGCGAGTGCTGAGACCAGGATGACCCCGCTGAGTTTTCCCAGGAGGATGTTGATTCTCTTGATGGGCAGGGTGAGCAGCACCTCCAGGGTCTTCTGTTCTTTCTCCATGGCGACGGACGTGGCGGCGAGCTGGGCCGCGAGCACTATGACGATCGAGAATGCCATCGGGATGAGCAGCCCGGTGGTGTAGATCGAGTTGATCAAGTTCGAAGGCGAGACATTGATGACCTCTCCCTTGATAACCGACTGGGACACGACGTTTGCGGGGACTGGCGGCTGGATCGGGTTTGAGCTGGAGTAATTGTCTCCGAGCATCTCATGGAGTATGATGTTGTTAAACAAGGTGAACACAGAGTTCACTCGCTCAGACCCCGCCATCTCGTCGAATCCGAAATGACTGAGCACCTGGTAGACAGACACATTCACCGATGTGCCGTTGCCGATTTCCTCTGAGAATGTCGGAGGGAGCACGACCAGCGTGCCGATGTCGTTCTGCACGGCCCAGCTCACTGCGGTATTGGCATCCGGGGCCGTCGAGTTCCTGATTATCATGTTGTTCTGAATCATGAGCGCATAAAGCAAGTCCGAATAGTTATGACCGCCAGTTGCATGGTCCTGATTGAGGAGGCCGGTCTCCATCTTGGAAACCTCCTCCTGAGCGGCTTCCATGGCGGACCGTATGCCGACCCCCATGAGCGGCATCATGAGGACAGGCACGATGATCATGCCTATGAGGAGACGAGGGTCGCGGACTATCTCCCTCAGTTCCTTGACGACGATGTTGCGCAGCTCATGCGGCATGCTTCACCACCTCCATGAACACCTCTTCCAGATTTTGTGCGCCGTACTTCCCCTTCAGCTCGGACGGCGTGCCGATTTCGTGGATTCGTCCGTGGTCGATCAGGGCGACCCTGTCGCACATGAACTCCACTTCCAGGAGGTTGTGGCTGGAGAGGACGGCGGTCGTTCCTCTCTCCTTGATGAGACCTTTCACTCTCTCCCGAACATACAGGGCGTGCATGACATCTAGGCCCGCCGTCGGCTCATCCAGAATCGCGAGCTTCGGCGCGGTCATCAGGGCCCTGGCAATCAACAACCGCCGTTTCATGCCCTTGCTGTATTCCTTGATCCTTGAGTCGATGCGCTCTTTCAGGTCCGCGATTCGGACTCCGATGTCAACGGTCTTCTTTGCGTCGCCCTCGTAGAAACCTGCCATGAACGCGAGGTACTCGCGCCCTGAGAGGTTCTCATAGGCGCCTGCATCCTCGGGCAGATACGATATCAGGCCGCGCACGGTCATCTGTTCCTGGACGACATCATGACCGAGAACGGTAACTTTGCCGCTTGTCGGCTTCAAAAGCGCACCAAGAATCCTGAGGGTCGTCGTCTTGCCGGCACCATTCGGTCCAATCAGCCCGAATATCTCACCCTCGTCGACGGCCAATGTCACCCCGTCAATGGCCTTCAGACCGGTCGAGTAGGCTTTCACCAGCTCGTTGATTACGACGGCGTGAGTGCTCATCTTTGACACCCTTTCAACGAAACGGATGGATTGCGGGCTCATACAAAAGGATGCCGAAACGGAACCGTCCACATCAAGTCGCATGGAGTCGCACGAATCCTTAAGCCAATCGGCCTCGTTCAGCCGCGCATGAAGATTCTCACTTATGACGAAGTCGACCATGACCAAGTTCTCGTCATGCACATGTCCGGGTTCGGATGGCCGCTGACGGAGGAGCGGGCGAGGGCAATGGCGGAGCATGACCGGAGGATTTGGAAGCTCTTCGGCATCTATGCGGTGAGAGGCGACAAGGTGCTGGGCCAGATCATCCCATTCAAACTGCGTTTGAGGTCAACGGAGGGTATGGCGGATCAGTTGGGCGTCGCAGAGGTCGTGACTACGCCCGACGAGACGCGAAGGGGAATCGCGACCGCGCTGATGAAGAGGATCGAGGAGCTGGGAATCGAGGAGGACATGAGGACCTCCTGGCTCATGACAGGAGAGCACTTGGTCGCCCACAATCTCTACGAGAAGCTTGGCTACTTCAACGTCTCAACATTCCCAAGGGGGTTCAAGCGCGTCCCTAGAAGACAGAAAAAACGTGGCGAAGTTAAACTCAGGCAATATCGCAAGAGCGACTGCAAGAAGCTTGCCAGAATCTACAAGGAATATCTCAAGGGCAGCCTTGGCTTCACGGAGCGACAATGGGATTTCCTCGAGAATGGAATCGCCACGCAGCAGCTCGGAAAGGATGCGATCAAGGTCGCGTCGCGTGCGGGGAAAATCGTGGGGTACGCTGTGTCGTCACCGAGAGAAGGCGTCGCGTTCATCATGGAAGCCGTGGCCCCAGCGAAGCAGGATTTCGATTCAATCGTCTCCGCGCTCGAAGCGCAATACAGAGGCTCCCTCCTCGTCGGTTCCAGCCTCATCTGGAAGAAACAGAGGGACAGGTTCGTCTCACTGGGCTATGAAATCCGTCCGACACACTGGTACCGGCTCATGGCGAAGCCTCTCGATAAAGGCATGTCGAGGCGGGAGCTGGAGCGTCTCTACGGTCTTGATGATGGAAGATTCGCTTTCATGTCCTTGGACGGTTTCTAGTCACCGCCAAGTCGGTCAGAATCTGAAGTCCTTTCCTGCAATCCGCTTCTTGCCTTTCCATCTCTGGCGGGCGGCGGGAGAGAGGTCGATGAACATCTCGATGTGGCCGAGGGTGTCGAACCCTTGTTCGTGGAAGAAACGGATGGCGGGATCGTTTCGCGCAACCGGTCGAACATTGAGCATCTTCGCACCCTGCCTGCGCGCGGCCTGGATCACCTTCTCAGACAGCAGGCGCCCTATCCCTCGTCCTCTATAATCCTCGCTCACGATCAGCGGTTCGAGTTCCAGTCCCTCGTTGCTCGGAATCAGCCCCGCCATCCCCGCCACCTTGCCGTCCGTTTCTGCGACCCATATATGGTTCGACCCGTGTTTCTTGAGATAGGAATCGAAATAAGCGCCGGGATCAGAACCGCCGATCGTCGGGTCATCGTAAATCCGGCGATGCCAAAGCGTCAGCTCCGCCCAGAGCCCTCTGCACACGTCATGGTCTGATGCCTCGAAGTCGCGAATCCTGGCGGGGGCCTGCGTTCCTTTCATGGACGCTTTTCGCTTCATCGATGTCCCGCCTTCTGACTGTCGACGAGGCGCATCGCCGCTCTCATGAAAACCTCCAGGGCTCTATCTTCAGCGATGCTGTACGCCTTCCTGTTCCATCCTATGATCCATTCTTCATGTAGTAGATCCGAAACGACCAGCAGGCCTGCAACGCGCGCTTTTCTCAACTTCGCGATGGCGAACAGCGCAGAAGTCTCCATCTCGACGCCGATGACTCCCAGCTTCCTGTATCTCTTTATCTTGACGGGTGTCTCCATATAGGGCGCATCGGTTGTCCAGATGAGCCCGCGTCGGACCTCCGTGCCCAGACTCTTCGCTGTGGATTCAAGGAGGCCAGTCAGTTCGACATCGGCCTTGAACCTCGGTCCTGACAGCCCATAGAGAGGTGACGTCCCCTCCTCTGAGATTGACACTTCAGGCAGGATGATGTCCCCGATTCCTAGATCCTTCGAGAGCCCGCCGCACGCTCCGAGGAACAGGAAGTCCCTGTAACCGCGCCGGAAAGTCTCCTCCAGCGTCAGCACAGCCGCGGGCGCTCCAAATCCAGGGTTCACAATTGCAATGCGTCGGCTGTTCAGTTGCCTTTCTCGTGCGACGATATGCGGAAGTTTCTCAATCCCTGTCTTCCGGGCAAGCAGTTCTTGGGCATCGCGCAGGAACGGCATGAGCACTGGAACGCGTTCTTTATGGCGGCTCGTTCGCCTCTGGAGAATATGGTGCGACGGGGATTTTGCCCGGACCATGGAGGTGACGAATCGCCCTCTCTGGATTTAATGCCTGCTGCCGAACCGCCATCAGTCTGTCTGAGCTGCGGGTTCAGACTGCCCAGATGATGCTAGGCCTTCGCCGATGCCTTCGTGTGCCCGACGACCGTGCTCTTCTCCGGCTCTCTCTCCGGCACCCTGTCTGCCGCCGTGAAGATTTGCAGGTACGGCACGAGCGCGTTCATGATTCTATTCTCCGCTTTGCGGAGGTGCTCCTCGTAGGTCGAACGGCTGATGCCAAGGCTCTTTGAGACGTTCTCCGTCGTTATCTCACGCGGGGAAGAGTAGTAGCCGTACCTGTGCGCCTTCAGCAGCGCGTCCATCTGCTTGCCCGTCAACTCTCCAAATAGACTGTTCACCCAGATACTCGTTGGCAGCACTGTCAAGGGGAGTTCTCGCTTCTTGATGAGTTCGGCTGCGCCCCTCTTGCTGAACTCGCGAAACATGTCCCTTGTCTGCGACTCGTCGAAGCTGAGTACCCGCAGGTAGCCCCAGCCGTCTCTGTAGATTGCCGGCGGGACCTCGATGCACTCCAGCCCGTCCACCACGTTCCAGTGGCTGTCCAGGTTGCCGCAGGTGCACCTCAGCATGAAGACCCTCGAGTCCTCAGCGTCCTCCCATTTCTCGACGATGCGGCCCGCCTTCCTGACGTCCCTCTCGATCCCCTCGAGGATATCGCGGTTTCGTGTCGGCACTTGGATCAGCTCGCGATTCCAGATGCACCACATGGAGATCGGGACACCGGGGTACCGCCCTGAAATCGCGATGAACGGATAGTCGTACTGCACTCGGAACGAAATCTCCCAGAGACTCATGGTTGGGTCTAGGCGTTCCGGGTTCATATTCCTAGTGCCGTCATATGACGGCCGTCATAGGCGGGTCAAGTCAATTCGTCGCGGGCGCCTTCTACATGCTTGAAGGTGCAAGAAGATGACACCAATATTCATGATAAAGGACGCTCAGAGCAGGTTCGACGGACGACACGACGAGTTCAGCGAGTACCTGAGGACGGAGTACGGGAGTCCTGACGGCGCGTGGATCATGGGAGATGGTGCAAGACCCAAGGTGCCCTCCAAAAGTGGGCGATTTGGCAGGAAGCTCTGGCGATGGTTTGCCGAGCGACTCCGGAATGCGCCAGCTGAGGGATTGGAGGTTTAAACCCAAAGCATGAAATCCAACTCCCCTCCCCGAGGCGAGATTCCTCCTGTTGACGGGGCCATCTCATCGGTCGAAACTTACCGCCACAATCAGCCGCCGCGTCCCATTTCGGAAATGCAAGGGGCATTGTCAGTCCGATTGTTCACTTTCCCAGCTCCGGCGGGACGGAAACCCTCTTCCAGAACCATCCTGAGCTTGTGAAAACTATGAGGTATCCGAGGGCCACGATGACGACGAAGATCACCGGGAGGAGCGTCTGTCCGATAGAAGCGGCGTCGGCGATATCCTGGCGCCCCGTGTCGATTGCCAATGCCGAGAGCGCCCCCGCGGCGAGCCACGAGAAGATCGTGATTCCAGCCGCCACGCTGACCGGCAGGACCCAGATTGCTTGCTTGTGAAACCTCCGAAGGAGGTAGTTGACATAGCCGAAGAGCAGCAGGAGCCCGAAGAACAACAGCACATAACCCCCCAGGTAGTTGCCGAGGTTCGGATAGGCGGGATCACCGCCGGATGTTCTCGCCGCCTGTATGCCAAGGATGATTAGGATTAGTAAGCCCCATCCGATCAGGGCACCGATAAATGGGCCAAGGTGGTGAAACCTCCTTTCGTACCGGGTCTCCCAGCGCCTCCCCGCGCCCTCGAACTGCCTGCCGAATCTCTCTCCCGCCTTCGCCATCTCTCTTCCGAAGCGCTCGCCGGCGGCAGCCATCTCCCTGCCGAAGCGTTCACCGAAGTCCCCCGGTGGCTGTGCCGGCGGCTCTGGTGGCGCTGGGCCCACCGTCTGCGTTTGTCCGGGCATTTGCCCCGTGACCAAAGGCGAACCGCACCTGTCGCAGAACTTCGCGTCGTCGGTGTTCTGGCGGCCACATTGGTCGCAGGGGAGCACGGAAACCGCCTCTAATGAAGGGAAAACCATGCGAGTATTACTTATTTTCCGCGGCAGCGAAGATGAGTGAGGGTCGCCACGGCCCAGATGATTGTCAATTCACTCAAGGGTCCTTCTCATCCTCAAGGCTGTTCAGGTGAAGTAACCCCGATTACTCCATAGTTGGCTATAGCAATCTATATAGATACGCTGGTGCATAGCATTCATGTGGCCACAACTACCATCCAGCTGACCAGCAAGTTGAAGAAGGCGCTCGAGAGCATGAAGCTACATCCAAGGGAGACTTACAACGATGTGCTGGAGCGCATCCTCGAAGATCTCAGCGAGCTGAATGAAGAGACCAAGAGAGAGATTGAGCAGGCTGTCAAAGAGATCGAGGCCGGGAAATTCAAGACGCACGAGCAAGTGAAGGCTGAGATGGGCTTTTGATGGAGTTCAGCATCGTCTGGTCAGATCGGGCCAGGAGACAGCTACGCAAGCTTGATCGTGGAATCGCCCGCCGGATTTTCGAACGCGTCGGAGAGTTGGAGAAGAATCCGCATCGCCAGGTTCAGAAACTGGTGAACTCGCGCTATTTCAGATTGCGCGTGGGAGACTACCGCGTTATTCTCGACATCCAAGGGGCCACCCTGCGAATTCTGGTCTTGAAGGTGGGTCACCGAAGCACAATCTATTGATGAGGCGGTTTGCGACGATGAGTGCGTTGTGGGTCATTTTCGCAGCACGTAAACCACTTTGAGCTCCTCGACGTCTTCCATGATCTGAGGGACCGCTCTCAGATCCATTCCTATCTTCAGATCCTCCGGTTTGATGCCCTCGACCCATGCGAGCAGCCTCCCGCCCTCCTGGAGGTCGACCACGCCGATGGTGTACGGCGCGATGTCGTCGAAGCCT
>Ga0315285_10008123_pt1 | contig 10772 bp, 9 predicted proteins | sample YL17G09_36_MG_FD_203698 | JGI IMG/M metagenome (GOLD analysis project Ga0315285, IMG submission 203698) | Sediment microbial communities from Yellowstone Lake, YNP, Wyoming, USA - YL17G09_36 | ecosystem: Environmental > Aquatic > Freshwater > Lake > Sediment | place: USA: Wyoming | collected... | reverse complement strand
CTCCTGCCGCTCGGGGTGACCTTGAGCGGAGGCGAACGGGTCGCCCGCCGACTGCCTCGAAAAAACGGCGTTTTGCTCCTACGGGCTCCCTGGGCCGCGACTTCGCCCTCTCGCCAGTGTCCAAATGAGTGCGCGCGGCATCTCCAGGGAGGCGCTGCCTCGTGCTACACCCGCGGATTCCCGGGGGGGAATCCGCTCGCCGTAGCGGAGGGCCGCTACTTCGCAGAGTAGCAGTGGAAGAGATACACCAGAAGGCCGAGAGGCACAACATGGCACGGAAGCATCTGTCAGAGATCGAACTCACCGAGTACGCGGACGGCGAGATGGCCCCGGCCAAGAGCGGCCCCGTTGAGGGGCACCTCAGGGAGTGCGACGCTTGCGCGGCCGCGCTGGCCGAGTCGCGCCAGGCGGCTGCGGGGCTGGCGCGACTCCACGCAGTTCCCATCGCGTCAGACCTTCGCGACCGCGTCCTGGCCCGCCTCGCGCCTGAACGAGGTCGGACCCTGAGCTGCCGTCAGGCCGCGCCGTTGCTCCACGAATACGTTGATCGCTGTCTTCCCCCGTTACTGATGGAGCCGCTGCGGCGGCATCTCGCATCCTGCGGCGGTTGCCGCGCGACGTGCTCGCACCTGGCGGGCGCCGTTCACCTGGTGAGTTCGCTCGCCCTTGTCGGCGCGCCGGCGGTGCTGCGTGATAGGGTGATGGCTCGCGGCAGGGCACGTCTGAGGCCTGCTCCACTGGCGGGCTGGCGACCTGCGCTGGCTGGCGCGGGCGTGGCGGTGACCGCGGGGTTGGTTCTGCTGCTGCGTGTCACGAGCCAGCCCACTCCGCAGATGCACGCGACCGGTTCCACAGGCATGGGAACGCCTGCCCTGCAAGCAGGCTCGCCTGCGCCGGGGCCTGCACTCAGGCCTGTCTCTCCGCCGATCGCGGTGGCCGAGGTCGAACCCGGGGCACAAGGACAGCCAGAAGATCCGACCCACGCCTCCCCACCAGCGCTGCCTCGGATCGGGGGACGTGCGCGGGCAGGGGAGCGCGGGCTGCGAATGATCGCGCTGGCTGCATCGCCTGGTGATGCTGTTGTGAGCGGCCCATCAGCCGCCAAGACCACCGTAGTGGCGGTCGTTCCGGCCGTCCTACCGGCCGCCGTGCGAGCGCTGAAGGCCGTAGCGGAGAGGGCTGACTACGACCTCCAGGCCCAGCCACTGGGCCTGGCCGCCGAGAGGTATAGCACGCTCAGCTCGGAAGAGATGCTGGAACGCTGGCCGGAGGCTGTGAACCCGGAGAGCGGTGCGGCAGGGGCGGCCGGGCCAGCCGCGGCGGGCACCCCTGCGGCGACACCGCCTACGCCGCCCGCCAAGGCGGGCCTGCCTGGACGCGACTCAGCCTCTAACCCCGACGCGGTGGAGGTGGCCTCCGGACCGGGATCGGTAGTAGTATAGTCGCGCCGCCTTGTGGTGGGGATAGACCACTGGAGGGGTCGGTTGCGGTGCGGTCTAGCCTAGAGCAGAATCGAGCGAAACGTGCAGGGCCGCCGTGCGGGCTGCTGGTCGCAGCCCTGCTGCTTGCTTCGGTGACCCTGACGTTTTCGCGCGCCTGGGCTCTGTCGGGGGCGACAGGGGACTCGCCCAGCCTGCAGCTCCAGCTCGGCGCGACGAGCAACTCCACCTCTGACCCCCTCGGCTGGGGCCCGGCGGCTCCAGAAAGCCAACTGGCCGGCAACCTCCGGTTGGCCCTGGGAAGCACGACCCACCTGAAGATCCTGGCCGTCGCTTACATGGGTGGGACCAAAACGCAGGCGGCCCCCGGGCAGTGGGAGACCCTGAGCCCCGTGTGGACACCAACCGTGAGCGGCCTCACGGTGCTCCCACGGACGGCGACCGGCGTGCGCGATCGGACCAAGGACGATGAGGCCACTTACTACCAGGTCGGGTACGCCACCGGGCCGCTTGCCTTCCAGGCGAAGCTCGTGGACGTGGGCGCTCGCTTCTCTCTCTCCGAGCCCGCTACAGACCCGACCGCCGCGGAAGAGGCGAAGGTGCTGACGAGCGCGGTGGGGACCCGCAACATCGAGCTCGGGGCAACCTGGAACCTGTCGGCCTGGTCGGCGCTTGCCTCCCGCTACAACACGCTTCGCAACGACAAGCCCGGCGATGAGAATCGGGGGCTGACCACGACGGACACGGGTCACACGTTGAGCCTGAGCCTGGGTTCGGCCACCCAGCTCCAGGCGAGCACCGCGAACCACGATGAGGAATGGGACAAGTCACTGAGCAAGAAGGGGTTGCAGCGGCGAACCGACCGGGTGGAATTCCGGACCCAGTTCGGCTCGGCAGGGAACAGCGACCTGCGCATGGCCTTCACCTCCACTCAGACCACGAAGGAAAACGAGAAAGCGCAATCGCAGGCCATGCGGGAGCTTCACCTGAACCTGGCGGCTTCGCCGCGCCTGCACCTGGCAGCCGACTACTCCACCAAGAGTGTCGAGCAAGGTAAGGGCGAGCGGAACCAGCGCGTGGCGGCGGTGATGCAGCTCACGTCTGCGACCAAACTCGCGGCGACGGTGAAGACCTCGGGCCCCGAGTCAGGCGAACCGACCCGCGAGTCCACCTTCCAGTTCAGCTCCGCCCTGGGGGGCGGGGGCACCACCGCCAAGCTGACGGCTGAGCAGACCGCCATCAGGCCGCCCGACCCCCAAGCCGCACGCGACATCCTCAAGTGGGAACTCACCGGCGGGCTGGGCGCCGGCCCTGCGCGGACCAACCTCCAGAGCACGCTGCACGAAGAGCGGGGCGCGGGGCCTACGGGCAAGCTTGCGCGCACGAGTACCTTCCACGCGGACCGGAGCTTCGGCAAGGGCCTCACGCTGACGGCGGATCGCGAGCAGAAGTCCCAGGGGACGAACGCAGAGTTCAGCACCAAAGTGAAGTCAGTCTACCTGGTGGCCGCACGCCCTGCCCCCGGCGCCTCGCTGACCACGCGGCTGGAATCCGAGCGGGACGGCCAGGGAGCTGAGCGGTGGTCGCGGGACATGGTGCTCGAGCATCGGCTGCGCTTCCTGCGGTTGCGCGCGCAGCAGCAGCTCTGGCGGGACCAGCCACAGCCCACCACCAGTCCAGCCGAGACGAGCGACCGCAAGGTCACGCAGTATGCGGTTGACGTGCCCAGGGGAGAGCTGCCGGAGTGGGCGAAGGACACCACCCGCGGTCACCAGTTCGCCGATGCGCCCGAGTACTTCGCGGCCCAAGGGCCCGCGTGGGTGGATATGTCCTTCGCCGGCGCACGCTTCTGGGGGAAGTCGCGGCGGGGCGGACAGGACAGCGGCATCAGCAGCAGCGGCTGGGTCGAGCGGATGGTGGTGGCGCGTCGGTACCATCTTCAGATCGCCCGGGAGGAGCGGCCGGAGGCGGTGGAGGGGGATGCCAAGGGACGGCCCATGCCGCTGCGAAGGCACATGGTCGAGGTGGCGGCTCTGGTTCGCCGGCGGCTGGTGACTCACGCGCGCTTCACCGAGGAAACCCCCGTTGGGCAGGAGCACACGCTCACGCCATCCCGCACCGTCGCCGTCGGGCTCCGCGGATTGCTCTCGGACAAGGAGCAGTTGGAGGCCAGCCTCTCCCGCGAGATGAGCCGCGACGCCGACAGAGCGCGAGATCGTACCAGCGTTGCTCTCATGTACGCGCTCAAGGTGAACGACGACCACCAGGTCAGCCTGAAGGGCGGCTACGCGTGGGGCAAAGAGAACCCCTGCGACCAGAAGGTAGCCCGCCAGTACCACGTGAGCCTGACCTACATCAAGCCCATCTGAGCGATCCTGTGCCCCCGGGAGGCGACCTTTCTCAGGGGCGCTCGGGCGAGCCCGCTGCATCTGGCGCACTACCCCCGTAGAGGCCCCAAGATCCACGCGTAGTTGGGGCAAACTTGTGGAATAAGCCGCGTTGGTGCGGCGGCCTCGTGCGGCCTCGCCTTTCCGTACCCCCAGAACTGGAGTCTTTCCATGCGATTTGGCGGCAACCCCGGGACGACGATGGCTCGTGGTCCGATGCCGCGGGAGAAGGTGGCGGCTGGCCTCCGTTGTCTCATTCTGATCACGGTCTTCCTGATGGCCCGGAGCAGGGGCGTGCATCACACCCAGCTCTTCGACCTGGTGATCAGCGTGGGGGCGGCCTATGTGTTGGTGAGCACGTTCCTCCCGTGGGGCAGTTACGATATGCGGCGCGTCACCATCGTGATGCTGGCCGCAGACATCACCGTCATCACCGCTCTCATCTACGCCGAGTCGGGCGTGTACAGCGAGTACTACCTGCTCTATTACCTCCCCATCCTGCACGCCAGCGTTCGCCTGAACTTCAGGGACGCAGTGGGCACCTGTCTGCTGTCCGCGGCCAGCTACTTGCTGATCGGCCTGCTCCAGGGCGCAGGGATGACCGTGCCCACGAGTGTGATCTCGCGGGTGCTGACCTTCACCCTCTCCGCCGCTCTCATGGCCGGCTTCTTCGTCCTGCTTTCGCGGGAACAGCGAGCGTACCAGCGACTCAACCGGTACTACGAGGAGGCGATCCAGGCCAAGACCGAGTTCCTGTCTCGCGTCTCGCACGAGTTCAGGACTCCCCTGACGGCCATCGTCGGGTTCAGCCAGCTCCTCTACGAACATGAGAAGGACCTCGACCCGAAGCGAGGGCGCGAGTACCTGGTGATCATCCGCGAGCAGTCACAGCATCTCGCCCGGATGATCGAGGACATGCTCGATATCTCTCGCATTGACGAAGGCCGCCTGGTGCTGAAGCGGGAGGCGGTTCACCTGCCGGATGCCGTCGAGTCAGCCCTGATGCTACTGGATCACCCGGAGGATCGAGGGCGAGTGCAGGTGTCGGTGGAGCCCCGGACCAGACCGGTGTGGGCCGACCGGAACGAGCTCGAACAGGTGCTGGCTCGCTTGCTGCACACCGCGCTGAGCCTGTCCGGAGAGCCAGCTCCGATCGCAGTGCGGATCGGGCCTGGGGTGGAGGAGGACGTGGTGCAGGCCAGCGTTCACCTGCCGCGCTGGGATACCGATGATGAGGAGGAGGAGCTGGCCCCCCTGCTCCATGGCGGGGAGAGTGGCCTGGTCCAGGGCCGGGCGAGCGGGAACAACCTGGGCCTGGCGGTAGCGCGGGCGTTGGTGGAACTGCACGGGGGACGCATCTGGGTGGAGGAAGGTCTGGACGGCGGCGCGGCGATCTGCCTCGCGCTGCCAGTCTATGAGGCGACGGCGAGCGGGCCGGAGGTGATTGTGGGGAAGGCTCTCAGGCCCGACACGCCAGGAGCGGAGGCTGATGCCGAAGGTAGTGATCGTGGACGACGATCCGTTCGCGCGGAGGCTCATGCGGGACAGCCTGACTCTGTCGGGTGACGAGTACGACATTCTGGAGATCCCTACCGCCCGGCTGGCGCTGGATCTGATCGCGGCGGAGCGGCCGGATGTCGTGCTGCTCGATATCAACATGCCCGAGGTCAGCGGCATCCCGGTGTGCACCGAGATCAAGCGCAATCCGGCCACGGCCGGGGTTCAGATCATCGTGGTCAGCGCAGGCTCGGGCAGCGACTTCATCGCCGACTGCCTCAGCGCCGGGGCCGACGACTACGTCATCAAGCCCTTCCAGCCTGAGGAGCTCGCCCGCCGCGTGCGCAAGGCGCTGGCGGCAACGGTTGTCGCCTGACTCCTCGGCGCCAAGCCGGCGCGGCTTCGCACGTTGACAGCTCCCCCCCGCTGGCTTAGAATCGCCTGAGCGCGCCGCGCTGGCCGCCACGGCGCTATCCATTGGCGCCGGGCGCCCGGCCTCCCGGTCCGAGCCGCCTGCGGCGCCGAGTCAGGGGATGCCGGTGCCAGAGGTCCACTCACAGATCGCTATCGCCGCGCCGCCCGAGCGCGTCTACCAGTTGGCGAAGGACGTCGAGAGCTTCCCCGAGTTCCTGCCCAACGTGCAGAGCGTCACCATCCGCGAGCGTGCCGGCGCGCGCACGGTCAGCGAATGGGTGGGCCTGGTGCCCGAGTTCAGGCGCACCATTCGCTGGGTCGAGGAGGATGTCTGGGACGACCAGGGGCGGCAGTGCCGCTTCCGGTCCCTCTCCGGCGACTGGGATCGCTACGAGGGCACGTGGACTTTCGCCCCCGAGGGCAGTGGCACGCGCGTGACCCTGGACATCAGCTACGAGTACAACGTGCCCCTGATCGGCCCCTTGATCCGGAGGCTGCTGCACAAGCTGGTTGCTCGCAATACCGACGAGACGCTCCAGGGGCTGCTCCGGCGAGCCGGCGGGGAGGTCTGACATGCCGCGGCGTAAGCCGGCTGCGAGGTCGCCCCGCTCCTCTGGAACCCTGAAGGGCTCCCGCGGAGTCCCGAGAGGCGGCTCCCGCGGTGAGGTGGCGATCATCGGCGCCGGCCCGGCCGGGATCTTCGCCGCGCTCGGCCTTTCCGGCGCGGAAGGCGCGCGAGTCAGGATCTTCGACAAAGGCCCGGACATTGACGAGCGGCTCGCCCAGCGTGGGGCTGGTGGAGGCGCCTCCGACCCGAAGTGGCTGCTCTGCGGCTGGGGCGGCGCGGGCGCCTTCTCCGATGGCAAACTGACCCTCTCCCCCGAGATCGGGGGCCAGCTTGCCTCCTACCTGCCGCGCCGCGAGGTTGCTTCGCTGCTCGAAGAGGTGGACCAGATGTGGCTGCGCTTCGGCGCGCCCCGGGAGCTCTACGGGGCCGACGAGGACGCGATGGCCGCCCTGGGCCGACGGGCTACCCGCGCCGATCTGGAGTTCATCGCCACGCGCATCCGCCACCTGGGCACCGACCGCTGCCCGATGGTGCTGCGCGAGATGCGGGGCGCACTCGGCAAGAACGTGGAGGTCCATGCCGGCGAGGCGATCGCCCGCATCCAGGTAACCGAAGGCGCGGTGACCGGCGTCGAGACCGCAGCCGGCCGGCGCTACCGCGCTGACTGCGTTATCGCTGCCCCCGGCCGGGAGGGCTCCGAGTGGTTCATGCAGGAGGCCTCTCGCCTGGGCCTGGGGCGGGCCGACAATCCGGTTGACGTGGGGGTGCGGGTGGAGGTGGCGGCGGAGACCTTGGCCGAGGTCACGGCCGCCGCCTATGAGTCGAAGCTGATCTTCTACTCGCGCAGCTTCGATGACCGCGTGCGCACCTTCTGCATGTGTCCCTACGGTGAGGTGGTGACCGAGCAGGCCGAGGGGATCACCACGGTGAACGGGCACAGCTACGCGGGGAAGCGCACCGCCAACACGAACTTCGCGCTGCTGGTGAGCACGCAGTTCACCGAGCCCTTCCACGATCCCATCGCCTATGGGCGCTACCTCGCGCGGCTGGCCAATCTGATCAGCGAGGGCGTGATCTGCCAGCGACTGGGAGACCTGCGCTCGGGCCGGCGGTCAACCGATGAGCGGATCGCGCGCGGCCTGGTGCGGCCGACCCTGGTGAGCGCGACGCCTGGCGACCTCAGCTTCGTGCTGCCCCACCGTCATCTGGCCAGCATCCTGGAGGCGCTGGACGCGCTCGACCGTTTCGCCCCCGGCCTGGGCTCGCGCCACACGCTGCTCTACGGGATCGAGGTGAAGCTCTACTCCGCTCGCCCGCGGTTGAGCAAGAGCCTGGAGACCGAGGTGGCCAACCTGTTCGCGGTGGGTGACGGGGCGGGAGTGACGCGGGGCCTGCTGCAGGCCTCAGCTAGCGGCCTGCTGGCGGGGCGGGAGGTGCGGCGGCGTCTGGCGCGGGCTTCGGGGTAGCGGTCGCGCCCTGCACCGGGATGCCGGCTGCCTCCAGCTCCGGCCTGGCCTGCTGGCTTCGCATGAACCCGATGAAACGCTGCCCCAGCGCGGTCTTCTGGCTGTGCTTGCAGATCACCATCTGGATCGCGGCCGGTTTCTCGCCGCCGGCCTTGAGGGGGGCGACCACCGCAAGCGTGTTCGGCGCGATCTTCCCCGGCAGCCTCAGCAGGGGGCACGGGTCATACATCACCCCGACGTCGGCCTCTCCCTTGCTCAGCACCTGGGCCGCCGCCAGGGGGCTCGCCTGAAGCTGCAGCTTGTCCTGGATCTTGTTCCAGACCTTCAGGCGATCGAGGGAATGCTTGCCATCCGTGCCCAACGAGGTGATGCCCGGGGCGGCCATCACGATCGCCTTGATGTCCGGCGAGGTCAGGCTCTCCGCGTCTGTCACGGCGGACGGCTTGGACGCCGGCGTCGCGAGGACCAGGCTGAACTCCCCGATCTCCCGGCGAGTGGACGGCTCCAGCAACCCCTCGCGTTCGAGCAGGCCGGCTTCGGATTGCCCGAGGCACATGAAGACGTCGGCCGCGCTTCCTCCTTGCAGCTTCTTGACGAGGGCAGCCGGCTCGCCGCCCTCGATCAAGAGAGTCTTGCCCGGGTTAGCGCTCTCGAACTGCTTTCGCAAGCTGTCTACCGGAGGCACGAGCGCGCAGGAAGCATAGACCACCAGCACGTTGGGATCGCCGACCGCTTGCTCGTGGGACATAGGCTTGCCGCGGGCGCACCCCGTGAGCACGGCCGACCCTAGGAGAGCAAGGGCCAGGCTTCCTGCCAGGCGGATAAACTCAGACCTGGTCACTCTCACGTCAGCCCACCAGCTCTGCCTGCACGCGTCGTTGTAGGTGTACCTGCAGCCCATAGCTTGTCCCACCCGTTCGGCGGCGCGGCCCTTCGGCCTACGCTCTGAACGATTGCTCCGCCCGTGGGCGGAGGGACTTCGCAGTCCCCGCTGGGCTGTCGCCGGTACCTCAGGGGGGATGGCAAAGGAGGCAGGAAGCGCCTCAGCCCTCTTCGGCGCCTTCATGGAGGGCACGCCGACCTCTCGATCGGCGCTGATAATATCACGTCGGGGCGGGCAGATTTGAACTGCCGGCCTCGCGGTCCCGAACCGCGCGCTCTAGCCAAGCTGAGCTACGCCCCGCCAGTCTGGGTATGATAGCACCCCGCCCGGCCGGCGTCAACGCAGCGCGGGCCGGCCTGGTGCGGCCCCGCACCTCTGGTTGTTCGAAGGGGCGACCCTCTGCGGTCGCCCCCTACCGCATCTTGGCGAAAGAGGCAACGGCGAAACCCGGACAGACGAGGCCCCAGCCGGGCGCAGGGCTTGGCCGCCCCTACTCCAGCGGGGGCTGCGGAGTCCGTCAGCTGACGGACAGCCGGTCTTGGTGCGACCATCATCGCAGGTCCGTAGGGCAGGAGTGAGTCTCCTGCCCCGCGAAGCGGAGTTCACAGGTCGTGCCTGAGGCAGATCTGCCGTGGCGGACATCACCGGGTCATCGCCGGGGAAGCGGCCGGGCTGGGTGCCGTCACTCGGATCCGTCCCGCCAACCATGTCGCCACGGTCCGGCAGGGCGTTGGGGCCGGACATGGATCGTCTCCAGCTAGCGCCGCACGCGCGTCGGCCCGCGGGCTCTCCCTTCGACGCTCTCTTGTGGAGGGGAGGCCCCGTACTCCCCTGGAGGGACTATCCCGCCTAGCGGCGGCCGGCTATCGAAGTACTCCGGATAGTATAGCGCTGCCACCCTGTCGCGGTCATCGAAGTACACATCGACGCGGTAGTAGAAACAGAGGTACCACCGCTCGTATTCAGCAACCATCCACCCGGTATCGGGATCGCGATCTGACCACCTTGGCTTGCCCAGCCTTCTCGTTACCTCGGCCCTGGACATGCCGACGGACAGCAACTTCAGTGTGCGGAGCTCGTGCCCTATGCCCCCGAGCTCCAACTGCGCTAGGCCCAGCCAGGTCGCGACGACTAGTATGGCCACCCCCTGCGCAAGCATGAGCCATACTGGCCAACGGTCTCGTGCCATGATTCCCTCCCCGCTCAGAAGCACTGCATCCCGTACGTCAGGCTTGTGCAGCAATCACTACACTTGTCAACACCGTATGAACAAGCAAGCCCTGCGGCGTTGGCCGCTATGTCGGCCCAGTCCGTAGGGCAGGACCTTGCCTCCTGCCACCCTCCAAGTGCGGCCCGCCAGGGACAGGACGCAGACGATAGGGGAGACACGACAACAGCGACCGCCGGCCATAGCACCCCCTAGACGTTGACCTCCGCCGCCTTGACAGCAGGACCCTCGACGCGGAACGGCGCGGCACAGCGCGATTATAGGGCTGCCGGGCGTGGCGTCAAGCGCGGGCGATGATCCCGGTTGCCGAGTGCGGCGCTGTGTGCTAGGCTGGTGCAGAGAGGGGGCGCGCCTGGGAGGAGCTTCGGTGGCGGAGTGCCCGAACTGCGGCCGTGCGGTGGAGCAGGGCGCCAACTTCTGCGCCCACTGCGGCACGTCTCTGCGCTCCCAGGCGATTGACCGGATGATCCAGGATGCCAGGCGGCTGCTGGACACGAACCCCGGCGACACCGCGGCGCGGCATAACCTCGCGCTCGCCTACAAGCTCGGGGGCATGGACGAGCTGGCGCTCCAGGAGTTCACCCGCGTGACTCAGCTCCAGCCCGATTTCGGCGATGCGCACTATGAGATCGGGCTGCTGCACGCCAAGGCGGGCCGCACCCAGGAGGCGATTGCGGCGCTGAGCCGGGCGCTGGAGGTGGAACCGGATCACGCCCGCGCCCGACGGCTGCTGGCGCGGCTCTCGTCCGGGTAGGGCAGGCTCTCAACCTGCCGGACGGCTAACGCTCCCTCGCCTCCTCGAGCAGCGCCAGGGCCTCCTGCTCGGTCACTGGGCGAGGGTTCGTGCGTACCGCGCCGGCGAGGAGACCGTCCCGGGCGAGTGAGGGAAT
>Ga0315285_10008122_pt1 | contig 10772 bp, 7 predicted proteins | sample YL17G09_36_MG_FD_203698 | JGI IMG/M metagenome (GOLD analysis project Ga0315285, IMG submission 203698) | Sediment microbial communities from Yellowstone Lake, YNP, Wyoming, USA - YL17G09_36 | ecosystem: Environmental > Aquatic > Freshwater > Lake > Sediment | place: USA: Wyoming | collected... | reverse complement strand
GCCTTCTCCGAGGACGTGCTCAAGCGCTTTGAGGGCTACGGGTGGCGCACGCTCGCGGGGAGCATGTACGACATGGAGGGCATCGCCCGCATGGTCGGGGAGGCGAAAAAGGGGCAGGACCGGCCGACCATCATCCGGCTCGAATCGATCATCGGAAAAGGCGCCCCGAAGAAGGCCGGCACGGCGAAGGTGCACGGCGAGCCTCTTGGACCCGACGAGGCGAAGGCCGCCAAGGCCGCCCTCGGCATCCCCGAGGGGAGCATGTTCCATGTCTTCCCCGAGGCGCGGAGCTATTTCGAGAAAAAGCGGCCGCAGTGGAAATTGCGCCACGATGCATGGACGAAGACCCTCGAGGCCTGGAAGGCGGAAAACCCCGCTCTCGCCAGAGAGTGGAAGGCGTGGGTCGAGGATGCCGCAGTCGATCTGTCGGACGTCGTTCTGCCTGCCTTCGCGGCGGGTGAATCCCTGGCGACCCGGGCAGCGAGCGGAAAGGTCCTGAACGCCCTCGCCAAGGCCGTGCCGAACCTGATCGGAGGATCGGCGGACCTCGCCCCCTCGAACAACACGAACCTCTCGGACATGGGGGATTTCACGGCGTCGACTCCCCTGGGAAGGAACTTCCATTTCGGCATCCGCGAGCACGGCATGGGCGCGATCGCGAATGGCCTGGCCTATCACGGCGGCATTCGGCCGTTCTGCGCGACCTTCATGGTCTTCTCAGACTACATGCGGGGGGCCATCCGGGTCGCGGCGATCGCCAAGCTGCCCGTCATCTACGTCTTCACGCACGACTCGATCTTTGTCGGCGAGGATGGCCCGACGCATGAGCCCGTCGAGCACCTGGCGGCGCTGCGCGCGATTCCCAACCTCCTCGTGCTGCGCCCTGGCGACGCCGAGGAGACCGAGATGGCCTGGCGCATGGCGGTTGAGAGACGCGACGGCCCCACCGTCCTCGCGCTGACGCGTCACAACCTCCCCGTCTACGTCAAGGCGGACCCGGATTGGCGCAGATCGATCCGGGGCGGCGCGTACGTCGCGAAGGATTGCGCCGGAGTCCCCGAGATCGTCGTCGTTGCCACAGGCTCCGAGGTCTCCACGGCGATCGCCGCGGCAGCTGAGCTCCCGAACAGGAAGATACGGGTCGTGTCCGTGCTCTGCCGGGAGCTTCTCGTCGCCCAACCGGCGGATGTCCGGGCCGCCCTCGTTCCGCCGAAAGCGAAGAAGGTGGTCTTCGAGGCGGGAGTTTCCTTCGGGTGGAAGGGGCCTTTCGAGGAAGGGACGGTCACGGTCTCGATCGACAGGTTCGGAGAGTCGGGGCCCTACCAGAAGGTCGCGGAGCACCTCGGCGTCACGGCTGCCGCACTCGTGAAGAGGATCGAGTCGCTGTAGGGGCCTGCCGGGGGGGCGCGCTATCGGGCGCGCCGGCTCGCCGTGGCGCCCCGCGCGCTTTTCCTCCTCGCCCCCGCCGCGTCCATCCGCTTCGACAGCGCCTCCCCTTCGGCCGCGACCGCGTCGCGCAGCCTGCGGATCGCATCCACGACGGGCCTCTTCCGTCTCCCCTTCCTCTCGTCCAGGAGGCCCGCGAGAAACTCACATATCTCCGGCACGCCCGAGCGAAGCTTGAGGGCGCGGATGCTCTTCTGGTACTGCGCGAGGATGACGGGCTTTGCGGCGAGCTTCGCGAGCAGCCCCGCGAGACTGCCGGGGGTCCGTGTGAGCCATCCCGCCCTGTTGCGGATGACCCATTCGGTCGTCTCCTTCTCGTTGGCGAGGAAGCTGGAGATGATGATCGGCCGCTCTTGCAGGAGGGTCTCGAAGACCTGGTTGGGGCCCGATTTGCCCACAACCACGTCGGCGGCCGAGATGTAGTCGGCGAGGTTCGGCACGTAGCCCCGCACCGCGACTCGCACCGAGCCGGTGGGACCTTTCGCAAAGGCCTCCATGTCCGTCTTGAGCCGACCGTTCCTGCCGCAGATCACGACGGCCTGGAGGTCCAGGCCGCGCTCGACGAGCGCCGCGACGTACTTCCTCACGGGGCCGATGCCCTCGGCGCCGAAGAAGATGAGCACGGTGAACGCGTCGCGTTCGAGGCCGAGCTCCCGGCGGAGAGCCGTCTTCGATTTTCTCCTCTTCGCGTCCGATGGCTTGATCGGGAAGGGGAAGACCTTCACCTTGCGCGCGGAGATGCCTTTCGCCACGATCTCGCGCCGCGACTTCTCGGAGAACACGAGGCTCCAGTCGAACGAAGGCGAGAACCAGACCTGGTGCGAGTCGAAGGGCTCGGGGTTCAGCATCACGGCGATCGCGTCCAGCTGCCCGACCCGCTTGAGCAGCTCCAGGTAGTGGGTGAAGGTGAAGTACGTGGAGACGACGAGGTCGGGCTTCTCCTTTTCGATGTAGCTGACGAAACGGGGCAGGATGCCGATGCCGAGGATCCTGTCGACGATCTTGATGAGGAAGGGGTTGTCCGCCCCGCGGTAGAATGCGTTCACGACGGGCGGGTAGCGCAGCGCCCAGTTCCAGTACAGCTTGTAGATGAAACGGAGGAAACGGGCGCCCAGCACGATGCCGACGTTTACCACCCTCACGTCGAGGTCGCGGCGGCCTATCAGGTCGAACTGCTGCTTGAGCGCCTGCGCGGGGGCGATGTGCCCGCCCCCGATGTCGATCGTGTAGATGTCGATCCGTTTCATCCCGCATCCAGAGTACCGCCGCGCCGGCGAGGTGTCAACGCCAGTCGCGTGAAGCCTTCGGCTCCCTTGACATGGTCGTCCTTTTCTTCCGATACTCCCCTGGAAGCCTCTTGACGGAGACGAGTACGAGGAGCGTGCGGCCCTCAGAGAGAGAGCGCACGGCGAGCCTGTCCGCTCAGCGGATGTGGTCCGCGCGAAACAAGGTGGAACCGCGGAAGGCCTCTTTCGGCTTTTCGTCCTTGCTGGAAGACCGAAGGGTCGGGCGGCGTCGGGCGCCGCTCTCAGGGATGAAACGGCCGAAAGAGGCTTCGTTTTTGGAGGAACGACATGGATGAGGCAGGGCAGAGCAGGCTCCTCGCGATTCGCCACTCCTTCTCGCACGTGATGGCGGAAGCCGTGCTGCGGATGTTTCCGACAGCGAAACTGGCGATCGGGCCGGCGATCGAAGACGGTTTCTACTACGATTTCGAGCTCCCGCGGACGCTCACGACCGAGGATCTCGGCGCGCTCGAGGAGTCGATGCGCGCCATCCTCGCCGGCGACCACCCCTTCGTGCGGAAGGAGCACTCCCGGGCCGCCGCCCGAACGCTGTTCGCCGACCAGCCCTACAAGAAAGAGCTGATCGACGAGCTCGCCGAGGGCGAGGAGATCTCCACCTACACGCAGGAATCCTTCACGGACCTGTGCCGCGGGCCGCACGTCGCCTCGACGAATGCGCTCAGGGCCGACGCCTTCAAGCTCACCTCCATCGCGGGGGCCTACTGGCGCGGCGACGAGAAGAACAAGATGCTCCAGCGCATCTACGGCACTGCCTGGGAATCGAAGGCCGATCTGGAGGCGCACCTCAAGAAGCTCGAGGAGATCGAGAAGCGCGACCACAGGCGGCTTGGCAGAGAGCTGGACCTGTTCTCGGTGCACGAGGAGGCGGGAGCGGGCCTGATCTACTGGCACCCGAAGGGCGCCCGCGTGCGTCTGGCCATCGAAGACTTCTGGCGTCGCGAGCATCTCAAGAACGGCTACGAGCTGCTCTACACTCCTCACATCGGAAAGAGCTGGCTGTGGGAAACCTCGGGCCATCTCGGCTTCTACTCGCAGAACATGTACGCGCCGCTCGCCATCGACGAGGTGAACTATTACCTGAAGCCCATGAACTGCCCGTTCCACATCATGGTCTACAAGAACGCGCAGCGCTCCTACCGCGACCTTCCGCTGCGTTGGGCCGAGCTGGGCACTGTTTACCGCTACGAGAAGTCCGGCGTCCTGCACGGCCTGCTGCGCGTGCGCGGCTTCACCCAGGACGACGCCCACATCATCTGCACCCCCGAGCAGATCGAAGACGAGATCCTCGAGGTCCTGCGCTTCTCGCTGAAGATCTGGAAGGCCTTCGGCTTCGAGGACATCAAGGCCTACCTCGCCACGAAGCCGGCGGGCGCAGTGGGAGACGACGCGAGCTGGGACAAGGCGATTTCCTCGCTCAAGAGCGCGGCGGCGCGCGAGAAACTGGAAGTGGTCATCGACGAGGGGGGCGGCGCCTTCTATGGCCCGAAGATCGACCTCAAGATCAAGGATGCGCTGGGCCGCGAGTGGCAGATGACCACGATCCAGTTCGATTTCAACATGTCCGAGCGCTTCGGCATGACCTATGTTGCGGCCGACAACACGCAGAAGAGGCCCTTCATGGTCCACCGCGCCCTGCTGGGCTCCCTGGAGCGGTTCTTCGGCGTCCTGGTGGAGCACTACGGCGGGGCGTTCCCCGCGTGGCTCGCGCCCGTGCAGGTCGTCGCCATCCCCGTGGCCCCCGCGTTCATCGGCTACTGCGACGAGGTGGTGAAGGCCCTGAAGGCCCGCGGAGTGCGCGCGGAGTGCGACCGCGGCGACGCGCGGATGAACGCGAAGATCAGGAACGCACAGAAGCAGAAGGTCCCCTTCATGGTCATCCTCGGCGAGAAGGAGCAGACGGGGAAGCAGGTCTCGATCCGCGCGCGCGACGGCGGGCAGAAGAACCTCATCCCCATGGAGGAGTTTCTCGCGAGCATCGAAAAAGAGGTGGCGCCAAAGACGCTGGACTGAGGCGGGAGGCGGGCTGCCATGATCGACAAAATCATCAAGCGGGACGGCAGGGTGGTTCCCTTCGATCGGGAGAAGATCACCACAGCCGTGTATCGGGCCGCGGTGGCGGTGGGCGGCAGGGACCGCGAGACCGCCCAGCGCGTGACCGACGACGTGCGGGGACTGCTCGAGGCGCGGCAGTTCGCCGGCACCTATCCCAGCGTCGAGGAGGTGCAGGACCTCGTCGAGAAGGCCCTCATCGAAAGAGGGCACGCCCGCACCGCAAAGGCATACATCCTTTATCGCTACGAGCACGCCCTGAAGCGCGCCGGCAGGGAGAGCCTCACCTACTCCTCGGAGAACATCCCGTACAGGAAGCTCTGGGAGGCCCTGTCCTGGGCGACCGACAACCTCTGCGTCTCACTCGGAGAGCTCGCCGCGTGCATCGAGGCAGGGCGTTTCGGGGAGCTGGTCCGGGCGTCTGACGAGTTCTACGAGTTGGAGCTGGCCGCTGCGGCGGAGCGGATGCTCGCCCGCAGGGACGATCTGAAGGTCGTCATCGTGGCCGGGCCTTCATCGTCCGGGAAGACCACCACGACGATCAAGATCCGCGAGAAGCTCGCTGCCGCGGGGATCGCGACCGTCCCGCTCACCGTGGACAACTACTTTTTCGACCTGGAGGTGCATCCGAAAGTAGGGGAGGACGACTACGACTACGAAACGCCGCAGGCCCTTGATCTCTCTCTGATCAACGACCACCTCGGGAAACTGATCGAGGGGAAGAGCGTCGAGGTCCCCCGATACGACTTCAAGACGGGACGGCGGCAGGGGACCGCCGGCTCACTCGCGCTCGCCGGCAACGAGGTGCTCCTCATCGACTCGCTGCACGGCCTGTTCGCGGACATGACCGCGGCCGTGCCCGAGGACAGGAAGTTCCGCCTGTACGTCGAGACGCTGTCCCAGATGAAGGGCCGCGACTCGCGCTTCATCCGCTGGACGGACGTTCGCATGCTCCGCCGGGTGGCGCGGGACATGCAGTTCCGCAACTACTCCCCCCGGCAGACCATCCGCCACTGGCATCTGGTGCGTCGCTCCGAGCTGCGCTACATTGTTCCCGAGTTGCGCAGGGCGCACGCCATCGTGAACAGCTTCCTCCCGTACGAGCTCCCCGTCATGAAGGGCCGTCTCCAGGGGCACCTCGCCCCCCTCGCGCGCGAGTTCGAAAGCAACCCCGAGAGGGAGGACGCGCTGGAGCGGGCGCTGCGCGTGCTCGCGATGTTCGACGAGATCCCCGCGGTCACCGACGAGAGCCTGGTCCCGCCGCACTCGCTGCTGCGGGAGTTTATCGGCGGCAGCGCCTACACGTACCACTAGGGGGCGACATGAGCGCTTCACCCTTCACGATTCCATTCCTCGACAGCCCGTATCCGTGGGTCCTGCTGGCGGCGCTTTTCGCGGGAGCTGCTGCGAGCAGGCTCACGATGCGTACCCGGGGCCGGGCGCACCCCGAGCGTGCGCGCACCCGCAAGTGGATCTGGATCTGCGTCTACCTCAGCCTCGCCGTCGCCTTCGTCCTCGCCGCCCTCTTCGTCACCGGCCCGGCCAGGATCCGCGACGTCGGCCTTCTGTACGTCGGCGGCGGCGCTTTCGCTGTTGCCTTTGTCGGCATGAGGTTCAAGAAGGCGATCGGCATCCCCGTGATTCTCCTCGCTCTCAGCAGCGTGCTCCTGCTGGGCCTCTTCCTGCAGAGCGTCCGCGCCTTCACTGGCGAGACCGAGATCGCCGTCGTTCGCGTGATCAGCCTCGAGTCGGGACGGATGAAGCTGGAGCTGCAGCCGGCGGGGGGTGTCCCTGTTCTGCTGAACATGGAGGGGCGCTACTTCGCGCCGATCGTCAAGGTGGTGATCTTCGACGACCTGTACGTCTTCCTGGGAGCCAAGAGCTGGTACCGTTTCGTGGGCATGACCTCCTTCGACGAGAACCTGCGCCAGGGAAACACCGACTACCGCTTCCCGCAGCCTGCGGGGATCAGCGAGGGCCTGTGGAGGTTCTTCGAGAACAACGAAACCCGGATTCCGGGCGTCAAGACCGCGCAGATCGAGATGGACATGAAGCGCGCGAAGGAGTTCGCCAGTTATGGGATCAGGATGCAGAACGACGGCGGCGTGGAGATCGTGACCCGCTCAGAGTGAGTCGCGGTTCCTCTGCGCATCCTGGGGCGGCTTCGCCGCGGGGACCGCGGCGAACATCCTCGCCAGGAAGATGGCCTTGTCCACCACCGAGGCGACGATGACTCCCGCGACGAGGAACTCGAAGAGGCGGACGACGGTCGGATACCCGATGACGGGTACGCCGAAATGATCCGCGAGCTCCAGCACGTACAGGACCATGGTCGCGAAGATGGACGCCTTGCCGAGGAAAGTGGCCAGAGGATTCGCCCTGCCCTGCCTCAGGGTGAGAGCGGCCATTCCCACGGCGAACAGAACCAGTCGCGACAGGATCAGCGCAAAGAACCAGACGGGAATCAGGCGGAAATTGAAGAACAGGATCGACACGGCGATGATCATCAGGTAGTCGCTGGTTGAGTCCAGGTACTTGCCGACGAAGGTGATCTGCCCCTGCCTGCGCGCGGCCGCGCCGTCCAGCAGGTCCGTGAGGAACACGGCGATCACAAAGGGAAGCACGACGGGCAGCAGGGGGTAGCGGGAGGCCTGGATGACGAGGAACAGCACCGTCGGGATGGAGCTCAATCGGGCGATGGTGAGGGTCGAGGCGAGGTTCACGCGGGGGAGCGGTTGCGCAGCCCCCTCGACTTGAAAGTCCGCGCTCCGCACGAGAAGGAGAGTGGTCAGCAGGCCATGGTAGACGGCGGAGACGGCGATGTAGACGGCGAAGCGCGCCCACTCCATGCGGTAGCCGGCGAAAACCGCGAGCAGGGCACCCCCCTGGCCGGCGAAGAAGAGGACTCCATGACGGATGATGCTCCGTCTGAGGGACGCCGTAGCCTGCATGAGGGGGAGCCTATGGGAGGCCGGTGCGGGTGTCAAGCCTAGCGCGTGCGAAGCACGCGCGAAGGCCGACAGCAGCGTGCGAAGCACGCTGCGAGAGGCTCTATGGCGAGAGCCCCCAGGGGGCAGCCCTAGCGCGCCATTGACGAAAACCGCCCGGCAACTATGATGACGGGATGACTCTCCCCATGGCGCTTACGCTTGGACGGATCGTGCTTGCACCCGTCTTCTTCTTTCTCTGGGAGTTGACGAAAACAGGGCCGGCAGCGTGGCTGATCGGGGTCTGGCTCGCCTTCGGTCTGATCGAGGTGTCCGACCTGCTCGACGGGTACTTCGCGAGATCCCTCGGGCAGGAATCGGAATTGGGTAAAGTCCTGGACCCTTTTGCTGATTCGGTGAGCAGGCTCACGTACTTCATCTGCTTCGCGGGCTCGGGGATCATGCCCCTGTGGATCCTTCTCGTCCTGATCTACCGTGATGTTGCGGTGGCATATATCAGAGTGATGGCCTCGAAGGGGAAGGCGCTCATGGCAGCCCGGCTGAGCGGAAAGCTGAAGGCATGGGTCTACGCGATTGCCGGGATTGCCGGAATCTGCGTCTTCTCCCTCCGTCTGACGGGTTGGCTCACGAGCGCGCGGGCTGCGATCGAAGGGATTTCCCTAGGCCTTTTCATCGTCGCGGCGGCTGTCGCCATTTGGTCTTTGTCAGACTATACGGTGAATTTTATCAAAAATTTCAAAAAAAGAGTTGACACTCATTAAGGCATGTGTTTATATTTGTTCTCGCCTCAAGGGATGACTGCATGAGCAGGAGGGAATGATACGCCCTCCGCGCTTCAGTGCTGGGAGCCCTCGAGAGGAGCGGAAACGCTCCTGAGTGATCTTTGACAGTGAAGGGAAGGGGAGATTGGAGTGAGCGGGTCAGCACATCGCGCTTGCGCGATGTGCGAGTCGGCTTGCGAACGACAGCTTCGCGTTCTGCAAGGAACGCGATAGCGAGAGCGAGCAGGCCGTACTTAAAGAGATAGAAGACCCAGCCGCAAGGTTGGGTTGTATATCATGGAGAGTTTGATCCTGGCTCAGAACGAACGCTGGCGGCGCGTTTTAAGCATGCAAGTCGGACGGCAAGAGTGGTAGCAATACTGCTCCTAGAGTGGCGAACGGGTGAGTAAGACGTAGGTGATCTACCTCTGGATGGGGGATAGTCCGTGGAAACACGGGGTAATACCGCATGAGGCCTTGTGGGTGGAGCCATGAGGTGAAAGGTGCAATTGCATCGTCTGGGGATGAGCCTGCGGTCCATTAGGTAGTTGGCGGGGTAAAAGCCCACCAAGCCGACGATGGATAGCCGGCCTGAGAGGGTGTACGGCCACACTGGAACTGAGACACGGTCCAGACTCCTACGGGAGGCAGCAGCTAAGAATCTTCCGCAATGGGGGAAACCCTGACGGAGCGACGCCGCGTGGACGATGGAGGCCGTAAGGTTGTAAAGTCCTTTTCCTGGTGAAGAATAGGTGGGGGAGTGGAAAGCCCCCATGATGACGTTAGCCAGGGAATAAGCCCCGGCCAATTACGTGCCAGCAGCCGCGGTAATACGTATGGGGCAAGCGTTGTTCGGAGTTATTGGGCGTAAAGGGCGTGTAGGCGGCTCATCAAGTCTGGTGTGAAATTGCAGGGCTCAACCCTGCAGGTGCGCTGGAAACTGGTGGGCTAGAGTTCTTGAGGGGAAGCTGGAATTCCAGGTGTAGGGGTGAAATCTGTAGATATCTGGAAGAACACCGGTGGCGAAGGCGAGCTTCTATCAGAGGACTGACGCTGAGGCGCGAAAGCGTGGGGAGCAAACAGGATTAGATACCCTGGTAGTCCACGCTGTAAACGATGTGCACTAGGCGTGGGGCACGTACGTGCTCTGTGCCGTAGCTAACGCGATAAGTGCACCGCCTGGGGAGTATGCTCGCAAGGGTGAAACTCAAAGGAATTGACGGGGGCCCGCACAAGCGGTGGAGCATGTGGTTTAATTCGATGGTACACGAGGAACCTTACCAGGGCTTGACATGTGCGTGGATGTTCACGAGAGTGGGCAGCTCTGTTGAAGGGCGCGCACACAGGTGCTGCATGGCTGTCGTCAGCTCGTGTCGTGAGATGTTGGGTTAAGTCCCGCAACGAGCGCAACCCTTACCGTCTGTTGCCAGCAGGTTGTGCTGGGCACTCGGACGGAACTGCCGGTGACAAACCGGAGGAAGGTGGGGATGACGTCAAGTCATCATGGCCCTTATGTCCTGGGCTACACACGTGCTACAATGGTCGGTACAAAGCGGAGCGAAACGGCGACGTGGAGCAAATCGCAGAAAGCCGATCTCAGTGCGGATTGGAGTCTGAAACCCGACTCCATGAAGTTGGAATCGCTAGTAATCGCGCATCAGAATGGCGCGGTGAATACGTTCCCGGGCCTTGTACACACCGCCCGTCACACCACCCGAGTTGGGGGTACCCGAAGTCAGTTGCCTAACCGCAAGGGGGGCGCTGCCGAAGGTATGCCTGGTGAGGGGGGTGAAGTCGTAACAAGGTAGCCGTACCGGAAGGTGCGGCTGGATCACCTCCTTTCTAAGAGATCAGCAGTTTCGCGGAAGCGAAACTGCGAACCCGACAGCCTCGGGCGCCGCAAGGCGCACGATGGCGAGAGGGCCGTGAGGGTGAAAGCCCTCGCGGTAGGTGACTTCGCTCATCCAACTCTCCTCCCTTTATTGTATAGAACGCACGCAATAGGCGCGTGCGGAGAAGACCATTCAGCTATGGGCCTGTAGCTCAGATGGTTAGAGCGCACGCCTGATAAGCGTGAGGTGGTTAGTTCAACTCTAACCAGGCCCATAAGCGGCACTGCCATGCGGCAGAGCCGCTGAATACACCATTAGTTCTTTGACAACTCTAGGGAAGGGTGAACGAGAGCGAGTGCTGCCCTACATGGCACCGGGGTGAGCACTTGCGTGGGAGAGCATCCGTGGCTGGCTGTGCCTGAGAGGCTG
>Ga0315285_10008120_pt1 | contig 10774 bp, 10 predicted proteins | sample YL17G09_36_MG_FD_203698 | JGI IMG/M metagenome (GOLD analysis project Ga0315285, IMG submission 203698) | Sediment microbial communities from Yellowstone Lake, YNP, Wyoming, USA - YL17G09_36 | ecosystem: Environmental > Aquatic > Freshwater > Lake > Sediment | place: USA: Wyoming | collected... | reverse complement strand
AAAAAAAGCGGCGGTCTTTCCCATCAATTTCTAATTTCTAATGACTAATTTCTAATCAATGACGAATGTCTAACTTCAAAGTTTTTGATTTGGTCATTGGAAATTGGTTTTTGACTAGACATTAGAAATTAGTAATTAGTCATTGCCTTAGAAGAAAAGCTGCTCCAGCACCAAAACCAGAACGTTGCACAGGGCGTGGTAGATCGCGGAGGCGAGAATCCCGCCGGTCTTTTCCCTCATCCACCCGAAAATGAGCGCCGGGAAGAAAACCCCGAGCCGCGTGGGGGAAAGATTGATCAGGAAATGACCGAAGGCGAACAATACCGCCGTGACCGGAACCCCGAAACCCACCCTGACCTTGAGGACCGGGAGGACGGGGGGCAAAACCTTGTTCAGCTTGCCGAGAATATAGCCCCGGTAAAACAACTCCTCGGGGAGGGCGACGTAAAAAAACTGAAAAATCACGATGCTCACCCAAGCCATGGGGGTCATCTTCATGATCCCCCCGAAATGAATGAACTTGCTCCAGATCCAGAAAAGGAAGGTGAAGGGCGGGAAAGTTATCAGGGCCGCGAGGAGAGCCAGCCGGAGCGCGGGGCGGGCCTCCAGAAAAGCTTCCTTTATTTTTTCCGGCAGGCTAACCCCGTAGGCGGCAAAACTTTCCCCGCGCCAGCGGAGAGCAAAATAGGGAACCAGAAAAAAGACCAGGGGGACGATCAGCCAGAGGATGTTCCCGAAAAACCAGACCTTTCTCAGCTCATAAAATATTTTAAGCAGGACCAGGGCGATAACGTAAACGATAACTACATCGCGAACATTTTTTTTCTGATCAGCTTCCAAGTGATCACGCCAACGGGTTCCAGGGGCCAAAGGTTCCAATGGACCCTTTCATTTTTCATACCCCCTTCTCACTGACAGCATAGCCAGAAACAGGAATAAAATCCCCATCGCCGCCAGCACCACCAGGTTGGGCCAGATGGAGGCCAGGGTTTCCCCGCGCACCATCACGGCGCGCATCGCCAGGCTCGAGTGGGTCAGGGGCAAAACATAAGCGACGCTTTTAAGCCAGAGGGGCATCGAGGCCACCGGCCAGAAGATATCCCCGAGGAGCACCTGGGGAAGAATTATCAGGGGGATGAACTGGGCTACCTGGATCTCGGCCCGGGCGAAGGTGGAAAGAAACACGCCTAAAAAAACCGCGACGATCAAAATCAGGGCGAGGGTTACGCTGGCCAGAACCCAGCTTCCCCCCGCCTGCAGTCCGAGACCATAACGGACAAAGACAACCACGATCAAGAGCTGGATGATCGCGAAAAGCCCGAGACCCAAGCCGTAACCGGAGACGATCGCCCCGGACGAAGTGGGAGAGGCCAGGAGCCTTTCCAGGGTGCCCTGGCTCCGCTCCCGGAGGAAGAAAAGCGAGGTGAAAACGAAGGCCATGAAAAACGGGAAGAGGGGCACCACCGGCCAGGCGAAATACTCCTGCCCGGAGCCGGCGGAGAGCCCCAGGAACTCCGGGGTGATTTTCGGCGGGTTGGTGGCCACCGTCCGCAGGCATTGCTCCGGACAATCCTCCGGGACGAGGATGGGGAATCCGGCCAGGGCCCGGTTGAAACCCGCCCGAAAAGAGAGAACCAGCCTGGAAGCATCCAGGGGATTGCCGATCAGCAGAAGCTTCGCCTCCGGCGCCTGCCCATCGGCAGCCAGGGCGAGAAAATCCCGGGGCAGGACCAGGATCGCGTCATATTGGTTTTTCAGACCAGCGACGAGCTTTTCGTCCCCCTCAAAAACCCGGGCGGTCATCCCTTCTTCCTCTATCGCCCGGGGGAAATAACTGGAAAAATCGCTCAGGCCGAAGCCCTGGTAGATCACCGCGAGTTTCGGGGGCGGAGAGGTGAGCCGGAGGAGGTAGGACAGGAGGCCCATCACCACCAAGGGCGCGAGAAATACCAGGGCCAGCGACCGCGGGTCGCGGCGGAACTGCCTCACCACCCGGAGTCCGATGGCCAGGACCCTATTCACCGTGAACCCTCCCGGAAGCAAACTTTAAAAAGGCCTCTTCCAGCGTAGCGCATCCGGCCCGGGCGAGAAGCTCATCCGGCCGGCCGCAGGCGATCAAGCCCCCGTTCCGGATCAGGCCCAGCCGGTCACAGCGGATGGCCTCGTCCAGGTGGTGGGTGGTGATGAGCAGGGTTACGCCCTTCTGCCTGAGTTCTTTGAAGTGCTCCCAGAAAGCCAGGCGGAGCTCGGGGTCCACCCCGGCGGTGGGCTCGTCCAGAAGCAGGAGCCGGGGCTCGTGGATCAGGGAGGAAGCCAGGGAGAGTCTCCGCTTCATTCCCCCGGAGAGTTCGCGGGCCAGGCTTTCGCGCCGATCCGAAAGTTCTGCGAGGTCGAGTAGTTCGTCGATCCGGCGGCGGGTTTTATCCCGGGAAACCCCGTAGAGGCTCGCGAAAAACTCGAGGTTCTCCCGGGAGGTCAGGTCCGGGTAGAGGGCCTCGCCCTGGGTCATGTAACCGACGGCGGACTTGATGGAGGGATGCGGCGGCTTGAGCCCCAGCACTTCCACGCTCCCGGAGGTGGGGCGTAAAAGCCCGACCAGGATTCGCATCAGCGTGGTCTTCCCCGCCCCGTTGGGCCCGATCAGGCCGAAGTTCTCCCCCGCCTTGATTTCCAGATCGAGCCCCGTCAGGGCTTGGTTGGCCCCGAAGGTTTTAACCAGGCGGGAGGTTTTGAGAATGGTTTCGGAATGGGACTGCATTGAAATCTCCGGGTAATATTACTACCCTGGCCAGTTTAATAATAAACTTTTTATTTTAATTTAAGCATCGGCAATTCCTTCAACGGCAAGACGATCACTTTCTCATGCAGAACATAACGATCCTTACCGGGATAAATCACGAATATTTTCTCCAGGCCCAGGTCCGAAAGCGCGACATGAATAGAACGCGTCAGGGAAGGAGCGTCCGCGCACTTAAATTCAAAGCCGTAACGCTTACCCCCGGAGAGGAGCAGAAGATCCAGTTCCGCCCCGCGCTGGGTGCTCCAGAAATACGCATTGGTCTCTCCCAGCAGGCCCAAGGTTTGCTCCAGGGCAAATCCCTCCCATGAAGCTCCCAGGCGCGGATGGGAGCGCAGGGCGCTGAGTGAAGAAATCCCCAGCAAATAATGAAGCATCCCGCTATCCCGCACGTATACTTTGGGGGACTTGACCTGACGTTTTTTCAGGTTTTCATGCCAGGGAGAAAGAACGCGCAGGACAAAAGCGCCGTTTAAAATATCAAGGTAATAGCGGGCCGTATTGGTGGCCACGCCCAGGGAACGCGCCAGCTCGGCCGCGTTCCAGATTTGCCCGTGATCATGGGCGCTCATGATCCAGAACCGGCGCAAAGCCTCCGCGGGCACGCGGAGACCAAGCTGAGGGATGTCGCGCTCCAGGAAGGTCGCGGTAAAACTATCCAGCCACCGCCAAGCCGACTCATCCTTTCCGGCCAGGAATGCCCGGGGGAATCCGCCTCGTAACCAGAGACGGTTTTGCTCGCCGGGGCCGGTTTCATCAAGCGTAAAACCGTTCACCCGGACGAATAAAATCCGGCCCGCCAGGGTTTCGGACACCCCGCGGACCAGATCCGGCGAAGCGCTGCCCAGGAGGAGAAAACGGGCGAGGCGGCCCGGCCGGTCGCAGAGCGGACGCAACACCTCAAACAACGAGGGCATCCTTTGGACCTCATCAATAACCACCAATCCCCGGCATTCTCCCAGGGTCAATTCCGGCGTGGAGAGCGCTCTTCTTCCGGCAACTTGTTCCAGGTCGAAGAAATGGACCGGCTTATGATTTTCGGCAATCATCCTGGCCAGGGTGGTCTTGCCGGTCTGCCGGGCGCCCAGGAGCGCCGTAACCGGTGACTCCCGGAGAGACTGCCGGACTTGATTCGCCAGTCTATCGCGTGGAAGCAATTGTTTCATATTGTCATATTATCTCTTTATTTTCAACAAAGTCAAGAATCGGCGGGAAGATCGATTTCTCAACCCTCATATTAAGGCAATTTTAAAATCTCGCAAAATCGGATAAACGGCAAGACCCGCACATCCGTCTTTTCGTTCCCGTAATCCTGCTTGCCCAGATGCGCCTGGAAAAAGTTTTCCAGAGGCGCGCGGGCGCGGAAATAGCGGGCCGCCGGGCTGACGCTCTTCTCGCCGGTCTTGCACTCGACCGCGAAAAGTGGCCGGGTATCCTTCAAAACGACGAAATCCACTTCGCGCTTGTCGGTGTCTCTTAAGAAACGCAATTCCATCTTGTACCCTTCGGTATCTTCAACCAGGTGGCAGTATTTCAACAGCTGGCAGGCCACCAGGTTTTCAAAACGCGCCCCCTCTTCGGGACACTGCGACCAGTCCCAGAAATAGAGCTTCTGCTCCTTCTTCACCGCCCGGATCCGCTGGTGACCATAGGGGGAAATCCGGAAACACACATACATCCTCTCCAGGATGCCGAGCCACCTTTCCACGGTTTCGTGGGCTACCTGCAGATCTTCGCTGAGCGCCTTGACCGACAAGGGGGAACCGACCCGGTGGGGAAGCTCTTCCACCAAAAGCTCAATCAGGCTGATCTCCTTGACGTGCTCGAGATCGCGGATGTCCTCATAAATCACCCGCTGTAAACGCTCGCGCTGCCAGCGGCGCCGGAAGGTCTCCTCCCCTTTAAACAGCGGTTCGGGGAACCCGCCGAACCGGAGCAGCGCGGAAAGATCGTCAGGATCGGGGTTGGGACTCATTTCCCGCAGGGAAAAGGGATGTAGCCGATACAAATGATACCGTCCCTGGAGCGAGTCACCCCCCTTGCGGTAGTAATCCAGGCGGGCCGAACCGGTGACCAGGAAAGAAACCTTGGCCTTGTGGGTGTCGTAAAGCCCTTTGACCAGGTTACGCCAGCGGGTGAATTTATGAATTTCGTCAAAGATGACAAGGGATTCCCCGGGAGGTATTTTTCCCTTCATGATCTCCGAGCGCTGGGCGGGGTTATCCCAGTTCAGGTAGGCGGGGTGGGCCTCGGCGGACCGGCCGAGAAAGCCCAGGGCGAAAGTGGTTTTCCCCACCTGCCGGGGCCCGCCGACAAAGACCATCTTCTCCTTCAGGTCGCTTTCGACCGGCTTCCGCAGGTATCTTGATCGTATTTTCATCAGCATTAGTATAATCAGTCCAATCTTATTTTACTCATGAGTAAAATAAGATGCAATAGATTTTATTAAGGGAGGGCCAGTTTTCTATTAAAGGGTATTCCAGTTTCAAACCAATTATTTGAAAATATTGAAAAAATCAAAATATTTTGATGTAGGTTAATCTGTCTTTTTTATCAATTTTTTATGGAGTGCGTTAGCTTGTTTATCCCGACAACGGAGGGACTAATGCATGCATCGGCGAGCCGATGCACTCCATACCGAAACCTGGATAAAAAAACTGGAAACACCCTCTATTACTTTTTTAATTTGGACAGCTTTTAAAAAGAACCGAGCGGACTGCCCCAAACAATTCATATTATAATAATGACTTGTAATTATAACTATTATCTTGTAATATACTAAATTGAAGGGGGATAAAAAATGATCACTTCAATCACCAAGCGGGGGCAGACGGTGGTGCCGGCGCAAATCCGGAAGAAATATAACATCCATGAAATGACCTCCCTCCAGTGGATTGATACCGGGGAAGTTATCAAGGTAATCCCTATTCCGAAGGACGTGGTTTCCGAGCTTCGCGGGTCGGCCAAAGGGGAAAAGCTTCACGCCCGGTTGATGAAAGAGAGGGCGGCCGATGCCGGCCGGGACTAAATCGGAATTTTTACTGGACACCTCCGCGCTGGTGGCGTTTCTTGAGAATGAGGCCGGTGCGGACCGGGTCGAAGAAATCATCAAGACCAAGTCGCCGATCATCCCCTTTGTCGCCCTGCTTGAGGTTTATTACCTCACCCTGAAGGGAAAAGGGCAGGAATTCGCCGAGAAACGCTACGCGATGTTGAAGAGCCTGCCCGCGGAATTTGTCTGGGAGATTGACGAACCCACCTTGCTGGACGCCGGCAGGTTCAAGGGCCGGCACAATCTTTCACTGGCGGACGCGATGATCGCGGCTATAGCAAAAAAATATGGGGCCATCCTGGTCCACAAGGACCCGGAATACGAACAATTAAGCGAAGAAGTCAAACAGCTCCCCCTGCCCTACAAGAAAAAATAGTAATCTCCTGCCTTCTTAATTTACCGCCCCTAAACTTATTTTTCTTTGATTGTCATTCCCTGGCCGACGCGAGCGTCAGCTCGGGCAGGCGAAACTTTGTTTATTGGGTCTATCTGATTTCTTTGGTTTTTCTGGTTTCTCTAATTTCTCTGGTTTTCATTCCATAATCGTCAATCGTAAATCGTCAATCGTAAATTCTTATTAACTAGAGACTCTAAACTTTTTTAAAATGGTTCCGAAACGCCCCTTTTCAACTTATCACCAGCCCCCCTTAAAGTTTTCTTTTTGTCTTATATGCTATTTTTAGACCAGATAGACCAGATAGATTTATCCTTCGAAGCCCTTGTCCTTCGACTCGTCCTCCGACTTGTCCTACGAAGCCTTGGCGTAGTAGGAAGCCTTGGCGTAGGAGGAAGCCCTTGTCCTTCGTAGCCTCAGCGTAGGAGGATCAGCGAAGGAGGATCGGCGTAGGAGGACTAAATAGACGAGATAGACCAGAAAGTCCAATATCAAGGGCTGACCCCTTATTTCATTATTTCACTCTTCATCCAAGGAATTTTTGACTCGGCGCCCTAGAACAGCCTCTTGACCTTGCGGAAGAGTTCGAAGGCGGTATGAAGCTGGCCCTCCGGAAACTTGCCGAGAATCGAGTTGGCCACGATCTTGCCGCTTAAGGCGGAGTTGGGAACCCCTCCCGGCCAGAAGCTGTAGTGTCCGATGGTGAAAACCCCCGCGACCGGGGCGTGGAAGCTCATGAAACCGAATCTACCGGCGATGAGCAGGTCCGGCAGGTGGTAGGTCCAGCCCGCCCCTCCCTGCGAATTCATGGTGAAGCGGATCGCGGAGAGGGGGGTGCCCACGTCCAGGTATTCGATCTTTTCGGAGAGACCGGGGATGACGGCCTCGGCGCCTTTAACCAGCTCCATCCCCACGGCTTTCTTGAACTCGCGGTACTCCGGGGTCCGCTCCCCGCTTTCGCTGCCGTTCTGCCAATAGTTCTGCCACCCGATATGGCTGAAGGTCTGGAGCACGAGGGAGGATTTACCCGGGGGGGCAAGCCCGGGGCTTTCCAGGCAAGGGGAGGAAAGCTCCATCCACATTTTCTGGTGCACGTCGCGCGGCGAGTTCTGGTCGGGAATGATTAGCTTGAGATCCGGATAAAAAAGCACGTGGTGGGTCTGCAGGTGCTTTTTCAGCTCCTCCGCGGGGAGGTTCAACCCGAGGAAGACGTTGAGCATAGCGTCGGTCAGCCGGCTCCGTTTCACCTTTTCCACGAAGTCAGGTTTGAAATAAGTTTCCCCGAGCACATCGGTGACCAGGCGCTGGTAATCGCCGGCGTAAACCACCTGATTCGCCGTGATCTTTTCCCCCGTCTCGGTGAGCACCCCCTCGGCCCGGCCGTCCCGGACCAGGATTTTTTTCACCGGGGTCTTGAACCGGGCCTCGCCGCCCCGGGATTCGAACTTTTTCACCAGGCTGTTCATCAGGCTCTGGATGCCGCCGGCCGGATACCAGTAGTCTTTCACCCAGAGGTGCCAGAACGCGCCGAAGAGGATGAAGGGCGTCTTGTAGTAGCCGACGTTTAGGAACCAGTGCCGGAGATCCTCCCGCCGGATCTGGCCGCACAGCCGGTTTCTGAACTCGGGGTCGGCCCAGCGTTTCAGGGCGGGAAGCCATTTCAGGGCCGCGAAGATTTTTTGCGGGCTGGGTTTTTCGAGCAGGGGGAAATGCCAGGGGTCGAAGAGCTCGGAAAAGCAACGGGAGACTTTTTCCACCTCCGCGAATATAACCTTGACCGCGGGCTCGTCCGGGAAGGCCGCGATCATCCGGTCCCGGGTATCCTCCACCGAAGTGATGGGGAAATCGTAAAAGGCGGTCTTGAGCCGGTAACTCGCCGGGTGCCAATCGTGTTCCGGGTAGACGCCGAGTTCCGAGAGGATGGGGAAAATTATCCCGTTGCTTTCGAAGGACTGGTCCCCCCCGTCGAAATAAAAGCCCTTCCGCCAGAAGCCCGACATGCAGCCCCCGGCCTGGTGGTTTTGCTCCAGGAGAATCACCTTCTTCCCGCCCTGGGCCAGGTAATTGGCGCAGGATAAACCGGCGATCCCCGCGCCCACCACCGCCACATCGTAATTACCGGTCTGATTTTTTTTCATGGCTCTCCCCTCGGAAAAATTACCCGGGTTTTGTAGGTTGGTCAATAGGGCGAGGGGCAAAGCGCAAAGGGCAAAGCGCAGAACGCCAGGAGCAAAACACAAGGAGGTAGCCGCAGCCTTTCCTACGGACCCTGAGGGTCCTCAGGACAAGAACCCGAATGGGTAGGCTGCGTGGTGGCTCGGTGGTTAGATGGCTGGAAAAACCAGGTAAGCCAAATGCGTGCGGATTTCGGTATAATATGCGCCGTCCCGCGCCGGAGGAGAAAATGACTTCAACCGGGCAATCTGGTATAAAGCCCATCAGGTATTGATCACAGGGAAGGGAGACGAATATGGGCGGGAATCCCAAGGTAAAGTTCGGAACCGGTCAGTACGATCACGACCTGATCTGCATCGGCGCCGGGATCGGCGGCCTGGCCGCCAGCGCCCTGATCGCCAAGGAGGGACTCAAGGTCCTGACCCTAGAGTTTTTCACGGGAAAACCATGATGGAAGCGATTATCAGGCCGCTTAAGCTGGATCACGATCTGGACGAGGCCCACCAGGTGTTCGTGAGCGGGTTTCATCATGTGTTTTACCCGATCATGGATGAGGCCAAACCCGCGCTCGGCCGCGACATGGTGAAAATCTGCGCCCGGATCGGCAACCGGTCTTTCGTGGCGGAGGCAGAGGGCCGGGTGGTCGGGATCCTGCTGGGGGCGGCGGCGCCCCCGTGGAAAAAGCTCCGGGCCGGGCTATCTGAGGCGGTTTTCGGTTTCGGGCCCCGGGCGTTCTGGAACCGGTATAAAATGAGTCCCTTCGCGAAAAAACACCTGCGCCGCGTGCTGATTGGCTACAGCCCCCATGTTTACAAGCACCCGCCCTCATGGCCCTGGGCCGAGATCATCGTTTTCGCGGTGCACCGGGACTTTCGCGGGCGGGGATTGGGGCGCAAGCTGATGGACGCTTTTCTGGATGAGGTCAGGAAGAAAGGGATAAAGAAAGCTACGGTCAGCACCGATACCGAGCTCGACTGGAAATTCTACCCGGCCTACGGTTTTAAAAGGATTGTCACCTTCCCGCTGAAGGCTTATACACTCATCCTGCCCGGGAAATACGCCGAAGGATACATCTATGCGATAGATATTTCGACCGCGCCCAAACCCACCGGAGGTCAAATCCTTTAACCTGTTCTTTGCCCTTCAAATAACAAGGTAAAGATCTGACCCCAGAATTTCGTTCGGTTATCGAATGTCCAATATCAAGGGCTGACCCCTTATTTTTCCTTTGTTATTTTATACTCGGCTGCTTGGCAGCGCCAGCGTGCTCGGGAGCGTAGCGAATGGGAACCTTGAATTTTTTCTACATCTGGCAAAAAGCAAGACCTGAAACCGGGCATTTAGACCCCGGGCACTTGTTGGGAGCGGTCCCGCAGACGGGTTCTTAACCGCCGGTAACAGGTATCCTCACCTCGACCCAGTGTTCCTCATGGTCGTCAACAAGAGGGATGGTCTTATCGTGTCGCTCAATGCCATCCACGCTCACGCGCATCTCACCATTCCCGGCAGGCGTTTGCAGGACCGCGATGTGGTAGGCCGTCTCCCGATAGCGGTAGTGCATCTTGAACCCCTCCCAATCCGCAGGGAGGCACGGCGTAAAACGCAGTTTGTCCACTTCGAGTCTGAGCCCCAGGAGTGATTCCACGATCAGCCGGTACATCCAGGCGGCCGAGCCCGTGTACCATGTCCAGCCGCCGCGGCCGGTATGCGGCGGTGCCGCATAGACGTCGGCGGCAACGACGTAGGGTTCCACTTTGTAGGTGGCAGTCTCCTCGGTCGATCTGGCATGGTTCACCGGGTTGATCATGGTAAAGAGCTCCCACGCGCGCCGGTTGTCCCCCAAGCGAGCGAAGGCCATTGCCGCCCAGATGGCCGCATGCGTGTACTGCCCGCCGTTTTCTCTAACTCCGGGGACGTACCCTTTGATGTAGCCGGGATTCAGCGCCGACTTGTCGAAGGGCGGATCCAGAAGTTGGATCAGCCCATGCTCGCGGCGAACGAGGCGCTCATCCACCGCTTCCATGGCCAGGCGCGAACGCTCATGATCTCCCGCACCCGAAAGCACAGACCAGCTCTGCGCAATCGAATCAATTTGGCATTCGGGGTTAACTGACGATCCCAGCGGCAAGCCGTCGTCGAAATAGGCGCGGCGGTACCACTCCCCGTCCCAGCCATGCTTCTCGATATTGCGGCGCAGCCCCGCCGCCTCCCTTACGCAACGCTCGGCGAAAGACACGTCGCCATGCGTGCGGGCAACCTCAGTGAAGCGCATGAGCACTTCATATAGGAAAAATCCCAACCACACGCTTTCGCCTTTGCCGTGTTCGCCCACCAGGTTCATGCCGTCGTTCCAGTC
>Ga0315285_10008119_pt1 | contig 10775 bp, 3 predicted proteins | sample YL17G09_36_MG_FD_203698 | JGI IMG/M metagenome (GOLD analysis project Ga0315285, IMG submission 203698) | Sediment microbial communities from Yellowstone Lake, YNP, Wyoming, USA - YL17G09_36 | ecosystem: Environmental > Aquatic > Freshwater > Lake > Sediment | place: USA: Wyoming | collected... | reverse complement strand
AACTTCCGCGGGGCGGGGGGGGGGGGGGGGGGGGGGGGGGGGGGGGGCGGCCCGCCCCCTCCCCGCCGCGACCGCGAAGCCCCCGCATCCCCACCCCCACCATTTACCGAGGGCACCATCACCCTGGTGATGGAGTTCACGGGCGTCGGGCGGGAGGCCGCCATCGACGCCCTGGACGCGCACGGCGGGGACACCCAGGCCGCTGTGGATGGGCTTTTTGCTCGCTAGTTTTTTGTTTTGTTTTGTTTTTTGTTTTTCTGTTTTGCAAGCTTTCCTCACTCTCCTCGCACAGCCAGCCCCGAGCGGGCGCGCACATGGGGATACGCGCACACTACCCATGGGGCCGGACGCGTATAAATACAAAAAAACAGAAAAACGCACCCGAAACAAAACGCCAAAGGCAACCCTCCGTCTCTCTCCATACATCCATCCATCCATACCATTCCATCATCATCTCATCCATTCCTTTTCCCCACTCTCCTTCAATCCTCGTGCCCACCGCCCTCATACTCGATCGGCTGGCCCACGGGCGTGGCCACCCCACTCCCGCCGCCGCCCTGCCCGCCCGTCACCGCCCCCACCATGGCGTCCACCGGGTGGGAGGCGGGCATGCCCGCAATTGCGGCGCCCAGCGCGGCAGCCCACAGCGCGGCCAGCCCCGGGCCGCCAATGCCCCACCGGCCGGCTTCGTAGTCCCGGGCCAGCAGGAGGATGTGGGTGATGGCCGTGAAGAGGAGGGCCATGCATTCCAGGGTGTGCGTGGTCGCCGCCAGGCGGCCCTGTTTTGTGTGAGGAAAGAGGTGAAATGAGAAAGAGAGGTTTTGGGGTCCCGCGCCCCACGCCCCGCGCCCCACGCACCCCCACCCATTTCTCTCTTCCCCCATCGCACTCACCTGCGCCGCAGCCATGGCCAGGTTGAGGCAGAGCAGGGACAGGCCGACGCTCGAGGCGCCCATCACCTGCCACAGCAGGCGGGCGGGCGCGGTCCCGATCGTGCCCAGTGCCAGCTTGGAGGAGATCGCCGGGGCGAACAGGTAGGCCAGGCCGCCGCTGGCCAGGGTCATGGCCAGCAGGCGGTAGGCCACGCCCAGGGGCCCGCCCATTGAGGAGACAGCGGACGTGGCGGTCGAGGCGGCCGCGCCGACGGCCGCGCCCACCCGCTCCCCGCCCACCCGCGTCGCCGCCCGGGTGGCCTCCTCCTCAAACTCGGTGCGGCCGCGGCGGCCGCGGCCGCCGCCGCGCCGCCCACCGCCGCCGCCGCGAGTGAAGCCCATGCCCCGCACGCACTGCTTGGCCAGCGACCATGCGCCCTCGCCCCGGACCTGGCGGGCCGGGGAGTTGACCTTGAGGATGGCCAGCGCACCAAAGGCGGCCACGCCCGTCCACGACAGGTTGACCAGGGCCCGGGGCAGCAGCATCACTTCCAGGCCGCCCACGGTCGCCAGGCCCATCGCGAGGCGCTTGTAGGTGACCAGGGACAGCTTGTTGGCGAAGGCCGCCTTGCGCAGGGTGAAGGCGACCAGCGCCCACACGGCCGACGACGCGCCCACCAGGCGGAAGAGGGTGTCGTAAGGGTAGACCAGGCCCACGGTCTTGCTGGCGATGGAGGGCGCGAACATGCCCTTGGCCGACACGCCGTGGCGGGCGGCCTCGATGACGGTCGACAGGGCCTCGCCCGCCATGGTCTGCTCGCGCGTCGCAAAGGCGGGCGAGTTGGACGGGAGCAGGGCGCGGGCTGCCAGGACGGGGGCCAGGCCGCACAGGGAGGCCAGGAGGGCGGTGCCCACGGCGACGGCCAGGTAGGTGCGGGAGGCCACGCCCCGGGCGGTGCGGCGGACCTCCGTGCCGACCCGACGGGCGGCGGTGGCCATGGGCGAGGCGGCGCGCTGGGGGGCGGCCGCTGTGGCGGGGGTGGAGGGGGCGGTGCCGGGGGTGGCGAGGCCGGCGGGCTCGGCTGGGCCGCCCTTGGGGTGGGGAGCGTCCTCGGACATGATGCGGGCCTATGGCGAGTGGGGGGAGGTGGGTGGGTGGTCGGGTGGGTGAGCGCGGGCGGGGCACACGGAGAGAGATGATGAAAAAATGATGCGAGAGGTGATGAGCGGGCACTGGGTTTTTTGTTCCGCGCTTTGCGTGCGCTCCCTTCTCGGCGGCCCACCCACACCCAGGGCCCGGCCCCGCCCCTCACACTCCCTCACACCCCATCAGGGAGGGATGGGGGTGGGGCCTGGCTGCCCATCGGGGCACACTCACCCGGGTGCGGATGGGGATGTCGGCCATGTTGTCGTTTGATGTAGTGTGTGGTGTGTGGGGGAGAGAGGAGAAGGTTGGGGTGTGAGAGGGGCGAGAAGAGAGCAGCTCGTCTCTCTGCGTCACATTTTGTTTTTTCTCACCTCCGCCAAAAAAATGCCTCCCCGCCGTTCCAAACTCGCCTCCTACTTCTGCGCCGCCCCAACGGGCGGGGGCGTCGGCGACGGCAAGTCCGCCTCCCCTGATGCCACGCCCCGGTGGTCCCTGCACGACGACGCGGCGCTGGGCGACAGGGCGGTGTCAAAAAAGTTTCCGCCCCGCACTCACAGCGGTGGAGGCCCGGCCGTCGGCCCTGCAGCCGGCAAGCCGTCCACCCGCCCCGCCGCCACCTCGATCACGGCCTTCACCTTAAATTTACCAGAGGTTCCGGTGGGTGGTGAGGGTGTTGGCGGGGTGGGGGTGGCAGCGCCGGTGCCGGCCGATGCCGCTTGCGCGCCAGATGGCGCGACGATGCCGTCTGTTCAACAGCCGGCCGCGCCGCCCGCCCCGCCCGCCGCCCCAGCTACCGCCAAGGGCGGCTTCTTTGACAAGGCACTTGCAGGCGCGCCGAAAGCCGCGCCCGCCGCCGTGCCGGTCGACGCGCCGGCCTTCGCGACGGAGCGGTCGGACGGCGCGGAACCCGCGGAAGCGGCTGTCGTCCTGCGCCCGCCCCCACCCCGCCCCACCCCTGCCGCCTCCACCGCCGCCCTCCTCGCGGCCACGGACGCGGACGCCGCCGGGCCGGCCATGAAGGACCTGGCCGTCGCCCTGCTAGGCGATGCTGCCCGCAAGCCCTCCACCCTGGCCTCCGCCTCCTTTGACGGAGGGGCGGCGGCCGACGGGGCGGGCGTCGCGGCCGCCCTGGCGGCTGCCAGGTCCTTCACGGCGCTGCTCGCCACCTGCGCGGGCGTCGCCCTGCGTTCCGACCTGTTTGACGCCCCCACCCAGGCCGTGGCAGGCCAGGTCGCCGTCGCCCTGGTGTCCTGGGCGGGCGAGTGCGAGGCCAACACGAAGGCTGCCAAGCTGGAAGGTGGGTCGTCAGCCTCGACCGCGCCGCTCTCATGGATGCTCGGCCCCTCGGCCGCCGGCGCCGTCATCACCGCCCGGCGGGCGCCCATCCCTCCGCCCGGGGCGGACGGGGCGACCAGCCTGCTGCGCCTGGCACCCGGTGCCTCGCTGACAGCGGCAGCGTGGTTGCTACGGGCCGACCAGCCGGCCGCCTGGTCGGCCGGCGCGAGTCTGCTCGGCTTGGTGCTGTCTCCCTCGTCGACATGCTCGCCCCTGCCATCGTGCGGAGGCGCCGCGGCCGTCGTGGCTGCCTTGGGCCCCATCGTCGGCGCCGCGGCAGGCGCGCCCCGGGCGGCCTCGGCGGCCGCGGACGCGCTGGCGGCCCTGGTGGCGGCAGACCCTGCCGCCGCGGCCGCGCTCGGCGCGGACGCAGCCTCCCTCGCGTCTGTGTGTGCGATCGCGGGCTCGCCCGGCCTCGCCGCCGCGGCCTCGCCCGCCGCCACCTCCCTGCTGCGGGCGGTCCTGGGCGGTGGCGCCTGCCCCGCCCTGGACGCGGGCGGCGTGTCAGCCGCCCTGGCGCGCGTGCTGCGTGCGTCAGTGCCGGGCGCCGAACAAGACGACGCGGCGGCCTGCCTGGTGTCGGCGGCGCGGCGGTGCCCGGCCACCCGGGCCGCCCTGGTGGCCGGTGGGACGCTGGCGGCTGGGTGTGAGGTCCTAGACCGGGTGTCCATTCCGGCCCTCTTCGGCGCGGCGTCCTCCGGGACTAAAGCATCGCTGGCCGCCGCCGCGCGCGCGCCCTCGGCCGCTGCCGCCCGGGCGGTCTGCGACGCGCTCGCCCTGGCCTCCTCGGCCCCCGGCGGCGCCGCCGCCGCCACGGCGCTCGCGGCGGCGGGCGGCCATCGCGCCCTGGTGCGCGCCCTCCGGGGCGCCATGGGTGATGGCAACGATACGGGCGCGGCGGCCGCGGCCCGCGCCTTGGCAGCGCTGGCTGAGGCAGCGCCCGGCGCTGCGGCGGGCGCCGCCAAGGCCGGCGCGGCCGGGGCGCTGGCCACCGCCCTCCGCGAGGGCGGCCCCACCGGCGCCCCGCACGCGGCCCGGGCCCTCGCCGCCCTGGCGGCCGCCTGCCCGGCCCTGGCCGCGGATGCGGCCAAGCCGGGTGGGGCAGGCGGGGCGCTAGTGGCGATGGCTACCAGCACAACCCACCCCCCGCACGCGCGCCGGGCCGCTGCCGCCGCGCTCTCGGCCCTCGCGGCCGCGGGCGCCAAGCCGGCGGACGACCTGGCGGCCACGCCCGGAGCTTTGGCGGCCTTAGCGGCGGCCGCGGCCTCGTCCGACGCCGCCGTGGCCGCGCCTGCGGCCGCCGCCCTGGGCAACATCGCGGCCGGTTCCGCTAAACGGGCGGAGGCCGCCATTGCGGCGGGCGCCCTGCCCGCCCTGGCGGCCGCCCTAGCCGCGCCCGCCCACCCGGCCAAGGTCGCCGGCGCGGCGGGGCTGTTCTCCATCGGCGCCACCCGCTCCGCCGCCCTCGACACGGCGGCGGCCGAACCCACGCTCTCTGCCACCGTGGCCATGCTGGACTCGGCGTCCTGGTATGCCCGCATCGCGGCTGCCGACCTGCTGGCGTCAGTGTGTGCGGGCGGGGGCGCCCGGGCGGCGGCCGTCGCGGGCTCGCCGGGCGCGGTCGACGCCCTGCTCCGTCTATTTGCCGTCCGCCACTCGCCTGGGACCTTAGACGCGGCGACCGTGCCCCGGGTGGGTGGTGCCGCCTCTGCGTCCGGCCTGTCGCCCGGGCGGGGCCCGCTGGGAGGTGGGGGCGGTGTCCGCTACGCGACCGTGACCTTTGAGCGCCGCGCCTCGGCCGACGGCGGTGGGTCCTCCTCCTCCACCACCCCTCCCTCGGATGGCGACCTGGTCATGCGGGGCTTCAAGTTCGCGCGGGCCCGCCTCGCTTCCGGTGCCGCCCTGGGCTGCCTGGCCAAAACCCTGGCCGTCAGCGTGGGTGCATCGGCCGCGACCGCCCTGGCCGACGCCATGGCGGGCGGCCTGGCCGAGATGCGGGCGTCCTGCTGCCCGGAGGCCCGCACCCTGGCGGCCTCCATCGCCACAGACCTGTCCGCGTCGGGCGCGGCGGCGGCGGGCGCGGGCGCCCTGGGCGGGCGGGGCCGGGCGGCGCGCGCCCCGCCCGCGCCTCCCGGTGGCGCGACCGCCGCGGCCGTGCGCGCGGGCGGCCTGGGCTGTGAGGGCTACCATGTCGTGTGGGCGGCCTCCGCCGCCTTTGGGGACGACCTGGCGGCGTCCGCCGCCGACGCCACCCGCCCCGGCTCGGGCGGCGTGCTGCCTTTTACGGACGCGGTGTCAGCCGCCGACGATGACGCGCCCGCCCCGACCTGGCTGGAGCGTGTGTACAGGCGCATCAGTGGGGAGGAGGGCGGGGTGTTTGAGGCCGCCGCCACCCCTGCTGCCGCAGCCGCCGTGCCTGCCGCCCCCAAGCCCAAACCCTCCGTCCCGGTCGACTCCCCGCGGGCGGATGATGACGTCGTCTTTGGACGCACCGCCGCGGTCGCGGCCCGGCGTTCGCCCTCCAAACGGGGTGTTGCGGAGCCGGCCTCTGCTGCTGGGGTCGAGGCCGAGGAGGTCGAGGCCGAGGCCGGGGCCGAGGTTGAGGCCGCCGACGATGATGCCGACCTCCTGGCCCTCGCCGACCGCATCGACCCCCGGCCTCTTTACAGCAGTGCCGGCAAGGTGGCTTCCAAGTCGCCCACGAAGGCCGCGCCCAAACCGGTCAAGGCCCCCGCGCCCCGGCCGGCGGCGTTGGGCGCGGCGGGCGAGTCGGACTCACCGATGGCTGACCTGGATGTCGTGATGGGCCGGACGGCCGCAGTCTCCCGCTCCCGCCGGTCCCTGGCGCCCGCCCCGGCCTTGCCCCGGGAGGTGGAGACGCAAGAATCGGTGGCCGCGCCCGAAGCGTCACCGGCCGTGGCGGCGGCTGCGGCGGCGGGCGACGCTGCCGGCGAGGTGGAGGACGCGGCTGACCTGCCGTGGGCGACCGCGACTGCCTGGTCGCCGCCCAGGCAACAAAACGCACCTGCCAAGGACGCGGCCAAGGAGGTGGAGTCGACGCCCGTGCTCGTCACCCCGCCCTTCAACAAGGCGTCCAAGGTGTCTGTCTTTCCCATGAAGGAGGTAGAGGCGCCCGTGGGGGTCGCCCCCGCCCTGGGCCTGAAGAAAGCGTCTGCGGAACCTGCAGCAGATGTCCCCTCGCCGCAGCCCTCGGACGAGCCGGCCGTCGCGGCGGCGCGGTCGCCCGCCAAGAAGCCGGCTGCCACTGTTGCATCCTCCGCCGACAGTCGGTGGTCCGTGTCCACCTCGGCTGGCGGCGCGGGCGGCGGCGGCGGCGGCGGCGGCGGCGGCGGTGTTGCCCGCCCCCGCACCTACCGCGCGCCGTCGGCCGTCCACCCGCCGGCCGCGCCCCCGCCAGAGGTGGACAGCCCCACCCCGGGGGCCGGCGCCGCGTCCGCCACCCCCGCCTCTGCCCGGCCGGGTGGCGCCCACTCCCGCCTGTCGGTGCGGGACACCTTCCGCATGTCCCGGGAGGCGTGGCCGGCCCTGGCCCGCCCGGCGGCGGGCGGGGCTGCGGCCGGGAGTGTGGCGGCGGGGGCGGGCGCGCCGTCCGCGTCGTGGGCGTTTGCCGGTGGGCCGGCCTCCGCCGGCGACAAGCCCCGCATCCCGGCCCCGCCGTCCGCGGTGCCTGGTCGGTCGCCCTCGCCGCCCCCGCGCGCGCCGGCGGTGTCGGCGGCGGCGGCGGCTGCCTCTACCATCCCGGCCTTTGGCACGGCCCGCCCGCCGGCCGCGCCCAAGGGCAAGGCCATGATGACAGGCTTTTCCATTTTCGCGTCGCCCGCTGCTGGGGGTGGTGCTGCGCCCGCCCCGCCAGGCGTAGTCAAAACCACTCGCTCCGACATGATCTACACCATGGCGGGCTTGAAGGATGCGGACGTGCGGGCAGCGGAGGCGGCCCTGGCCGCGAGTGGGGATGGCGGGGTGGAGGATGGAGGGGGTGATGTGCGCAAGTCGTTTGGTGCGCGCCTGAGCAAGCTGGTGGGCGGCAAATGAGAAATTGGGTCAGGGGAAGGAATGGGGATCTTGTGTTTTTATTTTGGGTGTGAGTTTCGTGGGGAGGGGTGGCACACGGGAAAACTGTGAGTGAAGAGAGTGAGTGACGGTTTTTCTCTCTCCTTGTTTCTTTTTTTTCACAATGCCGGCCCGCCACCGCCCGGCGCCCGCCACAGGCGCGCCCCCAAGCCCGCCAGGGCGGCCGCGCCCGCCCGCCCTGCCTCCGCGGCCGCGCCCTGCAGCGCGGCCGCGCCCGGCATCGCCAGCTGGGAGGGGCCACCTCCACCCCCTCCTCCAGCCCCCGCCCCGCACAGCTGTCGCCGGGCCAGCGCGTTCAGGCGGCGCCGCAGGTCGGCGGCGTCGACCAGCGAGGCGGACAGGGCCGTGCGGAGCGGGCCCAGGACAGCTTCGACCTCGGGGGGAGGCAAGCCAGGCGCACCCCCGCCCAGGCCAGACCCGCCGCCCGCGCTCTCCATCATCCCGGGCAGCAAGGGCGGCTCCGCCAGGGCCCGCGCCTCCGCTGCCAGGGACTGGAGGCGGGAGTCGGAGGCATCCAGGGCCGCCATCAGGGCCGCCGGCGAGTCCAGGGTAGGGGAGGCGCCCGCCCCCAGGCCGGCCCCGCCTGACGCGACAAGGCGGTCGGCCGCCGACGCAGCCAGGCGGGTACGCAGGGACGCCGACTCGGCCAGCAGGTGGGAGATGGGGGCGAGGGCGGTGGTCAGGTTGATGGGCGGGGGCGGGGCAGGTGGCTGAAGCATTGCTGGGGCTGCCGGCGGCGGCGTGGCGAAGCCGCCCAACAGCTCCTCCAGGCCAGAGAGGCCGGCGTCGAGGGGCGGCGGCGGCGGCGGCGCAGCTGGCAGGGCGGCCGCGGCCGCCCTGGCCGCTGCCAGCTCGCCCTCCACCTCTTGCAGGCGACCTTCCAGCCGGGCCCGGTCCGCGCCAGCCGTGGATGCGGCGCTCGCGGCTGCTGCCTCAGCCGCTTCTACCCGGGCCCGCAAGGCCGCGGCTTCTGCCTCGGCGGCCGCGCGAAGGGATTTTTCCAGCTCAAGGTTCTTGGGTGGTGCTTCCCCAGCCGGAGGGGCCGCTTCCACCGGTGCCGCCGCCGCCTGGAGGGCCGCATCCCGCTCCGCCGTCACGCCAGCCAACCGGGCCTCAGCTTCCGCCACCGCCTGGCGCGCGGCTCCCAGGCGCGCGCTCTCTGCGGCCATGGCGTCGTGGAGGGACGCGACCTCAGCGGCCGCCATCGCGGCTGCCTCCTCGTCAACACTGGCGCGGCGGGCGTCCGCCTGGGCCACCGCCGCCGCGGCTACCGCCTCAGCCTCTTCGGTCTGCCGGATGGCGGTGGCCAGGGCGGCTTCCGCGGCCGCCGCGCGGGACTCAGCAGCGGCGGTCGCTCCAGCCGCAGCAACCCCTGCCGCCGCCACCGCGTCCCGCAGGCTGGCCGCCTCCGCGGCGGCCGTGTCCCGGGCGGTGCGGGCGTCGGCAAGGGTGCGCTCGGACGCAGCTACGGCCACCGCGCCATCAGCCCGGGCGGCGGCGAGGTCGTCCACGGCAGCGCCCAGCTCACTCTCCAGGCGGCCCACAGCCTGGCGTAAAGTGCTCACCTCGGCCTGTGCGTCGCTGGCCTCACCCGCGGCCACACTGCGGGTGGCGCGCAAGGTTTCACGCTCCAGGGCCAGGGCGGACCGCACCTCCTTGACCTCCCGGGCCAAGACTTTGAGGTCCACGCGGGAGGAGGCCTTGACGCCCGCGACTGCGGCAGCCACGGCGGCCGCGCTCGCGTCTCGGGCGGCAGCCGCTTCTGCCCGGGCGGCCGCCGCCTCCGTGGTCGCCGCTTCCGCAGCCTGGCGAGCAGCAGCGGCTTCCGCCTCAGCTGTGGCGGTGGCCGCAGAAGCGGCCAAGGCGGCGGCTTTACCGGCTTCCACCCCAGCCTCCTCCGCCGCGGCCGCGCGTGCCTCAGCGGCCGCCGCGGCTGCCCCCGCCTCACCCGCCCGCCGCTCCACGTCCGCCAGGGCCGCTTCTGCAGCCGCCACCGCCGCTCGCGCTTCAGCCAGGGCAGCGTCGGCAACGCCTTCCTCCTCCTCGCTGGCCGTCACGGCCCGGGCGCGGTCCCGCAGATGGGCCTCCAGCTCTCCGACCCTGTCCACGAGCGCGTCCCGCTCAGCGCGCGCCCTGGACACCTCGCCCACCAGCGCGGCCACGTCGTCCCGGGCCCGGGCCAGGCGCCCCACCAGGTCACGCACAGTCCCCCGCAGGGCCGCTCGGTGCTCGATGGGCAGGGCGAGGCGGGGGTGGGTGGCTGGCGTGCCGGTCAGCGCGGCGGAGGAGCCACCCCCACCCCCACCCCGCCCTCCCGCAGACCAGAGGGCGGAGGACGGCGGGGACGACGAGCCGGACGCGATGGAGGGCGTGCCATGGTCAACCAAGGCCGCCGCGTTCTCGCCGTCACCCCCACCGACGGGCGCCATGCTGAGGGTCAGCCCCGCGGACGGGCCGCCGCCGGGCGGGTTGAGGCTGCCCCCGCGGTCGGCGCTGAAGGGGCGGGCAGCGGCCGCGGCCGCCAGGCTGCCGCTGCCCGCCGCCGCCACGCTGCGCGCCGCGTCGCCCAGCTCCAGAAACACGGCGACCGGCCGCGCCCGGGAGGCCAGCGGGTGGGCCACCACCTTCCACGCCCAGGCCTCCAGTTCCCGGCGGCGGCGGTCGAGCGCGTCGGCCGCGACCCGGGCGGCCCGCCCAGCCAGAACGCGCTTGGGCGGCGGTTCCAGGCCCGCGGCGCCCTTCAGCCCCAACTCTTCCTTCAGCTTCTCATGCAGCCGTATGAAGTGAGAGTACCTGCGCAGGACGGACCGGACACGGGGTGGGCTGTTCGGCGGCAGGACGGTGACCTCGACGCGGTAAAACTGGGAAAAGGGGGTGGGTGGGTGGGGGCACGGAGGTTGAGCGTGCGCGAGGGGTGCTCTCTGCAGGTAAGGAAGTTTTTTGGATTCCCGAGCGGGCGTGGGAGCTAGCTTCGTGTGGTACTGGGCACATGCCGGTATCGTCCGCCCGCTCCTCTTACATCTTGGTGGCGGCGGCTCGTATCACCCCGGGCGGTCCACAGCCTACCGGCCGCCCCAACACGCGACTGCGCGTCGCCGAATGCATAAAAAAGGAAACGCTCCTTCCCTCTCATCTCGTACCACGACCGCCTCATCTCCGTCCCCCAACTGGGCGGTCGTCCAGGACGGGATGGTCACACTGAACTTCCATCCGGTCGGTGGGGCAGCCATGCCAGGCTGAAAAAGCGGGTGTGCGGGTTTCAGGTCTGTTTCATTTCATGCGCATGAACACACCCCTCCATCTTCTCCTCTCCCACCCCACGCACGGCC
>Ga0315285_10008117_pt1 | contig 10776 bp, 6 predicted proteins | sample YL17G09_36_MG_FD_203698 | JGI IMG/M metagenome (GOLD analysis project Ga0315285, IMG submission 203698) | Sediment microbial communities from Yellowstone Lake, YNP, Wyoming, USA - YL17G09_36 | ecosystem: Environmental > Aquatic > Freshwater > Lake > Sediment | place: USA: Wyoming | collected... | reverse complement strand
GGAACTCCAATTGTTCGTTGTGCCAGACCTCGCTCGGCCCGCCGCCCGGTGCGCGCTCATGGGAATGCGAGCTGTGGGTGAGCGACTGCACCAGCAGTTCGCGGCGGCCAAAGGTGTGGCCGATGACCTTCTCTAATTCGCTGAGGTCTTCCACGATGGCAAGTTCCAGGTTCCAGGTTCCAGGTTTCAAGTTCCAAGTTGCGGATAAAACTCGGGGCTTGAAACGTGGAACCTGGAACTTGCTTTACGGTTTTGGGGCCTGGGGCGGCGGCGCGGCGGTCGGGCCGCTCTGCCGGCTCAGGAAATCTTCCACCCGCTTGAGTTCATCGGCGGCCAGATCGCGCCCGCCCACTTTCACGCCCCCGGCGGCCACCGACTTCTTCAATGCCTCGCGTGCTTCCGCGTACTTCTTGTTGCCCTGCAGCGCCAGGGCGAGGCGCCAGTAGCCAACCGGGTCCTGCCTCATCTGAAGGCTGGTGGCCTTCTGGAAGGCCTCCTCGGCGGCGGTGAATTGCTTGCGCACCATGGCCACCAGCCCCAGGCCCGCCCACACCTGGCCGCGCGCATCGTTGCGCACCTTCTCCCAGTCCGCATCCGACGTCTGGGGATTCATTTTCGGCAGCTTGTCGATGGCCGCCAGCGCGCGCTTGGCGTAGCTCTCCGCCTTGCCCAGCTTCACGTCCCGATCCAGGTCATTCTCGCCGGTGCGCTCCGGGATGGTGGTTGACAACAGGATGAGGGTAATGGCGTCTTCGGGCTCTTCCTTCAGCACCTTCTCGCCGAAGTCCAGCATGTTCGGGAAATCGTTCTTCTGCTGATAGGTCTGCATCTCCAGGCGCAGGATCATGGTCTTGAACTCGCTCTTGGGGAAGCGCAGCAGGAACTCCTCGGCCAGCGTGAGCTTCTGGTCAGGAGCGAGGCTCGGGTCGTTGAACAGTTTCTGAAGCGCCTCGCTCTCCTCCTTGGTCTTGACTGTCGGCTGCTTCACCGCCGGCGGCGCGGCCTGCTGCGGCTGCTGGGCGGGGGCCGCGGTCTGGCCGGCAGGTTGGGGCGCGGCCGCGGGTTTGGGCGCCTGCGATTGCGCGCCGGCCAGCGATGCGGCCAGCACCACGGCCGCCACGCTGATCCACGTCTTGGTCATGAGTGCGTCTCCTTGTCAGGTGTCAGGTATCAGGTGTCAGGCCCATTATCGTTCAAACCTGACACCTGGCGCCTGAAACCTGAAACCTATTTACTCTCCCGGCGAAACGGCGCTTGCAGGCCGCGCTCGGCAGCCTGGCGCGCGGCCAGCTCCTCGGCGGTCACCAGCGCCTGCCGGTAGTGCTGCAGCGCCAACTCCCGGTTCTGCTCCATGTCCAGAATACGCCCGAGGTAGATGTGTGACCAAGCCAGCAACCGCGGGCTCTTGCTGATGTCCAGGGCCTGCTGAAAATAGTTCTTGGCCAGCTCGGGCTGTTTCTCCTGGCTGGCGACCAAGGCCAGGCCGTAAACGGCATAGTCTCGCAACGGGCCTTGTTTTTCCAGTGCTTCCTGAAAGGATTGGCGGGCGGCGGAGACGTCCAGGCGGGCCAGGGCATCTTCGGCCTTGGCCAGCAGCTTTTCCTCCTCCGATCCCGCCCCGGGGGCCGCCTGGCCGGATGGCTTGCCGGCTTCCGCGCCGGGGCCGAGGACCTGGGCCGGCGCGGCCTCCATCGCCGTCAGGTGCGCGGCGCCGCTGCCGGCCGGCGAGGGCGCCCGGAACGTCACGTTCGCCAGCCGCTTCTCTTCCCTGCGCACGTCCATCTTATCGATCATTTCCGGGTAGTAGATCCGCATGCCGGCGTCCTGCATCTCGAACTGCTCCAGCGCTTCGTAAAAGTAGGGCGCCAGGATCAGCCCTTCCGAGAGGATGTCCTGGAGCTTGTGCTGGCGGGCCAGCGGCGAGAGCGGCGACATGCGCAGCTCGGCGGCGCGGATCAGCGACTCGGTCAGCAGCAGGCGAAAATTCCGGCGCAGCACGGGATCCAGCGCGTGCGCCGCTTGCGCGAACTCGCCCAGCGTGGCCTTGCCGCCCACCAGCCCGCTGTCCTTCACGGCCATCGGATCCAGCACATAGTGCAGGTAACCGTGCCGCACTTCATCCACTTGCGGCTGCGCCGCGGCGCTGGACACCACGAAGTAGTCGGGGCCGAAGCTGCGGGCATTCACCTGGCCGGGGGCCCCCAGCAGATCAACATAAATCGAGAAGCTGCGGCCCAGGAACCCCGAGGTGGTAATCCGCAGGTAGCCGTTGACTTCCAGCATGATGCGCGCCAGGCCCTCGTCATACCGCGACAGTTCCCGCTCGTACGCCGGCCGATACTTTTCCCAAAGCTCATCCAGCCGCGCTTCCTTGTACAACGCGGCCAGCAGCGGGCGCAGGTCGCGCAACGCCTTCCCTTCGGCCGGCAATTCATCTTCCCTGACGCGGAAGGCGAAATCGGGAGGTCCTCCGATCAGCAGGGCGAAGGAGATGAACTGGCTCAGGTCGCGGACCGGGTTGGGGTTGCGGTGCGCGGCATAGAACACGCGCAGGTCGCGCAGGCCGGGCGGCGCCGCCTTTTCGATGTCCTGCCGGAGCTGGGTCCGCACCGGGCTGTTGCGGGGAGAGTTCAGGTCCGCGTCATAGCCGGCGGCATTGATGGCCGCCATGACCACGAACAGCGGAACGGTGCTGTCCGCGGATGCCGGGGCCGGTCTCTGGGCCATGGCCGGCACGGCGGCCGCCGCGCAGAGTAGCGTCGCCACAAGCGCCGCCGCGCGCCGGGAGGGAGATGATCCCTGAAGCCCCGGTTCACCCCTGGGATGCATTAACCAAGTCTATTTCGCCGCCAGCGGCGGCGTCAATCCGCGCGGCTCGCCGCCCAGGCGCGGAGGGGCCGGGCCACAGATTGCGCAGATTTCGCTGATCGCATCAATCGATCTGTGCAATCGGCGAAATCTGCGGCTTCCGGCCCCTGGCCAGGCCACTCGACTGGCGGGCGTGCTACGTGTTACGTTTTGTGCAGGATGCCGCGGCATGATCCGGTCGAGGGGCCAGGAAATGGGAGCTGAAGGAGGAACCCGGCTCGTTCACCGACTGCTGCTTCTCTGCCTGGTCGCTTTTCTGATCGTCTCCCGCGCTGTCTTCTGGACCGCGCATCCGCCCAATTTCGACTTCGTAAATTTCGCGCTGGGCGTGGAGCGTTTCTCGCCCATCGACCACCAACCGCAGCCGCCGGGCTACCCGCTGCTGATGGCGCTGGCGAAGATCCTGGCCGCCCTCGGCGCGGGCGTGGTGCCGGCGCTGCAATTGGCGTCGCTGGCCGGCGCCATTGCCGCCATCGCCGGCGCCTACCGCCTGGGCCGCCGCCTGGCGGGCGAAGCGGGCGGGTTGTTCTCCGCCCTCCTGCTGGCCCTGCATCCGGTCTGTTGGTTTTCCGGGGTCAGCTCGCCGACGCGGGTGTATTTGGCCGCCGGCGCCTGCTGGCTGTTGGCCGGTTGCCTGGAGATGGGCCGCGGACACAAGCGCTGGTTGTGGACCACCGCGGCTCTGCTGGCCGTCTTTGCCGGGTTCCGTCCCGAATTTCTTTTCTTGTTCCCCGTCCCTTGCATCGTGGCGGCGCGGCTGGGCGGCACATCGTGGAAGCAGGTGTGGCGGGCGATTGCGTTGTGCCTGTTGCTGTGTGCGCCCTGGGTGTTGTGGGTGGTGGCCAGCTTCGGGTCGTTCTACAAGACCGCCTACATTTACTTCTACTATTTCCTGCACCACGCCGGGACGACTTCGCCCTTTCTGCACGCGCCGCCGCACATCTGGAAAGCCACGTTGATTTACGGGCTGTGGTGGAACGGGCTGTTGCTGCCGGTGCTGGCCGTGGCGCTCCTGCTGGCGCGCCGGAAGGCGGCGCTGGAGCGCGCCTTCTGGCTGCCCGCCATGCTCTATTTCCTGCCGGCCTTGGCCATCCAGTTGGTAATCCACATGGGGCTGGATTGTCCGGACCACGCGCTGGGCACCATCGCGGTTTTGTGCGTGGTGGCGGGGGCGTGGTTGGGGAAGGCCCGTCCGCGCGTGGCCGCCGCAGCCACCGCGCTGGCCGCCGCCGCGGCTCTTGTGTTTGTCGCCCTCACTCCCTCTTCCACCGGCGTTGACGCCCTGGACGTCCCGTCGCTGCCCGCCTTCGCCCGCGCCCAGGCCCAACAGGCGAAGTATCTGGAAACCGTCCAGGGCGCGCTGTGGCCCGGCGACGGCCTCCTGGTTCTGTCCGATTCGCTGCTGAGTTCTCGCCTGGTGGCCTGGGAGGCGCCAGAGGCCCGGGTGATGACGCTGTTCACGCCGCTGTCGGCCGCCCCGGCTTCCCCGCCCATCCCCTGCTGCCTCTACACCCATCACGAGAGATCGACGCTGCCGGGCGGGGCGCTGGACTTGCGCGGCCTTCGCCGCCTGGTGGTGCTGTCCTCTCCCAACAGCCTGCAGTTGCAATTCGTAAGCGGCGCGCTGTGCGGCGGGCGCGATTGCCGGCTCGATTCCTGGATTGCGGTCGCCGACATCGCGCCTGCCGCGCTCCCGCCCAGCCTGCCGCCCTACCGCGTACTGAAATAGGACGCAGATGAACGCAGCTGAACTTGGACCAGCCGAGCCGGAACCCATCCGCAGATTACGCAGATTTCGCAGATTAAGATCCAATTCTGGAATCTGCGAAATCTGCGTAATCTGCGGATGGGTTCCGGCTCTGTTGATCTGCGTTTATCTGCGTCCTATTCCCTGCCGCGGGCCATCGGCGAAATCTGCGGCTGCGGCCTCCCGCTTTTGTTATGATGCGACCGGAGTGTGCTTTATGAAGCCCGAACTGCCTTGCCGTTGCTGCTCTTCTCCTTCTTTTTGGGATGATGAACAAGGAATGACCCGCCGCGCGTTCCTGGAAGCTGGGGCGGCGATGGCGGGAGGCGTGGCCGTCGCCGGCCTGGCGGCTGCCCAGGAGCGCCCCAACCGCCAGCCGCAGGTCATCAAGCTGCCGCTGAAGGTGCAGCCGGTGCTGGTTTATCAGCTCGCCAAGCGCCGCGAGGCCACCAGTTGGCGGTCCTGGGGCGGGCTGATGACCGAGCAGGACGTGGCCCAGGAAAAGGAGCGCATCGCCCGGGAACTGCAGTCCATGGCCGCAACCGAGCCGAGGGTTCCTATCGAGATGCTTCCCCTCCAGACCGTGCAGTCCACCGAGCAGGCCGCGGTGCTGGCCCAGGGCGGCCACGACGCGCTCGTGATGTACGCGGCTTCCGCCGGAGTCCAGGTCTACGAGGCGCTGGCCAACCCCGAGAAATGGAACATCATGTTCGTGCGGCACCGCTCCGGTCCGGTGTACCTCTGGTACGAGATCGCCCATCCCCGCTTCCTCCGCAAGGCGGTGGATGAATTCGGCCAGAAGGGAATGACGGTGGACGACGTGGTGGTGGACAGCCCTGCCGAAGTGGCCTGGCGGCTGCGGGCCCTCTACGCGCTGAAGAACACGCTGGGCAAACGCATCGTGGCCGTGGGCGGGCCCAGCGGCTGGAGCACCGGCGGCAAGAAAGCGCCCGATATCTCCCGCAACGTCTGGAAGCTCGATATCCAGACCGTGCCCTATCCCGAGCTGGGCCAGCGCATCGAGCGCGCGAAAAAAGACGAGGCGCTGGTGGCCGAGTGCCACGCCGCCGCCGCCCGCTACCTCAGGCAGAAGGGAGTAAGCCTGCAGACCTCGGAGGAATTCTTCCGCAATTCCTTCGTGCTCACCGAGGTGTTCAAGGAATTGCTGGCCGAGGCCGGGACCGATGCCATCACCATCAACCAGTGCATGGGCACCATCATGCCCATCGCCAAGACCACCGCCTGCATGCCCCTCAGCCTGCTGAACGACGACGGCTTCATGGCCTTCTGCGAGTCGGATTTTGTGGTGATCCCCTCGGGCATCCTGCTGCGCTACATCTCCGACCGGCCGGTGTTCCTGAACGACCCCACCTATCCGCACGACGGCGTGGTGACGCTGGCGCACTGCACCGCCCCCAGAAAGATGGACGCACAGCGCCAGGAACCGGTGAAGATCCTGACCCACTTCGAGTCCGACTACGGCGCCGCGCCCAAGGTGGAAATGCGCAAGGGCCAGCGCGTGACCAACCTGATCCCCGATTTCGCCTGCCGCAAGTGGGTGGGGGTGGAAGGCGACATCATCGACGCCCCGTTCCTGCCCATTTGCCGCTCGCAGATCGACGTGCGCATCCAGGGCGACTGCCGGAAACTGGTCGAGGAAATGAAGGGCTTCCACTGGATGACCTGCTACGGCAGCCACCTGCGCGAAACCGGCTACGCGCTCCGCAAGCTGGGCATCGACTGGCTGGCCATCGCGTAACGGTTCTTTCACCACCAAGACACTAAGGCACCAGGTAGGCGTCATCAGCGGGCCAATCGGCTGTCCCGCCAGCGGCTTGTCGCGTCTGGACAACGGGTATACACTGGGGACAAATGACGGGGGTAGGACCGATCGCTTTCGATTGGGACAGCGCGAACATCGCGCATGTCGCAAGGCACGGTGTCGCGCCGGCCGAGGCCGAGCAGGTGATATCCGGCGCGTCTCTCCCGCTTGCGAGGCAAGAACGCGAAGGCGAAGAGAGATACACGGAGTTGGGTCAGACATTGCAGGGGCGGCTGCTCATTGTCGTGTGGACGTGGAGACGCGACAAGATCCGCGTGATCACTGCGTTTCCAGCCGAGCCGAGATGGCGCGCCTTGTGGCGGCGATTAAAAATGGGAGGTCCGGATGCGCACTAAGAAACTCACAGATATGCGAACGGAGGCTGAAGAAGCACGCTGGTTCGAGGAGAATCAGGACCGGCTTTTGAAACTGTTCCAGCAGGCGGAAAAGAAAGGCGCATTGCGCATTGGCGGGCGAAGCGTCGGAATAACGATCTCGAAAAAGGGTCAGCCGGTTGCCAAGAAACCGTCGCAGAAGGTAATGCTGCGAGTTCCGACCGATGACCTGGAGCGCGCCAGGCGCTTGGCCGCAGCCAAGGGCCTCGGCTATCAGACCTATATCAAGGTGCTCTTGCGCGAGGGTATGGATCGCGAAGAGCGAACAGGACGGCGCGCGTAAGAGCATGATGGGCGACTGAGCAGGTTTGCTGCTTGGGACGGGCAGGCAGGATGAAGGATTTTTTCATCAGCTACAACAAGGCGGACCGTGAATGGGCGGAGTGGATTGCCTGGCAACTGGAGGAGGCAGGCTACACGACCGTCTTGCAGGCCTGGGACTTTCGGCCGGGCTCGAACTTTGTGCTTGACATGCAGCGGGCCAGCGGGGAAGCGCAGCGCATGATCGCGGTGCTGTCCCCCGATTACCTGGCCGCCCTGTACACCCAGCCTGAGTGGGCCGCTGCGTTTGCCAGGGACCCGACGGGCGAGAAGGGCACGTTGCTTCCGGTACGGGTGCGGGAATGCGACCTCAAGGGCCTGCTCCCGCAAATCGTTTACATCGACCTGGTGGGGCTGGATGAAACGGCGGCTAAGGAAAGGCTGCTGGCCGGGGCGCGCTTTGAGCGGGCCAAGCCGACGACCGCGCCGGCGTTCCCTGGCGAGGCCGCGCGCGCGGTGCCCGAGCGGCCGCGCTTCCCCGGCTCGCAGCCAGCGCCAGCGATCTGGAACGTGCCGCAGGCGCGGAATCCGAATTTCACCGGGCGCGAGGAGATGCTGGCGGATTTGCGCGCGGCGCTGACCTCGGGCCAGGCGGCAGCGCTGACCCAGGCCATCCACGGGCTGGGCGGGGTGGGCAAGACACAGCTTGCCATCGAGTACGCCTACCGCCACCGGGCCGACTACTCGGTGGTGTGGTGGGTGCGGGCCGAGGAACCAGCGGCGCTCGCGGGTGACTACGCGGCCTTGGCCGCCGCGCTCGACTTGCCGCAGAAGGAGGCGCGCGAGCAGGCTGTAATCGTCGAGGCGGTGCGCCGGTGGCTGGAAGCAAACACCGGCTGGCTGCTGGTGTTCGACAATGCCGGAGAGCCGGCCGACGTCCGCGAGTACCTGCCGCGCTCGGCCGGCGGACACGCAATCATCACCTCCCGGAATCCCGCCTGGGGCACGGTGGCTAGGCCGCTGGGCGTCCAGGTTTTCGAGCGGCCCACCTCCGTTGAATTCCTGCTGAAGCGAACGGGTCAGACCGATCAGGAAGCGGCTGGCAAGCTGGCAGAAGCCTTGGGCGACCTGCCCCTGGCGCTGGAGCAGGCGGCCGCATATATCGAGCAGACCGGCGAGAGCGTTTCCGGGTACCTGCGGATGTTTCGGGAGCGGCAGGCGGAACTGCTGAAGCGGCCGTCGCCGTCGAGCGACAGCACGGTGGCCACCACCTGGGAAATGTCGTTTCAGCAGGTGGAGCGCCGCTCTCCCCCGGCCGCCGCGTTGCTCAACCTCTGCGTGTTCCTTGCCCCCGACGACATCCCGCTGGATATCGTGCAGCAGGCGCCGAAGCTGCCGGAGCCGCTGGCTGAAGCCGCATCCGACGCGGTGCAATTCGACGACGCTATTGGCGCGCTACGCCGGTTTTCCCTGGTTTCCAGGAGCGGTGATGTGCTGTCCGTGCATCGCCTGGTTCAAGCGGTGACGCGCGAGCGGATAGCGGAGGAGGCGCGCAAGCGATGGGCGGCGGCTGCCGCGCGGGCTGTCGATCGGGCCTTTCCGTTCGAGAGCGACGACGTGCGCACCTGGCCGGTATGTTCGCGGCTGCTGCCTCATGCTTTAGCGACCGCGGATCACTGCGAACCGCTCAACGTGGCAGCAGACGAAACGGGCTCGCTGCTAAACCAGGCGGGCCTCTACTTGAAGGGCCGGGCGGAATTTGCGCGGGCGCGGGCCTGCTTCGAGCGGGCGCTGAAGATTGCCGAGGCGGCCTACGGCCCCGAGCATCCGAACGTCGCCACCGCTGTCAACAACCTCGGCGCTGTGCTGCACGACCAGGGCGACCTGGCCGGGGCGCAGGGCTGCTTCGAGCGGGCGCTGAAGATTGACGAGGCGGCCTACGGCCTCGATCATCCGACGGTCGCGGCGGTCGTCAACAACCTCGGCAGCGTGCTAAGGGCGATGGACGACCTGGCCGGGGCGCGGGCCTGCTATGAGCGGGCGCTGAAGATTGACGAGGCGGCCCTGGGACCTGGTCACCCGAACGTCGCCCCCTACGTGAACAATCTCGGCCTGGTGCTGCAAGCCCAGGGCGACCTGGCCGGGGCGCGGGCCTGCTATGAGCGGTCGCTGAAGATTGACGAGGCCGCCTACGGCCCTGATCATCCGAACGTCGCGATCCGCGTCAACAACCTCGGCACCGTGCTGCAAGCCCAGGGCGACCTGGCCGGGGCGCGGGCATGCTTCGAGCGGGCGCTGAAGATAGATGAGGCGGCCTACGGCCCCGATCATCCGGAGGTCGCGACGGACGTCAACAACCTCGGCCTGGCGCTGAAAGCCCAGGGCGAGCTGGCCGAGGCGCGGGCCTGCTTCGAGCGCGCGCTCCGCATTCTCCGCAGGTTCCTGGGCGACGACCACCCGACGACGGTGCTGGTCCGGAAGAACCTCGAATCGCTCGGGGAGGCAGGTCCAAGGTCCAAGGTCTAAGGTCCAAGGTCCAAAGTCCAGGGTCCAAGGTCCAAGGTCCAAAGTCCAAGGTCCCAGGGTCCCACCCGTGTTTCTCACCATTCGGGCGTTTGCACGGCGGCTCTGCCGGTCGCCGCGGCGGACCGAATGGCTTTGCCTTTCCGATCGCTCTTTCTTCTTTGGGCTGGCGGCTGAAGCAGTCTGTGGTACGGCCTACAGCCTACAGCCGATCTTATGGCTCAATTGCTGCAAACGGAGGGGCAAGTGTGGTAAAAGCGCACCACACGGAGAATCGCCAGTTTTAGCAACTCGTTCTTTTACAATCATTTAGATAGAAGAGCCGTTTCGGTAGTCGGCGTGCTTCCTCTTATGCGTTGTTTGGTCCACCGAGTTCTGAAGGGGCGATAGTGGTCAACCAGACTACGGTAAGGAACCCGGTCGAAGCTTCGGGAGTAGGGCTGCACAGCGCCGTTCGGGTCTCGATCCGCATTCTTCCCGCGCCGGCGGGCCGCGGAATCGTTTTCCGCAGGACTGACCTGGACAACTTCGAGATCGAGGCCAGTTGGCGCCATGTCGCCAAGGTCAGCTACGCCACCAGCCTGATGAAAAAAGGCGTGCTGATTTCCACCACCGAGCACCTGCTGTCGGCGCTGGTGGGCTGCGGCATCGACAATGCGATTATCGAGATCGATTCGCTGGAACTGCCGATCCTGGACGGCAGCGGAACGCCGTTTGTGGAGCTACTGGACCGCGCCGGGGTGCGCCGCCAGCGGGCCCGGCGCGCTTATCTGCGGGTGCTGCGGCCGGTCGAGGTGCGCGAGGACGGAAAGCGGATCGGGATTTACCCGGCCGACTGCTACCGGGTGAGTTGCAGCATCGACTTTCCGCATCCGCTGATCGGCCGCCAGGGCATTTCCCTCACGCTGAACCCCGACGATTACACGCGCGAGATCGCGCCGGCGCGCACCTTCGGGTTCCTCAAGGATGTGGATGCGCTGCGGAACATGGGGCTGATTCGCGGCGGCTCGCTGGACAACGCGCTGGTCCTCACCGACACCGGCCTGATGAACGACACCGGCCTGCGCTTCCCCGATGAATTCTGCCGGCACAAGCTGCTGGACCTGGTCGGCGACCTGGCGCTGATCGGGCGGCCGCTGCTGGGACACGTCATCGCCGAG